>Ga0207873_1000304_pt1 | contig 55377 bp, 56 predicted proteins | sample BGWIniCompost_FD_187373 | JGI IMG/M metagenome (GOLD analysis project Ga0207873, IMG submission 187373) | Cellulose adapted compost microbial communities from Newby Island Compost Facility, Milpitas, CA, USA - BGW Initial Compost (SPAdes)... ...
GGCGCCCGCCAGATCGAAGGAGCTGTCAACGGCATCGGCGAGCGCGCCGGCAACACCTCCATCGAAGAGATCATCATGGCGATCAAGACCCGCCAGGACGTCTTCGGGGTGGAGATCGGCGCCGACACCACCCAGATCTACGAGACGTCGCGGCTCGTCTCCCGCCTCACCGGATACCCCGTCCAGTACAACAAGGCGATCGTCGGCCGCAATGCCTTCGCCCACGAATCCGGCATCCACCAGCACGGCGTGCTCCGCGCCCGCGAAACCTACGAGATCATGGACGCTGCCTCGGTCGGACAGCAGGGCGGCCAGATCGTGCTCGGCAAGCACTCGGGCAGAGCGGGATTCGCCGACGCCCTGACGCGCATGGGGATCGAACTCGAGGACGCCGACTTCAACCGGGCTTTCGAGCGTTTCAAGGCCATCGCCGACCGCAAAGTCGAGATCGGCGAGGCGGAGCTGCGGGCCATCGTCGAAGACGAGACCCAGTCGCCGAGTGACAACCTGGTCGAACTGGTGAGTCTCCACGTCAGCGGCGGCAACGACGTCACCCCCACCGCCAAGGTCACCGTCCGGGTGAGCGGCGCCGAGCGCACCTTCGAAGGCAAGGGCGACGGCATGGTCCACGCTTCGTTTGCGGCGGTGAAGCAAGCCTTCGACATCGAAGAGGCCCGCCTCGTCGACTACCGGGTGGTGCCGGTGACGTCAGGCGCCGACGCCATGGCGGAAGTGAACGTGGTGATCAGGGTCGGCGACCAGACCTACGCCGGGCGAGCGGTCGACACGGACGTCGTCGAGGGCTCGGCCTACGCCTTCGTGGAAGCCCTCAACAAGGCTGTGCGGGTGCACACCTCCACCACTGGGTAACCTGCCAGCACGTTGGACGGAGGTAGCTGAATCGACCCCTGGCTAGGCCTGCTGATCGTCCTGGTCCTGGTCGCCGTCTGCGGTCTCTACGTCGCCCAGGAGTTCGCCTACGTCGCCGTCAACCGCAGCCGGGTCGAATCCCTGGCCCTGTCCGGCGACGCCCGGGCGGCCAGGCTCCAGGGACGACTCCACGACCTGTCGTTCGAGTTGTCCGGCGCCCAGCTGGGTATCACCGTCACGTCCCTGATCCTGGGCGCCGTCGCCGAGCCGACCGTGGCGCGGATGATCTCACCTGCGTTGGCATCCGTCGGCTTGGACTCACCCGGTGTCTCCATCGGCATCGCCCTGGCCTTGGCGACGGTGTTCCAGATGATCGTGGGCGAGCTGTTCCCGAAGAACTACGCCATCGCCCGCGCCTACCCCGTCGCCGTGAGGGTCGGGCTGCCGATGTCGGCCCTCAACGCGCTGCTCCGGCCGGTCATCCAGTTCTTCAACCGGTCGGCGAACTGGGCGGTGAGGAGGCTGGGGATCGAGCCCCGCGACGAGCTCGCCGGGCTCCGTTCCCTCCAGGAACTGGAGATGATCGTCCGGGCTTCTTCGGCGGAGGGAGAGCTCGACCCGGCGGAGACGACACTCCTGACGCGAGCCATCGCCTTCGTGGAGCGCCACGCCGCCGACGTCATGATCCCGCGCGTTTCCGTCAACGGCGTGCCCCGCAATGCGACCATCGCCGAGCTGCGGGATCTGGCCCGGCGTACCGGGCACAGCCGCTTTCCCGTCTACGAAGGAGACCTCGACCAGGTCACGGGCATCGCCCACGTCAAGGACACCTTCAAGATCCCCCGCGACGAGCACGACACCGTGACGGTGGCGGCGATCACGTCGCCCGTCGAGTTCGTGCCCGAGACGATGCGACTCGCCAGCCTCCTCCTCGCCCTGCAGCGATCCCGTCGCAGCATCGCCGTGGTCGTCGACGAGTACGGAGGCACCGCCGGGATCGTCACGGTGGAGGACATCGTGGAGGAGATCCTCGGTGAGATCGAAGACGAGCACGACTTCACGGTGACGTCCCAGGTGGGACCGGGCGTGGTCCCCGGCTCCCTCCACCGCCACGAGGTGGAAGAGCTGACCGGGTTCCAGTGGCCGGAAGGCGCCTACGAGACGTTGAGCGGCTTCGTCACCGCCCGGCTCGACCGCTTCCCCCGAGTGGGCGACGTCCTCCAGGAGGGCAGCTTCCGCATCGAAGTGCTCGGTGTCCGCGGCCGAGTAGCAACCCGTCTGCGGATCGTCGAAACGGGGGACGCCGAAGCGTGACCTGGGGAGCGGCGATAGCGAGCGTCTTGCTGCTCTTGGCGAACGGCTTCTTCGTCGCCGCCGAGTTCGCCTTCACGGCTGCCAGCCGCCCCCAGCTCGCGTCCCGATCCTCCCGATCGGCGCGGGCGGCAGTGAAGGCCATCGACGAGCTGTCGTTCACCCTCGCCGGCGCCCAGTTGGGCATCACCATTGCCTCCCTCGTGTTGGCCGCCATCGCCGAGCCGGCGGTGGCCACGGTGATCGAAGCCGGGCTGGAGGTGTTCGGCGACATCCCGTCCGAGGTGCTGCACACCATCTCGTTCATCGTCTCGATGTCGCTGGTCGTCTACCTGCACATGGTCATCGGGGAGATGGCCCCGAAGAACATCGCCATCTCCGACCCTGAACGGTCGGCGCTCCTGATGGCGATCCCGTTCCGGCTGTTCGCCAACCTGGTGCGACCGGTCATCTGGGTACTCAACGAGTTGGCGAACCTCATGCTCCGCGCCTTCCGGGTGGATCCAAACGAGATCGGGGATGTCCACACGGCCGAAGACCTCTCTTCGATGATCGACGCCGGGCGCCGGGAAGGCGTGGTCGAGGACTTCGCCCACCGGCTCCTCACCGGCGCCCTCGACTTGATGACGTTGGAGGCGACCCAGGTGATGGTGCCTCGCCCCGATGTCGTGGCGCTGCCGGTCACCGTGACCCTGGAGGAATTGCAGAAGGTCTTCATCGACGAGGGGCACTCCCGGATCCCGCTCTACCGGAAGGACCTCGACGACCTGGTGGGTTTCGTGCACGTCAAGGACTTGCTCGAGGTGGAGGACCTGCCGCTCTCGAGCCCGATTCCCGCCTCGATGATCCGTCCGCTCCTCGTGGTGCCGGAGAGCGCCCGGGTGGGAAGGCTGCTGGAGGAGATGCGCCGCGAGCGCAACCACCTCGCCGCCGTCGTCGACGAGCACGGCGGCACGGCCGGGATCGTGACGATGGAAGACATCGTCGAGGAGATCGTCGGCGAAATCCGCGACGAACACGACCTGGAGCCGGTGGGTGTGCGCCGTCTCGCCGAGAACCGCTGGCTCCTCGATGGAGCGCTCCGACCGTCCGAGGTGCGCCGGGCTTGCACGGTCGACGTGCCCGACGGCGACTACGACACGATCAGCGGTTTGATCATGGAACACTTGGGCCGCATTCCCGCTCCCGGAGATGTGGTCGACACGGACGGCTGGAGCCTCCGGGTCAGGTCGATGGAAGGGCGGCGGGTGCACCAGGTGGAACTGATTTCCCGACGTGAAAGGACGATCGAATGAGTGAGCATCGGCTGGCGGTGATTCCCGGAGACGGGGTGGGGCCCGAGGTCATGTCAGCGGCGTTGGCGGCTCTCCAGGCAACCGCCGACGCTCATGGATTCACTGTCTCGACCGAGCACTACGACCTCGGCGGCGAGCGGTACCTCCGCACCGGCGAAGTGCTGCCCGAGTCCGTACAGGAAGAACTCGCCGCCTTCGATGCCATCCTCCTCGGTGCGGTGGGCATGCCCGGCGTGCCACCCGGCGTGCTTGAGCGCGGCCTGCTCCTCAAACTCCGCTTCGACTTCGACCAGTACGTGAACCTGCGCCCCGTCAAGCTCTACGAAGGCGTGCACACGCCCATCGCCGGCCTCACCCCCGACCGCTGCGATCTGGTGGTCATCCGGGAGAACACGGAGGGCCTCTATGCCGGGGCCGGCGGATTCCTGCGGAAGGGAACCGCCCACGAGATCGCGACGCAGGAATCCTTGAACACCCGGATGGGTGTCGAGCGAGCGGTCCGCTACGCATTCGAGAAGGCGAAGTCCCGTCGGGGCCACCTGACCCTCTGCCACAAGACCAACGTGCTCACGTTCGCCGGCGACCTCTGGCAGCGCACGGTGGACGAAGTCGCTGCCGACTATCCGGATATCGAGGTCGACTACGTCCACGTCGACGCCGCGTGTCTCTACCTGGTCAACGACCCGGGACGGTTCGACGTGATCGTCACCGACAACCTCTTCGGCGACATCATCACCGATCTCGGGGCGGCCGTGCAGGGCGGCCTCGGCCTCGCTGCGTCGGGGAACATCGACCCGGAGCGGCGGTATCCGTCGATGTTCGAACCGGTCCACGGCTCTGCCCCCGACATCGCCGGGAACGGCTGGGCGAACCCGGTGGCGGCGGTGCTGTCCGTGGCCATGTGCCTCGACCACCTCGGCGAGAAGCAAGCGGCGGCCGCTCTGGAGGAAGCCGCGGTGTCGGTGTTGCCCGAGTTGAAGACGATGGGCGGCCCCGACATGGGGATGTCGACCAGGGAGATAGGAGAAACGATCGCCGCCCGGGTGAGCGCGCCAAAGGGCTGACGCGTTACGACGTGCCGAACTCGGCCCGGTAGTCCTCCATCGAGGCTTCGATGACCGCCCAGGCGTGCTCACGCCCGTAGCGATCCTGGATCGTGACGTGGGCCTTCGAGCCGGGAAAGAGCTTGTAGGTCTCGAAGTAGTGGTGGAGGCGGTCGATCAGGGCAGCCGGCAACTCGGAGATGTCCTCGACGTCTCCCCACACCGGGTCGTCCTTCAGGACGGCGACGATCTTGTCGTCGGCCTCGCCGGTGTCGATCATCTGCAGGCCGCCGACCACGCGGGCGGTGAGGAGGATGTCGGCCCGCTCGATGGGCCGCTCGGAGATGACGCACACGTCCATCGGGTCGCCATCACCGGCCACGGCGCCCGGGCACAATTCCGCCACGCGGTCGCCGGCGTAGGTGCGGGGAATGAACCCGTAGAGGGTGGGAGGGGAAGACGAAGTCTGCTGCGGGCGGTCGACCTTGAGGTAGCCAGTCGGCTTGTCGACTTCGTACTTGACCACGTCGAACGGCGTCAACTCGATGTAGGCCGTCACCACGACGGGCGGCTCGGGGCCCGTTTCCAGCCCGTGCCATGGATGGGGGCGCCATTCCGTGAATTCCATCGGCTGATTGTGCCACTCGGGCGGATCATCGGCTGTGGAAGAACCTCGGTCGACCTCAGGACTCCGGTGATTGCAGGCCCGGCGGGGCCAACGAGACGAGCGACTCGAGGTCGGGCATCTGTGGCTCGTGACGGGCCATCAGCTCGAGCAACTCTTCGATCGCCCGCTGCAGCTGCGGATCCCGTCCGGCCGCGTAGTCCTGAGGAGCGATGTGGACCTCGATGTCGGGGTCAGTGCCGTAGTTCTCCACCGAGAACCCGACGTCCTGGAACCAGTGGGCGAATTCAGGCTGGGTGGTCACGGTGCCGTCCACCAGCGACTGCTGAGGCCAGATCCCCACGACGCCGCCCCAGGTGCGGGTGCCGATGAGGGGCCCCAGACCCGCCAATTTGAAGGTGTGGCTGAAGATGTCGCCATCCGATCCGGCCAGTTCGTTGGTGATGCACACCATCGGCCCGGCGGGGGCGTCGTACGGGAACGGGACCGGAACCCGCCATCGGGTCACCTCCCAGCCGAGGCGGCGGCGCATCAGTTTCTGGAGCAGGAGCTGGCTGACGTTCCCGCCCCGGTTGTAGCGCACGTCGATGACCAGGCCGTCCTTGTCGACCTCGGAGAGCAGGTAGCGATGGAACTCGGCGAACCCGGCCGGGCCCATGTCGGGAATGTGGATGTAGCCGGCTCGCCCGTCGGTTGCCTCTGCCACCGTCGCCCGGTTTGCCTCGACCCACTCCCGATAGCGGAGCGGGCTCTCGTCGGTGAGCGGCGTGATCGTCACGGTGTGGGGCCGGCGCCGCCCCCTCTTCAGGGTGAGCTGCACGGGGCGCCTGCCGCGGTCGACCAGCAGCGACCGCGGATCGGTGTCGGGATCGACCTCCACCCCGTCGATGGCGATGAGCCGGTCCCCTTCCCGGGCATCGACTCCCGGAGCCGCCAGCGGAGACGTCGCCTTCGGGTCCCAGGGATCGCCCCGGGGGATGCGCTCGATTCGCCACCCCGACCGCGTCGGTTCGAGGTCGGCGCCGAGGAGGCCCTGGGGGTAGGTGGGCACCGGGCGATAATCGCCGCCCAGCTCGTAGGCGTGGGAAGTGCCGAGCTCGCCCTGCATCTCCCACAACAGGTCGCTGAATTCCGAGCGGCACCCCACCCGGTCGACGAGCGGCAGGTAGCGGTCGTGCACTTCCCGCCAGTCCACCCCGGACATGTCCTCGTACCAGAAGTGGTCCCTCTGCAGGCGCCATGCTTCCGAGTACATCTGGCGCCACTCCCGTCCGGGGTCGACCTCCGCCCGAATCCGGCCGATGTCGACCCAGCCGGTGTGGCGGTTGGCTTCGGAGTTGCCGGATTTGTCGTCCTTCCAGCTCGACGGGACGACCCGCACCTTGCGGCCGACCCGTATCACGAGGACGGACCCATCGGGGTTGACTCCGATCGACGACACCCCGTCGGTGATCTGTTCGATCTTCTCGGTGTGGAAGTCCCAAGCCTCGAGGCGGCCTGTCGGGGTGTCGTTTTCCGCCAAAGCCCCTCGGACCGGGAACGACAGCACAAAGGCCCGGTTCTTGGCGCCGAGCACCGGCCCATAGCGCCCTGGCGGCATCGGGAAGGCGACCACCCGGTCTTCGATGCCTTCGAGGTCGATCTCCACCGGTTCCGCCTTCGCCCCTTCGCTTTCTCCCCCGTCTTCGCCGTTCTTCTTCTGGCCGTTGTCCTTCGGTTGGGTCGGGGGCGGCGAGCCCGGGGCGCGGACCGGGCGCTGGGCGGGATCGAACGGCGACGGGATGTCCGCCCGCAATGGGATCAGATGCGGCCTGGTCCCGGTGGGAAACCCGTAGTCGTGGAAGTGGGTGTCGTAGACGGGGTCGAATACCCGGGCCGAAGTGAAGTACAGATACCGCCCCCCCGGGTCGAAGCTCGGCCAGCGGTCGTCGAAGCCGGGAGCGGTGACCCGAACCGGCTCGCCCCGCCGGGAGGTGTCGAACACGAAGATGCTGTGACTGGTGCGCGAAGTGGCGGCCGAAAATGCCAGCCAGCGCCCATCGAGAGACCACGCCGTGCCGGCGATCCACGAGTGCGGATTGCGATGGATCTCGGTGATCCGGCCCGTGTCGAGGGCGACGATCAGCAGTTGGTGACGGTGGTTGGTGACCGCCACACGCTTGGCGCCGGCGGGGGCGACATCGATGCTGCGGATTCGCCCGAGATCGCCTTCGATCAGCTTCCGGTCCGAGCCATCGACGGCCTCCACGACGATGGCGTCCTCGCCGGTCTCGTCGGTCACGGCTACGACGGAGTTCCCGTCGGCCGTCCAGGTGGTGAGGCGGCGCCGTACGTCCGAGACCGATCCGTGGCGGCGAACCGGTCCCTCCCACAGTCCCATCGTGAACGACCCGCCTCTGACGGTTGCCGCCAGCGAATGACCGGCCGGGTGGATGGACACGGTCTCGAGGAACCGACCTGGGGTTATGAAGCGCCGGTTGCGGTGAGGACGGGCCGAGGGCAATTCGATGTCGAGGCGACGGGGCCCGTCGTCGGATTTCGGGTCGAGAAGCCAGATGTCGGCGCCGCAGTGGTAGACGATGCGTTGCCCGTCGGTGGACGCGTGACGGGCGTAGAAGTCCTCGTGGTGGGTGTGACGCCGTAAGCCGCGCCCGGTCGGCGTCACCGAGTAGATGTTGCCGTGGCCCTCGTGATCGGAGATGAAGTAGATCCTGGACCCGATCCACATCGGCGAGGTGAGGTTGCCGTCGAGTCGCACCAGGGGCTCGAACTCGCCATCACCGTCCCGGTCGATCCACAGGGTGCCGACCCGGCCGCCCCGGTATCGCTTCCAACGAGCCGGGTCGGCGGTGTGACGTCCGAGCACCTTGCCGGGGCCGCCGGGTTGGAAGGCGATCGAGCGTGCCGATCCCCAGGGCAGGAGCCGGGGGGCGCCCCCGCCGGCCGGCACCACCCACAACCGGGAGTCGACGACGAAGGGCCACTCGGCATTCGAGGCGTACACCACCTCCTCGCCGTTCCATCCCACCACCTGGCTGAGGCCGCCGTGGAAAGTGAGCCGACGCGGATGTCCTCCGTCGGCATCCATGACGTGGACTTCGTTGACCCCCTCGTCCCTTCCCGTGTAGGCGATCCGTCTCCCGTCGGGCGAATACGACGGGAAGGAGGACGGGCCGGGGTTGGCTGTCAGCCGTCGGGCCCGTCCCCCGTCCGTTGAGACTTCCCACAGATCGTCCTCGGAGACGAAGACGACCCTGTCCCCATGGATCGTGGGATGGCGGTAATAGCCCTTGATCACGTTCCTTCGCTCAGCCCTCCACGAATCCGTTCTCGGCCAGCCAGTCGGCGGCGATGTCCTCGGCGTCACGGGTCTCGATGTCGAACTGGCGGTTCAGTTCGGTGAGCCCCTCCGTGGTGATCGCCGCACTGATCTCGTCGACCAAGCTGCGGAAGTCCTCGCCATAGGCCTCGTCCAGCTCGCTGGTGACGACGGGAACGACATTGTCGGCGGCGAGCATACTTTGGTCGTCTTGAAGGAGGATCCAACCCCGATCGGCGATGATGCCGCTGGTCGAGAAGAGGATGGCGACGTCGATCTCTCCGCTTTCGAGCGCCTGGACCGTGACGGATCCGGCGTCGAGGGGCGCGAACGAACCGGAGAAGTCGATCCCGTACACGCGCTGCAATCCGGGGATGCAGAAGGGGTTGGTCTCACAGTCGGGAGGACCGCCCAACGTGAGCTCTCCTTCCTTGCCGGCGAGGTCGGAGATCGCCTGGAGCCCGTGGGTGTCGGCTGTCTCCGGTGTCACGACGAAGGCGTTCGTGTCCACCGCCGGGGACGGCGTGTAAGCCACCAGCCCCAGGTCGTCGAGGTGACCCTGGAGGATCTCCGTCGTCTCGGCGGCATCGCCGGTCGCCTCGCCGGCCTGTTCGTTCAGGTATTCGAGCATCGAGGCGGCGTACTCAGGTGTGAAGTTGATGTCGCCGCTCTCGAACGATCCGAGCACGATGTCCCGGAACCCGCCCAGCGGTTGGACCGAGACCTCGTAGCCGTTCGCTTCGAGCGCCTGGGCGTAGATCTCCGCCAGGATGGCGCTCTCGCCGAAGTTCTGGGCCCCGATCGAAATCGGCGGACCCTCTTGTGCGTCACCACCCGACCCGCAGGCAGCCAGTGTGAGTGCTGCCACCAGAGTCGCCCCGATGACGCCCTTGCGGAACCTTGGCCGCATGGGTATCTCCCTTCCGTTTGTCGTGGGGGTGGCTTCCCCCTCGGATAGCCACCGGATGGGCAAGGTAGCGGGCTGTGCGTACGACGGCTAAACCGATTCAGACCGCGATGGTCTTGTCCTGTAGCTCGCCCCGGTCCCGATGACTGGTTCCCGCCGGGAGCACCAGCCTCTCGGCCCAAGAGAACGCCTGGTCGGTGAGGACGGCGAGCAGGGCGACCGCAGCGCCACCCACGAAGACGAATGTGTCGTTTCCCTGGGCGAAGCCGTCGATCACGTAGCGGCCGAGGCCGCCCCACCCCACGACCGCCCCCAGAGTGGCAGTGGCCACCACCTGCACCGCCGACACCCGCAGCGCCGTCCAGATGACCGGCATCGCTAGAGGGAGTTCGGTCTGCACGAGGAGTTGGGTGCCGGTCATTCCCATCCCCAGCGCCGCTTCGCGGATGGCGGGGTCGACTTCGGCCACCGCGGTGTAGCTGTTGGTGAAGATCGGAGGCATGGCGAGCGCCACCAGTGCCACGAAGGTGGGCCAGAACCCGAGACCCAACCCGAGGGCGAGGCTGATCGGAAGCATCAGGGCGACGATCCCGAACGACGGCACCGCCCTCCCGATGTTGACGATGGCGCTCACGGTGGCGCCGCCCCGCCGCCGGTGCCCGAGCCACAGGGCTGGGGGCAGGGAGATCGCAGCCGCCACCGCAACGGCGAACGCCGAGAGGAGCACGTGATCGCGGGTCCGCACCAAGAGGCCGCGCGGCCCCCACCAGGTGTCCGGCGAGGAGAGAAACTCGGCGACGTCGCCCAGGAACTCGATCATGCGGTCCTCGGTCGGCGCCTCATCCACGGCGCCACCCACCGCTGTAGCCCCAGGAGGGCGGAGTCGATGAGCAGGGCGAGGGCGATCGAGAGAACGATCCCGACGAGTATTTCGGTGGCGAAGGTTCGAGAGAGCCCACGGAGGATGAAAACGCCGTAGCCGCCCTGGCCGATGAGGCTGGTGACGGTGACCAGGCCCACGACCGTGACCGCGGCGAGGCGGACTCCCGCCATCACGACGGGCACGGCCAGCGGCAGTTGGATCTCCCAGAACAGCCGCCTGTCCGTGTATCCCATCGCCCGCGCCGCCTCCACCACGGACTCGGGCACCCCGTTGATACCGGCGACGATGTTGCGGATCAGGATCAGAAGCGTGTACGAGACGAGGCCGATCTCGGCGGTGAGGAGGCTCAGCCCGGTGAACGGGACGAGAAAGGCGAACAGGCCGATGCTGGGAATCGTGTACAGGACACCGGCGGTCCCGCTGATCGGGGCATAGGTCCGTCGAAAGCGGAGCGCGACGAGCGACAGGGCGACGGAGATGACGAGACCGATCGACACCGCCAACCCGGTGAGCACGACGTGTTCGATCGTCCGCTCCCACATGTCGTCGACGTGCTCGACGATCCATTGCCAGTCGATGAACGGCCTCGTCTGGGCGAAGACGCTCACCGGGTCAACTCCACGGTGAGCAGATCGAGGGTGAGTATCCCGCAATAGGTGTCCCCGTCCACCACGACCCCGACGTTGTTGCGGGTGGCGACGATGGCGTCGAGCGCCTCCCGCAAGGTCGCCCCGGCATCCACCGTCACCCGAAATGGCCGGGGTGTGGCCTCTCCCACTTCGTGCAGGCCTTCCAGTTCGGAGGCCCAGACCCAGCCGAGCAGACGGTCGCCGTCGAGCACGGTGACCCAATCCCAGCCCTGGGCGTTCATCGCCGCCCGGGCAGATTCGGGCGTGTCACTGATGTCGGCCACCGCTCCGGCCGGCAATTCGATCGAACGCAGCGGAATCAGAGAAAGGCGCTTGATGCCGCGGTCCGCACCGAGGAACCCGGCGACGAAGTCGTTGGCCGGCTCGGCGAGGATGCGATCTGGCGTGTCGTACTGCTCGAGCAAGCCGCCGACGTTGAGGATGGCCACCCGATCCCCCATCTTGATCGCCTCATCGATGTCGTGGGTGACGAACACCACCGTCTTCTTCAGCTCCCTCTGGAGAGCGAGGAACTCGTCCTGCAGGCGGCCCCGCACGATGGGGTCGACCGCCCCGAACGGCTCGTCCATGAGCAGGACGGGAGGGTCGGCGGCCAGCGCCCGGGCAACGCCGACCCGCTGCTGCTGGCCACCCGACAGCTCCGACGGGTAGCGGTCCAGCATCTCGGGATGGAGCCCGACCAGCTCGACCAGCTCCGCTACCCGCCGGCGGATCCGCTCAGGCTCCCAGCCGAGGAGCTCGGGGACCGTGCCGATGTTCTGGGCGATCGTCCGGTGGGGGAAGAGGCCGATCTGTTGGATCACATAGCCGATCGACCGGCGCAGCTCGAACGCCGGCACGTCGGTCGCCCGCTGGCCGTCGACCCAGATCGTCCCCGACGTCGGTTCGATGATCCGGTTGATCATCTTGAGCGTGGTGGTCTTGCCGCACCCTGACGGGCCGACGAGGGCGACGAACTCCCCCCTCCCGACATCGAGCGAAAGCTCGTTCACCGCCGGCCTGTCCGCCCCGGGGAATGTCTTCGTCACCTCTTCGAGGCGGATCATGCTGTCGGCCACCACGTCTCCGTCGCGTCAGAGGTCCGCCAGGTCGAGGCCTCCGACCAGGCGCTGGTCGGAGTCCACCACCGGGATGGGATCGGTGCCGAACAAGGGGCGGAGGGCCATGGCCGCTTCGAGTGAGTCGGTCTGCTCGACGGCGACGGGCTCATCCATCAGTTGGCCCACCGGTGTCGACGGGTCCACTTCCAAAAGGCGCGGCCGCCGGACGATGCCCACCAATCGCCCCGCGTCGGCCACGGCGAGGACCTGCTCGTCGCGGAGCTTGAGCGTGTCACCGGCCTGCATCATCGGGGCCACGAACGCCGGCTCGCCCATCACCTGGAACACCCGCCGCGGGGCCGACTTGACCACCACGGCCCCGACGTCTGCCTGGGACCGCAGCCGGGCGCCCGGACCGAACAGCCGGCGATGGAACCACGAACCGCCCGGAGCGCCGAACACGAGAAGGCTCCGCTCGGGCAGATCGGCCACCAGGTCGGCCATCGTCGAGACGGCGAGCATCCGATACTCGATGCCGGGGACTTCCGGTGAGATCCTGTCGACGACCTCTCGCGCCTGAGCGGGGTCGCCGTCCTCCGGATAGGCGGCCACCATCGACGACGACACGCCGAGAGCCTCCCCCAGCCGGCGGGCGACCTTCGCCGCCAGCATCGAGTGGGGGCCTCCGGCCACCGCCGCCACGACGTGGCCGACTGCTTCGGTGTCGACGTCGACCGGCACCGCCAGGTCGATCAGGTCGAAAGACGTCTGCAGACGACGAGAGACGAGGATGTCGGCGCGCTCGGCCACGCACACGCTGATGGGATCGCCCTGGACGCGCAAGGCGTCGCTGCCGGCCAGGAGCTCAGCGAGTTCGCGACAACCCCGGCCTCTCGTCCAAACCACCCGAAGAGTCGAGGCGTCGGCTCGTGAGGTCATCGCCCCAGAGTCTGCCACATAACCCGAGTTTGTTCCGGACGTACGGAGGCGGGTCTCGATTCTGCAACCATGGAGGTATGGAGATACACGCCCTCGCCGCCACGACGGAGTGGGAGCGGCGGGTAGCCCTCACCCCTGACGGCGTCCGTCAGCTCGTAGGGAAGGGTCATCGAGTCTCGATCGATCCGGGCGTCGGCGCACGCTCGGGTTTCGCCGACAGCGACTACACGGAAGCCGGTGCCACCCTGGGAGACGGCTCCGGAGCAGACCTCCTCGTGTGCGTGGAGAGACCCGACCCGGCCCGCGTCGGAGGGGCGACTGCCGTCCTCGGCTTGCTCGACCCCCTCGACCCGTTGGGAAGCCACGAGGGGCTCGCCTCACTCGTCGCCACCGGCAGCACACTCATCGCCTTCGAACTGGTGCCGCGCACGACCCGCGCCCAGACCGTCGACGTGCTCTCGTCGCAGTCATCCCTCGCCGGCTACCAGGCGGCCTTGGAAGCCGCCGCCCTCTGTGATCGGATCTTTCCGATGCTCACCACCGCCGCCGGAACGATTCGCCCGGCCAACGTGCTCGTCCTCGGAGCCGGCGTCGCCGGTCTCCAGGCGATCGCCACCGCACGCCGCCTGGGGGCGGTTGTGTCGGGTTTCGACGTGCGGGCCGCCGCCGCCGAGCAGGTCGAGTCGCTGGGGGCCACCTTCGTTTCGGTCGAGATCGAGCCGCAAGATGCCGAAGCTTCAGGCGGGTACGCCCAGGAACTGGCCGACGAGGCCGAGAAGCGGCTGCTCGAAGGACTGTACGAGCCAGTCACCGCCGCCGACGCCGTGATCACCACCGCCGCCATCCCGGGCCGTCCGGCGCCTCGCTTGGTGACGGCCGCCATGGTCTCGGCAATGCGCGCCGGTTCGGTCGTGATCGACGGCGCCGCCTCGACCGGAGGGAACTGCGAGGTGAGCAAGCCGGGTGAGACGATCGTCGTCGACGGCGTGAAGGTGTCGGCTCCCTTGGACCTGGCGTCCCGCAACGCCAACCATGCCTCCCAGTTGTTCTCCCGCAACGTGGTCAATTTCGTGGATCTCATCACCGACGCCGAGGGCGGTCTCGACGTGGCGGTCGACGACGAGATCGTCCAGCAGTCGACCGTGGCCACGGGAGGCGAGATCACCCACGAGCGGGTCCGGTCGTCGTTGAGCGAGAGGAACTGACGTGGAAGAGTTGCTCATCCCGATCACGGTTTTCGTGCTGGCGTCGTTCGCCGGCTTCGAAGTGATCAGCAAGGTGCCCCCGACCCTCCACACGCCATTGATGTCCGGGTCGAACGCCATCTCCGGCATCTCGATCATCGGCGCCGTCATCGCCGCCGGACTGGTGGAGGGGACACTCGGCCAGATCCTGGGATTCCTGGCTGTGGCCTTCGCGACCATCAACGTCGTCGGCGGTTTCCTCGTCACGGACAGGATGCTGGCGATGTTCCACAATCGGGACGGTCGGCCGTGAACCCCACGCTCGGCGAGTACCTCTATCTCGTCGCCGTCGTCCTCTTCATCGTCGGCCTGAAGCGGATGTCCTCCCCGAGGACGGCCCGATCCGGCAACCAGATGGCGGCCGTGGGGATGCTGATCGCGGCGGTGGTCACCCTCCTGGACCAGCGGATAGTCAGCTACGTCACGATCATCGCCGGGCTGCTCGTCGGTGGAGCCGCCGGGGCGATCATGGCCCGACGGGTCCAGATGACCGCCATGCCTCAGTTGGTGGCTCTCTTCAACGGGCTCGGCGGCGGCGCCTCCGCCCTCGTGGCGCTGATCGAGATCCACATGGGATCGAGCGATGTCCGCACCGCTGTCACCGCCGCCGTCTCGATCCTCGTCGGAACGGTGACACTCACCGGCAGCCTGGTGGCGTTCGCCAAGCTGCAAGAGCTCATTTCGGGTGCTCCGAAGACGTATCCGGGCCAGCAATTCGGCGACTCCCTTCTCGGCCTGGCGATACTGGCGGCCTCGGTGATGCTCGTCGTGAGCGGAGGTGGCGTGGCCTGGGCATGGGCCGCGGCGGGGTTGGCGGCCGTGATCGGCATCACCCGGGTGATGCCGATCGGCGGGGGCGACATGCCGGTCGTGATCTCCTTTCTCAACGCCCTGTCCGGCCTGGCCGCCGCCGCGGCGGGCTTCGTCATACAGTCGAACGCACTCATCGTCTCGGGTGCCCTGGTCGGGGCGGCAGGCCTGATCCTGACCTCGATCATGGCTCGGGCGATGAACCGGACACTGCGGGACATCCTCTTCGGCGGGTTCGGCGGCCTGCAGGAAGGTGAATATGGCGTCGACTCCGGGCGCACGGCCCGTCGAGCCACCCCCGAGGACGTGGCGATCACACTCGCCTACGCCCGCACTGTCGTCGTCGTGCCGGGGTACGGCCTGGCGGTCGCCCAGGCGCAGCACGCCATGAAAGAGCTGGAGCAGGCGCTCACCAAGCGGGGTGTGGATGTCCGCTACGCCATCCACCCGGTGGCGGGGCGGATGCCGGGGCACATGAACGTCCTCTTGGCCGAGGCGGACGTCGACTACGAGAAGCTCTACGACCTCGAGGACATCAACCGCGAATTCCCCCACACCGACGTTGCGCTGGTGGTGGGCGCCAACGACGTCGTCAACCCTCTCGCCCGCGACGACCCCAACAGTCCCATCGCCGGCATGCCGATCCTCGACGTGGACAAGGCGAAGACCGTGGTGGTGATCAAGCGCAGCCTGTCGCCCGGGTTCGCCGGGATCGACAACCCGCTCTTCTACCTCGACAACACGCTGATGTTGTTCGCCGACGCCCGCCAGGGCTTGGCCGAGATCGTCGACGCCCTCAAGGACGTGTGAGTGGCGAAGTCGCTGATCTTCGGGATCACGGTTTCGGCCATCCTCATCTGGCTCACCTTCTTCGCCGGCCCCGGCAGCGTGCACTTCGCCACGTTGGTGGCTACGGGTCTGTCGCTGTGGTGGTTCGCCACGGTCGATCCGGCCCGCCTGGTCGACGACAACCACCGACCCCATCTGATGTTGTTCACCCTGGCCGTCGTCGGCTGCGCCCTCCTCGTCACGGCCGCCGCTCTCTTGTCGTCGGCGTCGACGTTCCTCATGCTGGCGCTGGGCCTGGCCGCCATCATCGTGGGCTTCGTCCGGGCGATCCGCTTCGGGATGCAGAATCCCCCGCTCGGCTAGGAGTCAGGCCATGGAGTTCGCCGAGGTACTCGCCCGTCGGAGGATGGTTCGCAACTATCGAGACGATCCGGTCGACCGGGACACCCTGACACGCATCGCCGAGGCGGCACTGCGGGCTCCATCGGCCGGCTTCAGCCAGGGACAGGCGGTTGTCGTCGTCACCGACCCCGAGATCCGCTCCAAGATCGCCGCCGCGGCCAACGAGGAGGAGTACGTGGCTCGGGGGTTCGACCCGTGGATCTCGAAAGCCCCGGCGCACATCGTGCTCTGCGTGTCGGAGGAGGCGTATCACCGCCGATACCGGATGCCCGACAAGCTCGATGCCGACGGCAACGAGATCGAGTGGCCGATCCCCTATTGGTGGGTCGACATCGGAGCGTCGCTGATGGCGGTCCTGCTGGCGGCCGTCGACGAGGGACTGGCTGCGGGATTCCTCGGCACGCACGCCATCTCCGACTTGCGGTCGCTGCTCGGGGTCCCCGACGAGTTCACGCCGATCGGGGTAGTGACCGTCGGTCATCCGGCGCCCGACCGCCGCTCGTCATCGCTCGATCTGGGGCGCCGACCGCGCCATACCGTGCTCCATTGGCAGCGGTGGGGCGGTTGACCGCTTGTAACGTCTGATCTCTCGGCGAGACTGACTCTGCACCCGAGCCTCCCGAGACAACCGCTGCGCGACCCGTGACCGACATGTCCGACCCCACCGAGCATCTGAGACGCTACGCCGAGGACATCGCCTCTGCGGTGTCTCCTGCGCGCAGCCGCATCGCGGCCATGGAAGCGATCGGCCGGGTTCAGGAGCTCGCCCCGGTACGCAGTCGGCGCCCGCTCGCCTACAAGGTGCAGGTGGCGGGAGCTCTGATGGCAGGGTTCTTCGTCCTCAACTTCGCCACCGCCGCCGTTGCCGACAACGCCGTGCCGGGCGACAGCCTCTACTTCCTCGACCGGACCTACGAACGGATCGCCGGCTGGTTCGGCGATACCGACCACCAGGCCGAACGGGCGGCGGAAGCCCAGGTCCTGCTCGAACGGGGAGACGTCCCCGGAGCTCTGCAAGTACTGGCCGAGGCGTCCCAGGTGACAGAACTCCGGGACACGGCGGCGATGGTGCTGGCCGCCGGGTTGGACGGGGAGACATTGGCAGAGCATGCCCGCAACCTGGTGGCGTACTTCGAAGTCCTGGCAGCCGACGAGGACCCACGCAGCCGCCAGGAGGCGCTGGCGGCGGTGCGGCTGGTCGCCACCCAGGTCGAGGCGAAGGCTCCCGCCTCGCCGTCCGGGGCCGGCCGCTCGGACGAGCGCCCGTCTCACGCCGATGAGACGGGCCGGCCCGATCACGCCGGCGGGCCCGGAGCGCCCGCCGACACCCCCTCCGGTACGTCACCCGCCGAAACAGGGTCTTCGAATCCGCCCGATCACGCCGACGAGACCGGCCCACCCGACCACGCCGGCCAGACCGGCCCACCCGACCACGCCGCCGACCCGGACGGAAATGGCTCTTCGTCCGGACAGGGCGGCAGCTCGTCTGGGGGCTCCAACCAAGGCTCGACCGGCGGATCCGGCCGATCCAGTCCGCCGGGCAACTCCGGGGGCTCGGGGCCACCCAGCGATGCTTCCGAACCCGGCCCGCCGGACAACACCGGCCAGCAAGGACCGCCCGCTCAGGGCGGTTCGAGTGGTGCCGGGGGCCAGTCCAACGCCCCCGGTCAGGGCAACTCCACCCCACCCGGTCAGGGAGGCTCGAACCCTGGGAAGGGAAACACCGACCCGCCCGGACAGAGTGGTTCCAACCCCGGCCAGGGCAACGCCACGCCGCCTGGACAGGGCGGCTCCAACCCGGGCCAAGGCGACTCCACGCCACCCGGCCAGGGCGGGCCCAACCCCGGGAAAGGCAACGCCGCGCCCTGACGGCATTGGGGGTTGACTTGAGCCTCGCCGACGTATCCTGACCGGGTGATCCCGCACCCGGCCGATGCCTCCGCCCATTGGCCACCTCCCACCGAAGATGTCGTGGCCGCCCGCGATGGTGATCGCCAGGCGATGGGGCGCGTCCTCGCCGCCGGCCACCCGCGGCTCGTCGCCTTCTACCACGGCGTGGGGATGCCGGCCGACCTGGTCCACGAGATCGTCTCCGATTCGCTCGAGGGGATGGTCCGCAACTTCTCCAGACTGCGGGACCCGCAAGCGTTCGAAGCGTGGTTCTGGACGATCGCCCGGAACCGGATGCGCACGGCACTCCGCCGCTATCGCAACCGCCAGGAGGGCACCGACGCCTTCGTCTCCCCGCAAACGCCCGAAGAGAAGGCGATGTCGAGCCACGAGCACGATCTCATCCGCCAGGCGATGGCGTCGCTCAGCTTGAAGGACCGGGAGATCCTGTGGCTCCGAGAGGTGGAGGGCCTCGAGTACGAGGAGATCGGCACTCGTCTCGGGGCCACGGTCGGGACGGTCCGCGTCGCCTGTCATCGGGCGCGGAAGCGCTTGGAGGAAGCCTTCCAGCGCCTCGACAACGGATGATCACCTCCACGTCCAATCCACTGGTCAAGGAACTGGTGCGGCTCCGTGAGCGCCGACGCCGGGACTCCTCCGGCACTTTCGTGATCGAAGGGCGACGGGAGGTGGCCTTGGCTGTGGCAGCCGGCGTCGAAATCCGCCAACTGATCGTTTCGCCTCCCCTCGCCGGTGAGCCTCCGGAAGTCGACGCGCCGGTCGTCGAGATGGCCGAGGAACCGTTCCGGAAAGCCTCGGTCCGCCAGAACCCCGACGGCGTCCTCGCCGTCGCCCGCCACCTCGACACGAGCCTCGGGACTCGCACGCTCCCGCCCGACCCACTGGTGCTCCTGGTGGAGGGGATCGAGAAGCCGGGCAATCTGGGGGCGATGCTGCGCACCGCAGACGCCGCCGGCGTCGACCTCGTCGTGGTCGCCGACCCGGCCACCGACGTCCACAACCCCAACGTCGTGCGGGCCAGCCAGGGGGCGCTCTTCACCGTTCCAGTGGCAGTCGCCGACCGGGAACAGGTCCTGTGCTGGCTCGAGGAGCGCGCCGTGCGCCTCATAGCCACCACCCCCGACGCCACCGACGAGTTGTGGCACACGGATCTCACCGGGCCGATCGCCCTCGCCATCGGGGCAGAAGCCACCGGGCTCAGCCCTGGGACGCTCGAGGCGGCCTCTCAACTCGTCAAGGTGCCGATGTACGGTCGCGTCGACAGCCTGAATGCCTCGGTCACCGCCGGGATCGCTCTGTACGAGGCTCTGCGGCAGCGTCGCTCCGATTGAACACAAAGACTTGCTATCGAACACATGTTCGATTAGAAGTCTGAGGCACCATGTCGGCTGCCTACCAGCCCAGCTTCGACGAACTGGGCATCCCGCTCTCCGAGGTCACGTTCTGCGTCCTCGATCTCGAGACGACGGGTGGGTCGGCGGCGCTGTGTGAGATCACCGAGGTCGGCGCCGCCCGCTATCGCATGGGCGAGGAAGTCGCCACCTTCCAGACGCTCGTCAACCCAGGGGTGGCGATCCCGCCTTTCATCACGGTCCTCACCGGCATCACCCAGGCGATGGTGGTCGAAGCTCCGGCCATCGAAGAGGTCCTGCCGTCACTCCTCGAGTTCATCGGCAACTCGGTCGTCGTCGGCCACAACCTCCGCTTCGACCTGTCGTTCCTCGATGCTGCGGCCCGCCGGCTCGGGTACCCGAAGGTCTCGAACCGAACGCTCGACACCGTTGCGCTGGCACGCCGGCTAGTGCGCAATGAAGTCCGCAACCTGAAGCTGTCGACGCTCGCCGCCCACTTCCGCTCCCCCGTCACGCCCACACATCGTGCACTCGACGATGCCCGCGCCACCGCCTATGTGCTCTGGGGGCTCCTCGAACGCGCCGGATCGCTCGGCGTCACCTTCCTCGACGATCTCCTCCAACTGCCCACGGCCCGCGGGTCGGCCCACTATCGCAAGATCGCCCTCTCCGACGACCTCCCCCGCCGACCCGGCGTGTACATGTTCAAGGACCGCAACGGGTCCGTCTTCTATGTGGGAAAGGCCACGAATCTGCGTTCGAGGGTCCGTTCGTATTTCTACGGCGATGACCGCCGCTCTGTCACCGACATGATGCGGGAGCTGCACTCGATCGACTATCGCGTGTGCGAGACGGCCATCGAGGCGGAGGTGACGGAGCTGCGGATGATCCACTCGCACCGCCCCCGTCACAACCGCCGATCGAAGCCGCCCAAGGCGTCCCACTTCGTCAAGCTCACCCGGGAGGCGTTCCCGCGCCTTTCCCTGGTGCGAACTCTGAAAGAGGACGGCGAGTGCTACCTGGGCCCGTTTCGCACTCGCCGAGCGGCGGAAACGGTCCTCTTGGCGTTGTGGGACGCGGTTCCGATCCGTCGCTGCAGCGGCCGCCCCGGTACGCGGTCGACGACGTGCGCCATGGCCCAGATGGGCGTGGCCCTGTGCCCCTGCGACGGAACCCTCACTCGCGAGGAGTATTCACCGGTGGTCGAACTGCTCAGGGAAGGGATCGACTCCCGGCCGGAGCTGCTCCTCCAGCCGTTGGCGGAGCGTATGGAGCGAATGGCCGCCGAGCAGCGGTTCGAGGAGGCCGCCGTGGCACGGGATCGCCATCGTGCCCTGGCTAGGGCCCTCGAGCGTCGCCGGGCCTGGCGTGCGCTGTGTGACGCCGGCACCATCGAAGTGCTGGGAGCGGACGGCGAACGAGTGCTGATCCAGGGCGGACGCCTGGTCCATTCGTGGAAAGGCCCTTCCGGGCCCCCTCTCACCGTGGTCGAGACCGCCGACTCTCCTCCCACGCCGGTGCCGCCCGATGTTCTCGCCGCCGAGGAGGCACATCTGTTGTGGCGCTGGCTGTGCTCGGAGGGGGTGCGGCTGATCCACGCCGACGGCCCCCTCCAGCTTCCTGCTCGGCGGGTGCCGGCCCTAGCGGTATGAGCGTTTTTCTCTCCTAACCTTGCGAGGGATGCGCTTCATCGTCCGTCCCGGCACCGACCCGGTCGCCACTGCCGACGCCACCCTCCTCAAGACTCTCGGGTTGCCATATGGCGGCGTCGTGGCGGTGGGCAAGACCCACGTCCTGGTCAAGGCCGGCACCGTTCCCGAGCCCACCGCCCTCCTGCTCGGGCCGCGGGCGCAGCGCAACGCCGGCGTGTCCGCAGGAACCAGCGTCGACGTGACCCGGGCGGTGCTCGCCCCCGCTGCCATCGTCGTGCTCGACCAAGAAGAGACACCCGACGATCCCGGGCGGCTCGTGGCGGCCTGGCAAGGCCGTCCCGTCAGCTCCGGCGACCACATCGACTTGCCCGACGAGGGTGAGGCGAGGATCGCCGAGGTCGTCCCGAACGGGGCGGCGATGGTCGGCCCGGCAACCAGAATCGTGGGGCTGGCGGACCGCGTCTCGGTAGCAACCCCAACGAAAACCGCGGCGCCTGATCCGTCTCCTGTCCAGAGCCAGACCACGGAACGCAAGGAACGGGTCACGAGCGACGCCGCCCTGCTCGCCGGCTTGGAGACCCAGCGGGATCTGCTCGCCGGTTGGCTCACCCTCCTCACCTCCCCTCAAGACCTGCCCGCCACCTGGGGACTCCCCCGCGTCGCCGGCGTGTGGGTCGAGGGGCCACCGGGATGCGGACGACCCGAACTCGTCCGGGCGGCGGCAGGCGACGTCGCCGTGCCACTCCACGATGTGGCGTTGGACCGGGTCTTCAAGCCCGAGCGCCTCCTCGAGGTGCTGCAGGGAGCGCTTGCCAAGGCCGGTGACCGGGGTGTGATCTTCGTCGACCGCGTCGAACTGCTCACCGGCGACGACGCTCTCTCCAACTACCGAACCCAGTTCGGCGCCGTCTTCCGCTGGTTCCTCGATTCGGCGGCGGAGCGTCGCGGGCTGGCGGTGGTGCTGGGCGCCTCCTCCCTCGGCACGGTCGACCCGGGGCTGGCGTCCAATCCCCTGCTGCCCCGATCGCTGTCGATCCCCCCTCCCGACATCGAGAGGCGAAAGCTCCTCTTCCAGGCGGCGCTGTCAGACGTGCCCGTGAGCGATATCGACTACGCCACCCTCGCCGCCCGTTCGGCCGGGTTCTCGGGGACCGACATCGTGGGGGCGGTGCTCCACGCTTCTGCCGGCCTCGCCCGGCGGGGCGGCATGCTCACGACCGCCGAGATCCTCGATGCGATCCGCGACACCACCCCTTCCTTGGGTTCGACATCGATCGGCGAGATCCCGTCGCACGGCTTCGACCAGGTCGCCGACCTCGTTGAGGTGAAACAGCGGCTCACCGAGGCGGTGATCTGGCCGATTTCCCAGCCGGAGCGCTTCAAGGCACTGGGGATCGACCCACCGCGGGGAATCCTCCTCCATGGGCCGCCCGGCACAGGCAAGACATTTGTCGTCAGGGCCGTTGCTCACGAGGCGGGAGCCGCCTTCTTCCCCATCAAGGGAGCAGAACTGCTCGACAAATACGTGGGCGAGTCGGAGCGCGGCGTGCGCGACGTGTTCGCCCGGGCTCGCACCGCCGCCCCGTCCATCATCTTCTTCGACGAGCTCGACGCCCTCGCCCCCGTGCGAGGCCGCTCCACGACGAGCGTGACCGACTCGGTGGTGGCAGCACTCCTCACCGAACTGGACGGCGTCACCGAACGCGGCGACGTGGCGGTGATCGGCGCCACCAACCGCCCAGACCTGATCGACCCGGCGCTGTTGCGCAGCGGCCGGTTCGAGACCCACATCGAGCTGGGCTTGCCCGATGTCACCGCCCGGCGGGCGATGCTCGACATCACCGACGTACCGTTCGCCGACGACGTCGACCTCGACGAGCTGGCTCAGATGACGGAAGGTCTGTCCTTCGCCGACCTCGAGGGGATGCTGCGGGAGGCAGCGCTCACCGCCCTCCGCCGCGACACATCCGCCCGCGAGGTCACCCTCGCCGATCTCATGGCGGCGCGGGAGCGATTCCTATGACGATCTCAGCTGTTCGATGACCGGAGCGAAGTCCCGGAGCGATTGCTGCTGTATCACCGGGTAGTTGATCCCCCACCGCTCACGCCGTTCCACCAAGTCGGCGGCTACCTCCTCAGGTGAGCCGACCAGGAAGTGAGGCGAGGCGAGGATCGCCTCAGGTTCGGTGTCCCACACCTGCGCCAGCTTCTCTGCGCCCTGGTTCCGATCCCCGACTTCGAGACCGAAGGTGAGGATGTTCAACTCCAGGTCGTCGAATCGCTCGCCGGCGACTTCCCTCACCCGGTCGATCTTGCGGTCGATCAGCTCCCCCGCCCTCACGAGACGGTCCCGCAAGTCGCGGCGGTTGGTGATCTCCCCCGCCGAGATGCCGACGATGTCGGCGTAGCGGGCGGCGATGCCGAGCATCCGCCGGCCACCGCCCCCGATGAGGAGGGTGGGCCGCCCCTCCCCCGGCTTCGGGAGGCCGTCGTGATGGATCCGGTAGTGCTCGCCGTCGAAGTCGACCGGGCCGTCCGCCCACGTCCGGCGCAGGACGATGACCGCTTCCTCGAAGCGGTCCACCTGCACCTTCGGGGGATCCTTGCGGATGCCGGAGGCGGCGTAGTCGACCTCGTCCCACCCGGTGCCGATGCCCAGCTCCAACCGCCCGTCGCTGAGCAGGTCGACGGTGGCCGCTTCCTTCGCCAGGACCGCCGGGTGGCGAAAGTCGTTGGCCAACACCAACGTCCCGATCCTGAGCGACGTGTGCTCGGCGGCCATCGCCAGTGCTGGAAGCGGCGCCAGCTTGTCCGAGAAGTGGTCGGAGATGAACAGCGTGGAGTAGCCGAGATCCTCGGCCATCCGGATCTGGTCGAGCCACTCCTGGCGGGAGGCGGCCCGGCCCACCATCGCCCCGAACCTGAATGGTTGCATCGTCCGAGCGTACCGACGCTCAGATACGGAGACGCTCGCGAGCCTCCGCCAGCGTGAAGCGCCGATCGTAGAGGGCACGCCCGACTACGACCGCCTCACAACCGAGCGCGGCGAGCGGATCGAGGTCGCCCAGCGTGCCGACCCCGCCAGAGGCGATCACTCTGAACCTCCCGTCTTCGATCACCTTCCGGGTCAGGTCGACGTCGGCCCCTTCCAGGGTGCCGTCGCGGCCGATACCTGTGACCAAGAGTCGCGGAACGCCCGCGTCGGCGAGCCCATCCAACACCGAATGGAGCGACTTGCCCTCGTCGAGCCACCCCGCTCCCGTCGCCTTGTCACCTCGCACGTCCACTGCGGCCACGCAGCGCTCCCCCAGGCCGACCAAGCTCTCCGGGTGCCACACGGCTGCCGTGCCCATCACCACCCGCTGCGCACCGAGATCCAGCACTCGCTGGGCGATCTCTGCAGTGCGGATGCCTCCACCGGCCTGGTACGGGACTCCCGCCCTTCCCAGCTCCTCCCACAAGGCATAGTCGGGCTCCCCCGAACGGGCCCCTTCGAGATCGACGACATGCACCCGCTGAGCACCCTCTTCGAGCCACGCCTTTGCCGTCGCCACCGGGTCCGACCCGTATTCGGTCACCCGCGAGTAGTCACCACGCAGCAGCCGCACGACCTTGCCCTCGAGGACATCGACGGCGGGGATGACTTCCAAGTTGACCTCCTGTATTCACGCGCTAATGTTGTAGCACGTTAAAACGCTACTACGGAATTCGACCCCAATGACTCTGCAAAACGAGGACTGGCGCAACGAGGACACCGCTTCTCTGTTCGAGGCGATCCTCTCGCTGCAGACGGCCGAGGAGGCCGCCGCCTTCTTCCGTGATCTCTGCACGTTACGCGAGCTAGCGGACCTGTCGCACCGCTGGAAGGTGGCCCGGCTCCTCGACGATGGGCTCCCCTACCGGGAGATCGCCGAGCGCACCGGAGCCTCGACCGCCACCGTCACCCGCATCAACCAGTGGCTGCAACACGGCGCCGGCGGGTACCGCCTGGCTCTCGACCGCATGAAGGAACGCTCATGAGTGAACTCGTCCGAATCGCCGTGCCCAACAAGGGGCGCCTCCGCGCACCGGCCATCGAGCTCCTCCAGGCTGCCGGCCTGGCGTTCGAGGCATCCGATCGGGCCCTCTCCGTCCGAGTCACCAACGCCGACATCGACCTCCTCTTCGTGCGCACCGAGGATGTCCCCGAGTTGGTGGCGGATGGCGTCGCCGACCTGGGCATCACCGGAGTCGACCTGCTCGCCGAATCCGGAGCCGGTCTCGATGTCCTGTTGGAGCTGGGCTTCGGCCGCTGCCGGCTCGCTGCCGCCGTCCCCAACGCATCGGACCTCGACAAGATCGAGGACTTCGTCGGAAAGCGCATCGCCACCGCCCATCCCGGGGTGACCACCCGGTTCTTCTCCGAAAAGGGAATCGACGTCACCGTTGTGCCGCTGCGGGGATCGGTCGAGGTGGCCACCAAGCTCGGGGTGGCTGACGGGATCGTCGACCTCGTCTCCACCGGCTCCACCTTGCGCGTCAACGGGCTGCGAGAAGTCGGCACGCTGATCGAATCCGAGGCGATCCTCGTGTCCGGCGGCAGAGGGAACGGCGCCGTCGACCGCATCGCCACCGCCATCGGCTCAGTGGTGGCTGCCCGCAGAAAGCGGTACCTCCTCCTCAACGCCCCTCTGGAGGCTGTGGAGAACATCGCCGCCCTCATCCCGGGGCTCACCGCCCCCACGATCATGCCGCTGGCGGGAGGCGACATGTGTGCCATCCACTCCGTGGTCGACGCCGACGACGTGTGGCACCTCCTCCCCCGCCTGGAAGAGGCGGGAGGCCGCGGCATCCTCGTCCTCCCGATCGAGCAGCTGATCCCATGAGCCGCCTGACCCGAGTCGACCTCGCCACGTTGTCGGCCGCCGAACGCCGCCGGATCACCCGCCGGTCGGCCGTGCCCGACCCGGAGGTCCGCAGCCGGGTAGCCGACATCTGCCGGGCGGTCCGCGACGGTGGTGACGCCGAGGTGGCCGCCATCGCCGCTCGTGTCGGCGGGGGGTTCCGCCGAATCACCGACTCCGAACTCGACGCCGCCGTCGCCTCCCTCGACGACCAGCTGAGGGCGGCACTGCACACGGCGATCGCCGCGGTCACAGAGTTCCACCGCGCCCAATTGCCCACCGACCTCGAGGTGGCGACCGCCCCCGGCGTGGCGATCACCCGCACTTGGGCGCCACTGCGCCGGGTCGGGGCCTACGTCCCCGGAGGAAAGGCCGCCTACCCGTCGACGGTGATCATGACCGTCGTGCCCGCTCGGGTGGCAGGCGTCGAGGAGATCGTGGTCGCCTCCCCGGAAGCACCCGACGGCACCGTCCCCCAGGTCATGCTGGCCGCCTGCCGCATGGCAGGGGCGACCGAGGTCTGGGCGATGGGCGGGGCCCAGGCGATCGCCGCCCTCGCCTATGGCACCGAGTCGGTCGAGCCGGTGGAGAAGATCGTCGGCCCGGGCAACGCCTGGGTCACTGCAGCCAAACTGGAGGTATTCGGCACCTGCGCCATCGACCTGCCCGCTGGCCCCTCCGAGGTATTGGTCCTGGCCGATTCCACCTCCGAGCCCACGTTGGTGGCCGTCGACCTGCTGTGCCAGGCAGAACACGGCCCCGACTCTCCCGCCGTGCTCGTCACCACCGACCCGGACCTGGTGGACGCGGTCGAGGCCGAGATCGAGCGGCTCCTGCCCGGCCTCGAGCGGGCAGAGATCCTGTCGAAGGCCCTCTCCGACCATGGCCTGGCAGTCGTGGCCCCCGACCGGGAGGCGGCATTGACGTTCGCCAACGAGTACGCCTCCGAGCACGTGACGATCCTCACGGCGAACCCGGAGGCCGACGCCGCCGAGATCCACGCAGCAGGCTCGGTCTACGTGGGCGCCTGGGCGCCGGAATCAGCCGGCGACTATGCCACCGGGGCGAACCACGTACTGCCCACCGGTGGGCTCGCCGAGGCGTGCGGTCCCCTCTCGACGCTGGACTTCGGGTCGTGGCGCCAAGTGCAAAGGCTCACCCGCGAGGGCCTCGAGGCCATCGCCCCCACCATCACCGAATTGGCTAGGGCGGAGGGTCTCACCGCCCATCGTCTAGCCGCTCAGATCCGTCTGGAGGAACGATGAACCGCACTGCCAAGCTCGACCGCAGAACCGCCGAGACCACCGTGGAGGTCGTCCTCGACCTCGACGGCACCGGCCGGGCCTCGATCGACACCGGGGTGGGGTTCTTCGACCACCTCCTCACGTCGCTCGCCACCCACGCCCTCTTCGACCTGGAAGTGAAGACGACGGGGGACCTCCACATCGACGACCACCACACCGTGGAAGACACCGCACTCGTGCTGGGCTCGGCCTTGACCGAGGCGCTGGGCGACCGTTCGGGTATCACCCGCTTCGGGGACGCTCGTGTGCCGATGGACGAGGCGCTCGCCGAGGCGGCGGTCGACATCTCCGGGCGCCCGTATGCGGTGATCGACCTGGAGTTCTCGACCCCATCGTTGGGGAACCTGTCGACACAGAACATCCCCCATGCCCTCGAGGCGTTCACCCGCACCGCCGGCATCACGCTCCACCTGAGTGCGAGAGGCCAAAACGACCACCACGTCGCCGAGGCCGCCATCAAGGCGCTGGCCAGGGCATTGCGCGGCGCGGTCGAGATCGATCCTCGCCGCCAGGGAATCCCGTCATCCAAGGGGGCACTGTGAGCGAGCCGCGCCCCCGAATCGCCGTGGTCGACCACGGCGCCGGCAACCTCGTCTCGATCGCTCAGGGACTGGAACGAGTCGGCGCCGATGTCGTGGTCGTCGAAGAGCCGGGGCGACTCGCCGGCGTCGACGGGGTGGTCCTGCCCGGGGTGGGATCCACCGCTTCGGTCATGGAGGGCATTCGCCGGCACGGGTTCGAAGGGCCGCTCCGCGCCATCGACCAGCCACTGCTCGGGATCTGTGTGGGCATGCAGGTCCTGTTCGAGACCTCCGAGGAGGACGGGGCAGAGTGCCTCGGCCTGCTCCGAGGGGTCGTGAGGCGATTGCAGGACGCCCCGAAACTCCCCCACATCGGGTGGAACGACCTGGACCCGACGGGGCGCTCCGACCTCTACGAGGGCATCGCCGACCCGGTCGTCTATTTCGTCCACTCGTATGCTCCTGTCCCGTCCGAAGCCGACGTCATCACCGCCACAGCGGAGTACGGAACCCGTTTCGTGGCCGCGGTCCGGTCGGGCCGTATCGAAGGAGTCCAGTTCCACCCCGAGCGGTCCGGGCCCACGGGTCTTCGGATCCTGTCCCGGTTCGTCGCCCGTTGCCGGGAGGCAGCACGTGTTGCGTAGCCGCATCATTCCTTGCCTCGACGTCTCGGGCGGACGGGTCGTCAAAGGCGTCAACTTCGTGGACCTCGTCGACGAGGGCGACCCCACCGAGCTCGCCGCCCGTTACGCCGAGGAGGGCGCCGACGAGATCTGCTTCCTCGACATCTCCGCCACCCCAGAGGACCGGGGCACGACGCTCGACGTCGTTCGCCGCACGGCGTCGAACGTGTTCGTCCCTCTCACGGTCGGAGGCGGTGTCCGCAGCCCGGACGACATGAAGGCTGTGCTTCGGGCGGGAGCGGACAAGGTGTCGGTCAACACTGCCGCCGTCGACGAGCCCGACCTCCTCGCCGTGTGCGCCCGGCGGTTCGGGCGTCAGTGCGTCGTCCTGGCGATCGACGCCCGCCGCAACGGCGACTGGTTCGAGGTCGTCGTCAATGGAGGGCGCCGTCCCACCGGCCTGGATGCCGTGGAGTGGGCGAAGAAGGGCGCCGCCCTCGGAGCCGGCGAGATCCTCCTCACGTCGATGGACCGGGACGGCACCAAGGACGGATTCGATCTCGAGCTCACCCGGGCGGTGTCGGACGCCGTGGACATCCCGGTGATCGCCTCCGGTGGAGCGGGGACCGTGGAGCACTGCGTCGAGGCCGTCTCCGTCGGCCATGCCTCGGCCGTCCTCGCCGCGTCGATCTTCCATCGCCAGGAGACAACGATCGCCGAAGTCAAGGCGGCAATGGCCGCTGCCGGCATCCCGGTGCGCGAGGTGGGCGTTTGAAAGAACCCAACTGGGACCAGAACGGACTGGTCGCCGCCATCGTCCAGCACGCCGAGACCTCCGAGGTGCTCATGCTGGCCTGGATGAACGCCGCCGCCCTCGAGCAGACCAACCAGACGGGACGGGTCACCTTCTGGTCGCGGTCCCGTCAGGAGTTGTGGGAAAAAGGCGCCACGTCGGGCAACTGGCTCGAGCTCGTGTCGATGGAACTCGACTGCGACGGTGACGCGATCCTGGTCCGGGCCATCCCCCACGGGCCGGTCTGCCACCTCGGCACCACGACCTGCTGGGGGGAAAGGCAGGTAGCGGGATTCTCCGCCCTCGATCGTCTATGGAAGACGATCGAAGAACGGGCGGCGAACCGCCCCGAGGGGAGCTACACCGCCCGGCTGCTCGCCGGAGGACCCGACGAGGCCGGGCGGAAGGTGACAGAAGAGGCGACCGAAGTCCTGCTCGCGGCCAAAGACCACGCCTCGGGGGCCGCCGACGACCGGCGGGTGGCAGAGGAGGCGGCCGACCTCATTTATCACCTGCTGGTGCTACTGGCCGAGAGGCAGGTCGATCCGGCCGAAGTCCTCACCGTCCTCGCCGAGCGTCGGCGCTGATGCTCAGGCCGCCCGGGGCTCGTGGCTCTCGTGGCGATCGGGATCGGAGACGAGGCGGGTGCCGATCGCTATGAGCCCATGTCCCAGGGCGTCGATGACCCCGGTCGAGGGCGAACGGGGCTTCGTAGCCTGGCGACGAAGCCGTGACGAGCCTCCGGCCTGTGCGTCGAGCAGGCGCCCCTCATCCAGCGCTTTTGCGAGGTGGTAGTCGACGTGCATATCACTCGCTCCTCATCGGTTGCAGGCTCTCATCCGTGTCCAGCCCGAGGTATTCGTCGAGCGCCTGGTGGGCACCCGGGAGGACGGAGGGGCGCAAGCTGTATGTCTTGGTCCCTTCCACCTTGTCGATGACGATCCTCACCAGCCCGGCCCCTCGGAGTAGCCCGACGTGGTGATGGACGGTCGATTTGCTCAGATCGAGCACCTTCGCCAGTTCGTCGAGGGTCGAAGGCCCCTCCGCCAGGCGCCGCATGATCCGCAGCCGCTTCTCGTCCGCCAGGGCCTTGTACACCTTCACCATCCACGGCGCCGGGGCGTCGGGATCGAGGTGCATGTACTCGTCGGCCAGCGGGTACACGACCATCAACGTGTCCTGGTACTGGTCGAGCACCGCCCACGGACGGACGACGACCGACGGAACGAGCACCAGGTGGGCGATCCCCGGCTGGATGCGGTACTCGAGCCCATTGGTGACGGCTTCGATCAGCCGCTCGGGGTCCGCTCCTTTGGCGAGCACCGTCGTCCCTTTCGCGGACCGGGCGATGGCCGCCGAGAACTCGTCCTCGACCTTGCGATAGACCTCGTCGCGGAAGCGGCGGAGAGCGGCAACGATCCGATCGCGCAGCTCACCCGGCTCGAGGCTGAGCAGGTCCGTGTAGAGGGATTCGGCGTCCTTGTGATCCACGAAGACGGCATCGAGCGACTTCGAGTCGCCCCAGATCGCGCTCTCGATCAGAGCAGGGTCGTTGGGGAGATCGACGACGTAGGAGAGAATGCCGCGGCGGATCTCGGCCGGCTCCATGCCGGCGAACCACTCGATGACGCTGTCGATGTCGTGGGACCCCGGGGCCTTCGCAACCAGCCCTCGCAGCGCGCACCAGGTCCCGAACTCGGTCGGGCCGAGGAACTCGATCTCTGCGCGGAGATCGTCGGGGGTGGCTGCGCGCATGTCCTCGAACCATGTCTCACCCAGGTCGTGGTCGGCCTGGAACCCGGTGGGGTCGAACACCAGCCACATGGTGAGAAGCAGCTCATAGGCGGAGCCGCCATCGACCTGGGGCGTGAGGCGCCGGGCCCGCTGGGTCAGGTCTTTTACGCGAGGGGTGGGAGTCATGTGGTTCCGATTCTGTGGTCGCTCTCGACGATCTTCTCTTGCGTGGAGATCATCGCAGCGGTTGGTCGATCTCGTGTGACTCGAATTGTATCGTGCCAGCGCCTCCTGTTCAACTTTTTTCGAATGACCGGCATTCCTTCGTAGGCCCGCTCGACTAGGAAACTCGGTCGGAACCAGGGAAACTCCCCGTCGATGACGATCGTCCGACTGCGGAACGTGCAACTCCGCTTCGGGTCCACCCCGGTACTGACCGGGGTGGACCTCGACATCTACCCGGGAGAACGGGTGGGCGTCGCCGGGCCCAACGGCTCGGGGAAATCCACTCTGCTTTCGGTGATCGCCACGTTGCGCTCCCCCACATCCGGCGAGGCGCGAGTGCTCGACGCCACGGTCGGCGGTCCTCAGGCCTACGGGGTGCGCCGGCTGATCGGCTGGTCAGGTCACGAACCGGCCCTCTTCGAGGAACTGACTCTCCGCGAGAACCTGCATCATTTCGCACGTCTCGCCGGTCTCGACATCGCCGAGGCCGACCGGGCCCTCCACCAGGTCGGCCTGGAGGGGGCTGCCGACCGGCGGGCGCGGGTGTGCTCCAACGGGATGCGACGGCGCGCCGATCTGGCCCGCCTCCTCATGACCCGGCCCCGGCTCCTGCTGTTGGACGAGGCACACGCCGGCCTCGACGCCGACGCCATCGCCATAGTCGATGCCCTGAGCCGGCGCACCGTTTCGGCAGGTGGGGCCGTAGTCATGGTCTCCCACGACCGCATGGAGATGGAGAAACTCGTCGATCGAGTGCTGACCCTGCGCGACGGGAGGGTCGAGCCGTGAACTTCGGGCGTCAGGTCGCCGAGTTCTGCCGCCGGGATCTCCTGACCGAGCGCCGAGCCGGGGAGGTGATTTCGATCGTCACGCCGTTCGGGGCGGTGGCGCTCATGTCGTTCCCCCTCGCCTTCGGCATCGACTCGGCCTTGATCTCACGCGTTGGCCCGGCCGTGTTCTGGGTGGTGGTTTTCCTCTTCACCATGCAGATCGCCCTGCGCCACAGCGCCGCCGAGCGACCTCACCAGCGTGCCGTGATCGCCCTGCTCGGCGTCGACCCGTTCGCCCGCCTCATGGGCAGGACGCTCGCCGCCGCCGTGTTGATCCTGGTGTTCATGGCCGTCCTGTTCCCGGCCATGATTCTCTTCTACTCCCCCGACCTGCCGGAAGCCTGGCCGTTGGCTCTGGTTCCAGGGGTTCTTGCCGGGATTGGCCTGGCGCAGGTGGGGACTCTGGCCGCCGAGATCACAGCCGGGTTGCGCACTCGCACGACACTGGCTCCGCTCATCGTCGCTCCGCTGGCCGTCCCCCTCCTCATCGCCGGCTCCCAGGCCTTGGAATCCTTGGCTTCCGGCGGCAGTATCCTTCCCTGGACAGTGCTGGTCGTGGCCACCGATCTCGCCTTGGCGGTGATAGGCGCCGCGATCGCCCGCCCCCTGGAGGAAGCATCCCTATGAGCAAACCCACGCCCTGGCTGCGGGTGCTGCAGTTGTTGGCCTTGGTCGCCGTGGCCGTCGGGCTGGCGATGGCGCTACGGGCACCGGTCGATGCCTTCCAGGGCGAATACTCACGGATCATGCATGTGCACGTCCCCACTTCGTGGCTGGCGTTCCTGGCATTCGGCATCACTGCCCTCGGCTCGATCGTGTGGAGGATCCGCCGCCACCGCCGCTGGGACCGTCTGGCGTCGGCGTCGGCGGAACTGGGGGTGCTGTTCACCGCCATGTCCCTCGCCACCGGGTCCCTGTGGGGTGGCGCCGTGTGGGGGACCTACTGGGACTGGGCCGACCCGCGGATGGCCACCACCGCCCTGATGTTCTTCGTCTACCTCGGGTATCTGGCACTGCGACGCACCACCGACGATCCCGAGACAGCCGCTTCCCGTTCGTCCCTCCTCGGGATCATCGCCGTAGTCCAGGTGCCTCTCGTCTACTTCTCCGTGAACTTGTTCCGCAGCCTCCACCAGACGCAGTCGATCCGTCCCGACGGCGCCACGATGCCGACCGAGATGCTGGTGGCGATGCTCGCCAACCTGGCGGCACTCACCGTCCTCTACGTGGCCCTGCTCGCCACCCGGATGTGGGTCATGCGACGGGAGGAAGCGGTGGCGCTGGAGCCTGCCGCCGGCACCGGCGTGGTGCCTCCCCGGCTCGAGGAGGTGGGGGATGCCTGAGGCAAATGTCGTACTCGCCTATGTGGTGACCTATGTGGGAATCCTGGGATACGTCGTCTGGCTGGGGATCCGCCGTCGCCGTCTGACACAGAAGGGGTGATTCCGTGACCCACCGGCGGTTCGTCCTCATCGGAGCCGTGGGGGTGGTGGCCCTGGTGGTCGTCCTGATGGTCAACTCCCTCTCCTCGGGCGTCACCTACTACCTGTACCCGTCGGAGGCGGTAGCCCAACGGGAGCAGTTCGCCGACGGCACCCGGTTCCGGCTCGCAGGCACGGTGATGGAGGGCTCGATCGTCGAGTCCGGATCGGCCACGTCGTTCGTGGTGTCCGATGGCGCCGCCGAGATCCCGGTCGACCTCATGGGCCGCGTCCCTCCTCTGTTCGCCGATGGGGTTCCGGTTCTCGTGGAAGGCACCTGGGACGGCGAGCGTTTCACCGCCGACGAAGCCGTGATCCGCCACGACGAGAACTATTCGATCCCCGAAGAGGGCGGAGCGTTCGAGTCGTGACCATCCGCCGCCTTCTTCGTCGAGGTCCGTGATGCTCGCCTTCGTCGGCCTGGCCGCCCTGCTCGCCTCTCTGGTGGGAGCCGGATGGCTGGCGGTCGTCGGCGCCAAGGCCGCAGTGGCCTCCAAGCGCGGCGAGGCCGCCACCTTCGATCTTCGCACCCCGACCCTGATGATCGTCGGCGGCGCGGTTGCCTCGATGGCGGTCCTGGAAGCCGCCCTGATCTTCGACGACTTCTCATTGGCCTACGTCGGCACCAATCACGCCCGGGCGACGCCGTTCCCGTTCAACATCGCCACGGCGTGGTCGGCGCTCGAAGGCTCCATCGTCCTCTGGGGGTTGGTGCTGGCGACGTTCACATGGCTCGTATGGCGGGACCACGAGCGCCGCCGCGACACCCTCTCCGCCGGGGCACTGGCGGTCATGGGCCTCGTCGGCATCTTCTTCTTCGGCTTGATGCTCACCGTGGCGAACCCGTTCGAGGTGTGCATCGAAGCCGTCGCCGACCGCTGCCTCGCCTCCAGTCCTTGGCCCTGGTCACCCATCCAAGCGCCGGCCGACGGCCCCGGTCCCAACCCGCTGCTCCAGAACCACATCCTGATGGCCGTCCATCCGCCTCTTCTCTACATCGGGTACGTCGGCCTCACCACTCCCTTCGCCTACGCCATCTCCGCCCTGGCCCTGACCCTGCCCGGCCCAGAGTGGCTGCGCAGGACCCGACGATGGACGCTCGTAGCGTGGAGCTTCCTCACCCTCGGGATCCTCTTCGGCGGCTGGTGGGCCTACGAAGTGTTGTCGTGGGGCGGGTACTGGGCGTGGGACCCGGTGGAGAACGCCTCGTTGATGCCGTGGCTCGTCGCCACTGCCTTCATCCACTCGTCACTGGTCCAGCAGCGGCGCGGCATGCTGCAGGCTTGGAACTTCGTGCTGGTGATCTCTGCGTTCGCCCTCACGATCCTCGGCACCTTCCTCACCCGCTCCGGGACGATCACCTCCGTCCACTCCTTCACCCAGTCGGCCATCGGTCCCGTCTTGCTCGGCTTCCTGGTTCTGGTGCTGGCGGGGTCGTTCGCGCTCTTCGCCACGCGGTCGCATCTCGTGGCCTCCGCTCCCCGGCTCGACTCGTTCTGGTCGCGGGAGGGCTCGTTCCTCGCCAACAACCTGATCCTGACCGTGTTCGCGTTGGTCGTGCTGGTCGGGACGATCTACCCGCTGGTGCTGGAGGCGTTCACCGGCACCCAGGTGGGGGTCGGCAAGCCGTTCTACAACCGCCTCACCGTGCCCCTCTCGTTCGCTCTGCTCCTCACCATGGGGCTGGGCTCGGTGACCCCGTGGCGTCACGCCTCCGGTCCACTCGTCTGGAGCCGGATCCGCGGCCCCCTCCAGGCGGGGCTGGCCGCCGGGCTGGTGACGGCGGTCGTCGGCACCCGTATCGGGTGGGTAGTGGTGGCCGTGGTGGCCTCGGTGTTCGTGATCGGGGTCATAGTCCGCCACCTGTTCGAGCTCGCCTCCCGTCGCAGCCGGGCGACGCGTAGGGGCCTCTTCGCCGAGGTCCTACACGTCTTGAGGGGCGACCAGGGCTACTGGGCCGGTCAGGTGTCACACGTCGGCGTGGCGCTCGTCGCCCTCGGTCTGGCCTTCACCGCCAACCTCTCGGTGCACGAGACGTTCGACCTCGCCCCTGGCGAGACCTTCGATTTCGCCGGTTACGAGATGACGTACCGGGCGCCATTCCAGCGCACCGAGCCATCGCGAACGGTGGTCGGAGCCAACATCGAGGTTCGCTCCGACGGGCAGCTCGTCGGCGAGCTCCAACCCCGCGCCAACCACTTCGGCTCGGACCCGACTGGAATCCCCAGCCCGGCGGTCCTCTCCGGCTGGGGTGGCGACGTCTATCTGATGCTCATCAACATCGACAACACGGGCATCCGCCTCGAAGCGAACACTTCGCCTTTCATATGGGTGTTGTGGCTGGGCGGCCTGGTCGTAGCCGCCGGAGGGTTCTGGGCGACTCAGGTGCGACGAGCCGAGCGGAAGGCGGAAGCCCTGGAGGCCGCCAATGCGTGATGGCACGGTCGCCGAGCGCACGCCGGCGGTCATCCGCTCCATCCCGTGGTCGGTGATCAGCATCGTGGTGATGGCCGCCGCACTCGTCGTATTGATCGCGACCTACCGGCCACCGGCCGACACCGCCGAGGAGATCGGCTCGCTGATCCGCTGCCCGGTCTGCCAGGGCGTGCCCATCTCCGAGTCACCGGCGCCGATGGCCCGGGACATGATGGAGATCCTGCGCCGTGAGCTGGCTGAAGGCGCTTCCCGTCAGGAGGCGATCGACGCCGTGCTCGGTGCCTACCCGGGGTCCCTCCTCCTCGAGCCGCCGGTCTCCGCCTCGACGCTGGCACTGTGGGGAGTTCCGCTCGGGGCCTTGGTCGTGGGTCTGGGCCTGGCTCTCACATTGCGTCGCAGCCGCCTCGACACGAGCACCCTCCTGGAAGAAGCGGAGGCTCGGCAGCGGCTGGAGCAGATTCGCGCCGATCTCGAGGAGTTGGCGGCGCAACAGGCGTCGGGCGAGATCGATGCCGAGGCGGCTCGCCACCTGCGCGAGGGTTATGAGGCGGAACTGGCCGAGACCCACGCCGCCCTCCGCCAGCTGGCGTCGGCCCCCGACGCCCCCCTGCCCCGCTCCACCACCCGGGCCGTGGCCGGAGCAGCACTGGTCGTCGGGGCGCTCGTAGTGGTCGTGCTCGTCGCCGGCGCCTTCATCGTCGATCGGCCGGATCAGAGCTCCGGTGTGGCAGACGTGGCAGCCGACCCATCCTCTGTCTCGAACGAAACCCTGGCGGCGGTGATCGCCGCCAACGAGGACCATCCCCAGATCGACGGCATGCGGCTGGCGCTCGCCGAGCGGTATTACGAGGAGGGCGACTTCCAGTCGTCCTTCCCCTACTACTTCGACGTCGCCTCCTCGGACAAGGCGACGCCCGCGCAGGCGGCGACGGCCCTCACCCGGCTCGGGTGGATGGCCTACAGCGGCAACGGCGAGGTCGACACCGCGTTGGATCTGCTGGCCCAGGCCCGCGAACTGGTGCCCGACGACCCGTTCCCCCTCTACCTGGAGGGGCTCGTCCGATGGTGCGGCCGCGGCGACGCTTCCGCCGGGGCTGAAGCTTTCCGCCAGGTCCTGAGCCATGATCTGGGTGACGAAACCGTCCGCCAGCAGGTGGAAGCAGACCTCGCCGCCGCCGAGGCGGGCGAAACGTGCGAGAGATGACCGCCACGCGGCGAGCCTCCGGCTTGAAGATCACGGCGTGGGCCGTGGTGGCGCTGAGCGTCGTCCTCGCCGTCGTGTTCGCCAGCCGCTTCGGCTCCGACCCGGCCCTCTCCGAGTCGCCGCTCATCGGCCAACCTGCCCCGGACCTGACTCTCCCCCGCCTCACCGGGTCCGGGGAGGCGTCGCTCTCCGACTACGCCGGCGACATAGTCGTGGTCAACTTCTTCGCCTCCTGGTGCCTGGAGTGCCGCCTGGAGCACGATGCTCTGGTGGCGGCCGCGGACTCGTTCGCCGACGCCGGAGTCAGGTTCGTCGGCATCTCCTACCAGGACGACCCGATCGACTCGCTCGAGTTCCTCGAAGAGGAGGGCTTCAGCGAGACGACGGAGTATCTGATCGACGAGGGGAGCCGCGCCGCGGTCGCGTTCGGGGTGTTCGGGATACCAGAGACGTTTTTCATCGACCCGGAGGGCACGGTCGTCGGCCGCATCATCGGCCCGACCGACGCCCTCACGCTCGGCGGAGCCATCGACGCCATCCGCCGGGGCGAGGACCCGGGAGAGAAGCGGTTGGGCAACACCCGGTCAGGTCCGGGCGACGCCTGATCAACGCTGGTCGATCACCTCGACATCGACCTCGGAGAAATCCACCGTGTCGAGGGCGGCACTCCCGGTGCCGAGGAGGAACCGGTCGAAGAACCCCGTGACGAACCGCCGATTGATCACGATCACGCGGTTGGCGTCGATCGGGCCTCGCATCCCCAGTTGCGGGGCGATCGGCGAGATCACGGGTGTGGTGAGGAAATCGGAGCTGTCGGCGCCCCGCACGTCGACCCAATAGGTGATCGTCTCCGACCGCGCCACGACGCCACGGAGGACGGCGTCGTTGTCGTTGTCCCGCCAGGGGTCGGAGCGCATGAAGAGCATCGGCTTCGTCGCCGTGTTGGCGAGCACCCCGTCGGGCAGGAACTCGACCTTCGGGTCCTGGCCGGCGATGGCATCGCAGCGTTCGTCGGTCAGGCACACCTGGAGGGCGGCCGCCCCTCCCATCCCGTGACCCCACAAGCCCACCGATGTCGGGTCCATCGCCGCCGCCAACTCGCCGAAGGCGCCCTCGGCGCCCGCCTCGACCTCGTCGAGGACGAGACGGATGTCTTCTGCCATCGTGTCGATGATGTCGGCCTCGGCCTGTTGGCGGGTGGCGAGGTCGGATTCGGGGTCTCCCAGGGCGGCGTCGTCGATGTAGACGGGCTCGCCATCCATGACCGTCGCCACGGCGATGTGCGTGTGGTCGATGGCGATGACGACATAACCCTGGCTGACGAGGTTCTCGATTTGGGCGATCGAGTTGGTCCGGAACCCTTCCCATCCGTGGCTGTAGACGACGAGCGGGAAGCCGCCTTCGTAGACCGTGGCGTCCGGATAGGAGTGCGTGACGGTGTACCGGGCCGAACTGAAGAAGAAGCCGGGCAGGCGATGGCGCTGAGCGAGCGCCGGCCCGACGTAATCGGGGTCGGTGGCCCAGTTCAGCGGCTCGGCGCCCTCCTCGACATGGGCCGGGTACCAGACCTGGACATTGATGCGGCGCCGCCCGCCAGGATTCTCCCCGAACGCCTCGACCAGTTCCGGATGGCGGAGCGTGATCGTCTGTGTGCCGATCTCGAGGGGACCCGAAGGCACCGGCAGTTCGGGAACCGGGAAGAGAAAGGCGGGAGCGGCGGCGAAGATCAGCCCGAGCGGGCCGAACAGGAATCTGCCGAGACGCCGGGCCAAAGGCAGCTCGCGCTCGACGGCGACGACATCTCCTACTGCCATCCCCACCGCCACGACATAGAGAAGGAACAGCGGCCAGCGGTATCCCTCGACCTGCCATTGAACGACGACCAACCCGATGAGGATGGCCGCTATCACCCCGCGCCGGGGCCGCACTGCGAACAATGCCGGCCACAGGACCGCGACCGCGCAGGCGATGACGAGATACGTCTCGAGGGGTCTCACCGACCGGCGATTGTGCCAGGGTCGAAGCCGTACGGAAGCTCGAGCCTGTTCGCCGCCATCAGATCGGTGTCCGACAGCAGTTCGGCCGTCGGACCGTCGGCGGCCACCCGGCCGCCGTTGAGAACGATCGAACGGGGGCACAGCCGGAGAGCGAACGGAAGGTCGTGGGTCACCACGATCTGGGTCGTGTCGAGAGTGGAGAGCAGGTCGGCGAGTTCACGCCTGCCCACGGGATCGAGGTTGGACGTCGGCTCGTCGAGGACCAGCACGTCAGGCCGCATCGACAGCACTGTTGCGATCGCCGCCCGTCGCGCCTCGCCGCCTGAGAGATGATGGGGCGCCCGGTCGGCCTGTTGTTCCATGTCGACGGCAGCCAACGCCTCTTTGGTGCGAGTTTCGACCTCTTCTCCGTCGAGTCCCAGGTTCGCCGGGCCGAAGGCGACATCCCGCCACACGGTCGGCATGAAGAGCTGATCGTCGGGATCCTGGAACACGATCCCGATGCGCCTCCGTACCTCGGGATACGTCTCCGGCTCGAGTGTCACCCCGCCGACCCGCACCACCCCTCGGGAGGCCTGGATGATTCCGATCAGGGCGAGCAACAGGGTCGTCTTGCCGGCGCCGTTGGGCCCGAGGAGCGCAACCCTCTCCCCCTCGGCGACGGAGAAGGTCGCGCCTCTCAAGGCTTCGGTCCCGTCGGGATACGTGTAGGCGAGGTCCTCGACCTCGAGCAGCGCAGTCACGTCGTCAGTATGGCGGCGGCGGCAACCACCCAAGCCGACGCCGCCCAGGCGACCATCCCGGACCACCGGACCGGAAGCTCCGGAGCGGCAGCCGCAGGCATCACGCCCTGGTAGCCGCGGGCCAGCATGGCTTGGTGGATTCTCTCGCCGCGTTCATAAGCGCGGATGAACATCGTCCCTGACACCGCCGCCAGCGTGGCCGCCTCCCGGCGTCTCGACAAGTCACCGAGGCGGGCGGCGATAGCGGTCCTCACCCGCCCGAGCTCGGAAACAACCACCTCGAGGTAGCGGACCATGAACCCGGCGATGGCCGTCAGTAGCCGCGGAGCCCGCAGCCGGTCGAACCCGGAGAGGATGTCGGCGACCTCGGTGGTGGCCGACAGCACGATCGACGCCCCGACCGAAAGCGTCGCCTTGGCGAGCACATTCCAACTGCCCCACAGGCCTGGCACCGACAGCGACAGGCTCCCCACCTCCACGTATGGGCCTTGGCCGACGAAGGGCATCGCCAGGGCGAAGATCACGAACGGGATCTCGATCGACAGGCGCTTCAGGAAGAACCCCATGGGGATCTCCGCCAGCCCCACCGCGACAGCGAGCACAGCCGCCAGGAACCCAAATGCCCACACCGCACGGGTGGGTGTGGCGATGACCGCCGCCACGAAGGCGAACATCGCCACGATCTTCACTTCCGGGGCCAGCCGGTGGACAGGGCTGTGCCCGTGGTAGTGGAGGGCGTGGGCGTGGACGCCGCTCACGCGCTACGAGCTCGCCTGCGGCTCACCGCCACGACGCCGAGCCCGATGGCGAAGGCGATCACCGTGCCGATGATCCCCGACACGATCGTTCCCACCGTCTCGGACTCGACTCCGGCGACTTGGTAGTCGGCGAGAGGCCCGCCGATCGGATGCTCCTGGGCGGCCGACGCGAATCCGGTTTCCTCGGCAACGGTCTCCAGTCCGTCGGGGTGCGGCGAAGCGAACGGCGCAACGAACAGCACCAAGGCGATGGCCACGACCAGCCCCGTGAGGACGAACGTGGTGACGGCCCGACCCGTGGGGACCGTGTCGGTTCCACTCAGCTCGACATCCGCCACCCCTTGGACCAGATCGGGCCGGACCGCCAGGACCGTCCCGAGAGCGGTGGCCGTGATGAGGCCCTCGCCGATGCCGATGAGGGCGTGGATCCCGGTCATCGCTCCGAGCACGGTACCGATCGGCGCCCCGCCCACTCCGCCGAGTGCGTATTCGAGGACGAAGGCGAAAGAGCCGGCCAGGACCGACACGAACGCCGAGGCCATGGCCGCGGCCATGGCCGACAGTCTGGTCTTGGGGAGGATCTTCAGCACCACCCGGAACACCGGCCAGGCGACGAAGGCAGTGACGAGGGCGATGTTGGTCACGTTGACGCCCAGGGCGCTGACTCCGCCGTCGGCGAAGAACAGAGCCTGCACGATCACGACTACCGAAACCACGGCGGCGCCCATCCACGGCCCGAGGAGGATGGCGGCGAGCGCCCCGCCCATGAGGTGGCCCGACACTCCCGGCAACACCGGGAAGTTGAGCATCTGGAGGGCGAAGATCAGGGCGGCGGTGACGCCGGCGAGAGGGACGTGGAAGTCGCGTAGCGCCCGGGCCGCCTTGCGCAACGACACGCCGAGCCCGCCGGCGGCGACCACCCCCGTGCCGACAGAGGTCGCGGCATCGATGAAACCATCCGGTACATGCATCAGGACGACTCCCTATTGCAAATGACTTGCAACAAAGGATAGTCAGTCCAGGGCGGGCCCGGCGTCGTTCCCGTGACTGAGGCAACGAGAGACGATGGCGAAATGCACCGTGCCCGGCTCGTACCCATACTTCTCCAACAGGGCGGCTAGCGGGCCGAGTTCGCCGAGGGGGAGGTCGACGGTCCGCCCGCACACATCGCACACCAGGTGGTGATGCTCTTCTTCGGTCCGATGGATGACGCTGGCACCGTGGCCGAGGTGGACGTGGTGGACGATCCCCGCCTCCTGGAGAGCGTCGACCGTCCGATAGACGGTCGACAGGTCGATGCTGCGGCCGAGCACCTCCTCCGCCCGGGCCTGGAGCTCGGCCACGGACAGATGACCGAGGTCGGGCTCGGCGAGCACCGTGCAAATCGCCCTCCTGGGAGCGGTGACGCGCATGCCCTCCCGGCGCAGGGCCTCGATCAGCGACTGACGGGTCTCCACGTCGACGAGGCTACCGGCGCTACCGTGCGAGGGGTTCCCAGGAGGTGAGGCATTGAAGAGGTTGATACAGCTCGCCGCCACCGCCGCCGGCGTGTGGGTCGCGGTCCAGTTGGTGCCGGGTCTCGACTTCGACGGCTCCGGCTGGGCGTTCCTCGGGGTGGCGGTGCTGGTCGCTATCGCCAACATGATCGTCAAGCCGATCCTCAGCTTCTTCAGTTTCCCACTGATCCTCGTGACCCTCGGGCTGTTCCTCCTCGTGATCAACGCCGCCGTCCTGCAACTCGTGGTATGGCTGTCGGCACCCGAACGGCTCGACCTGGGCCTAACGTCGACGGGGTTCTTCTGGGCGACGTTTCTCGGTGCCCTCGTGATTTCGATCGTGCGGTGGATCCTCGAGGCGGTGTTCGGAGACTGAGCCGCTAGCCGGCGGCCAGTTCCTGGCTGCGCTTCACCACCCGCTCCAGCACCTCAGCGGCCGCCCCCGAGTCGACCGACTCGGTCGCCGCCTCCACGCCCTCGGAGAAGCCCTCGGCGATCCCCGCCGCCACCAGCCCGACGGCGGCGTTGACGATCGCGGCGTCGCGGCGAGGGCCTTTCTCTCCCTCCAGGACGCCGCGGAGGATGCGCACGTTCTCGGAGACGTCTCCTCCGGCCAGGTCGGCGAGCTTCGAGCGTTGGATGCCGAAGTCCTCGGGCGTGAACTCGGCATGGGTGATCTCTCCGTCGCGGAGCCGGAAGATGTAGGTCGGCCCAGAGGTGGTCACCTCGTCGATCCCGTCCTCGCCGTGCACGACGAACGCCGATTCGGCGCCCAGCATCTGGAGAACGTGGATCATCCGCTCGGCCATCTTCTGGTCGGAGACCCCGACGGCGTAGCGACGCACACCCACCGGATTGGCGAGCGGACCCAGGAAGTTGAAGACCGTGGGAATGCCGAGAGCCTTGCGAACCGGACCAGCGTAACGGAATCCCGGGTGGTAACGGGGAGCGAAGAAGAAGCCGAAGCGCTCCTCGGCGACGAGCTTCGCCATGTCAGCGGGCTCGAGGTCGATGACCATGCCCACTCCCTCGAGGACGTCGGCAGAGCCGCACCGGCTGGAGGCGGCCCGGTTGCCGTGCTTGGCGATCGATGCGCCCGCACCGGCGGCGATGAAGGCGGCGGTGGTGGAGATGTTGAAGGTGAACGAACGGTCACCACCGGTACCCACGATGTCGACGAGACCGGCCGGGTCGTCGATCGGAACCGGGACCGCGGCTGCCTTCAGGCCCTCCACCATCCCGGTCATCTCTTCGTGGGTCTCCCCCTTCATGCGGAGGGCGACGACGAAGGCGGCGATGTTGGCCGGGTCGGCTCGCCCCTCCACGATCTCGGTCATGGCCTCGCGCGCCTGCTCACGGGTCAGGCCCTGCCCGCTCGTCAGCAGGCTCAGAACGTGGCTCCAGTCCATTGCCGAGCGAGTCTAGGACCACGGCCGATTTGAAAGCACCCGACGTCTGACGGGTCGGGGGCGTAGGGTCGTTGGGATGAGCGGACGCCTAGTGCACTTCGAGATCCCCTACGACGACAAAGGAAGGGCGGAGAACTTCTACTCGCAAGCCTTCGGATGGGATCTGACCTCCTTGCCCGAAATGGGCTACACCCTCGTCACGACCGGGCCATCAGGCGACCAAGGGCCCACCGAGGCGGGTTACATCGGCGGCGGGATGATGAGTCGCGACGACAGCCCCTCCCCCGGCCCGATCCTGGTGGTCGACGTCGAAGACATCGACCAGGCCCTGGAAAGGATCGGCGAGCTGGGAGGCGAAACCGTTATGGGTCGAACCGAAGTCGGCGACATGGGGTTCTCGGCCTACTTCCGGGACACCGAAGGCAACCTCATGGGCCTGTGGGAGACCCGCCGGGCCTGAGACTCTCTTCCGGCCCATCCAAGACCCACGGCGACTCGATGCCCTGTGGGAGGGCCACCCGGCTGACGAGGTCGGTGTGACCGACCCGTTGCACGCATACCCGGGACCCGGGATACAGTCGCGACCTCTTCCAGAGGTGCTGGTGCTCGGTTCGGTTCGCTGGAGCGCAATCCTGTTCGGTCTCGGCGTGGGCGTCCTCGGTCTCGCCGTGCTCTCCCTCGTCTTGTGGCTCGTGCTCACGCTGCTCGGAGTCGAGGGAGCGGCGGGAGCCGCCACCACCTTCGGCACGCTCGGAGGCTTCGTCGTCGCCGGTTGGTTCGCCGGACGCCGCGCCCCGTACTCCTACGCCTTCCACGGCGCCACCGCCGCCATGGGCATCGCCCTCGCCGTGGTGGTGACGGCGGTCAGGGCCGGCTCACCGGCCCCCACCTCCCAGGTCCTCCTCCTGGCGGTTTTGGCGATCGTGCTGGGCGGGGTGGCGGCTCACTTCGCCAAGCGCTGAACGCTCTGATCGCCGAAGCGGCACGAAAAAGCCCGATTCCGATCACAAAAATCCCCGTTTGGCCGACGCGCCGCGGGTCGACGTGGCATAGTTGTAAACGTTATCGACAACGTTGTCGACACCGTTATCGAGAGCGTTTACGAAATGGCCGCAGACAAGCGGGAGACGAAGACAGGAGAGGCGCCTCCCGATCGGGTGACGATCGAACACGTCGCTCAGCGGGCCGGAGTGTCGATAGCCACCGTGTCGCGGGTTCTGAACGGCCGCTACGGTGTCGCCCCCGACACCATCGCCAAGGTACAGGCCGTCATCGCCGACCTCGGCTACGAGTCGAGCCTCGTGGCTCGCAGCATGCGCAGCCGGCGCACCAACCTCATCGGGATCATCGTCGCCGACCTCGAGCCCTTCTCGGCCGAACTCCTCAAGGGCGCCGCCCGGGCCCTCCACGAGACCGACTACGAGCTCATCGTCTATTCGGGTACCGGGCGTCCCGAGCACAAGGCCGGGTGGGAACGACGCTTCCTCAGCCGGCTCCACGGCACCTTGACCGACGGGACGATCCTCGTCACGCCCACCGTCGTCGACGTCCAGGGCGACGTGCCCGTCGTCGCCGTCGACCCCCACACCGGTCCCTCGGACCTCCCCACCGTCGACTCGCAGAACCTGGAGGGCGCCGCCACCGCTACCGAGTATCTGATCGGTCTCGGCCATCGCCGTATCGGTTTCTTGGCGGGCCGTCCCGACCTCGAGTCCGCCCGTCTGCGCGAGGAGGGCTATCGACAGGCCCTCGCTCAGTCAGGCATCGACTTCGACCCCGAACTGGTGACGGTCGGCGGCTACGCCCCCGAATCCGCCAAGGAGGCGGCCGAGCAACTACTCGCCCTGGACGACAGGCCCACCGCCATCTTCGCCGCCAACGACCTCTCGGCGATCACGACGATGGAGGTCGCCCAGGCGGCGGGGCTGCGCATCCCCGAGGACCTGTCGGTCATCGGGTTCGACAACATCCCCGAGTCGGCTCTCACCGATCCCCCACTCACCACGATCGACCAGTCGATCCAGGACATGGGATGGGAGGCTGCCCGGCTCCTGATCGCACTCATCGAGAAACCGACCGAGGTGGGTGAGGTCCACGTCAGGCTGCCCACCAAGCTCATCGTCCGCCAGTCCTGCACCAACCCCCCTGACTGAGGAGGCATCAGCCGAGGAGAAATAGGAATGTCACACATCGATTGAAAACGTTTACGAAGGCGAGCGAACGGAGGAGGAAATCGATGAGAACGACGAAGCTCAGACGACTGAGCGCTCTAGTGGCGTTGCTGGCCCTCGTGGTCGCGGCTTGCGGCGGTGGAGGCGCCGCCGGCGACACCAGCACGACGGCCGCCGCCCCTTCGGACACCACCCCAGCAACCGAAGCCCCACCCGAAACCGAAGCTCCCCCGGCAACGGAAGGCGGTGACGGCGGGGAGAAGGAGCCGGTCACCATCGAGTGGTGGCATATCCAGAACCAAGGCGCCATGCTCGAGCTGTGGGAGACGCTGGCGAACGAATTCACGGAGATGAATCCTCACGTGACGTTCGACATCGTCGTCAACGAGAACGAGGCCTTCAAAGACGCCGTCGAGCCACGTCTTCAGGCCAATGACCCGCCGGACCTGTTCCAGTCATGGGGCGGCGGTGACCTGGCCGACCAGGTGGAAGCCGGCTTGGTCCGCGACATCAGTGGCGAGGTCTCCGGCTGGATCGGCAACCTCAGCGCCGGCGCCGTGAGCCTGTTCGAGGTGGACGGTGGACTGTATGCCGTTCCCTTCGACCTCGGCATGGTGGGCTTCTGGTACAACAAGGTTCTCTTCGCCGAGGCCGGCATCGACGCTCCACCTACTACGTGGGACGAGTTCTTGGAGGACGTCCAAGCACTGAAGGATGCCGGCATCACCCCGATCGCCGTCGGCGGCCAGGACAGGTGGCCGGCTCACTTCTACCTCGCCTACCTGATCCTTCGGATCGGCGGCCACGAGGCCATCGAAGAGATCGCCGCCAACCGGGACTTCAACCACCCGGCTGTGATCGAGGCCGGCAACCAGCTGCAGCGGCTCGTCGAGCTGGAGCCGTTCCAGGAGGGCTTCCTAGCCTCCACCTGGCCCGGACCGGACGGAGAGGCGGGCTGGATCGGCACGGGCCGCGCCGCCATCTCGCTGATGGGCCAGTGGGGTCCCGGCGAATACGCCAACTCGGGTGGCCACGGTGAGCCCGAGCAGCTCCCGTCGGAGCGCCTCCCCTTCGAGATGGGCTGGTTCCCGTTCCCGGAGGTGGAAGGCGGAGCCGGCGACCTCAACGACGGCATCGGTGGCGGCAACGGCTTCGCCGTGGGCCGCGACGCCCCACCGGAGGCGATCGAGTTCCTGGAGTACCTGACGTCGGTGGAGAACGCCCGGCGGGCCGGTGAAACCGGCGCCATCCTCCCGGTCACCAAGGGTGCGGAAGACTCGGTCACCGAACCGCTGATGGTCCCGCTGCTCGAGTCGCTGGCGCAGTCGGAGTTCGTCCAGCTCTACCTGGACCAGTTCTTCCCGGCTGCCGTCGGTGAGACGATCAACGACGAAACGGTGAAGCTGTTCGCCGGACAGTCGACCATCGAGGACGCCATCCAAGCGATCAACGCGGCGTTCGCGTCGAGCTGATATGAAGGAGGGGGCGGTGGGGCCGATGGCAGCCCCACCGCCCCGACTTCGCCATGCAGACCACCAGCCAGCCAGTCGACATCAGCCCACCGGGGGCAAAGGCCGCGGCCCCGCCTCCGTTGAAGGGCGCGCCCGGACGAGCCTCGTGGCCGGTGCTCGCCGCCCTGATCCTCCCGGCTCTCGTCGTCTACGGGCTGTTCGTCATCTACCCGATCGTCCAGAGCCTGCGTTTCAGCGTCTACAAGTGGAACGGCCTCGGTCCTTTGACGGAGTGGGTCGGGCTCGGCAACTTCGTCGAGGCGCTCAGTTCCCGCGACTTTCGGGCCGCCGTCCTCCATTGCGCGATCATCGCCGTCCTCTCGCTGACGCTCCAGCTGCCGTTCGCCTTGGCGCTGGCGACGCTCCTCAACCAGAAGCTGGCCGGGAGGGGCTTGTTCCGGACGATGTTCTTCGCCCCGTATGTGCTCTCCGAGGTGGTCACCGGAGTCGTGTGGCGCCAGTTGCTCCGCCCAGACGGCATGGCGGACCGAGTGATCGAAACCATCGGCCCTCTGATCCCGGGAGTGAGCGAAGAAGCCGTCCAGGAGTTCATCCGCCCCTGGTTGGGCGATCCGGCCGTCGCCCTCTACGCCCTGTTCTTCGTCCTCACATGGAAGTACTTCGGCCTGCACATGATCCTGCTCCTCGCCGGGCTGCAGGGCATTCCGTCGGAACTGAAGGAGGCGGCCGCTATCGACGGCGCCGGACCGTGGCAGGCCTTCCGCTACGTGACGCTGCCCTTGCTCGGACCCACCATCCGCATCTCGATGTTCCTGATGACCATCGGGTCGTTCCACGTCTTCGATCTCGTCTGGGTGACCACGAGGGGCGGCCCCGTGGGTGCAACCCAGACGATGGCCACCTATCTGATCGACTTCGGATTCGGCCGCAACCGCTTCGGCTACGGCGGGGCCGTATCGATCCTCATCTTCGCCATATCCATGGCTCTGGCGCTGCTCTACCAGAGGTTCGTGTTGCGCCGTGACGTCGAAGGAGCTCTGACCTGATGGCTGTCGCCACCTTCCCTGCGAGAAAGATCCTCTCCCGCACCGTGACCTACGTCATCGCCCTGGCGGTGCTGGCGCTGATCCTGGTGCCGCTCGTCTACGCCGTGCTCGGCGGCTTCCGCACCACCGGACAGATCGCCGAGCGCCCCGTTGGCCTACCCGACCCCTGGATCTTCACCAACTACCTGGGCACGCTGCAGTCACCGGCGTTCTGGCGGCAGGTGCGGAACAGCACGTTCATCGCCCTGGCGACCACGTTCCTCATCCTGCCTCTGGCCTCGTTGGCGGCGTTTGCCCTGGCCCGTTACCGGTTCCGGGGGCGGGAAGCGATCTACACGTTCTTCACCATCGGGCTCTTGTTCCCGGTGGTGGCAGCCACACTTCCACTGTGGCTGACGCTGCGCGACCTGAACCTGTTGGGCAATCCTTGGGGCGTGATCCTCCCCCAAGTCGCGTTCGGTCTCCCCGTGTCGATCGTGATCCTGCGGCCGTTCTTCCGCAGCGTCCCCGGCGATCTGGAGGATGCGGCCATCATCGACGGCTGCGGCCCCTTCCGCTTCTACTGGCACGTCATGCTGCCACTGTCACGGCCCGCCCTCTCCACGATCTCCGTGCTGACGATCGTGGGCAGCTGGAACGCGTTCCTGCTCCCTCTCCTCGTCCTCACCCGCCAGGACCAGTGGACGCTGCCGCTCGGTGTCAACAACATCTCCACCCAGTACGGGACCGACACGGCGCTGGTGCTCGCCTACACGGTGCTGTCGATCATCCCGGCCCTGATCCTGTATGCCTTCGCCGAGCGTCACATCGTCTCTGGCGTCACGACCGGGGCGGTGAAGGGATGATCGCCGAGCCGACCCCCGAGCACCGCTACCGCGACCCCTCCGCTCCGATCGAGGAGCGGGTGGCGAACCTCCTCGATCTGATGACGCTCGAGGAGAAGATCGCCCAGCTCGGCAGCGCCTGGGTGTTCGAGGTGGTGAAGGACAAGCAGCTCTCCCCTGGCGATGCCGACCGTCTCCTCTCGAAGGGCATCGGCCACATCACGCGTGTGTCGGGGGCGAGCAACCTGCGGCCGGCCGAGGCCGCCCGGGTCACCAACGAGATCCAGCGCTATCTCGTGGAGGAGACGCGCCTGGGCATCCCCGCCATCGTCCACGAAGAGGTCTGTTCGGGTCTGATGGCCCGCGACGCCACCGTGTTCCCGCAGGCGATCGGAGTCGCCAGCACGTGGGAGCCGAGTCTCGCCGAGGAGATGGGAGCGGCGATCCGCACCGAGATGCTGGCGGTCGGGGCCCGCCAGGGCCTCGCCCCCGTGCTCGACATCGCCCGAGACCCCCGCTGGGGACGCACCGAAGAGACATTCGGCGAAGACCCCCACCTCGTCGCCACCATGGGCTCGGCATTCGTGCGCGGACTGCAGGGACCCGACCTCCGAGCGGGGGTGGTCGCCACCGCCAAGCACCTGGTCGGCTACGGCGCCTCAGAAGGCGGCCTCAATTGGGCGCCGGCCCACATCCCGCCCCGTGAGCTCCACGACGTGTACCTACACCCGTTCCGGGCGGCCATCGACGCCGGGCTGCGCTCGGTGATGCCCTCATACCAGGAGCTGGACGGTGTGCCCGCCAGCGCCGACCGGGAGCTGATGGAAGGACTGCTCCGCCATAGATGGGGCTTCGAAGGCACGGTGGTCTCCGACTACTTCGCCATCCGCCAGCTCGCCACCTACCACCGAGTCGCCCCCGACGGGCCTTCGGCCGCAGCCATGGCGCTCGATTCCGGAATCGACATCGAGCTGCCAGGGACGGACTGCTTCGGCAAGCCGCTGCTCGATGCTCTTGCCGAAGGACTGGTCACAGAGGAGTCGATCGACCGAGCGGTATCGAGGGTGCTGCGCACCAAGTTCGAACTGGGCCTGTTCGAAAACCCTTATGTGGACGAGGGTGCCGCCTTCACCTATCCCCGTCACTCCGAACTGGCCGCCGCCATCGCCAGGAAGAGCATCGTCTTGCTGAAGAACGACGGCATCCTGCCGTTGCGAGCCGAGAGGGTGGCGGTGATCGGGCCGAACGCCGACCGCGCCCGGCACCTGTTCGGGGACTACACCCACCCTGCCCACGTCGAGTCGCTCCGGGAGATGAAGACCGGCGAAAACGTGTTCAACATCCCGATCCCGCCGGACCTCGACCTTCCCACGGCCGACGCTCACGCCCCGACCGTGTTCGAGGCGCTGGCCTCCCGGCTGGAGGGCCGGGTGGCGTACGCCCAGGGCTGTGAGGTCAACGGCGACTCGCGGGATGGGTTCGCCGAGGCGCTGGCACTGGCCGATCGCTCGGACGTGGCGGTTCTGGTTGTGGGCGACAAGGCGGGTCTAACCGACGACTCCACCAGCGGGGAGAGCCGGGACCGTGCCTCGCTCGACCTTCCCGGTGTGCAAGAGGATCTCGTGCGGGCGGTGATCGATACCGGGACCCCCGTCGTGCTCGTCCTGGTCGGGGGCCGGCCGATGGGCAGCGAATGGATCCACGAGCATGCCTCCGCGGTGGTCATGGCCTGGTTGCCCGGCGCCGAAGGTGCGGCCGCGATCGCGGACGTGATCGTCGGCGTCTACAACCCGGGCGGCAAGCTGCCCATCTCCTATCCCCGCTCGGTGGGCCAGATCCCGCTCTACCACTCCCACAAGGTGTCGGGAGGCCGCTCGCACTGGAAGGGCGACTACGTCGATTCGCCGACGGCGCCGCTCTACCCGTTCGGCCACGGCCTCAGCTACACGTCGTTCCGAATCGACGAAGCCGTGGTCGCACCGGCGACCGTGGCCATGGACGGCTCGGTGACCGTCAGCGCCCGGGTCACCAACGTGGGCGACCGGGAAGGCGAGGAGGTGGTGCAGGTGTACGCCCGGGACGTGGAGGCGAGCCTCACCCGACCCGTTTCGGAGCTGAAGGCGTTCGCCCGGGTCCAGATCCCCCCTGGCGAGAGCCGCACGGTGACATTCACGCTCCCCGCCGGCCAGTTCGGATTCCACGACCGGAACCTGGAGTACGTGGTGGAGCCTGGCGAGTTCGAGATCCATGTGGGTCGATCCGCCGCCGACCGCCAACTCGCAGGAAAATTCAACATCGTGGATAGGGGCGGGAAGCCGAAGGTAGCGTTCGGCGGACAGGTCACGATTCGCACGACGGAGAAAGAGGAGGACTGATCGTGGATTTCTTCACCGAGGTGGAGGGGCCGATCCCCTACGAAGGTCCCGACACGGACAACGATCTCGCTTTCCGCGTCTACCAGCCCGACCGGATGGTGCTGGGCAGGCGCATGGAGGACCACCTCCGGTTCGCGGTCTGCTACTGGCATTCGTTCAACTGGGCAGGCAACGACATATTCGGTGTCGGCACCTTCGACCGGCCCTGGCTGACTGACGCCTCCGACCCGTTGCAGGCCGCCGAGCAGAAACTGGAGGCCGCCTTCGAGTTCTTCGTCAAGCTCGGGGTGCCGTTCTTCTGCTTCCACGACGTCGACATCGCCCCCTACACGGATTCCCTGGCCGAGTCCGTGCGCAACCTCGAGCACATGATCGACCGGGCCGAGAAGAAGATTGCCGAGACCGGCATCCGCCTCTTGTGGGGCACGGCAAACCTGTTCTCACATCCCCGCTATGCCGCCGGGGCCGCGACCAATCCGGATCCAGACGTGTTCGCTTTCGCCGCCGCCCAGGTCAAGCACGCTCTGGAAGCGACCCACCGGCTCGGAGGCGCCAACTACGTGCTGTGGGGCGGCCGCGAAGGCTACGAGACGCTCCTCAACACCGACCTGCGTCAGGAAGCGGACCAACTGGCCCGCTTCCTGTCCCTCGTAGCCGAGCACAAGCACAAGATCGGGTTCGAGGGGACGCTCCTCATCGAGCCCAAGCCGGCGGAGCCCACCAAGCACCAGTACGACTACGACGTCGCCACGGTGCACGGCTTCCTGGAGCGCTACGACCTCGTCGACGAGTACCGGGTGAACATCGAGGCGAACCACGCCACACTCGCCGGGCACAGCTTCCACCACGAGGTGGCCTACGCCGTGGCCAACGGCATCTTCGGCTCGATCGACGCCAACCGGGGTGACTACCAGAACGGCTGGGACACCGACCAGTTCCCGAACTCGGTCGACGAGCTCGCCCTGGCCATGTACGAGATCCTGAAGGGCGGCGGGTTCACGACCGGCGGCTTCAACTTCGACGCAAAGCTGCGCCGCCAGTCGGTCGACCGCACGGACCTCTTCTACGGCCACATCGGGGGCATGGACACCATCGCCCGGGCGCTGCTGGCCGCCGCCGACCTCATCGAGAACGAGACACTCGACACCGCCAAGCGCGAGCGGTACGCCGGTTGGTCGGGCGACCTCGGCAGAGCGATCTTGTCCGGAGAGGAGACATTGGCCTCGCTCTCCGACCGAGTGCTCTCCACCGACCTGCAACCCAAGCCCTTCTCGGGTCGTCAAGAGCTCTTGGAGAACCGGGTCAATCGGGCGATCTGGACGGTGGACCACACAGAGTGACGACGGAACCTGATCGGGTGGAACTGGGCGAATACGCCCTGACCATCCCCACGTCGTACGGGCCGCGGGTCCTCGACCTGTCCTGGCAGGGCCGACCGAGCGTCTTCGTCCGTCTCGACGACTCCGTCACGCTGGACGGGCCCGACGGCCCGCTGCCGTTGCGGGGCGGGCACCGGTTGTGGGCGGCACCCGAGGTGGCGGACGTCACCTACGTGTCCGACGACGTCGCCTGCCAGGTCGAGGTGGGCGAGGGTGTCGTCTCGGTGACCGGCGCTCCCGACGGCGCCGGCCTGCAAAAGACCGTGACCCTCCGGGAGGCGGACGGGTGCCTGGTGGTGGAGCACTCCCTCCTCAACAGAGGCGACACCGCCCGCCGAGTGGCGCCGTGGGCGATCACCCAACTGCGCCTCGGCGGCACAGCGTTCTGTCCACTTCCCCCGGAGCCAGGACGGGCGCCCCAGGCAGATCGCAGCCTCGTCCTCTGGCCGTACACGGACCTGACGGACTCCAGGTTCGAGTGGCGGCCGCAGGTGCTGGTCGTCCGGGCCGAAGTCGGCCCTCAGACCAAGGTCGGGTCGGGCCCGGCACCTCGCCGCCTCGGCTACTTCCTGGATGGGCAGTTGTTCGCCAAGGATGTGCCGCCGGCGAGCGACGAGGGCGTCTATGCCGACCGTGGTGCGGTGGCCCAGGTGTACTGCAACGACACCTTTCTCGAACTGGAAACGCTCGGTCCGCTCGCCACCCTGGAGCCCGGCGAGGAGACGACGCACCTCGAGACCTGGCAGATCACCGCCTGCAGGGACATCGAGGAGGCATACACGAGGATCGTCGAGGAGAGCACATGAGCTACGTGTTGGGCATGGACGTCTCGACCACCGCCACCAAGGCGCTGCTGGTCGACGAGTCGGGGGCAGTCGCCGGTGTGGGAAACATCGAGTACCCCTACGACACCCCCCGCCCACTGTGGAGCGAGCAGGATCCGGCCTATTGGTGGGACGCGGCGGCGGGCGCCATCCACAAAGCGCTCGAATCGACCGGCATTTCCCCCGACGAGGTGGTGGCGATCGGGTTGACCGGCCAGATGCACGGATCGGTTCTCCTCGACGCAACGGGCGACGTGGTGCGTCCGGCGATCCTGTGGAACGACCAGCGCACCGAGGAGGAATGCGACGAGATCCGCCGTCGGGTCGGCAAGGAGCGGCTGATCGAGATCACCGGCAACGACGCCCTCACCGGCTTCACCGCCCCCAAACTCCTGTGGGTCCAGCGACACGAGCCGGAGAACTGGGAGCGGGTGCGCCACGTCCTGCTCCCGAAGGACTACGTCCGTTATCGGCTCACCGGTGAGTTCGCCATCGACGTCGCCGACGGCTCGGGCACGATCCTCTTCGACCTGGCTCGCCGTACATGGTCTGCTGAGATACTCGACGCTCTCGATCTCGACCCATCGTTCTTCCCACAGACCTACGAGGGTCCCGAGGTCACGGGAACGTTGAGCGCCACCGCGGCCGAGGCGACGGGTCTCCGAGCCGGCACGCCGGTCGTTGCAGGGGGTGGCGACCAGTCCGCCAACGCCGTTGGGGTCGGCGCCGTCGATCCGGGCATCGTCGCCCTGTCACTCGGTACGTCTGGCGTCGTGTTCGCTGCCACCGAGGAGCCGTTCACTCAGGCCGAGGGGCGACTCCACGCTTTCTGTCATGCCGTGCCCGCCCGCTGGCATCTGATGGGCGTAATGCTGTCGGCCGCCGGGAGCCTCCGCTGGTTTCGGGACGCCCTGGCCCCCGGGATGTCGTTCGACGAGCTCGTGGCCGGCGCAGCCGAAGTCGAGCCCGGTGCCGAGGAATTGGTGTTTCTCCCCTATCTCTCCGGGGAGCGGACGCCGCATCCAGATCCCTATGCTCGGGGTGCCTTCGTCGGGCTAACCGTCCGCCACGACCTGCGCCACATGACCCGCGCCGTCCTCGAGGGCGTGGCCTACGGCCTGCGCGACTCCCTCGAGTTGATGATGGAGACGGGCCTCGCCCGACCCGAGCAGATACGGGCTTCCGGTGGTGGCACGAGATCGCAACTGTGGTGCCAGATCCTCGCCGACGTGTTGGGCACCCAGATCGCCACCATCCCCGATGCCGAGGGCGCCGCCTACGGGGCAGCCTTGCTCGCCGCCGTCGGCGTCGGCTGGTACCCGTCGGTGGACGAAGCCTGCGCGGCTACGGTCACGGTCCAGCCGGTGGCCGAACCGGGCGGCGCGGCCGGCTACTACGACACCCGTCACCCCACCTACCAGGCCCTCTACCCGGCGCTGCGTTTCTACGGCAGGGAAGGATCCTGACAACTCAGAAAGCCCGAATAATCGGATACGGCCCGACGTTACGATGAGTACGAGTCCGCTGGGTGACCGCGGCCCGCAAGGGCCGAGGAAAGTCCGGACTCCACAGGGCAGGATGCCGGCTAACAGCCGGGCGGGGCGACCCGACGGAAAGTGCAACAGAGAGCAGACCGCCGATGGCCCTACTCACGACGGGCACAGGCAAGGGTGAAACGGTGGGGTAAGAGCCCACCAGCATCCCGGGTAACCGGGGTGGCTAGGCAAACCCCATCCGGAGCAAGGCCGAGCAGGGGCGCCGGTGGCCCGCCGATCAAGCCCCGGGTAGGCCGCATGAGCCCACGGGC
>Ga0207873_1000305_pt1 | contig 55366 bp, 46 predicted proteins | sample BGWIniCompost_FD_187373 | JGI IMG/M metagenome (GOLD analysis project Ga0207873, IMG submission 187373) | Cellulose adapted compost microbial communities from Newby Island Compost Facility, Milpitas, CA, USA - BGW Initial Compost (SPAdes)... ...
AAGCCAAACCACCCCAAACCGAACCTGGGCGCCTTGACGGAAGACATAGAGGCACCCCCCCGGGCCGCACGGCGGCGGCGAGAGGTCAGGGGATGACGGTCTCGGGCCGGTCGGTGGGGACGGATCCGGCGACCACGGCGCCGGAGCGCGCGGCGCGGCGGTCGAGCGCGGCCGAGAGGAAGGCGAGCACCAGGGCGGCCGCGGCGAGGGCGGCGCCGACCCAGTTGGGGGCGGTGTAGCCGAGGCCGGCCGCGATCACCAGTCCGCCGAGCCAGGCGGAGAGGGCGTTGCCCAGGTTGAAGGCGCCGATGTTCACGGCGGAGGCCAGCGTGGGCGCGCCGTGCGCCTGGTCCAGCACCCGCTTCTGCAGCGGCGGGACGGCGGCGAAGCCCAGGGCACCGATCAGGAAGATGGTCACGGCCGCGAGGATCTTGTCGTGTGCGGTCAGCGTGAACAGCGCGAGGACCACGGCGAGCGCCCCGAGGGACACATACAGCATGGGCATCAGGGCGCGGTCGGCGTACTTGCCGCCGATCAGGTTGCCGCCCACCATGCCGAGTCCGAAGAGGACCAGCAGCCAGGTCACCGAGCCGTCGGCGAAACCGGCGACATGGATCATCATGGGCGCGATGTAGGTGATGGCCGCGAAGACACCGCCGAACCCCAGGACGGTCATCGCCATGGCGAGCAGGACCTGGACGTTCTTGAAGGCGGCGAGTTCGTGGCGCAGGCGGACGCCTTCCGGCTTGGGCATCTCGGGGACGAGGCGGGCGACACCGAGCAGTCCGACGACGCCGAGCGCGGCGACGATGCCGAAGGTGACGCGCCAGCCGGCCGACTGGCCGACGAAGGTGCCGAGCGGGACACCGACGACATTGGCGACGGTGAGGCCGGTGAACATCATGGCGATGGCTCCGGCCTTCTTGTCCGGGGCGACCAGGTCCGCCGCGACGACCGAGCCGATGCCGAAGAAGGCGCCGTGAGCCAGTGAGGCCACCACGCGTCCCATCAGCATGACGCCGAAGACGGGCGCCAGCGCCGAGAGCAGATTGCCGGCGATGAACAGGCCCATCAGCAGCATCAGCATCCGCTTGCGGGAGACCCTGGTGCCCAGGGCGGTCATCAGCGGCGCACCGAGCACGACGCCGAGGGCGTAGCCGGTCACCGCGTATCCGGCGGTGGGGATGGAGACCCCGAATTCCTGAGCGACCTCGGGCAGCAGGCCCATGATCACGAACTCGGTGGTGCCGATCCCGAAGGCCCCGATGGCGAGGGCCAGCAGCGCTAGAGGCATGAGGACGAGACCTTCCAAGAAATTGCAGAAGCTCCTTACGCGCGTCAACAATAGTTGCAGACACACTTACTTGCAAGCGCGGGCTATTGCGGGCCTGCTCTATCCTGGGATGCAGCCGCCCTTGGACGGAGGAAACGCCCATGACCGCCACGGACCCCGCACTCACCGCCCTCGCCCAGGGCTGGTGTGCCCTCTCCCTGCTCCACGGGAGGATCGAGGCGCACATCGAGCGCGCACTGCAGTCCCGGCACGGGCTGAGCGTGCGCGAGTACTCCCTGCTCGACGTACTGAGCCGGCAGCACGACGGCCCGGGCGGCCATCTGCAGATGAAGCAGGTCGCCGACGCGGTGGTCCTCAGCCAGAGCGCCGCCACCCGCCTGGTGACCCGTCTCGAGGACCGGGGTCTGCTGGAGCGCCATCTCTGCCCCACGGACCGGCGCGGCATCTACACCAACGTCACCGAGGCCGGTCTGAAGCTGCTGGAGGAGGCCCGGCCGACCAATGACACCGCCCTGCGCGAGGCTCTGGACGAGGCCGCGAAGAATCCCGAGCTGGCCCCTCTGGTCCGCGCCGTGGAGAACCTGAAGGCACCGGTACCCGCCTGAGTCCCTGCCGGGGACGTACGCTGCGCGGCATGGGAGACCTTGAGATACGCGCCGCGACCGCCGACGACATCCCCGCCATCGTCGGCTTGCTGGCCGACGACCCCCTGGGTGCCCGACGCGAGTCGCCGGACGACCTTCGCCCCTACCGCACCGCGTTCGAGCGGCTTCGCAGCGACCCCAACCAGCACCTGGTCGTCGCCGTGCGGGAGGGCCGGGTCGTCGGCACCCTGCAGCTCACGATCATCCCCGGCCTGTCCCGCCGCGGCTCCACGCGGTCGGTCATCGAAGGCGTCCGCGTCCAGGCCGATGAGCGGGGCAGCGGCCTGGGGTCACAGCTCATCGAGTGGGCCATCGAGGAGTCCCGTCGACAGGACTGCCGGCTCGTCCAGCTGACCTCCGACAACACCCGCACCGACGCGCACCGCTTCTACGAGCGTCTCGGCTTCGTCGCCTCACACGTCGGCTTCAAGCTCGCGCTCCAGGAGAGCTGAGCGAGACGAGATGGGCTGGGGGGTGTTTCACGTGAAACACCCCCCGGCCCGCTCCTCCCGCTTTCCTGCCGCTCCGCCTTCCGACCGCCGGCTAACCGATCCCCCGCCACCCCTCGGGATCGACCCCTCCCGGCACCGGCGCGGTCTCGTCATACGGCAGCCGTGTGAACACGAACGACCCCAGATCGAGATGGCTCACGGAACCGTCCGGCCTGCGCACGGGCTCGAGGAGCTCACCGGCGTAGTAGCCCTCGAGCCCGGTCCAGGTGCCGTCCCCGTTGGAACGGAACCGGGAGCGACGACCGCTGCCGCTCAGCGGTCCCAGCGAGAGCAAGCCGTCACCGGTGAGCCGCAGGGCGAACGGATGCGTGCCCCAGTACCACTGCCCCACCAGCTCCAGCACCGCCGGATCGGCCTCCCGCAGAGGCTTCCAGGCCGCGGGGATGCGCGGTTCCGCCTCGGCCACGATCCGGACGAGATCCGCAGTGACCCCGGACACGGCGGGCCCGGAGGTGCAGTTGGCCAGGACGACCGCGGCCACGTCGTCCTCCACGCTGATCGCAAGACCGGCGAGGAAGCCCGGCAGGGATCCGGAGTGCCCGACGAGCGTCCGCCCCTCCTGGTGCCGGATCTCCATGCCCAGGCAGTACGCATACCCGCCGGCCACATCGGCCGCCTCGCCCGCGGCCGCGGGCGTCCTCATCTCCCGCACGGACTCCGCGCTCAGCACCCGCTCGTCACCGTCCATCAGGAAGGCGGCGAAGCGCGCCAAATCCGTGGTGGTGGACCACAGCTGTCCGGCGGGCGCCATCCGTCCGAGGTCCTCGGCCGGTTCCGGCAGCAGCACATCCGCCCAGGGGTGCACGGCCCAGCCGTCCGCATGCGGCGCCACCGGGCGCACGCTCGTACGACTCAGGCCCAGGGGTTCGAGCACTTCCCGCCGAAGCACGTCCTCCCAGGAGGCACCCCGCACCTTCTCGATCAACGCACCCAACAGTGCGTAGCCGGGGTTCGAGTAGTGGAACCGGCGCCCCACCGGATGCACCAGCGGCCGCTCGCCCAGCACATCGGCCAGCTCGGGGCGGAGGGATCCCGGGGTGCGCTCCCACCACGGTCCCGGCGTCTCGGCGGCCAGCCCACCGGCGTGCGCGAGGAGTTGGGCGATGGTCGCCTCCCCCACCCCGGTCCCCGGGAGGTGCTTCTCCAGGGGGTCGCCGAGATCCAGCACCCCCTCGTCCCGCAGCCGCAGCACCAGCACGGCAGTGAAGGTCTTGGTGATGGACCCGATCCGGTACTGCACATGCTCGTCCGCGGCCGCCCCGTCGACCGCCGTGCGAGCCCCCGACCACACGGCCGCACCGCCACGCACCACCGTCGCGACCAGCGACGGTACCCGCCCCTCTGCCTGAGCGACGGCAATCCGATGCAGCAACGCCCGCCGCGTACCGGGCAGAAGTTCTTCCTGAGGTGTCGTCATGCCCTCAGTTCATCAGCAACGGCACGCTGCTGCGGCACTGGAGCGGAGCCCGGCGCAGTGAGGCGCCACCACCTCGAGACGGGACCGCGACCTCGGGCAAAATCTCGCGGTCCGTGACATGGAGCAGCCCTGTGACCTGAGGAGCTTCTGTCCGTCTCACGGCTTGGCCGGAGGACTCCGTCTCACAGTCGTGTCAGGTCTCATGGCTGCGGGACGGGCTTGCCACTCGTCCCGCAGCCGTGCGAATCAGCCCCGCCCTTGTAGGACGTCGTGGTTCAGAGCGTCTTGACGGTGCCGCCGTCGATGATGTGGTCGGCTCCGGTGATGTTGCCGGCGACATCGGAGAGAAGGAACGCGATCAAGGCCGCCACTTCCTCGGGTTCAGTGATGCGGCCGGTGGTGATGTTGAAGGCGTCCGGGATCTGCTGGAGGAATGCGGCATGCTCGACCCCAGCCCCGGCCGCCACCTTGCCTCCGAAGCCCTCGGGGTCCTCCCATATCGCAGTGCGAACCACTCCGGGAGAGACGGTGTTGACGCGCACCCCCTGGGGCCCGAACTCCTCAGCCAGGGACTTGCCAAGTGCGGCCAGGGCCGCCTTGGCCGCGCTGTAGGCGACCGGGCCAGCGGCGGGCAGCCGGGAGTTGATGGACGAGACGTTGACGATCGAACCGCGGCGCTCGATCAGGCTGGGCAGGGCCGCGCGGGCGGCCCGGACGGCACTGAGCAGGTTGAGGTCGAGGACGCGGGTCCACTGAGAGTCGTCGGTGTCGAGGAAGCCAACGGGCTCCACATCGTCACCGGCTCCGACGTTGTTCACCAGCAGGTCGATGCCGCCCAGCTCGGCGTGGGCCCTGTCCATGAGCGTCGCGACGCCTTCGGCTGTGCTCAGGTCGGCCGACACCGTGTAGGCACCGCTTTCCTTCAGCTCGGGCGTAATGGTGCGGGCGGCTCCGACGATGCGGACGCCTTCGGCTGCCAGAGTCCGGACGGTGGCGAGCCCGATGCCCCGGCTGGCACCGGTGACGACGGCTGTCTTGTCGGTGAGGTTGAGGTGCACGGCACTCCAATTCTTGAACTTGAAGTACAAAATGTGGGCAGTGCTCACTCCAGGTGGAGCGAGCACTGCAATTCGAGTCAGAGAGAGTCGACCGTCGCGTCGATCACCCGGACAAGCCGATCAGGGCTTTCAGCAACCCGCGCCAGGAGTCGCAGGCCCACGACCGTGTTCAGCAGCAGGCTCCCCCAGGCCGCAGGATCACGTTCTGGTGCGATCTCTCCCGAACGCTGCCCTTCTTCGATCAGCGCGCGAAAGGCATCTTCGGTGCGGGCGAACATTCGCTGAACGAGTTCGGTTGCCACTCCATCTGCGCCGGCGAGCTCTGCCGCCGTGTTCACAGCCATGCAGCCCCGGCGGTCCGGGTCGGCAAGATCCATCTCGGCGAGGAATTCCAGCGTCTTGCGCAGACGCTCCTTGACCGGACCGGGCTGCTCGAGCATCTCGATGAGGGCAACCGTCTGGCTGTCGCGATAGCGGCGAAGTGCCCGCTCGAACAAGGCGTGCTTGCTGCCGAAGGTGTTGTAGAGACTGCCCTTGCCAATGCCGATCGCGTCGACGAGGTCCTGCGGCGTGGTCGCGGCGTAGCCCTTTCGCCAGAACACGTCCATGGCGTGTTCAACGGCAACGTCCGGATCGAACTGCTTGGGCCTCCCCATGGTCAGAACACTAGCACCGTTCTTGACCTTGAAGTCAAGAATTGTTCCGCAGCGCGACACGCCCATGACAACTCGTGCGTCCGTGCGGCGCGCGTCGTAGGCCCGCTGTCACCCGGCGAGGCGCATCCATGTGGTCATCGGTCAATGATGACCGTCCTGGCTGCTGCCAAGACCGTCTCGCCGAAGGGGGCCGGCTTCATAGCCCGACCGCGCTGGGCGCGTTCGAGCAGTGCTTGCCCGAGGTCCCGCTCCAGGCGGTTGATCTGGGTGACCAGGGTCGGCTGTTTGATACCGAGGACCTCGGCTGCCGCACGCATCGTGGGATGGCGCGACGCTGCCACAAAGCGCTCGAGTCGCTGCCAGGCACAGGGGCCGGGGAAAGCGTCGCGCAGGATCTCTGGAGTGCGGGCCGGGGTGCTGGCATCAGAGCCCAACCACCCATGCGAGTGAGCGACTTGACCTGCCAGTCTCAGATTCGTGTCACAGCTGCCATCGCCTGGCCATCGCTCGTGAGACTTGGCCACCATCCTGAGACCCTGCGCCTCGGGCCGTCAGGTCTGGGCCATGTCCACGAAGCGGGAGTAGTGGCCCTGGAAGGCGACCGTGATGGTGGCGGTGGGGCCGTTGCGGTGCTTGGCGACGATCAGGTCGGCCTCACCCGCGCGAGGTGACTCCTTCTCGTAGGCGTCCTCGCGGTGCAGCAGGATCACCATGTCGGCATCCTGCTCGATGGAGCCGGACTCACGCAGGTCGGAGACCATCGGCTTCTTGTCGGTGCGCTGCTCGGGGCCGCGGTTCAGCTGGGAGAGTGCGATGACCGGGATCTCCAGCTCCTTGGCCAGCAGCTTGAGGTTGCGGGACATGTCCGAGACCTCCTGCTGCCGGCTCTCGGCCCGCTTGGAGCCGCCGGACTGCATCAGCTGGAGGTAGTCGATCACGACGAGCCTGAGGTCGTTGCGCTGCTTCAGCCGGCGGCACTTGGCGCGGATCTCCATCATCGACAGATTGGGGGAGTCGTCGATGTAGAGCGGCGCCGCCGACACATCGGGCATCCGGCGGGCCAGCCGCGTCCAGTCCTCGTCGGTCATCGTGCCGGACCGCATGTGGTGCAGGGCCACCCGCGCCTCCGCCGACAGCAGGCGCATGGCGATCTCGTTGCGGCCCATCTCCAGCGAGAAGATGACGCTCGGCAGGTTGTGCTTGATGGCCGCCGCCCGCGCGAAGTCCAGCGCCAGCGTCGACTTGCCCATCGCCGGACGTGCGGCGATGACGATCATCTGCCCCGGGTGGAGGCCGTTGGTGAGCGAGTCGAAATCGGTGAAACCCGTGGGCACACCGGTCATCTCGCCACTGCGCGAGCCGATCGCCTCGATCTCGTCGAGCGCACCCTCCATGATGTCGCCCAGCGGCAGATAGTCCTCGCTGGTGCGCTGCTCGGTGACCGCGTAGATCTCGGCCTGCGCCCGGTTGACGATCTCGTCGACGTCGTCGTCGGCCGCGTATCCCATCTGGGTGATGCGCGTGCCCGCCTCCACCAGGCGGCGCAGCACCGCCCGCTCGTGCACGATCTCCGCGTAATACGCGGCGTTGGCCGCCGTGGGCACCATCTGCACCAGGGTGTGCAGATAGGAGGCCCCGCCGACCTTGTTGATCTCGCCGCGCTTGGTCAGCTCCGCGGCGATGGTGATGGGGTCGGCAGGCTCCCCGCGCGCATACACGTCGAGCACGGCCGTGAAGATCGTCTCGTGGGCCGGCTTGTAGAAGTCGTGGCCCTTGAGGATCTCCACGACGTCGGCGATGGCGTCCTTGGACAGCAGCATGCCGCCCAGCACGGACTGCTCCGCCTCGAGATCCTGCGGCGGGACCCGCTCGAAGGCGGCGCCCCCGCCGCCCCACATCCCGCCGTCCCGGCCGCGCTCGTGCTGCTCGTCCCGGCCGCGGCCCGAGTCGTCACGGCGGCGGGAGGCGGGCAGACGATCGCTGGGGCTCTCGGCCCACGGGTCGTCCAAGGGCTCGGAAATGCTCACCCGAGCCACCTCCTCCCGTCCGGCGAGCGGACCTCGCCGTGCCCCTCATTTCTACGGCACGGCACTGACAAATAAGACGCCCAACTCCGGTTACGGCGCGCCGGTTTTGCGGTGCTTTGGGAACCGGCGGACGGAGCAGGCGCCGGACCACCGTAGGCCCGTCGGCACCGTCAGCCAATCTGGTTATCCACAGGCCATGTGGACGACGGCCCCAATGCTGTGGACAACTCCTCGAAACCTGTGCACGACCCGGTGGACAGCCCTGTGAACAAGCTCGACCGGTTACCACGAAAGCGCCTCTGACCTGCAGTTTTGCCATCCACCGGCTGTGCAGAAGAAAAACTTCCCCGGTCGGCTCAAGATCACCTGGGACGACACGCCCGGCCACACACCCTGTGCACACCGGTAAGGGTCGCTCATGCTTTGCATCTCTTACCTGTGGACGATTAGATTGGTGCGCATGACACAGGCCCCCGCGCGCCCCCGCGCCGCCCGGCGACAGCACGACCGTGAGATCGTCACGCTGGCGGTTCCCGCCTTCGGCGCCCTCGTCGCCGAGCCCCTGTTCGTGATGGCCGACAGCGCGATCATCGGCCACCTCGGCACGGCACAGCTGGCCGGCCTCGGGGTTGCCTCGGCCCTCCTCATGACCGCCGTGAGCGTCTTCGTCTTCCTGGCCTACGCCACGACCGCCGCCGTCGCCCGGCGCGTGGGAGCCGGCGACCTTCCGGCGGCCATCCGCCAGGGCATGGACGGCATCTGGCTGGCGCTGCTGCTCGGCGCCGTCGTCGTCGCCGTCGTGCTCCCCACGTCCCCCGCCCTGGTGGAACTCTTCGGCGCCTCGGAAACGGCGGCCCCTTACGCGACCACCTATCTGCGGATCTCCGCACTCGGCATACCCGCCATGCTGGTCGTCCTGGCCGCGACCGGCGTGCTGCGCGGCCTGCAGGACACCAGGACTCCTCTCTATGTCGCGGTCGGCGGCTTCGTCGCCAACGGCATTCTCAATGCCGTGCTGGTCTACGGTGCCGGACTGGGCATCGCCGGATCCGCCTGGGGCACGGTCATCGCACAGAGCGCCATGGCCGTGGTCTACCTCGTCGTGGTGGTGCGCGGCGCCCGCAGGCACGGCGCCTCGCTGCGTCCGGAGGCGGCCGGGATCAGGGCCTCCGCCCAGGCGGGTGCGCCGCTGCTGGTCCGCACCCTCTCCCTCAGGGCCATTCTGATGATCGCCACCGCCGTGGCCGCGCGGCTCGGCGACACCGACATCGCGGCGCATCAGATCATCCTCTCCCTGTGGAGCCTGCTCGCCTTCGCGCTGGACGCCATCGCGATCGCCGGGCAGGCCATCATCGGGCGCTACCTGGGGGCCGGGGACGCCCAGGGCGCCCGCGCCGTCTGCCGCCGCATGGTGGAGTGGGGCATCGCGGTCGGGGTGGTCCTGGGCGTGCTGGTGGTGCTGACCCGGCCCGTGTTCCTGCCGCTGTTCACCAGCGACTCCGCCGTGAAGGACGCCGCGCTGCCCGCCCTGGTCATCGTGGCGCTCACCCAGCCGATCTCCGGCATCGTCTTCGTCCTGGACGGCGTCCTGATGGGTGCCGGCGACGGACCGTACCTGGCCTGGGCCATGTTGCTCACCCTGGCGGTCTTCACCCCGGTCGCCCTGCTGGTGCCGGTGCTGGGCGGAGGGCTCACCGCCCTGTGGGTCGCCATGACCCTGATGATGACCGTCCGGATGCTCACGCTGTGGCTCCGCAGCCGCTCCGGCCGCTGGCTCGTCACCGGGGCCACCCGCTGAACGACCGCGGCCACCCGCTGACATTCCGGCCACCGGCCACCATTCCACGACGGCGCCGTTTCACGTGAAACACCGCGCTCGGCCTCACATGACGCTGCGCTCGACGCGAGCGCCGAGGCCGACCGGTGCCGGCACGGGGACGGAAGAGACGGACTCCTGGCGCCTCATACTCACGACAAGGGGGCCGCACCCGGAATGGGTGCGGCCCCCTTGCTCACTGCGTCAGTGAGCGCGGCGATCAGGCCGCGACGACCTCGATGTTGACCTTGGCGGCAACCTCGGGGTGCAGACGCACGGACGTCTCGTGCGAGCCCAGGGTCTTGATGGGCGCACCGAGCTCGATGCGGCGCTTGTCGACCTCGGGGCCACCCGCTTCCTTGATCGCCGAAGCGATGTCGGCCGGGGTGACGGAACCGAAGAGGCGACCGGCCTCGCCGGAACGGACCGCGAGGCGGACCTTGACGCCCTCGAGCTGGGCCTTCACCTGGTTGGCCTGCTCGATGGTGTGGATCTCGTGGATCTTGCGAGCACGGCGGATCTGCTCGACGTCCTTCTCGCCACCCTTGGTCCAGCGGATAGCGAGCTTCCGCGGGATCAGGTAGTTGCGAGCGTAACCGTCCTTGACGTCGACGACGTCGCCCGCGGCACCGAGGCCGGAGACCTCGTGGGTAAGGATGATCTTCATGAGTCGGTCACCCTTCCCTTATCGCGCGGTGGAGGTGTAGGGCAGCAGCGCCATCTCACGGCTGTTCTTCACGGCCGTGGCGACGTCACGCTGGTGCTGCGTGCAGTTGCCGGTCACGCGGCGGGCACGGATCTTGCCGCGGTCGGAAATGAACTTCCGCAGCATGTTCGTGTCCTTGTAGTCCACGTACGTGACCTTGTCCTTGCAGAATGCGCAGACCTTCTTCTTCGGCTTGCGCACAGGCGGCTTCGCCATGGTGTTTCTCCTGTGTGATCAAGAAGTGTGGGGTAACGGCCCGCCCTAGAAGGGGGGCTCGTCCGAGTAGCCGCCACCGCCGCCGGAGCCGCCGCCCCAGCCGCCGCCACCCTGCTGGCCGCCGGCGGGAGCGCCGGTCGCCCACGGGTCGTCGGCAGGAGCGCCGCCGCCCTGCTGGCCGCCGGCGGGGCCACCGCCCCAGCCGCCGCCCTGCTGGCCGCCACCGCCGTAGCCACCCTGGCCACCGCGGCCCGTGGTCTTGGTGACCTTGGCCGTGGCGTTGCGCAGGCTGGGGCCGACCTCGTCGACGTCCAGCTCGTAGACCGTGCGCTTGATGCCCTCACGGTCCTCGTAGGACCGCTGCTTCAGCCGGCCCTGCACGATCACGCGCATGCCTCGCTGAAGGGACTCGGCGACGTTCTCCGCCGCCTGACGCCAGACCGAGCAGGTCAGGAACAGGCTCTCGCCGTCCTTCCACTCGTTCGTCTGACGGTCGAAGGTGCGGGGAGTCGACGCGACACGGAACTTCGCGACGGCCGCACCGGACGGGGTGAAGCGCAGCTCGGGGTCGTCGACAAGATTGCCGATGACCGTGATGACGGTCTCGCCTGCCATGGGTGAACCTCTCGGCGGGTTTGCTGCTGGCTGCTTGCTGCTACTCGTGTCCCGAGATCAGCTGAGCGGGATGCTCAGTGGGTCTCGGGGCGGAGGACCTTGGTCCGGAGGACCGACTCGTTCAGGTTCATCTGGCGGTCGAGCTCCTTGACGACCGCAGGCTCGGCCTGCAGGTCGATGACCGAGTAGATGCCCTCGGGCTTCTTCTTGATCTCGTACGCGAGACGACGACGGCCCCAGGTGTCGACCTTCTCGACCTTTCCGCCACCGTCACGGACGACGGAAAGGAAGTTCTCGATCAGCGGGGAGACAGCGCGCTCCTCGAGATCGGGGTCGAGGATGACCATCACCTCGTAGTGACGCATGTGGAACCCACCTCCTTTGGACTCAGCGGCCACGGGCGTTCCGTGGCAGGAGGGTCGTGATGCGTTGCGCAACGATGCCCGTCAGTAAAACAGCCGCCACTGACAATCGACGTCGGGCGGCGGTTTTCCCAGGTAGGCGGGACGGACCGTGGACTCACGAGTCCCTCGCCCCGGCACGGAGGCGGGTCGCTTCCCTGGCTGTGTCCGGACAGACACCGGTGCAGACGCTACAGAGTACCCGCACAGTGCCTTCCGGTTGAAATCCGTCCGGGCAGGCCGTCAATCTGTACACATCGGGTGTGTATGGCGCTACGATGCGCCGCTTTTCGCAGGAGGTGCCCTATGGCACAGGCAATGCGACCCAACGCCGGCGGCAACGGACTCTTCGCCACGGACGGCAAGCCCCATCCGGTTCAGGACACCCTGCTCGCGGTGACCCTGGTGCTGGGACTGACGTCCTTCATCTCGGCGATGTTCGACGATCTGCACCTGCTCAGCTCCTGGACCGGCCTGGTGGGCATTCTCACCGGCGCGTACGGACAGTGGATCTCGGAGACCACGCGTGAGCGCTTCGGTCTGATCGTGGGCCTCGGCGCATCCGCGGTCGGCTTCTTCCTGGGCATGGCGCACGGCGGCCTCTTCGGCGGGCTCTTCGACTGACGCCAGGCACTCCCGCTCCGGAATACCGGTGCACGCCCCGGTCCGCACGGGCCGGGGCGAAGGGGCCCTGCGCCCCGCCGGGCCGCTCCCGGGCGCAGTAGGCTTCGCGCGAGAGCCGGAGCCCCTGAACCCATGGGGACACACCAGCCCGAGGAGCGCCCCGAATGAGCCTGACCCTGAGGACCATCAGTCGCGAGCAGCATCTGGCGTACATCCAGAGCCTGCCGTCGGCGAGTCACATGCAGGTCCCGGCCTGGGCGGACGTGAAGGCGGAGTGGCGGTCCGAGAATCTCGGCTGGTTCGACGACCGTACCGGCGAGCTGGTCGGCGTCGGACTGGTGCTGTACCGGCAGCTGCCCAAGATCAAGCGATATCTCGCCTATCTGCCCGAGGGGCCGGTCATCAACTGGTTCGCTCCCAATCTTCAGGAGTGGATCGAGCCGATGCTGGCGCACCTGAAGCAGCAGGGCGCCTTCTCCGTGAAGATGGGCCCGCCGGTGATCATCCGCCGCTGGGAGGCGGCGACCATCAAGAAGGGCATCCAGAACCCGGACGTGAAGCGTCTGCGCGATCTGGAGGCCGACTTCATCGAGCCCCGTGCCTTCGAGGTGGCCGACAAGCTGCGCCGCATGGGCTGGCAGCAGGGGGAGGACGGCGGCGCCGGCTTCGGTGACGTCCAGCCCCGGTACGTCTTTCAGGTGCCGCTGGCCAACCGCTCCCTGGAAGAGGTCCACAAGAACTTCAACCAGCTGTGGCGCCGCAACATCAAGAAGGCGGAGAAGGCCGGCGTCGAGGTCGTCCAGGGCGGCTACGAGGACCTGCCGGAGTGGCAGCGCCTGTACGAGATCACCGCGGTGCGCGACCACTTCCGTCCCCGCCCGCTGTCGTACTTCCAGCGCATGTGGACGGCCCTCAATACCGAGGACCCCAACCGCATGCGGCTGTACTTCGCCCGGCACAACGGGGTCAACCTCTCCGCGGCGACCATGCTGATCGTGGGCGGGCACGTCTGGTACTCCTACGGGGCCTCCGACAACATCGGGCGCGAGGTCCGGCCCTCGAACGCGATGCAGTGGCGGATGCTGCGCGACGCCTACGCGCTCGGCGCCACCGTCTACGACCTGCGCGGCATCTCCGACTCGCTGGACGAGACCGACCACCTCTTCGGTCTGATCCAGTTCAAGGTGGGCACGGGCGGCCAGGCCGCCGAGTACCTCGGTGAGTGGGACTTCCCGCTCAACAAGCTGCTCCACAAGGCGCTCGACATCTACATGTCGCGCCGCTGACCCCGGCCTCGCCGCTGAGACCGCTTTCGCCACGTCCACCGCTTCGACAGTTCCCATATCCCTGATACACCGCAGCCACGAGAAAGGTTCCAGGTCCGGCCATGGCGCTCACGCTCTACGTCGACACCGCGCGCTGGCGGGCGCACCACAAGCACGTGCAGGAGCAGTTCCCCGGGCTGGTCCCGGTCTGCAAGGGCAACGGCTACGGCTTCGGCCACGAGCGGCTGGCAGAGGAGGTCACACGGCTGGGCGCGGACCTGCTGGCCGTCGGCACGACGTACGAGGCCGCCCGGATGAAGGACTGGTTCGGCGGTGACCTGCTGGTCCTGACTCCCTACCGGCGGGGCGAGGAGCCCGTGCCGCTGCCCGACCGCGTCATCCGCTCGGTGTCGTCGGTCGACGGCGTCTACGGCCTGGTCGGCGCCCGGGTGGTCATCGAGGTGATGTCGTCGATGAAGCGGCACGGCGTCACCGAGCAGGATCTGCCCCAGCTGCACGCGGCCATAGAGAACGTGCGTCTGGAGGGGTTCGCCATCCACCTGCCGCTGGACCGCACCGACGGCTCGGACGCCGTCGAGGAGGTCATCGGCTGGATGGACCGGCTGCGCGCGGCCCGGCTCCCGCTGCACACGATGTTCGTCAGCCACCTCAAGGCGGAGGAACTCGCCCGGTTGCAGCAGCAGTTCCCGCAGACGCGGTTCCGGGCCCGGATCGGCACCCGGCTGTGGCTGGGGGACCACGAGGCCACCGAGTACCGCGGGGCGGTCCTGGACGTCACCCGCGTCACCAAGGGGGACCGGTTCGGCTACCGGCAGCAGAAGGCCACCTCCGACGGCTTCCTGGTGGTCGTGGCGGGCGGAACCTCGCACGGGGTGGGGCTGGAGGCTCCCAAGGCGCTGCACGGCGTCATGCCGCGCGCCAAGGGCGTCGCCCGCGCCGGGCTGGCCACGGTCAACCGGAACCTTTCGCCGTTCGTCTGGGCCGGCAAGCAGCGCTGGTTCGCCGAGCCGCCGCACATGCAGGTGTCGATCCTGTTCGTGCCGGCGGACGCGCCCGAGCCCAAGGTGGGTGACGAGCTGGTGGCTCATCTCCGGCACACCACCACGCAGTTCGACCGCCTGGTCGACCGCTGAGCACATCCCGGAACCACGGAAAGGGGCCCCGCCGGACGGCGAGGCCCCTTTTTCCGCCATATGCGGTTCGCTCAGAGCGAACCGGCCGTGCCTCCCGTGCCTCCCGGCCCGCCCCATTCGACGCGCGCCCCCTCGGGACGGGCGGCGTGACGCGCCTGATGGGCGGCGGGACCGAGCACGAACACGTCCCCGGCGCCGTCCAGCACTCCGCCGGAGGGGTCGTCGTCCCCGGTCCGGCGCACCGGATCGCGTTCCGGCATGAGGATGTCGCGCACGACCACGGCACACAGATAGGCCGTGCCCAGCAGATGTACGCCGATCGCCCAGTGGTAGCCGTCGGTCGGCAGCCCTTTGTGGGCGTCGCCGCTGGTGGTGTACGCGAGGTACATCCAGATGCCCAGGAAGTACATGACCTCGCAGGCCTGCCAGATCAGGAAGTCCCGCCACCTGGGCCGCGCGAGGGCGGCGAGCGGCACCAGCCACAGGACGTACTGCGGTGAGTAGACCTTGTTGGTGAGGATGAACGCGGCGACGATCAGGAAGGCGAGCTGCGCGAACCGCGGCCGTCGGGGGGCCATCAGGGCGAGCGCGGCCACGCCGGCGCAGCAGAGCAGCATCAGCAGGGTGGCGAGCGTGTTGACGGCCTCGGTGCTCAGCGGATCGGACGAGTTCTGAGCCAGGATCAGCCAGAAGGAGCCGAAGTCGACGCCGCGTTCCTGGCTGAAGGTGTAGAACTTCGACCAGCCGTCGAAGGCGAGGAGCATCACCGGCCCGTTCACCACGGTCCAGGCGAGGATCGCGCTGCCGAGGGCCGTCAGGTACTCCCGCCACCGTCCCGCCCGCCAGCAGAGCACCAGCAGGGGCCCGAGGAGCAGCACGGGATAGAGCTTGGCGGCCGTGGCGAGGCCCAGCAGGACTCCGAAGGCCACGGGGCGGCCCCGCGACCACATCAGCATCGCCGCGGCCGTCAGCGCCACCGCCAGCAGGTCCCAGTTGATCGTCGCGGTCAGTGCGAAGGCGGGGGCCAGGGCCACCAGCAGGCCGTCCCAGGGCCGCCGGGCATGGGTGCGGGTGACGCAGACGGCGATGACCGCCGCGCACACCATCAGCATCCCGGCGTTGACCAGCCAGTACGCCTGCTCCTGCTCCTGGATGCTGCCGCCACCCGGTGAGAGCCAGGCGGCGACCTGCATGAACAAGCCCGTCAGCACCGGGTACTCCAGGAACTGCATGTCGCCGGGCAGCCGGTCGAAGTACGGCAGCAGTCCGTCGGCGAAGCCACGCCCCTGGTACAGGTGCGGGATGTCCGAATAGCAGGCGTGGGTGTACTGGGAGCTGGCTCCGAAGAACCAGGCGCCGTTGTAGCAGGGCGCCTTCTGCACCAGGCCGAGGGTGAACATGCCGATCGCCACCAGGGCGATCACCCGGACCGGGGTCCACCAGGAGGTCCCGAGCAGCGCGTGCCGCCCGAGCGGGCCGCCGACGAGTTCACTGCCGGCCGCGGCCACCTCGTCCTCGGCCGTGGGGCGTACCAGGTCCCGCTCGTGGGCGCTCGCTTGCTTCGATACTCCACTGGGCATGCCGCACATCCTGCCGTACGAGTCCGGGGAAACGACGTGGGCCGTCGTACCCGAGCGGTACGACGGCCCACGTTTCACGTGAAACGGCGGGGCGTTTCACGTGAAACGCTCAAGCCGGGCAAAGGGCGTCTAGTCGTCGGTCCGGCCTCCGAAGAGCCCGCCTCCGCCGCCGTTGCCATTGCCTCTGTTGTTGCCTCCGGGGAACGTGTCGGTGGGATCAGGTGAAGCGCTCGCACCGCCGTCCGTTCCACCGTTGTCCGCGCCTCCCTGGTCGTTGCCGCCGATCTCTTCTTCATTGCAGCGGAAGTCGAACGGCCGGCAGGTCTCGGTCTGCGTGGGAGTCGGCTCCGGGATGCTCTGCGTCGGCGACGCAGGCGCGGTCGGGGTCGGCTCCTCGCTCTCCGACTGCGTCGGCGTGGGAGACGGGGAGGGCTCGTCGTTGATCACCTCACCGATGGGCTCGGGGGTCGGGAACCGCTCCACCGGCTCGTTCTTCAGCGCGTCGCCCATGTAGTCCGCCCAGATCTCGGACGGGAACGAGGCACCGTGGATCTTCTTCTGCCCACCCGTGCCGAACATCTCGAGGAAGGTGCGGTTCTTGATGCTCTCGTCGTCGGGGTAGCGGAACATGCTGATCGCGGTGGACAGCTGCGGGGTGTACCCGACGAACCAGGCGGACTTGTTGCCGTCCGTGGTACCGGTCTTGCCGGCCACCTCGCGGCCGGGCAGCCGGGCGTTGGTACCGGTGCCCTTCTCGACCACGGTCTTCAGGACGTCCGTGACGTTGTTGGCCACATTCTCCTCGAAGGCCTGCTTGGTCACAGTCTTGTGGGTGAAGAGCGTGCCGTCCTTGCTGGTGATCTTCTTCACCGAGAACGGCTCGCGCTGCTCACCGGAGGCCGCGAAGGTGGCGTAGGCGCCGGCCATGCGGATGGCGCTGGGGCTGGACGTACCGATGGAGAAGGACGGGTAGTCCGTACCGGCGAGGCTGCTCTCCAGCACGCCGGCGTCCACCGCGGCCTCCTTCACCTTGTCCAGGCCGACGTCCATGCCGAGCTGCACGAAGGAGGAGTTCACCGACTCCCGCATCGCGTTCCGCAGATCGATCTTGTACTCGGGCGGACGGCCGTAGGAGACGTCGCCGTCATTGACCTGCAGCCACTCCTCACCCTTCTCGTTCCGCCAGATCGACCCGTCGTAGTTCTTGATCTTGAGCTTGTTCTTGCCCGGGTACAGGCTCTTGGGCGAGACGACGGTGCGCTCGTCCTGTGCCTGATCCGGGTCGAGGTCCGGGTCCCTGACGCCCCACTTCATGGCCGCCGCCAGCACGAACGGCTTGAAGGTCGAACCGACCTGCGCGCCGGTCACATCGGCGTTGTTGGTGAAGTGCTTGGTCGCGTCCACACCGCCGTAGATGGCCTCGATCGCGCCGCTCTCGGGGTTCACCGAGGCGCCGCCGAACTGGACGTGGGTGTCGGTCTCGGGGCGCTTCTTCTCGTCGATGTTCTCCTTGTAGACCTTCTTGACCGAGTCCTCGAGCGCCTTCACCTTCTTCTTGTCGAAGGTGGTGTAGATCGAGTAACCGCCCCGCTGCAGGTCCTCGGCGGTGATGCCGGTCTCCTCGCTGTGCGTGACGATGTAGCTCTTGGCGAGGTCCACCAGATAGCCGATCTGGCCGCTCAGCGCGGTGTTGGACCGCGGGCTCTGCACCTTGGGCAGCTTGGTGTACTTGGCCCGCACCTCGGGATCCAGATGCCCGTACTCGACCATCTTGTCCAGCGTGTCCTGCATCTGCAGCAGGGCACGCTTCCTGTTCTTCTCGGGTGTGGCGCCGTTCGGGTCGATGGAGGTCGCGCCCGCCGGGTCGTAGTAGGTGGCGCCCTTGAGCACTGCCGCCAGGAAGGCGCACTGGCCCGGGTTCAGATCGACGGCCCGCTTGTTGAAGTAGGCGCGGGAGGCGGCCTCGATCCCGTAGGCGCCGCGGCCGTAGTACGCGGAGTTCAGGTAGCCCTCGAGGATCGTGTCCTTGTCCATCGTGGCGCCCACCTTGATGGAGACCAGGATCTCCTTGAACTTCCGGGTGAGCGTCTGGGACTGGTCCTCCAGCATCGCGTTCTTCACGTACTGCTGGGTGATCGTCGAACCGCCCTGGGTCTCGCCGCCGCGGGCCATGTTGAACACGGCGCGGGCGATGCCCTTGGGGTCGATGCCGCTGTCGCTGTAGAAGGTCTTGTTCTCCTGGGAGATGACGGCCTTCTGCATCTCCTCCGGGATCTGCGCGAGGCTGACGATCTGCCGGTTGCGCTCACCGCCGGTGGCGACCATCTGCTCGCCGTCGGCCCAGTAGTAGACGTTGTTCTGGGCCGTGGCCGTCTTGGCGACCTCGGGCGTGCCCACCATCGCGTACCCGATACCCGCGACGGCGATCAGGCCGCCGAAGAACGCGATGAACAGACCGGAGACGAGCCTCCAGGAGGGCACCCAGCGGCGCCAGCCGTACTTGTCGTGCCGCGGATAGTCGATGAACCGCTTCCTGCTCGGCGGTGCCGCGCGCCCCCGGCCGCGGCCGGGACCGGCCGCGCCGGCACGCCGGCTGCCGGGTCCGGTGTCCGACGCCCGGCGCCTGCCGCCTCTCTGTGCTGCGCGCCGCGCCTCGGCGCGGCCGCCGTACATGGGCCCTTCGCCCCCGCGGGATCCCCCGTAGGAATCGGACGGCGACCCGGTGGCGCCTCGCGGTGCCGCGCGGCGGCCGGAGGACGAGCCGGACTGGCCGCGTCGGGCCGCAGCACGTCCGCCTCCCTGCGGCGGTTTGCGACGGTGCTCGCTCATCGAACGACTACTCCTCGGGCAGGCGCACCCTTGCGCGCCTGGAACGGCGGCTGGTTTCCGGTCCCCCCGAAGTACGGATACGGCGCTGGCCGCATTCAGCCCGTACTGCACCGGGGACAGGGACGTCCCCAGACGTCACTCGGTTCCCGGTGGTGTGCATGGCGCACAGACTACGCACCGCCAAAACCTGCCGAGCCCAGAAGTTCACCTCAAATCAGGCAACTTGCTCGGTATGAATCGGGGATGTGATCCCGTTCACCACACTCCCTCTTGTCGCATCCGGGGCGCCGTTCTATCGTCGTGATGTATCGAGTCGATACATCAGAGCGGCATACGGGACGAGAGGAGGCGACGATGAGCCGGCGTTCCGGGATCCTCGAGTTCGCCGTACTCGGCCTGCTCCGCGAATCTCCGATGCACGGCTATGAGCTGCGCAAGCGGCTCAACACATCGCTGGGCGTCTTCCGGGCGTTCAGCTACGGGACGCTGTATCCCTGCCTCAAGACGCTGGTCGCCAACGGCTGGTTGATCGAGGAACCGGGGAGCACCAGCGAGGCCACCGCGACCCTCACCGGACGACGCGCCAAGATCGTCTACCGGTTGACGGCCGAAGGTAAGGAGCACTTCGAGCAGCTCCTCTCGCAGACCGGCCCCGACGCGTACGAGGACGAGACCTTCGCCGCGCGGTTCGCCTTCTTCGGGCAGACCTCGCGCGACGTACGCATGCGCGTGCTGGAGGGCCGCCGCAGCCGCCTGGAGGAGCGTCTCGAGAAGATGCGCGCCTCACTGGCGCGCACTCGGGAGCGTCTCGACGACTACACGCTTGAGCTCCAGCGCCACGGAATGGAGTCCGTGGAGCGCGAAGTGCGCTGGCTGAACGAGCTCATCGAGAGTGAGCGGGCCGGGCGGGACCTGCGAGGTTCCGCCCCTGGGGGAGCCGCTCAGCAGGACAGGACATCTGGAGCGACGGGCGGCCTGCCCCGGTCCGGGGACGATCCCCGGCCGGATACGCCCGACGACACCGCCACGTGAGACCCACCTCAGGGCCTCACTCGTACACACAGGGAGCAACCGGAATGGGTTCGGTTCGCGTAGCCATCGTCGGCGTGGGCAACTGCGCGGCATCGCTGGTTCAGGGAGTCGAGTACTACAAGGACGCCGACCCGGCGAGCAAGGTGCCGGGCCTGATGCACGTCCAGTTCGGCGACTACCACGTCGGCGACGTCGAGTTCGTCGCCGCCTTCGACGTGGACGCCAAGAAGGTCGGCCTCGACCTCGCGGACGCCATCGGCGCCTCCGAGAACAACACCATCAAGATCTGCGACGTCCCGCGTACCGGCGTGACGGTGCAGCGCGGCCACACCCTCGACGGTCTCGGCAAGTACTACCGGGCCACCATCGAGGAGTCCGCCGAGGAGCCCGTCGACGTCGTCCAGGTCCTCAAGGACAAGCAGGTCGACGTCCTGGTCTGCTACCTGCCCGTCGGCTCCGAGGAAGCGGCCAAGTTCTACGCCCAGTGCGCCATCGACGCCAAGGTCGCCTTCGTCAACGCCCTTCCGGTCTTCATCGCCGGCACCAAGGAGTGGGCGGACAAGTTCACCGAGGCCGGTGTGCCGATCGTCGGTGACGACATCAAGTCCCAGGTCGGCGCGACCATCACGCACCGCGTGATGGCGAAGCTGTTCGAGGACCGCGGCGTCATCCTGGACCGCACCATGCAGCTGAACGTCGGCGGCAACATGGACTTCAAGAACATGCTCGAGCGCGAGCGCCTGGAGTCCAAGAAGATCTCCAAGACGCAGGCCGTCACCTCGCAGATCCCCGACCGGGAGCTGGGCGAGAAGAACGTCCACATCGGCCCGTCCGACTACGTGGCCTGGCTGGACGACCGCAAGTGGGCCTACGTCCGCCTCGAGGGCCGCGCCTTCGGTGACGTCCCGCTGAACCTGGAGTACAAGCTCGAGGTCTGGGACTCCCCGAACAGCGCCGGTGTCATCATCGACGCCCTGCGCGCCGCGAAGATCGCCAAGGACCGGGGCATCGGCGGCCCGATCCTGTCGGCCTCCTCGTACTTCATGAAGTCGCCGCCGGTGCAGTACTTCGACGACGAGGCCCGCGAGAACGTCGAGAAGTTCATCCAGGGCGAGGTCGAGCGCTGAACCCTGCCGCTGCGGGCAGTTGAGGGTCTCCGGGTCGCACGACCCGGAGACCCTCTTCGTATGTGAGGCTGTGCGCCATGGCCGTCGTCCGTGACCTGCGCGTCCTGCTGCGCTTCCAGGGGTTCAGACGCCTGCTCGCCGTACGGCTGCTGTCCCAGGGGGCGGACGGGGTCTTCCAGGTCGCGCTCGCCTCCTACGTGGTGTTCTCCCCCGAGCGGCAGACCTCGGCCGCGGCCATCGCCTCCGCGATGGCGGTGCTGCTGCTCCCCTACTCGCTCCTCGGTCCCTTCGCCGGGGTTTTCCTGGACCGCTGGCGCCGCCGCCAGGTGTTCCTCTACGGCAATCTGCTGCGCGCCCTGATGGCCGCGGTCACCGCCGTGCTGATCCTGGGCGGCGTCCCCGACTGGCTGCTCTACATCTCCGCCCTGTGCGTCACCGCCGTCAACCGCTTCGTGCTGGCCGGGCTGTCCGCCGCCCTGCCCCGGGTGGTGGACACCGGGCGACTGGTCATCGCCAACTCGCTCTCGCCGACCGCGGGGACGCTGGCCGCCACCGCCGGCGGCGGGCTCGCCTTCCTGGTGCGGCTGCTGATCGCGGACTCAGACGCGGCCGTGGTGGTCCTGGGCGCCGGCCTGTATCTGTGCGCGGCCCTCGCCTCCCTGCGCATCGCCAAGGAGCTCCTCGGACCGGACCGCGCCCTGGTCAGCCCCCGGCTGGCCACCGCGCTGTCCGGCACCGCGCGCGACCTGGTGGCCGGGGTACGGCATGTCGCCGCGCCGGAGCGCCGGGAGGCCGCCTGGGCGCTGACCGCGATGTCCCTGATGCGGTTCTGCTACGGCGCCGTGCTCGTCATGGTGCTGATGCTGAGCCGCTACGCGCTGACGTCGAGCACGGACGGCGGACTGGCGCTGCTCGGCCTTGCGCTCGGCTTCTCCGGCGCCGGGTTCTTCGCGGCCGCCGCCCTGACGCCGTGGGCCGCGGGGCGGCTGGGGCCGGGTCTCTGGATCGTGCTCTGCGCCGGGGCTGCGGCACTGCTGGAGCCGGCCCTCGGGCTGTTCTTCGCCACCGTCCCGCTGCTGGCGGGGGCGTTCGTCCTGGGACTGACCACCCAGGGCTCCAAGATCGCGACCGACACCATCGTCCAGACCCTGGTCGAGGACGACTTCCGTGGCCGGATCTTCTCCGTCTACGACGTTCTGTTCAATGTGGCCTTCGTCAGCGCCGCCGCGGTGGCGGCCCTGATGCTGCCTCCGGACGGGCGTTCGGTTCCGCTGGTCGTAACGGTCGCCGTGATCTACGGAGGAGTAGCTGTGGTTATGGCCCGTTTTGGACGCCAGTAAGTGTCACATCAGTGCCACAGAGCCCCAGTTGACTACTGAGCTGTCCATGGCGGCCGATAGCTTACGTGGGTCTTACGAGCGAGCTTTTCGCGTCAACACCCATGTATTGAGGGGGACCCCCAGTGACCACTCCGCCGCCCCAGGGCAACCCGTTCGCCCAGGGCCAGCAGCAGCCCCACGGCCAGCCGCCCCAGGGCGGTTTCCCCCAGCAGGCGGGCCAGCCCGGCTTCCCGCCTCCCGGAGCGCCGGTGCCGCCGGCCCAGCCGCAGCGAAAGGTCAGCTTCAAGCTGATCAAGAACATCGTGCTGGTGGTGATCGTGGTCAGCGTGGCGATCGGCGGCTACATCGCCAGCCGCGATGACGCCGACCAGGCCGCTGTGGGTGACTGCCTGAAGTCGGCTTCCTCTTCCTCGGACCGCATGGAAATCGTCGACTGCTCCTCCTCGGAGGCCGAGGGCAAGGTCCTCAAGAAGGTCAAGGGCCACTTCACCTCCCTCACCGCCGAGACCGAGTGCCGCAAGGTCGAGGGAGCCACCGGCTACTACGCCGAGACCGGCGACGGCGAGGAGTTCCTGCTCTGCTTCGGCGATGTCTGACCGGACCTGAGCACCTGTAGCTGACCGTCGAGGCTTGCCGCGGTCGCACCAACGCGAAAGGCGGGTCATGTTTCACGTGAAACATGACCCGCCTTTCGCATCCCGTGACGAGAGAGCCTCCGGGGCATGTTTCACGTGAAACGCGCCCCGGGACGTATCTCAGGCTCAGCTCTGCCGTTCGCTGCCCTGCTGTTCGCTCCACCACTGCTTGAGCGCCGCGACCGCCGCGTCGTGGGGCATCGGGCCGTTCTCCAGGCGGAGCTCCAGCATGTGCTTGTAGGCCCTGCCCACATCCGGGCCCGGCTTGATGCCCAGGATCTCCATGATCTGGTTGCCGTCGAGGTCCGGGCGGATGGCGTCCAGCTCCTCCTGCTCCTGGAGCTTGGCGATGCGCTCCTCCAGACCGTCGTACGCCCGGGAGAGCGCGGCCGCCTTGCGCCGGTTGCGGGTGGTGCAGTCGGAGCGGGTCAGCTTGTGCAGGCGGCTCAGCAGCGGGCCCGCGTCGCGGACGTAGCGGCGCACGGCGGAGTCCGTCCATTCCCCCGTGCCATAGCCGTGGAAGCGGAGGTGCAGCTCCACCAGGCGGGAGACGTCCCGCACCAGCTCGTTGGAGTACTTCAGCGCCGTCAGCCGCTTCTTGGCCATCTTCGCCCCGACCACCTCGTGGTGGTGGAAGGAGACCCTGCCGTCCTTCTCGAAGCGGCGGGTGCGCGGCTTGCCGATGTCGTGCAGCAGGGCGGCCAGGCGCAGGGTGAGGTCCGGGCCCTCGTCCTCCAGCGCCATCGCCTGCTCCAGGACGATCAGCGTGTGCTCGTAGACGTCCTTGTGCCGGTGGTGCTCGTCACTCTCCAGACGCAGCGCCGGCAACTCGGGCAGCACACGGTCCGCCAGCCCGGTGTCGACGAGCAGCGTCAGGCCCTTGCGCGGGTTCGCGGAGAGGATCAGCTTGTTCAGCTCGTCCCGCACCCGTTCCGCGGAGACGATCTCGATACGTCCCGCCATGTCCGTCATCGCCGCGACGACCTCGGGCGCCACGTCGAAGTCCAACTGGGCGGCGAACCGCGCGGCTCGCATCATCCGCAGCGGGTCGTCCGAGAAGGACTCCTCGGGGGTGCCCGGCGTGCGCAGCACCCGGGCCGCAAGGTCGTCCAGGCCTCCGTGCGGGTCGACGAAGACCTTCTCCGGCAGGGAGACGGCCATCGCGTTCACCGTGAAGTCCCGGCGGACGAGGTCCTCCTCGATCGAGTCGCCGTAGGACACCTCCGGCTTGCGGGAGGTGCGGTCGTAGGCCTCCGACCGGTAGGTGGTCACCTCGATCTGGAAACCGTCCTTCTGCGCGCCGACCGTCCCGAAGGCGATGCCGACGTCCCACACGGCGTCCGCCCAGGGCCGCACGATGCGCAGCACGTCCTGGGGTCGGGCGTCCGTGGTGAAGTCCAGGTCGTTGCCCAGCCGGCCGAGCAGTGCGTCCCGTACCGAGCCGCCGACGAGAGCGAGTGAGAATCCCGCCTCCTGGAAACGGCGGGCGAGATCGTCGGCAACAGGCGCGACCCGGAGCAGTTCGCTCACTCCGCGTTCCTGCACCTGGCTGAGAGGGGTACTGGTTTCTTCCTTGGCGTTCGGCACAACAGAAGAGGGTACGTGGCCCCGGCAGCCCCGGGCCTCCCCCTTTCCCTACGCAGAGCGTCACCCCGGATGACGCCCGGGGCGACAGGCCGATCCACTTCCCGATCTTGGGCAGCGGTCCGTGGCACTACCTCTCAGCTCGCATCGTTACCATGCGGGGACCACTTTCCGACGACCACTGACGACAAGGGACGGACGAGCGCGTGGCCGAGGCGGCAGCAAACCCGGGGACCAGTCCCTCACCTGCCCGCCGCTGGCTGCGGCGCACCGGAGCCCTGCTCGCCGGGGTGCCGCTGCTGGCCGGGCTCCTCCATCTGCCCGCCCAGCCCGCAGCGGCCGACCCCGTCCGCACCGCCCCCCGCGCCGCGGCCGCGACGGGCTCGGTCTCCGTCTCGGTGGACAGGCTGACCCCCAGCATCCCCGGTGAGGGGGACACGGTCACCGTCTCCGGCACGATCACCAACAAGGGCAAGCAGGCCGTCACGGACGCCCACGTCGGCCTGAGCGTGGGGCCCCGGCTGACCACCCGCTCCGCCATCGACACGGTCGCCAGGAACAGCGGCGACGTCCGCACTCCCGTCGGCCAGGAGATCGGCGGCAAGTACACCGAGAAGTTCGACAAGCTCACCCCCGGTGTCTCGCGCCCCTTCAGCATCTCCGTGCCGGTGGACAAGCTGGACCTGGGGCAGGACGGGGTCTACCAGCTGTCCGTGCAGCTGACCGGGCAGACCGCGGCCCAGCAGTGGGACCAGACCCTCGGTGTCCAGCGGACCTTCCTCCCCTGGCAGCCCGACGGGGCCGAGACCAGGACGAAGACGACCGTTCTGTGGCCGCTGATCTCCGATGTGCACGTCACGGCGGAGACCGGCTCGAACGAGCAGCAGACCCCCGTCTTCCGCGACGAGGACCTCGCCAAGGAGATCGCTCCCGGCGGCCGGCTCGACCGGATGGTGTCGCTGGGCAAGGAGCTCGACGTCACCTGGGTGATCGACCCCGACCTGCTGGCCTCGGTCGACGCCATGACCGAGAGTTACCAGGTCCGCGGCGACGGTGACGAGAACGTTGCCGGGCGCAATCAGCAGCTCGCCAAGCGGTGGCTGGCCCAGCTGCAGCAGGCGGTGGAGGACAAGGAGGTGGTCGCCCTGCCGTTCGGCGACCCGGATCTCGCCTCCCTGGCCCACCACGGCACCTCGGTCGCCGGCTCGCTCAACCACCTCAAGGAAGCGACCGACGCCGCCGACCAGACGGTGCGGACCATCCTGCACATGACCCCCGCCACGGACTTCGCCTGGCCCGTGAGCGGCGCGGTCGACCCGTCCGTCATCAAGGTCGCCACCTCCGCGGGCGCCGACAAGGTGATCGCCCGCAGCGACTCCTTCCAGGAGAACGGCGGGCTGTCGTACACGCCCTCGGCGCCGCGCCCCATCGGGGGCGGCACCACGGCGGTGGTCGCCGACGCACGGCTGTCCACGGCCTTCCAGGGCGAGATGGCCAAGGCCTCCCGGTCCACGCTGGCCACCCAGCGGTTCCTCGCCCAGAGCCTGATGCTCGGCCTGCAGACCAACAAGCAGCGGAGCATCGTCGTCGCCCCCCAGCGCACCCCGTCCGCGAGCCAGGCTCAGACGATGGCCGAGGCGGTCAAGGCGCTGCAGAACGCCTCCTGGGCCGACTCCCAGGACCTGGTCGCGGCTGCCAAGGCCAAGCCCGATCCGGCGGCCCGGACCACCGTCCCCTCCGCGGGCGCCTACCCGGCCTCGCTGCGCAAGCAGGAGCTGCGCCGGCCGGTGTTCGAGCAGATCGCGAGGACGCAGGACAAGCTCGACAAGTTCAAGGTGATCCTCTCCGAGGCGGACCGGGTGGTGACCCCGTTCGGTCGCGCCCTGAACCGGGCCATGTCCGCCTCGTGGCGGGGCCGCCCCGCCGACGCGGCCATCTACCGCAGCGGAGTGGAGACCTACCTGGACGGTCTCATCGACTCGGTGAAACTGATCGAGAAGTCCGAGACCAAGCTCTCCGGCCGCAGCGCCACGATCCCCGTGACGGTGCAGAACAACCTGGTCCAGGGCGTCGATCACCTGGTGCTGCGGCTGACCTCCACCAACCCGACCCGGCTCAAGATCAACGGCAGCGCCTATCAGGAGCAGCCGATCACCGTCTCCGGCGGTCACAGCCAGTCGGTGAAGTTCACCACCTCCGCCAACGCCAACGGCCGGGCGACCGTGGTGGCCCAGCTGTACACACCGGACGGCCGGAAGTACGGCGAGCCCGTCACCTTCGACGTCAAGGTCACCGAGATCACCGCCACGGTCATGCTGGTCATCGGCGGCGGAGTGCTGCTGCTGGTCCTCGCGGGACTGCGCATGTACACCCAGCGCAAGCGGGCCGCTGCGCGTGAAGCGGCGCAGGAGGAGTCCGGGACGGGCGAGGAGAACGACGACGCGCGAAACCCGGAAGCCACCGGGGAGCGTCCCACCGAGGAGCCGGAGTCCGGCTCCCGGGAGGGCGGCCCCCAGCAGCCGAGTGACCCGGCGGCGGACACCGCACCGGAAAGCGCAGACCCGTCCGGCACGGGTGAGAGAGTGGACCGTTGACGATGTCGTGGCCGGTCGGCCCGGGACGATGAGGTGGGGTAACCATGAACGCGCCGTACGACGGTGACCGCGGCCATGCCGCGGGCAGCTCGGGCCACCCCGAGTCGGACCACCCCGAGGGTCCGCCGCCCGAGCACGGCCAGGTGCCTCCGCCGTCCGCGGACCCGTACCTCCAGGACACCTACGACCAGGACCCCTACCGGGCGCAGGACATCTCCGCCCAGGACCCGGTCGACGAGGCGCGCTACGACCGCGCCGCGCACCCCCCGGCGCAGGACGACCAGCCGCAGCAGCCGCTGTACGGCCGGCCTCCCCAGCCGCCCCACGCTCCCGACCCGCGGGTGTGGGCGCAGACCCCGGCGCCCGAGCCGGACGGTCCTACACAGCACCTGCCATACGGGGACGACCCGCGCACCACGCAGTACGTGGGCGTGGACGAGCTCGTCGGCGGCGGCCGCCGGGAGCAGGACGCCTTCGCACACCTCTTCCGCGACCAGCAGCAGAGCGGTGTGTTCCCGGACCCGCCGTCCGGCGACCGGCACCCCGCGCAGCACTCGGCCGGGCAGGAGGGCACCGGGCAGCCCGAGGGTCCCGCTCCGGTACCCGGACCCGCCACCCCGACCCCGGGCCACTACGCGGGCCCCACCCCGCCGCCCCCGGCGGAAGCCCCCGCCCCCGAACCGGCTCCGGCGCCCAGGAAGGCGAGCCGGGCCGGAGGCCTGCTGAAGTCCAGCGCCGTGATGGCGGCGGGCACGATGGTGTCCCGGCTGACGGGGTTCATCCGCTCCGCGCTGATCGTCTCCGCACTGGGCCTCGGCATGCTCGGCGACTCGTTCCAGGTCGCCTACCAGCTGCCGACCATGATCTACATCCTCACCGTCGGCGGCGGTCTCAACTCGGTGTTCGTGCCACAGCTGGTCCGCGCCATGAAGGAGGACGAGGACGGCGGCGACGCCTACGCCAACCGGCTGCTGACCCTCGTCATGGTCGCCCTGGCCGCGCTCACCGCCCTCGCCTGGTTCGCCGCGCCGCTCCTGGTGCGCGCCCTGTCCAACCCGGTCGCCAGCGACCCCGAGGCCAACGACGTCGCCGTCACCTTCACCCGCTACTTCCTGCCCTCGATCTTCTTCATGGGCATTCATGTGGTGATGGGTCAGATCCTCAACGCCCGCGGCCGCTTCGGCGCGATGATGTGGACCCCGGTCCTGAACAACATCGTCATCATCGTCACCCTCGGCACCTTCATCTGGGTGTACGGCACCGCCGCCGACTCCGGCATGACCGTCGAGACCATCCCCCCCGAGGGAGAGCGGCTGCTCGGCGTGGGCGTGCTCCTCGGCCTCGTCGTCCAGGCGCTGGCGATGATCCCCTACCTGCGCGAGACCGGCTTCCGGATCCGCCCGCGCTTCGACTGGAAGGGCCACGGTCTCGGCAAGGCCGCCATGCTGGCCAAGTGGACCATCCTGTTCGTCCTGGCCAACCAGGCGGGCGCCCTGGTCGTGACCCAGCTGTCCACCGCGGCGGGACGGGACTCCGGCGTCGAGGGCACCGGCTTCGCCGCCTACGCCAACGCGCAGCTCATCTGGGGGCTGCCGCAGGCCATCATCACCGTCTCCCTGATGGCCGCCCTGCTGCCCCGCATCTCCCGCTCGGCGGCCGACGACGACTCCGGCGCGGTCCGGGACGACATCTCCCAGGGCCTGCGCAACACGGCCGTCGCCATCGTGCCGATCGCCTTCGGCTTCGTCGCGCTCGGCATCCCGATGTGCACCCTGATCTTCGGCTCCTCGGGCACCGGCGAGGCCACCAACATGGGCTACATGCTGATGGCCTTCGGCCTCGGCCTGATCCCCTACTCGGTGCAGTACGTCGTCCTGCGCGCCTTCTACGCCTACGAGGACACCCGAACCCCCTTCTACAACACGGTCATCGTGGCGGCGGCCAACGCACTCGCCTCCGGGCTCTGCTTCCTGGTGCTCCCGGCCCGCTGGGCCGTGGTCGGCATGGCCGCCTCCTACGGGCTGGCCTACGCGATCGGCGTCGGCGTCGCCTGGCGCCGGCTGCGCAAGCGGCTGGGCGGCGACCTGGACGGCGCCCGGGTGCTGCGCACCTACGCCCGGCTGGGCATCGCCTCGGTGCCGGCCGCGCTGCTCAGCGGCGCCGCCTGCTACGGCATCAGCCAGACCCTGGGCCAGGGCGTCGGCGGTTCCTTCGCGGCGCTGCTGGCCGGCGGGGCCGTCCTGCTCGGTGTCTTCTTCGTCGCCGCACGCCGCATGCACATCGAGGAGCTCAACTCACTGGTCGGCATGGTCCGAGGACGCCTGGGACGCTGAGGCAGGGGGTAGACGCACAACCATCGTCAGCCACCGTGTGTCGTGCATAGCGGCGGACTGTGGGCACAATTGATGTCGGCGTCGGGCGGCGCGCAACGGCGCCGGCCGATGCGCAACGGATGGGGAGGCAGGGAACGACGGTGGCGGAACGGAGCACAGCTGCCGTCGACGTGGCAGACAACAGCGGCGACGAGTCGCTGACCGCGGAGGCGGACCAGACCACGGCCGACGGGGTGGCCAAGAACCAGGAGCAGGACACGGACAGCGACGAGGCACAGGAGAAGACCGGGACCGAGGGTTCCGGCAAGACCTCGCCGCCTGAACTGCACAGTGGCCACAAGCTCGCCAGACGCTACCGGCTCGAGGAGTGCGTCACCCGTCTGGACGGTTTCAGCAGCTGGCGTGCCGTCGACGAGAAGCTGCGCCGCGCCGTCGGCGTGCACATCCTGCCCGCCGACCACGCGCGGGCCCGTTCAGTGCTGGCCGCTGCCCGCTCCTCCGCCCTGTTGGGCGATCCGCGCTTCGTGCAAGTCCTCGACGCGGTCGAGGAGAACGACCTCGTCTACGTGGTCCACGAATGGCTCCCCGACGCCGTCGAGCTGACCACGCTGCTGGCCTCAGGCCCGCTGGAGGTCTACGACGCCTACCAGATGGTCAGCCAGGTGTCCGCCGCCATGGCCGCGGCGCACCGCGAGGGCCTCGCGCATCTGCGGCTGAACCCCAACGCGGTGCTGCGCACCTCCACTGGTCAGTGGCGCATCCGCGGCCTCGCCGTGAACGCGGCGCTGCGCGGCATCAGCTCCGACACCCCGCAGCGCACCGACACCGAGTCCATCGGTGCCCTGCTGTACGCGGCGCTCACCCAGCGCTGGCCGTACGAGAACGACGCCTACGGCCTGTCCGGCCTGCCGAAGGACATCGGCCTGATCCCGCCGGACCAGGTGCGCGCCGGGGTCCACCGGGGCCTGTCCGAGCTCGCCATGCGCGCGCTCGCCAACGACGGCGCCACCGCCTCCCGGCACGAGTCGCCCTGCACCACGCCGGAGGAGCTGGTGAAGGCGATCAGCGAGATGCCCCGCATCCGACCGCCGGAGCCCGCGTTCACCTCGCCCCCCGACTACCAGCGCACCACCTACCAGCAGGGCACCTACGGCCGCACGGCCCCCCGTCCGGGCAGCCCTCAGGCGGTGCCGGCTCCGCCGCCCCCGCTGCAGAGCCGCACGGGCAAGGCGCTGAAGTGGGCGGTGTCCGCCCTGCTGATCGCGGCCCTCGGGCTGGGCAGCTGGCAGCTCGCGGACGCCCTGATGGACCAGGGCGGCAAGGCCGACGACACCAACACGACGCAGACCAACGACGGAGGCGACAAGGGCGGCGACAAGGCCCGCCCGCCCAAGCCGCTGGCCATCCATGGCGCCCAGGAGTACGTCGCCAAGGGGTCGGCCCAGGCTCCGGAGGACGTCGCCAACACCTACGACGGCGATCCCTCGACCTACTGGCGCACCCGGAGCTTCGTGGACGGCCCGGACATGAACCCGGCCTTCAAGCCGGGTGTGGGCATCGTCTACGACCTCGGGTCCGAGCAGACGGTGAAGGGGTCGACGATGGGGCTGCGCTACAGCGGCGACCACACCACGGTCACGCTGTACGCGACGGACTCCACCAGTTCATCGACCCCGATCAGTGCCATGCGGAAACTCGGTACGGTGACCACCACCGGGGACAGCGCGACGGTGAAGGTCTCCAAGCCGGTGAAGACCCGGTACGTGCTCGTCTGGATCACCGCCATGCCGTCCGCGCCCGGTGACGCATACAGTGGCGCCGGATACAAGCAGGCCATCACCGACCTGAAGTTCACCGGCTGACGCCCGACAAAGGGGGAGGGGGTCCGATGGCGGACGGCACCGCGTACCGCGACGCGAGTGATCAGGACCTCCTGACCCGCCATGTGGACGGCGATCCCGACGCCTTCGGCGAGCTGGTGCGCCGCCACCGGGACCGGCTGTGGGCCGTGGCCCTGCGCACGCTGGGAGACCGGGAGGAGGCCGCCGACGCGGTCCAGGACGCCCTCGTCTCCGCCTACCGGGCCGCCCACACCTTCCGCGGACGATCGGCCGTCACGACCTGGCTGCACCGGATCACCGTGAACGCCTGCCTGGACCGGGCCCGCAAGGCCGCCTCCCGGAAGACCGCACCGGTGGACGACACCGAGCGCCTGGAGCAACTGCTGGAGCCGCACGAGTCCGCAGCGGCGCCCGCCGAGCGCAATGATCTGCACCGCCAGCTGATCGAGGCCATGGGCACCCTTCCGGCCGATCAGCGGGCCGCACTGGTGCTGGTGGACATGCAGGGCTACCCCGTCGCCGAGGCCGCCCGGATCCTCGATGTACCCACCGGCACGGTGAAGAGCCGCTGTGCCCGTGGCCGGGCCAGGCTCCTGCCCCTCCTGACCCATTTGCGGCCGGACGCCGACGGCGAGGACGGGAAACAGGACGAGACACGGAACCGGACGGCGGGCAGACCCGTCCCACCCGCAGCGGGACCGCGTGCAGCGGATCCGCCGGAGGCAGGACCGAGTGACCCAGCGGCTATGAAGGGCGGAGGTGGGCGAGCGTGACGTCGACGACGGAGGACAGGGCGGAGCACCCTGACGTCACGGAGATCTCCGACCTCACCGAAGGACTCCTGCCGCCGGACCGGACCGGCGCGGTACGCCGTCATCTGGGCGAGTGCGAGCTCTGCGCTGATGTGCATGCCTCGCTGGAGGAGATCCGGAACCTGCTCGGCGCGACGCCGGGCCCGTTCCGCATGCCCGACGATGTCGCCGGCCGTATCGATGCCGCTCTGGCCGCGGAAGCCCTGCTGGACGCCAGGGCGTCGCAGACACCGGCGGAGGAGGCCTCCGAGGCCGCAAGGACTTCGGAGGCGCAGGCGCCGGCCGAAGGGGTTCCGGAAGCCGTGGACACCTCCCGTGCGGCACGCTCCGAGGGCGGTCGTGCGCATGTTTCACGTGAAACCGCCTCGCGGGAAACCGCGCGCGTTTCACGTGAAACATCGGTACCCGCGGACCGGCCCGCCGGGCGTCCCCGCTCCGCCACCACCGGTCCGGGCCGCAAGGGCCGCCTGCGGGGCCGCCGCCGGATCGCCGTCCTCGGGACCGTGTTCACCGTCGCCGCCCTGGGCTTCGGCTCGCTGCTGTTGGCGTCCCTGAACGACAGCGGGGCTCCCGAGAAGGGGCAGGAGACCACCGCCGCGGACACCTTCTCCGGGGACCCTCTGGAGGACCGGGTCGATCAGCTCCTGGCGAGCGGCCAGGGCAAGGGCGGCGGATCCCGCACCCCGTTCGGTGTGGAATCGGAAGGCACCGGGGCGAGCCCCCGAGTTCTGAAGGAGCCGACGGTCCCGGAGTGCATCCGTGAGGGCATCGGCCGGGAGGATGCCCCACTGGGTACGGAGCGCGGCACGTACCAGGGCAGGGAGGCGCTGCTCGTGGTGCTCCCCGACGCAGCGGACGACACCCGCGTGACCGCCTATGTGGTCGAGACGAGCTGCGTGGACGACCCCTCCTCGGGAGCCGAGGCCGAGGTCTTGCTGAAGCACTCCTACACCCGGTCCTGACCGAGAGGGAGTGACAGCCTCCGACGCGGCAATGCGTACGGTGTGTGCCCCCTTCGTGCGCGTCACAGGGCCCTCTCCGTGTGCCCGGACACAGCGGGAATGCCAGCCCCTTAGGATCCGTTGGGTGGGGTGAGAGTCGAAAGCAGAAGCTCCCCCGGTCGACCTGACGCAGACCAGAGACGAGGAAATCAGCCGTGAGCGACGTCCGTAACGTGATCATCATCGGATCGGGGCCGGCCGGCTACACGGCGGCGCTCTACACCGCCCGTGCGTCGCTGAAGCCTCTGGTGTTCGAGGGCGCCGTCACCGCCGGTGGTGCGCTGATGAACACCACCGAGGTCGAGAACTTCCCCGGCTTCCAGGACGGCATCATGGGCCCGGAGCTCATGGACAACATGCGCGCTCAGGCCGAGCGCTTCGGGGCCGAGCTGGTCCCGGACGACGTGGTCGCCGTCGACCTGACCGGTGAGATCAAGACCGTCACGGACACCGCCGGCACCGTGCACCGCGCGAAGGCCGTCATCGTCGCCACCGGCTCGCAGCACCGCAAGCTCGGCCTGCCGAACGAGGACGCCCTCTCCGGCCGGGGTGTGTCCTGGTGCGCCACCTGTGACGGCTTCTTCTTCAAGGACCAGGACATCGCCGTGATCGGCGGCGGTGACACCGCGATGGAGGAGGCCACCTTCCTCTCACGGTTCGCCAAGTCGGTCACGGTCGTCCACCGCCGGGACACCCTGCGCGCCTCCAAGGCGATGCAGGAACGCGCCTTCGCCGACCCGAAGATCTCGTTCATCTGGGACAGCGAGGTCGCCGAGATTCTGGGCGACCAGAAGCTCTCCGGTCTGAAGCTGCGCAATGTCAAGACCGGCGAACTCTCGGACCTGGCGGTCACCGGTCTGTTCATCGCGATCGGCCACGACCCGCGCACCGAGCTCTTCAAGGGTCAGCTGGAGCTGGACGAGGAGGGCTACCTCAAGGTCGACTCGCCCTCCACCCGCACCAACATCCCGGGCGTCTTCGGCGCCGGTGACGTGGTCGACCACACCTACCGCCAGGCCATCACCGCGGCCGGCACCGGTTGTGCCGCCGCTCTCGACGCCGAGCGCTTCCTCGCCGCCCTCGCGGACGAGGACCAGGCCGAGCCCGAGAAGACCACCGTCTGATCCCCACCCGCCCCACGCACCAATAGTTAAGGAGCCCGCCGTGGCAGGCACCCTGAAGAACGTGACCGACGACTCCTTCGAGCAGGACGTCCTCAAGAGCGACAAGCCCGTCCTGGTGGACTTCTGGGCGGCCTGGTGCGGTCCGTGCCGCCAGATCGCTCCGTCCCTCGAGGCCATCGCCGCCGAGTACGGGGACAAGATCGAGGTCGTCAAGCTGAACATCGACGAGAACCCGGGCACGGCCGCCAAGTACGGAGTCATGTCGATCCCGACCCTGAACGTCTACCAGGGCGGCGAGGTCGCCAAGACCATCGTCGGTGCCAAGCCGAAGGCCGCGATCGTGCGCGACCTCGAGGAGTTCATCGCGGACTGACGACGGACCCGCCAACCTGGTGGCGTCTGTTTCACGTGAAACACGAATGGGCCGACCCGTGCGGGTCGGCCCATTCGTGTTGATGTCGCCGCTCAGAGCGGCCGCAGCGCGGGCTCCTTCTGCACCGCGCCCAGCAGCCGGTCCAGCGCCATCTCCACGTCTTCCTTCCAGGACAGGGTCGTCCTCAGCTCCAGCCGCAGCCGCGGGTAGGCCGGATGCTGGCGGACCGTCTTGAAGCCCACAGCCAGGAGATGATCGGCCGGCAACACACAGGCGGGCTCCTTCCAGCGGGCGTCACCGAAGGCCTCGATCGCCTTGAAGCCCCGGCGCAGCAGATCCTTCGCCACCGTCTGGACCATCACCCGGCCCAGTCCCTGCCCCTGATAGCCGGGCACGATGAAGCCCGTCATCAGCTGCACCGCGTCGGGCGACACCGGGCTCGTCGGGAACGCCGTGGACCGCGGGACGTACGCCGGGGGCGCGTACAGCACAAAGCCCACCGGGACGTCGTCGACATAGACGACCCTTCCACAGGAGCCCCAGTCCAGCAGGACGGCCGAGATCCAGGACTCCTTCTCCAGGCTGGAGGTGCCCGCCTCTACCGCTGCCTCACCGCTGACGGGGTCGAGCTCCCAGAAGACGCACGAGCGGCAGCGCTGGGGGAGGTCCTGAAGGTTGTCCAGCGTGAGCGGTACGAGCCGACGGCCCATGAAGGCTGTTCCTCGCTTCCTGCGCCCGCTGCCTCGCGGGCGGCTGTGAGAGCACTTCGTTCCTTGAGCAGACTGCCGATGAACCCGCCGACGGCAGCCACCCCCAGCCCTGCGCCCACCAGTCCGCTGCGGCTCGTCAATCGCATGGCCCCTGCCCTGCTCTTCGAAGTACTGCCCGGAGGATGCGCCATATCCGAACGCATCGTATCCATGAAGCGATTCCCTCGATACCGGCACAAAGCAAAGGGTGGACTGGTTCCGGAACGCACCGGATGCAGTCCACCCTCCAGTCTGGGCCGACGGCCGTGGGATCAGTCGTCGGCTTCCTCGCTGTCATGCTCCGCGAGACTCTTCTGCAGGACCGGGCCCTCGCCGGGGGCCAGGGTGCTGAGGATGCGCTCAAGATCCTCCATGGAGGCGAACTCGACGGTGATCTTGCCCTTCTTCTGCCCGAGGTCGACCTTGACCCGCGTCTCGAAGCGATCCGAGAGACGCGTCGCCAGCTCGGTCAGGGCCGGGGAGACCCGGGCACCGGCGCGCGGCCCCTTGGAACGCTGAGCCTTCTGCGGACGCGACCCCATCAGGGTCACGATCTCCTCGACTGCCCGCACCGAGAGCCCCTCGGCCACGATGCGGTGGGCCAGCCGGTCCTGCTCCTCCGAATCCTCGACGGAGAGCAGCGCACGGGCATGACCGGCAGACAGCACTCCGGCGGCCACCCGCCGCTGGACCGCCGGGGAGAGCTTCAGCAGACGCAGCGTGTTGGAGACCTGCGGACGGGACCGCCCGATGCGGTCCGCGAGCTGGTCGTGCGTGCAGTTGAAGTCCTTCAGCAGCTGGTCGTAGGCGGCGGCCTCCTCCAGCGGGTTCAGCTGAGCACGGTGCAGGTTCTCCAGCAGAGCGTCCAGGAGGAGCTTCTCGTCCTCCGTGGCCCGCACGATCGCCGGGATGGCCTCCAGGCCGGCCTCGCGGCAGGCCCGCCAGCGGCGCTCGCCCATGATGAGCTCGTAGCGCCCGGGCCCGGTCGGCCGGACCACGACGGGCTGGAGCAGACCCACTTCCTTGATGGACGTGATCAGCTCGGCCAGCGCGTCCTCGTCGAAGACCTCACGGGGCTGCCGCGGGTTCGGCGTGATGGCGTCGAGTGGGATCTCGGCGAAGTGCGCACCGACCGGCGGAGGGGGTACCTGCGAGGACTGCTCCTCTGTTTCACGTGAAACAGAGGGCAGCGTGGCCACCTTCGCCGCGGCCACACCGCGTTCGTTGGGCAGGACCGGAACCGCTGCGGGCGATGCGGAGGCGCTGCCCCCCATCGCGGCCGGCGGCACCGTCTTCTCGGTCGGGGCGGCAGGGATCAGCGCGCCGAGACCACGACCCAACCCCCTCCGTCGCTCGCTCACTGGATGCCCTCCACCATGCTCGGATCGTTCTGCTGCTGTGCGCCGATGTGCGCCTGTGCGGCGTCATAGCTGACGCCGACGCCCTTCAACGCGATCTCACGTGCCGCCTCAAGATAGGAGAGGGCACCGCTCGATCCAGGATCGTAGGTCAGTACCGTCTGCCCGTAGCTCGGCGCCTCCGAGATACGGACCGAGCGGGGGATGCTCGTCCGCAGCACCTCGTCGCCGAAGTGGTTGCGCACCTCCTCGGCGACCTGGGACGCCAGACGGGTCCGGCCGTCGTACATGGTGAGCAGGATCGTCGAGACGTGCAACGAGGGATTGAGGTGCCCTCGCACCAGGTCGACGTTGCGCAGGAGCTGCCCGAGCCCTTCGAGTGCGTAGTACTCGCACTGAATCGGGATCAGCACCTCCCGGCCCGCCACCAGCGCGTTCACCGTCAGCAGCCCCAGGGAGGGCGGGCAGTCGATCAGGATGTAGTCCAGCGGCTGCTCGTAGGCCTGGATGGCCCGCTGCAAACGGCTCTCCCGTGCCACCAGCGACACCAGCTCGATCTCCGCACCGGCGAGATCGATGGTGGCGGGGGCACAGAAGAGACCCTCGACATCCGGGACGGGCTGGACGACGTCCGAGAGCGGCTTGCTCTCGACCAGCACGTCATAGATGGAGGGGACTTCGGCGTGATGGTCGATGCCCAGGGCGGTGGACGCATTGCCCTGGGGGTCGAGGTCGACCACGAGAACACGACCGCCGTGCAGAGCGAGCGAAGCGGCAAGGTTGACCGTGGTCGTCGTCTTGCCCACGCCGCCCTTCTGGTTGGCGACCACGATGACACGCGTCTGCTCGGGCCGTGGCAGACCCTCACCGGCGCGGCCCAGAGCCTCCACCGCCAGCTGGGCAGCACGACCGATGGGAGTGTCGTCCATCGGAGGCGGCGTTTCACGTGAAACATCCGCCCCCATCGACTCGGTACGGGGACCGGGGACCGGATCGGTCATCGGTCCCGCGATGTTGGCGTCGGACCGCAAGGATTCACTCTCCTCGACTTCAGGCTCGCAATGAACAGAGCCTCCCATGTCTTCGGGGTGATGAACCAGTGAGGCCTGGCGTTCTGTGGAGAAATCCACCTCTGTGGACAACTCCGAGCCCGCGGCGAGTGACGAGGGGCCGCTCGCCGCGGGCACCGGGGAAGCGTCATCCCGAGACGACTGTGGCGACTGTGACGTCTGGGATGGTTGTGATGGCTGCGCCGAGTGGGAGGACCCCTCCGCGGATGCGGGGGAGACGCCTTCCGCGGCGGGTTTCGAGGGTGCTGCGCCGGGAGCAGGCCTCTCTCCGAGTGATCCGAGAGGCTTCCGGTCTCGGGGTTCGGCCGCAGCGCGGCCTCGACTGATGATGCCGTGCAGGAGTGAGCGACGTTTCACGTGAAACACGATGCACAGCAGCCGAGGCTGCTCTGTCGCGACACTCCGGCACGGCCGGCTTTGGCAGCTTGTGTGGAGTACGCCCGCCCTGGCGACGGGCCTGCGTGAAGCAGGCCGTGTCGCGCTACCCGCGGCGCCGGCGCGCCCGGCCCGTGCGAGCGGCCTTGGCCCGCTTCGCCGCGAAGCGCACCCCGCCGGGGCTCTCGCCCACCTCGACCCGCACCACGGTGGACATCGGGTCAACGATCCCCTGCCCCACCTGCACGATCGAGGTCGCCACGGCGCCCAGCTTGCTCAGGGCCGTGGCCGCGTTCTTCAGCTCCTCCTCGGCGGTGTCGCCCTTGAGGGCGAGCATCTCGCCGTAGGGCCGCAACAGGGGGATACCCCAGGTGGCGAGGCGGTCGAGCGGTGCCACGGCGCGGGCGGTCACCACATGGACCGGGGCCATCTTCCCCATGACCTCCTCGGCCCGGCCACGCACCACTGTCACATGGTCCAGGCCCAGCAGCTCCACGACCTCGGTGAGGAAGTTCGTCCGCCGCAGCAGCGGCTCCAGCAGAGTGATCTTGAGGTCGTCCCGGACCAGCGCCAGAGGAATACCCGGCAGGCCGGCTCCCGAGCCGACGTCGCACACGGTCACGCCCTCCGGCACGACCTCCGAGAGCACCGCGCAGTTCAGAAGATGCCGTTCCCACAGGCGCGGCACCTCTCGCGGCCCGATCAGACCGCGCTGCACGCCCGCCTCCGCGAGCAGCTCCGCGTACCGCACCGCGTCCGCGAAACGATCTCCGAAGACCTCGCGTGCCTGCTCCGGCGCTGGGGGAAGCTCCGCTGCCTCCGTCACGGGGGACCGTCCTTCCGCATACGTGCCGGCACGGGCGCCGGCACCAGAACCACAGAACTATCAGGCTGACAAAGTTCGGCCCCGCCTGCGCAACAGACGGGGCCGGTGGAACGTAGTGCCGATCAGGCGGGCAGCACGACGACGAAGCGCTGCGGCTCCTCGCCCTCGGACTCGCTGCGCAGGCCCGCGGCCTTGACCGCGTCGTGGACGACCTTGCGCTCGAAGGGCGTCATCGGCTTGAGCCGCACAGCCTCGCCGCTGCTCTTGGCCTCGGCGGCCGCCTTGGCGCCCAGCTCCGACAGCTCGGCCCGCTTCTTGGCCCGGTACCCGGCGATGTCGAGCATCAGCCGGCTGCGGTCGCCGGTCTCCCGGTGCACGGCCAGGCGCGTGAGCTCCTGGAGTGCTTCCAGCACCTCGCCGTCACGACCGACCAGCTTCTGCAGGTCACGGCTGCCCGTGTCGCTGATGATCGAGACGGAGGCTCGGTCGCCTTCGACGTCCATGTCGATGTCGCCGTCGAGGTCGGCGATGTCGAGCAGACCCTCCAGGTAGTCCGCCGCGATGTCGCCCTCCTGCTCGAGGCGGGTCAGGGTGTCTGCACCCTCGGCAGCGGCGGAGGTGGTGCCTTCCGTCACGGGATGGACTCCTTCTACTTCTTCGACGGGGACTTGGGCCGCTGCGGGCCCTTGCGCTGTCCGGACTGGGCCTTGCTGCGGGTGCCGTTGCCGGGCTTCGGCGGGTTCTTCTTGGTCCCGCTCGCAGCCTTGGCGTCACCCTTGGGCTGACCGGTCTTGGTCAGCGACGTCGGCTCACCGGCCGCCTTCGCGGCCTGGCGCTGTGCCTTGGTCTGCCGCTTGGGCTGCTGGCGCTTGGGGGCGGCGGTGGTGACGGGCGCACCGTCCTCGGCCTGGGCGGCGGCCGTGGCCTCGCTCTTGATCACTGACCCGTCGGCCTGGGCCGCCAGGCCGGCCTTGTTCAGACCGTTGATGAACTTGCGCTCGAACTCGTTGCGGTCCCGGCCCTTGGCGACGATCGCCTTGACGATGGCCCGCTCGCGGCGGCCGCGGGTCCTGCCGTGCTTGGTGACGCTCTTGGAGAGGCGCTCCAGGTAGGCGGCCTGAGCCTTGGAACCCGGGGTCGGGTTGTTGTGGATGATGTACATCTGCTGGCCCATGGTCCACACGTTGGTGGTCAGCCAGTAGACGAGGACACCGACCGGGAAGTTGATGCCGAAGACGGCGAAGATGATGGGGAAGACGTACATCAGCATCTTCTGCTGCTGCATGAACGGCGTCTTCACCGTGGTGTCGACATTCTTCGTCATCAGCTGCCGCTGCGTGTAGAACTGCGACAGCGACATCAGGATGATCATGACAGCGGTCACGACCCGCACGTCGGTCAGCGACGCGTTGAGCTCGGCCAGCTTGGCCGGGCTGTCCATGAACTTCGCGGCCAGCGGGGCGCCGAAGATGTGGGCCTTCTGGGCGCTCTGCAGGAGCGGCCCGTCGATGAAGCCGATCTCCTTGTTCGAGGCGATGCTGTTCAGGACGTGGTACAGGGCGAAGAAGAACGGCGACTGCGCCAGGATGGGAAGGCACGAGGAGAGCGGGTTGGTGCCCGTCTCCTTGTAGAGCTTCATCATCTCTTCGGACTGGCGCTGCCGGTCGTTCTTGTAACGCTCCTGGATCTTCTTCATCTCCGGCTGGAGCGTCTGCATGGCCCGCGTCGCCTTGATCTGCTTCACGAAGAGCGGGATCAGGCAGATACGGATCAAGATCACCAGGGACACGATGGACAGGCCCCAGGCCCAGCCCGTGTCCGGGCCGAAGACGGCGCCGTACACGCTGTGGAACTGGACGATGACCCAGGAGACGGGTGTCGTGATGAAACTGAAGAGGCTGGCAATCGTGTCCACTAATCATGCTCCTTGGGCATGGGACGAGGTCTCTGCGGCCGGGCTCGAAGGACTCGTCGGACTTGCGGGGGCGGTCTGTCCTTCGGTGGCCGGTTCGGCGGCGGAGGGCCCGCCCTTGCGTGCACGCCAGGCGTTACGCAGCATTTCGTGCCACCGCGGACGCTTGCGCGGCGGGACATGGTCCACACCGCCCAGCGACCACGGGTTGCACCGCAGGATGCGCCAGGCCGTGAGTGCTGTGCCCTTGACGGCACCGTGCCGGTCGATGGCCGTGTAGCCGTAGTGGGAGCACGACGGGTAGTACTTGCAGACCGGCCCCAGCAGCGGACTGATCGTCCACTGGTAGAGCTTGATCAGGGCCAGCAGCGGGTACTTCATCTCGTGCCCCCTCCCAGGAGCCGCTGAAGGGCGGCGTCCAGGTCTCGGGCCAGCTGGGCTTGGTCGGCGCCACCCGCTCCGGGCAGCGCGCGTACGACTACCAGGCTACCGGGGGGCAACTGGGCGATCCGGTCCCGCATCAGATGGCGAAGCCTGCGCTTCACCTTGTTGCGGACGACGGCTCCGCCCACGGCCTTGCTCACGACGAAACCCGCACGCACCGGGGGAGCGCTCTCCCCAGGCGCATGCGGGTCCTTGGCACCGCTACGAAGGTGCACGACGAGGTGCTGGCGTCCGGCCCGGCGGCCTCGTCGTACCGCAGTCGCGAAGTCCTCGCGCCGCCTCAGCCGGTTCTCGGAGGGCAGCACGACGTCATGACCTGACCGGTATCAGGCGGACAGACGGGCGCGACCCTTGCTGCGGCGGGACGCGAGAATCGCGCGGCCGGCACGGGTGCGCATCCGCAGCCGGAAGCCGTGGGTCTTGGCGCGGCGACGGTTGTTCGGCTGGAAGGTGCGCTTGCTCACTCGGGGGCTCCAGAAAAGAATCGGTAATTGCGGGGTGCCGCCTTGGCTGTCACCGTGCGCCCACGAGTAGCTCGCGTTACGCCCCAGTGCACCGCTGACCGATCACCGTGGTTCACCCCCGCAGTGGCGGGGACGTGATCTTTGCCCATCGGAGGCAGGCGGCAGCAGCCATCGACAACTCGACCTGGTTACGGTACGCGCGGCTGCGCCATTCGGTCAAACCAGCGCCCGGCGGGAGACACTTGTCCACAGGCTGGGGACAACAACTTGAACCGCACGGGCCGCCCTGACTACCGTGACTGAACTCCCATTCGTTCCCTTGTCACTCGACCATCCCCTTTACATCCCGACCCGTCCCCGAATCACACGTTCGAGGGACCTGTGAGAGAGCGTGCCCTGTGGCTGACGTACCTGCCGATCTTGCCGCAGTGTGGCCACGTGTACTGGAGCAGCTCCTCGGCGAGGGTCGCGGCCAAGGAGTCGAGGCGAAGGACGAGCACTGGATCCGGCGCTGCCAGCCCCTGGCCCTCGTCGCCGACACGGCACTGCTCGCGGTGCCGAACGAGTTCGCCAAGAACGTGCTCGAGGGGCGGCTCGCCCCGGTGGTCAGCGAGAGCCTGAGCCGCGAGTGCGGGCGCCCCATCCGGATCGCGATCACCGTCGACGACTCCGCGGGCGAACCCCCGGCACCCCCGGCGCCCCGGCCCCAGCCGCGTTACGAGGAGCCCGAGCTCCCGGCCGCGCGCCCGGAGCAGCAGGACCGTGGCGACCGTCCGGAGCGCGATCAGCGCGATCAGTACGACAGCGGCTACGGCGGCTACGACCCCTACGGCCGCCGCCGTGCCGAGCAGCACCCTTCCGGCGACGACCTGCCCACCGCGCGTCCCGCCTACCCCTCGGAGTACCAGCGCCCGGAGCCCGGCTCCTGGCCGCGGCCGGCCCAGGACGAGTACAGCTGGCAGCAGCAGCGGCTCGGCTTCCCCGACCGCGACCCGTACGCCTCGCCGGGCCAGGAGAGCTACTCCGGCGGACCCTCCTCCCAGGACTACGGGCAGGACTACCGCCCGCAGCCGCCGGAGCGCCCCGGCTACGATCCGCAGCGCTCCGACTACGACGGCACACGGGGTGAGTACGAGCGGGCCGACTACGACCGCGGCGACTACGACCGTGGTGACCGCGGCGACTACGAGCAGCGGGATGCCGCGCGCCGCGAGCTGCCCGAGCCCCCGCCCGGTTCCGGGCACGTCCACCGCGGCGGCCCCGTCGGCCCGAACCTGCCGACCACCGGAGCACCCGGCCCGCTGGCGGCGCAGCCCGCACCCGCGCCCGGTCCCGGTGAGCCCACCGCCCGCCTGAACCCGAAGTACCTCTTCGACACCTTCGTCATCGGCGCGTCCAACCGCTTCGCGCACGCCGCCGCGGTGGCCGTCGCCGAGGCGCCGGCGAAGGCGTACAACCCCCTGTTCATCTACGGGGAGTCGGGGCTCGGCAAGACCCATCTGCTGCACGCGATCGGGCACTACGCGCGCAGCCTCTACCCGGGCACGCGGGTGCGGTACGTCAGCTCGGAGGAGTTCACCAACGAGTTCATCAACTCCATCCGGGACGGCAAGGGCGACAGCTTCCGCAAGCGCTACCGCGAGATGGACATCCTGCTGGTCGACGACATCCAGTTCCTGGCGGACAAGGAGTCGACGCAGGAGGAGTTCTTCCACACCTTCAACACGCTGCACAACGCCAACAAGCAGATCGTGCTCTCCAGCGACCGGCCCCCCAAGCAGCTGGTGACGCTGGAGGACCGGCTGCGGAACCGTTTCGAGTGGGGTCTGATCACCGACGTCCAGCCGCCCGAGCTGGAGACCCGCATCGCGATCCTGCGCAAGAAGGCGGTGCAGGAGCAGCTCAACGCCCCGCCGGAGGTGCTGGAGTTCATCGCCTCCCGCATCTCGCGGAACATCCGGGAGCTGGAGGGCGCGCTGATCCGGGTGACGGCGTTCGCCTCGCTCAACCGGCAGCCGGTGGACCTGGGGCTGACCGAGATCGTCCTGAAGGACCTGATCCCGGGCGGCGACGACGCCACGCCCGAGATCACCTCGACGGCGATCATGAGCGCGACCGCCGACTACTTCGGGCTCACGGTCGAGGACCTGTGCGGCAGCTCGCGCGGCCGCCAGCTGGTCACCGCCCGCCAGATCGCCATGTATCTGTGCCGGGAGCTGACGGATCTGTCGCTGCCGAAGATCGGTGCGCTGTTCGGCGGCCGTGACCACACCACGGTGATGCACGCCGACCGGAAGATCCGCAACCTGATGGCCGAGCGGCGCTCCATCTACAACCAGGTCACCGAGCTCACCAACCGCATCAAGGCCGGCTGACGACGGGCAGGCTGCTGCTGCGGCGCCCACGCCTCGGCTCCCGGCCACGCCCACGGCCTCGGGTCCCGGCGTACGGCCCACGCCCACGCCACGGCCTCGGCTCCCCGTCTCACGCCCACGCCTTGCACGGCCACGAGACACCTCGCGCAGGGCGCTCCCGGGAAAGCTCCGGGGGCGCCCTTTTCTCTTCCCCGAGGCTCGGCTCCTCGTCCCCGAGGCTCCGCGGCGTTCTCCGTGCCCTTCTCCGCCGGTCTCCCGCTGTTCGATTAACGGCCCGGTTACGGCCTCTCTCCACAGATTCGGCGACTTTTTCCCGTCCACATCCTGGGGACCGAGAAGTTGTCCCGATCTTGTCCACAGCAGCCCCGGCCCCGGACCCGTCTGCCCAGATCAGCCGGTTGTGGATCCGTGGACAACGGATCTCCACAGCCTGTGGACGAGGAGTTGATCCACACCCTGTGCACCGAGTTGTCCACGGACAACCCACAGGCTGCGGGCCGTTGTCCCCAGAGTTCACCGGGTTCTCCACATCACTGTCCACTGTTCGGCAACCTGACGCGCCCTCTCACCGTGTCGAGTGAAAGCCGTCACATCAGGCTGCCGAGAGGGGCTGTGGGAAAGGGCGCCGAAACTGGGGACGACTCTGGGGAGAACTCGCCCCTGCCTGTGCACGGACTGTGCAGAACTTTCCGTTCTCCACAGAGGGCCCGAGTTGTCCACGGACCCCGCCCACAGGTCCCGTGGACAAAAACCCGCCGCTGACCTGCGTAAACGAGGTTATCCACGGTATCCACAGGCCCTACTACTACCCCCAACCAGAGAGAGCGGGGAATTCGTTTCGAAGCGGGACCTGTGCACAACTCGCTCTCTCGGCCCCGACCGTCCCTCGTCACGACTTGACCCCGAGGGGCACCTACTGTCAGTGCGGTGCGTCAGACTGGTCCCCGGTGTCCTTCCCCACCCCGGGGCTCACGACACCGAGTCAGACGACGAAGCCGAAGCAGGGCGACAAGCGCCGGCAACAGCAGGAGGCGGCAACAGTGAAGATCCGGGTGGAACGCGACGTACTCGCGGAGGCAGTGGCCTGGGCGGCGCGCAGCCTTCCGGCCCGTCCGCCGGCGCCTGTCCTCGCCGGCCTCCTGCTGAAGGCGGAGGACGGCCAGCTGAGCCTGTCCAGCTTCGACTACGAGGTCTCCGCGCGGGTGTCCGTCGAGGCCGAGGTCGAGGAGGAGGGCACGGTCCTGGTCTCCGGCCGCCTGCTCGCCGACATCTCGCGCGCCCTCCCCAACCGCCCGGTGGAGATTTCCACAGACGGTGTACGGGCGACGGTGGTCTGCGGCTCCTCCCGGTTCACCCTCCACACGCTGCCTGTGGAGGAGTACCCGGCCCTGCCGCAGATGCCGAACGCGACGGGCACGGTCCCCGGCGAGGTCTTCGCCTCCGCGGTCCAGCAGGTCGCCATCGCCGCCGGCCGGGACGACACGCTTCCGGTGCTCACGGGTGTGCGCATCGAGATCGAGGGCGACACGGTGACGCTGGCGTCCACCGACCGCTACCGCTTCGCGGTCCGCGAGTTCCTGTGGAAGCCGGAGAACCCGGACGCCTCCGCGGTCGCCCTGGTGCCCGCCAAGACGCTGCTCGACACCGCCAAGTCGCTGACCAGCGGTGACCAGGTCACCCTGGCGCTGTCCGGCTCGGGCGCGGGCGAGGGCCTGATCGGTTTCGAGGGCGCCGGCCGCCGCACCACCACGCGGCTGCTCGAGGGCGACCTGCCCAAGTACCGCACGCTCTTCCCGACGGAGTTCAACAGCGTCGCCGTGATCGAGACCGCCCCCTTCGTGGAGGCCGTCAAGCGCGTGTCGCTGGTCGCCGAGCGCAACACCCCGGTGCGGCTGAGCTTCGAGCAGGGTGTGCTCATCCTGGAGGCCGGCTCCAGCGACGACGCACAGGCTGTGGAAAGGGTCGACGCCCAGCTGGAGGGCGACGACATCTCGATCGCCTTCAACCCGACGTTCCTGCTGGACGGCCTGAGCGCCATCGACGCGCCGGTGGCCCAGCTGTCGTTCACCACGTCGACCAAGCCGGCGCTGCTCAGCGGCCGCCCGGCGGTGGACGCGGAGGCCGACGAGGCCTACAAGTACCTGATCATGCCGGTGCGCCTGAGCGGCTGAGACCCGTCCCCGGTCGCGGACGGCGTCCGGCTGTCCACAGATGTGGAGAGAAACCGCAGGTGAGGGCGTGTGCGGATGAGCGCCTATGCCCACAGATGTGCGTGAGCGTCCGGGTTTAGGCTCGGGGCGGTACGTCAGTGCCGCGGCACACCCGTGCCGTCACGTCACGTCGCAACCTAAGGAACTCATCTGATGGAGCTCGGTCTCGTCGGCCTCGGCAAGATGGGCGGCAACATGCGGGAGCGGATCCGCCGCGCCGGCCACACCGTCTACGGATACGACCGCAACCCGGAACTCGCCGATGTCCACAGCCTCGAGGAGCTTGTGGGCAAGCTCGCCGCCCCGCGAGTGGTGTGGGTGATGGTCCCGGCCGGCGAGCCCACCCAGTCGACCATCGACCGGCTGGGCGAGCTGCTGGAGCCCGGCGACGTCGTGGTGGACGGCGGCAACTCCCGCTGGACGGACGACGAGAGGCACGCCGAGGAGCTGGCCGCCAAGGGCATAGGTTTCGTCGACTGCGGTGTCTCCGGCGGCGTCTGGGGCCTGGAGAACGGCTACGCGCTGATGTACGGCGGCGACAAGGAGAACGTCGCCAAGGTGCAGCCGGTCTTCGACGCGCTCAAGCCGGAGGGCGACTTCGGCTCGGTGCACGCGGGCAAGGTCGGCGCCGGCCACTTCGCGAAGATGGTCCACAACGGCATCGAGTACGCGATGATGCAGGCCTACGCCGAGGGCTGGGAGCTGCTGGAGAGTGTGGACTCCGTGACGGACGTCCGGGAGGTCTTCCGCTCCTGGCAGGAGGGCACGGTCATCCGCTCCTGGCTGCTCGACCTCGCGGTGAAGGCGCTGGACGAGGACGAGCACCTGGACGGGCTCCGGGGTTATGCACAGGACTCCGGTGAGGGACGCTGGACCGTGGAGGCCGCGATCGACAACGCGGTCCCGCTGCCGGCGATCACCGCCTCGCTGTTCGCGCGGTTCGCCTCGCGTCAGGAGGACTCGCCCCAGATGAAGATGATCGCGGCGCTGCGCAACCAGTTCGGCGGCCACGCGGTCGAGAAGAAGTAGCAACACGGCAGGCAGGAAGCGGTCCGTCACCGCCGAGGTGACGGAGCACACAACCGCCCAGAGATACCGGGAGGCCGGCGAACGACCATGCACGTCACGCATCTGTCGCTGGCCGACTTCCGCTCCTATCCCCGGGTCGAGGTCCCGCTCGACCCGGGGGTGACGGCGTTCGTCGGCCCGAACGGGCAGGGCAAGACGAACCTGGTCGAGGCGGTCGGCTATCTCGCCACCCTCGGCAGCCACCGGGTCTCCTCCGACGCCCCCCTGGTGCGGATGGGCGCCGACCGCGCGATCATCCGGGCCCAGGTGCGCCAGGGCGAACGGCAGCAGCTGGTGGAGCTGGAGCTGAACCCGGGCCGGGCCAACCGCGCCCGCATCAACCGGTCCGCGCAGGTCAGGCCGCGGGACGTGCTCGGCATCGTGCGCACCGTGCTGTTCGCGCCGGAGGACCTCGCCCTGGTGAAGGGGGATCCCGGCGAGCGGCGCCGGTTCCTGGACGAGCTGATCACCGCTCGCTCCCCGCGCATGGCCGGGGTGCGCTCCGACTACGACCGGGTGCTCAAGCAGCGCAACACCCTGCTGAAGTCGGCCGCGCTGGCCCGCCGGCACGGCGGCCGGACCATGGACCTGTCCACCCTCGACGTCTGGGACCAGCACCTCGCCCGGGCCGGCGCCGAGCTGCTCGCCCAGCGCCTGGATTTGATCGCCGCGGTGCAGCCGCTGACCGACAAGGCGTACGAGCAGCTGGCGCCCGGCGGCGGACCGGTGGCGCTCGAGTACAAGGCGTCCGCACCCGGCGAGGCGCACACCCGCGAGGACCTCTTCGAACAGCTGCTGGCCGCGCTCGCCGAGTCCCGCAAGCAGGAGATCGAGCGGGGCGTCACGCTGGTCGGCCCGCACCGCGACGACCTGCTGCTCAAGCTGGGCCAGATGCCCGCCAAGGGCTACGCCTCCCACGGCGAGTCCTGGTCCTACGCCCTGGCGCTGCGCCTGGCCTCCTACGACCTGCTGCGCGCCGAGGGCAACGAGCCGGTGCTGGTGCTCGACGACGTCTTCGCCGAGCTGGACACCCGCCGCCGTGAGCGCCTGGCCGAGCTGGTGGCGCCCGGTGAGCAGGTCCTGGTGACCGCGGCCGTCGACGACGACGTCCCCCATGTGCTGTCCGGGGCGCGCTTCGCCGTGGCCGAGGGGACGGTGGAGCGCGTATGACCGGGCCCGAGACGCCCCGGAGCGGCACGGACCGCCCGGACGGCACGAAGAAACCCGGCAGCACACCCGAGCCCTCCGGTGTCGATCTGGCGCGGGTGGCGCTGCGCGCGGCCAGGGAGGCGGCGCGCGCCCGGGGCGAGGCGGCGCAGCAGAAGCAGCAGGCGCGCCGCGGCGGCGGCCTGCGCTCCGGCGCGCGCACCGACCGGCGCGACCCGATGGCGCTGGGCCCGGCGATCAACCGGCTGATCGCGGAGCGCGGCTGGGAGGCCCCGGCCGCGGTGGGCGGAGTGATGGGCCGCTGGCCGGAGATCGTCGGCGAGGACGTGGCCAAGCACTGCGAGCCCGAGCGGTACGACGAGGACGAGCGAGTGCTGTTCGTCCGGTGCGACTCCACGGCCTGGGCGACCAATCTCCGGCTGCTCGCCCCCACCCTGGTCGCCCGGCTCAACGAGGACCTGGGCCACGGCACGGTCCGCCTGATCAGGGTCAACGGCCCCAGCGCCCCCACCCGCCGCTACGGCCCCCTCCGCGCCCCGGGCAGCACCGGCCCCGGCGACACCTACGGCTAGAGATCCCGGACCACGGCACCTGGGCGCTCGCCCGGGTGTGCGCATACCGTCAGTAACGTCGGCAGAACTGCGAAGACGCGTTCTGCGGACCCCCTTTCGACCCGTTTCGGAACCACTCGTTCCGGGCCTTGGCGTCCACTTCGCGCACCCCGGCGGTGAGCCGTCGCGGAAGGTTGACGGGCGGAAGCGCTGAGTGCCCTTGTGAGCCCCTCGGAGCCCCCATCCGCATATCGGGAGTCGGCCGAGGGCGGTTCAGGGCGGCATATGAGGGCTCAGGGACCCGCAAAGCCCCATCGATGTCGGCGCTACCGGTAGACTGGAAGACGATCCCGCCCCAAACGTGGGGACCGTCCGGGAGAAGCTGAGCAACGCTGATCAAGGCTTACCAACGCAACATGCCGCAGCCGCTCACGGCGACCGCCGACGAGCCCGGCTCGTGCTGTGCCAGAAAGGGCGCTTCGTGGCCGATTCCGGCAACCCCAACGAGAACATCCCGTCCACCGAGGCCCCGGCCGGAGTCGCCGAGGGCTCAGACGCCGTGTCGTACGACGCCAGTGCCATCACCGTCCTCGAGGGTCTGGACGCGGTCCGCAAGCGACCCGGCATGTACATCGGCTCGACCGGTGAGCGTGGCCTGCACCACCTCGTGTACGAGGTGGTCGACAACTCCGTCGACGAGGCGCTGGCCGGGCACGCGGACACCATCGATGTGACGATCCTCGCCGACGGCGGTGTACGCGTCGTCGACAACGGCCGCGGCATCCCGGTGGGCATCGTGCCCTCCGAGGGCAAGCCGGCCGTCGAGGTCGTGCTGACCGTGCTGCACGCGGGCGGCAAGTTCGGCGGCGGTGGCTACGCGGTCTCCGGTGGTCTGCACGGCGTCGGCGTCTCCGTCGTCAACGCCCTCTCCAGCCGGGTGTCCGTCGAGGTCAAGACCGACGGGTACCGCTGGACGCAGGACTACAAGATGGGCGTGCCCACCGCTCCGCTCCAGCAGCACGAGCCGACGGACGAGACCGGCACCTCCGTCACCTTCTGGGCCGACCCGGACATCTTCGAGACCACCGACTACTCCTTCGAGACGCTCTCGCGGCGTTTCCAGGAGATGGCGTTCCTCAACAAGGGCCTGACCATCCGGCTCACCGACGAGCGGGAGTCGGCCAAGGCCACCGCCGGCGCGGACGAGGCCGGCGCGGACGAGCTGGCCGAGGAGCAGAAGGCCAAGACCGTCACGTACCACTACGAGGGCGGCATCGTCGACTTCGTGAAGTACCTCAACTCCCGCAAGGGAGACGTGGTGCACCCCAGCGTGATCTCCCTCGAGGCGGAGGACAAGGACAAGAGCCTGTCCCTCGAGGTGGCCATGCAGTGGAACAGCGGCTACAGCGAGGGCGTCTACTCGTTCGCCAACATCATCCACACCCACGAGGGCGGCACCCACGAGGAGGGCTTCCGCGCGGCGCTCACCTCGCTGATCAACAAGTACGCGCGCGACCGCAAGCTGCTGCGCGAGAAGGACGACAACCTCACCGGCGACGACATCCGCGAGGGCCTGACCGCGATCATCTCGGTCAAGCTCAGCGAGCCGCAGTTCGAGGGCCAGACCAAGACCAAGCTGGGCAACACCGAGGCCAAGACCTTCGTCCAGAAGGCGGTCTACGAGCACCTCGCCGACTGGCTGGACCGCAACCCGAACGAGGCGGCCGACATCGTCCGCAAGGGCATCGCCGCGGCCACCGCGCGCGTGGCGGCCCGCAAGGCGCGCGACCTGACACGCCGCAAGGGCCTGCTGGAGACCGCCTCCCTGCCGGGCAAGCTCTCCGACTGCCAGTCGAACGACCCCACCAAGTGCGAGATCTTCATCGTGGAGGGCGACTCCGCCGGCGGCTCGGCCAAGTCCGGCCGGAACCCGGAGTACCAGGCGATCCTCCCGATCCGCGGCAAGATCCTCAACGTCGAGAAGGCGCGCATCGACCGCATCCTGCAGAACCAGGAGATCCAGGCGATGATCTCCGCGTTCGGCACCGGCGTGCACGAGGACTTCGACATCAGCAAGCTCCGCTATCACAAGATCATCCTGATGGCGGACGCCGACGTCGACGGCCAGCACATCAACACCCTGCTGCTGACCTTCCTGTTCCGCTTCATGCGCCCGCTGGTCGAGGCCGGGCACGTGTACCTCTCCCGTCCGCCGCTCTACAAGATCAAGTGGGGCAAGGACGACTTCGAGTACGCGTACTCCGACCGCGAGCGGGACGCGCTGATCGAGATGGGCCGCCAGGCCGGCAAGCGCATCCGTGAGGACTCGGTGCAGCGCTTCAAGGGTCTCGGCGAGATGAACGCCGAGGAGCTGCGCATCACCACGATGGACCAGGAGCACCGCGTCCTCGGCCAGGTCACGCTCGACGACGCCGCCCAGGCCGACGACCTGTTCTCGGTGCTGATGGGCGAGGACGTCGAGGCCCGCCGCGCGTTCATCCAGCGCAACGCCAAGGACGTCCGTTTCCTCGACATCTGAGTCGGTCTCAGCTGACCGCACCCGGAAGGACCTTCACCAGCAATGACCGACGAGAACACCCCTGTCACGACGCCCGAGGGCGAGCCCCTGGCCCTGCGTGTCGAGCCCGTCGGGCTCGAGACGGAGATGCAGCGCTCGTACCTCGACTACGCGATGTCCGTCATCGTCTCCCGTGCGCTGCCGGACGTCCGGGACGGCCTCAAGCCCGTCCACCGCCGCGTGCTGTACGCGATGTACGACGGCGGCTACCGCCCCGAGCGCGGCTTCTACAAGTGCGCCCGTGTCGTCGGCGACGTCATGGGCAACTACCACCCGCACGGCGACTCCTCGATCTACGACGCGCTGGTCCGCCTGGCGCAGCCGTGGGCGATGCGGATGCCGCTGGTGGACTCCAACGGCAACTTCGGCTCCCCGGGCAACGACCCGGCGGCGGCGATGCGCTACACCGAGTGCAAGATGGCGCCGCTGTCGATGGAGATGGTCCGCGACATCGACGAGGAGACCGTCGACTTCACGGACAACTACGACGGCCGCTCCCAGGAGCCGACCGTTCTGCCGGCTCGCTTCCCGAACCTGCTGATCAACGGCTCGGCCGGTATCGCGGTCGGCATGGCGACCAACATCCCGCCGCACAACCTGCGCGAGGTCGCCGCCGGCGCCCAGTGGTACCTGGAGAACCCGGAGGCCTCGCACGAGGAGCTGCTCGACGCGCTGATCGAGCGCATCAAGGGCCCGGACTTCCCGACCGGCGCCCTGGTGGTGGGCCGCAAGGGCATCGAGGAGGCCTACCGCACCGGCCGCGGCTCGATCACCATGCGCGCGGTGGTCGAGGTCGAGGAGATCCAGAACCGCCAGTGCCTGGTCGTCACCGAGCTGCCCTACCAGGTCAACCCGGACAACCTCGCGCAGAAGATCGCCGACCTGGTGAAGGACGGCAAGATCGGCGGCATCGCGGACGTCCGCGACGAGACCTCCTCGCGCACCGGCCAGCGCCTGGTGATCGTCCTCAAGCGGGACGCGGTCGCCAAGGTCGTGCTGAACAACCTGTACAAGCACACCGATCTGCAGACCAACTTCGGCGCCAACATGCTGGCCCTGGTGGACGGCGTGCCGCGCACGCTGTCGCTGGACGCGTTCATCCGCCACTGGGTGAACCACCAGATCGAGGTCATCGTCCGCCGCACCCGCTTCCGGCTGCGCAAGGCCGAGGAGCGCGCCCACATCCTGCGCGGTCTGCTCAAGGCCCTGGACGCCATCGACGAGGTCATCGCGCTGATCCGGGGCAGCCAGACCGTCGAGATCGCGCGCGGCGGCCTGATGGAGCTGCTGGAGATCGACGAGATCCAGGCCAACGCGATCCTGGAGATGCAGCTCCGCCGCCTGGCGGCCCTGGAGCGGCAGAAGATCGTCCAGGAGCACGACGACCTGCAGGCGAAGATCAACGAGTACAACGAGATCCTCGCCTCGCCGGTCCGGCAGCGCGGCATCGTCAGCCAGGAGCTGGCGGCGCTGGTCGAGAAGTACGGCGACGACCGCAAGACCCAGCTGATCCCCTACGAGGGCGACATGTCCATCGAGGACCTGATCGCCGAGGAGGACATCGTCGTCACGGTCACCCGCGGCGGCTACATCAAGCGCACCAGGACCGACGACTACCGTGCCCAGAAGCGCGGCGGCAAGGGCGTGCGCGGGGCGAAGCTCAAGGAAGACGACATCGTCGACCACTTCTTCGTCTCGACCACCCACCACTGGCTGCTGTTCTTCACCAACAAGGGCCGCGTCTACCGGATCAAGGGCTACGAGCTGCCGGACGCCGGCCGGGACGCGCGCGGGCAGCACGTGGCCAACCTGCTGGCCTTCCAGCCGGACGAGACGATCGCCGAGATCTTCGCGATCCGCGACTACGACGCCGCGCCCTACCTGGTCCTGGCCACCAAGGGCGGTCTGGTCAAGAAGACCCCGCTGAAGGACTACGACTCCCCGCGCTCCGGCGGTGTCATCGCGATCAATCTGCGCGAGCGCGAGGACGGAACCGACGACGAACTGATCGGTGCCGAACTGGTCTCGGCGGAGGACGATCTGCTGCTGATCAGCAAGAAGGCGCAGTCGATCAGGTTCACCGCCTCGGACGAGACGCTGCGTCCCATGGGCCGTGCGACCTCGGGCGTCAAGGGCATGAGCTTCCGCGAGGGAGACGAACTGCTCTCGATGAATGTCGTCCGACCCGGTACGTTCGTGTTCACCGCCACGGACGGCGGGTACGCGAAGCGGACCGCCGTCGACGAGTACCGCGTCCAGGGTCGCGGCGGCCTCGGCATCAAGGCCGCCAAGATCGTGGAGGACCGGGGGTCGCTCGTCGGCGCGCTGGTGGTCGAGGAGAACGACGAGATCCTCGCCATCACGCTGTCCGGCGGTGTGATTCGCACGCGAGTCAACGAGATCAGGGAAACCGGCCGTGACACCATGGGCGTCCAACTGATCAACTTGGGCAAGCGCGATGCCGTGGTCGGCATCGCCCGGAACGCCGAGGCGGGACGCGAGGCGGAGGAAGTCGACGGCGAGGCCGGCGACACCGCCGAGGCGCCGGCCGGCACGGACCAGGGCGGGGAGCCCGCGTCCGAGTAGCACGAGGAGTGAGTCAGCGTGAGCGGAGCCACGGGCACCGGTCCGACCGGTACCAGCAGGGGAACGGACGGCGGTGGCCGTGGCTCCGCCGCGCAGGCACCCGACCCGCACACGACCAATCTGAAGCCGGTGAAGGTGCCCGCGAACGACTCCTCGCCGAATCCACAGCCATCCCAGGGGGGAACGGTGACGGACAGCCGAGGCCCGCAGGCCGCGCCGAACCAGGGCGCCGCCGCTCAGGCGGCCTCACCACTGCCCGGGGAGCGGCCGCAGCAGCCGGCGGGGCCCTACCACCCGCCGCAGGCCTACCCGGCGCAGCCCGGACCGGTCGGCGCCGTACGGCGCCCGCGTACCGGTGCGACCACCACCCCGCGCGTGCGCAAGGCCCGGCTGCGCGTGGCCAAGGCCGATCCCTGGTCGGTCATGAAGGTCAGCTTCCTGCTCTCCATCGCGCTGGGCATCTGCACGATCGTGGCCTCCGCCGTGCTGTGGATGGTGATGGACGCCATGGGCGTCTTCTCGACCGTCGGCGGCACCATCTCCGAGGCGACGGGCTCCAACGAGTCGAACGGCTTCGACCTGCAGGCCTTCCTGTCGCTGCCGAACGTGCTGCTGTTCACCACGATCATCGCGGTCATCGACGTCGTCCTGGCCACGGCCCTGGCGACGCTGGGCGCCTTCATCTACAACCTCTCCGCGGGCTTCGTGGGCGGCGTCGAGCTGACCCTGGCGGAGGACGAGTAGCCCGCTCCGGCGGGCCCCGGGTAACCGATTTTGGGACTCCCCCTCTCGTGCGCTAATCTTCAGGGGTCAGCGCGCGGGACACACACCGCAGAGCGCGGCGGGGCTATAGCTCAGTTGGTTAGAGCGCATCCCTGATAAGGATGAGGCCACAGGTTCAAATCCTGTTAGCCCCACCAGCACGAAGACCCCCGGCCCGAACGGGCCGGGGGTCTTCGGCATGCACGGGAGGTCTGCGGCAGGGGAAGGCCCGGCAGCCCCGCTGGTGAGGGCGGCCGGGCC
>Ga0207873_1000306_pt1 | contig 55174 bp, 53 predicted proteins | sample BGWIniCompost_FD_187373 | JGI IMG/M metagenome (GOLD analysis project Ga0207873, IMG submission 187373) | Cellulose adapted compost microbial communities from Newby Island Compost Facility, Milpitas, CA, USA - BGW Initial Compost (SPAdes)... ...
TCAACACCACTGCCTTTCGGGGCTGCCCCAGCAAAACCTTTAATTCTTGCGCATTTTGCATGCTTACCGGAAAACCGAATGGCAAAAATGCTAAAAAAATTCGTTTCGTGGCGCCTCACCCCAGACCGTTGCCGTTTGTAGCCTCAGACTGAAGGATTTTTTTCTATTTTTGCGCCCGTATTTGCGAAAACACAATAAATCGACAGAATGGCAGGAAACCGGACGTTTACCATGATTAAGCCCGATGCGGTAGGTGCGGGCAACACGGGAGCAATCATTAAGATGATTGAAGAAGCAGGATTCAGGATCGTAGCGCTGAAGAAAACAATGCTCACCCCCGAACGCGCAGGCCAGTTTTATGCCGTGCACAAAGAAAGGCCTTTTTACGGCGATCTTGTGAAGTATATGTCTTCGGGCCCCATAGTTCCAATGATATTGGAGAAGGCTAATGCTGTCGAAGATTTTCGTAACCTCATCGGCGCGACAGATCCGAAGAAAGCAGCACCGGGCACCATCCGTGCGCTGTTTGCCAAGTCCATCGAAGCAAACGCGATTCACGGTTCCGATAGCGACGAAAACGCGGTGATTGAAAGCAATTTCTTCTTTTCGGAGTTAGAGCGATTTTAAGACGTACGCGCCTGTCGGTCTTCAGATCCCCAACACCTCCCTCTTCGTCCACACTTCATCAAGTGGTTCACCCCGACTGCTTCGACCCTTATGTCTCCATTCACCATCCTGAATTATGAATTCGAATTGGAGACTGGCACCTACTCTTGATTTGTCGCGCGAGAAGAACTCGATGTGCTCGGTGTATTTTCCGTTCTCGGTGGTATACCTTCCACCACCTGTTCCAAAGAACTCTTTCGTTTCAGTGTTATAGGCGATCCATTGGAAACGGGTTCCTGATAAGATCTTCATTGTCCTACGGGCACCCGGCGTGCGGCGTCGTATCTCACCGTCCTGGTAGCGGCCGGTGATCAGCCACGCACCCGCCAGCTGTCCCGGTGTTCCATCATCGAGACGCTTCCACATTTCCTTTTCACTGCCGGACTTCAGCGCGAATTGATCATCGCCTGCTTCGAGTGGAAAGCGCTCCTCCTTGCCGACCAGGTCTGGATTGCTCGTGTTGTATTCATACAATTGCACCAGGTTCGTGCCTTCGATTCTCCAGGAACCGCCAGCCGTGCTGATGAAGTCGCCGTCAGCTTTATTGAATACTGCGATGGTAAAATACTTCTCGGTGAATATGCGCGTCAACCGCTGATCACCAGCGTCGCGTTGCCATCCTCCCATGAGAGAACGGGTAGGATTATCCGCCGGAACGAATGAAGTCAACAAAACCGCAATGCCGATGAGAACCGGTGCGAATGCCCTGTACCCGACAAAGCCATTCGCTAGTCGCACTCTTACATTCATACGACTAATGTACAAAACGTACTTGAGCTTTTTAGCGCCAAAGTGATGCAGGATACTCGCCTTTGTCGACAAGCGCCCTGATGCGCGACGACACCATGTCTTTATCTTCCTGGTATGTAACACCAAACCAGATGTCGCCTCCGGAGATAACGCGAACATTCCCGCGGCCTTCTTTTATCATGCGGTTGACAAAGAGCGGAATAAAGAATTCTGATTTTGGTTCCCTGTGCTTTTCCCTTAGGAAGTCGACGAACATTTCGCCGGCGATGGGAAAAATTGAGGGATAAAATCCCCAAAAGTTCATTGAAGTTGGTGTTTCCGGATCCATAACAATGTCGCCATCGGGTTCGCGCGCGATGATCTTGCCGTTCTCGCGTACGATCTTGGTGCGTTCAACGACGGACTTGAGGTATCCGCTGGCATCCCGTTCACCGCAACCCCGTGACACGCTGCCGTGTTCGGACAAAACATCCTTAAGTGTATAGCCGACGAGCGCATGAGCGCCTTCCTTATCTTCTGCAAAATGCTGCGCTACAGCGCGAAACGCCTCGCGTCCATAAAAATCGTCGGCGTTGATCACGGCAAAAGGTTCATTAATTACGTTTTGGGCGCACAGCATCGCATGCCCGGTACCCCACGGTTTCTGGCGTTCGGGATTCTGATATTCTGCCGGCACCAGTTTGTCGAGTGACTGGATTACGAACTCTACTTCAACTTTACCCTGCAACCGGGGCAGGAATATTTCTTTTACTGCCTCCTTGATTTCGTCCCGAACGATGAACACCACCTTGGTAAACCCCGCCCTGATGGCATCATAAAGCGAATAGTCCATGATCGTTTCGCCATTAGGACCGAAGCCGTCGATTTGTTTGATACCTCCATAACGGCTTCCTATCCCCGCGGCGAGTACGAGCAGGGTCAACTTTTTTTGCGTGCTTTTTGGTGTGTCCATAGGGTTTTCGTTTTTTTCTTACGAGTATCCAAATAACGGCTTGCGTTAATATAGCCTCAAAATTATAGCTTTAGCCGGGATTTGCTTAATTATCAATGTTCATGGCCCAAATAAAACCTAACCTTCATTCGCATGAGTGACCAGAAGAAGCATTATGTCCTTTCGATGACGATCATCGGGGCTTTGTTTTTTGTGTTTGGGTTTGTTACGTGGGTCAACGGAACACTGATTCCCTATCTGAAGATTGCCTGCGAACTGGAAACCGAGTTGCAGTCGTACCTGGTAGCAACAGCATTCTTCATCGCCTATACCGTAATGGCGCTTCCTTCTTCGGTGGTGCTGCGCGCCACGGGTTACAAGAAAGGGATGGCGTTGGGTCTGCTCGTGATGGCTGTGGGCGCTCTTGTGTTTATCCCGGCTGCCAACGCGAGAAGCTACAACATGTTCCTGTTCGGGTTGTTCATTATCGGCACAGGACTCGCACTGCTTCAAACCGCATCGAACCCGTACGTATCTATCATAGGACCCATTGAAAGCGCTGCGACACGTATCAGCATCATGGGGATCTGTAATAAAGTCGCGGGTATCCTCGCGGGTCTGATTTTTGGCTACATCGCATTGAAGGACGCGGACGGGCTTGAGGCAAGCCTGGCAACCATGGACGCTGCGGCCCGTGCCGCTACGCTGGACGAACTGGCGAGCCGCGTTGTTGTACCCTACATCATCATCGCAGGTGTGCTCGTGGTGCTGGCTATTGCTGTTGTCCTTTCGTCGCTTCCTGACATCAACGACGAAGGGGATGATGTTGGCGCTGCTTCTGGTGCCGAACAAAAGAAGAGTATATTTGATTTTCCGCACCTGTTCCTGGGCGTAATGGCGTTGTTCCTCTACGTGGGGGTGGAGGTTATGGCGGGCGACACCATTATCAGCTACGGCAAGTCACTTGGCATTGAACTTTCAATTGCCCGATACTTTACTCAGGCAACACTTGCCTTCATGCTCATCGGGTATGTGATTGGCATCTTTACAATCCCCAAGTACATTTCACAACAAAAAGCCCTCAGCATTTGTGCGATATTGGGCGTTGTCTTTACGGTGCTGGCATTGGTGACAGATCGCTATGTATCCGTGGCATTTATCGCGCTGCTTGGACTGGCCAACTCACTCATGTGGCCCGCGATCTTCCCGTTGGCAATCAGTGGTCTCGGACGATTCACGAAGATCGGATCAGCCCTTTTGATCATGGCAATTGCCGGCGGCGCGCTGCTTCCACTGGCCTATGGTTGGCTCCTCGATCAGCCGGGATGGAATTCACAGCGCGCTTATGTCATGATGGTGCCGTGCTACTTCTTCATCCTGTACTTTGCGACGAAAGGATATAAAGTAGGGAAGGCGCAGGCTTAGTTGCCGTAGCTTTTGTATTCCCTCGACCAGTTATACCAGCCGTAAGCGGAGATAAGGGTGTAGACAAAATACTGCACACCTACGAACTTGATTCCCTTTGCGAAGTAGATGTAGGTAGCCGTGAGGTCAACAATAATCCAAACGATCCAGACTTCAATTTTCTTTTGGATCGCTGCGTAGGTAGCGGCGATACTCGTGACGGTGACGAAAGAGTCGAGATACGGAAACGCGCTGGGTTTAGTAAAGAGCGCGGGCAGGATCTCATGAAGTTTGCTGGCGAACGTACCCATGACATAAGTTCCCACTATGGCGACACCGGTAAGAATCGCAAACTGGGAGAATCCCATGTGGCTCACCCTTAGTTCTTTCTTTCGATCCTCTTCGCCCGGTTGGGGGTGCGACCATCGCCACCAGCCTATAATATTAGTCACCGTGAAAAAGGTGTACAAGAACATGTCGGGATACAACTGGACCTGGTAAAAGAGAACGATGAAAAGAATGTTGTTTACAATTCCCACCGGCCAGTTGAGGATATGGGCACGCGCCGACAACACGACGAAGATGAATCCTGCTATCGTTCCGAAGAACTCCAGATAACTCATCCGGTATCCCCAGATTTCAAAGAAGATGGCGTCGATATCGAAGAATTCCATCAGCGTTATAGCGTGGGTGTCCTTCCGCCATCTACCGGAAGATTGATTCCGTTGATATAAGATGCAGCAGGTGAAGCCAGGAATGCGGCAGCTGCGGCGATTTCACTTGGGTCGCCAATTCGCCCCATGGGAATTTCCCGAATCATGGAGTTGAGAATTTCCTCCTCTGTTTTGCCTGATTCTTTGGCCCGGGTTTTTACGAGATCTCTCATACGACCCGTCTCAAAAGATCCGGGCAAAACGTTGTTTACCGTTATTCCGTAGGGTCCGAGTTCCGAGGCGAGGGTCTTCGCCCAGCTGGCAACAGCACCACGAACGGTGTTGGAGACGCCGAGTCCGCGAATGGGGACTTTCACCGACGTAGAAATGACATTGATGATGCGTCCGTATCGCGCGCGCTTCATTCCATCAAGGCATGCCTGTGCAAGAATTTGATTGCACACCAAGTGTTGCGCATACGCCTGCGCGAACGCTTCGGGATCCGCGTCGATTGCTCTGCCGCCCGGAGGACCACCAGTGTTGTTCACCAGGATGTGAACATCGTGTTTTGACGTGTATGACTGTATCGCAGCCTTTACGGTCTCGGGCTGTGCAAAATCCGCTACGAGGTAATGATGGTCCTGACCGGCGTTACGCTGCAATTCATCCCGCACCGCGCGCAACCGCTCTTCATTCCGCGCGAACAACGTCACCGATGCACCCAGCAGCGCTATCTCTACCGCGATGGCTTTCCCGATTCCCTGTGTGCTGCCGCATACAACAGCGCGTTTTCCCGTCAGATCTAAATTCATAGTAGGGAGATTGTGGCGATAAATATAGGTATTGGAAATGCTCTTTAAGTAACAATTAAGCCCCTACGGGCTAACAGTAATGCTACTTATTTCCCCGCTACTGTAAATCCGGATATATGTGCGGCGTACATTTCATACCGATTCAACACGTCACGGACGTAATTAACAGTCTCGGTGCACTTGCAGTAGCCAAGCTTAACGACGGGATCGTTAAAATATTCGGGTTTCGATTTTCGCGTCAGCATTTCCTCGACATTGTAATCCCACGTGAGCGTGTCTTTTCCAAAGCGGGCTGCCAGGTTGCGTGCATCCAGGATATGACCGAGGCCTGCGTTGTAGGAAGCGAGGACGAATTTTTGTCTCTCTACTGTATCCGGAATATGCTTAGCCCAATAGTTGTCGAGATACTTGAGATATCGCACACCGGCGCGAAGATTTTGTATGGGATCATTCGGATCAGTTGCCCCAAAGCGTTCTGCTGTCGCGGGCATAAGTTGCATTAACCCACGCGCTCCTGCCCACGATTCATCAACTTCACCGAAACGGGATTCCTGGTACACAACGGCAGCCAGCAGTCGCCAATCCCAGCCGAGCTGTTCTGCACCTTCGCGAATGAGGTCGTCGTACGGTGACAACTTGCTGCCTCCGAGTGACGAATAATCGCTGTTGCGCCGTATGCGCGATGAATTAGGACTCTTGTAATACCGGTTGTAGATGACCATGAACGTGGGCTCCTTCTTGATCTGCTCCATCCACGCATTAAAAGCCTCCAGCAACTGCGGCGAATTAATGCGCACACCCCAGGCAATTTGCTGCGGAAGGCTAATAATGGTGTTCACGTCGATGTCAGGATAATATGCAGCGTTAACTGCAGCAAATGCGTGGTTGGCAACTGTCAGTTCAATTTCTCCTCTTGCAACGCGACGTATCAATTCTTCGCTTTCTGAATCTGCAGAATCGACCTTAATAATAATGTCGCCTCCGATTTCTTCCGAAAGATTTTCAAGGCGATGGAGGAAGGTTGAGTTTCTTGGCACATGCACTTCCTTGTCGATCAGGTCGACCGGATTTCGGATCAAAGACTGTTCGATCTGATCTGCGGTCAATTGTCTCCAACCCTCCGGCTTGCGCTGGACCAGCACCTGGTATGAATTGAAATGTGGTCTCGTAAAGGCCAGGTATTGCTTGCGCTGTTTTGTTATCGTCAGGGGGTAAGCAAGTATGTCGCCCTCGCCGTTGTTGAGTTTGCTGATGGCCGTGCCCAGATCCTTTGTGACATTAATTTTGAGATCGACATTGAGGTGGTCGGCAAAAAGCTTGAGCAGCTCATAGTCGTACCCCATGGGCTCGCCCTTATAGATAAAATAGCTTATGGAATTGTTGTCGACCAGCGCACTGATATAGCCGCGCCGAAGGATGCTATCGAGGTCTACGGCTACCGGGGCGGGAGGGTGAATGTTGGTATCGAACGCTGCCTGTCGGCAGGCCGAAAAATGCCAAAACGCGATCAAAACCAACAAAACCAGACGCAATCGTACCGGCATAAGTCAATCAAATTAGCGAAAAAACGGTAAACAAAAAAGGGACCGTTTCATCGGTCCCTTTCGTGGCTAACGCAAATTTTTCGCTAGAATTTTACTTTCAGGCCCGCATTCCAGGTTCTTCCGAAGCCGTAATAGACGCGGTTGCGTACACTGCCGTTTTCCGACCCCGGTATGAGCGCGTCTTCGCCGTCCAATGGATCGTACAGTATGTTGGATTCCGATTCCGCGATGTAGATTTCGTCACCCACATTGTTGACATTTAGCCGTGCTGTTACATCCAGATTTCCTAGTTTGAAGCTGTAGGCAACACCAAGGTCGACCAGGCTGTACGAGGGAAGCTTCCACGCCTGATTGCCTTCTTCAAGGTAGGATTCCAAATCATCCGCGAGGTCGAAGTTTGCATACAGGTTGTCCGCGAAATAAAACGTTCCATACACGGAAAGTCCATTCACAATCTCATAGTCGGCGCCAAAGCTAAACGCGGTCTGCGCAGCATCGGGCACTTTTACATCCTTCATCTTTAGTGTCAGGAGTACTGAATGGTCAGCCAGCGACGGATCCTCGGGTACCCAGAGCGCGTGGAAGTCGTCCTTATACCTCCAGTTCGACAGCGTGATCATCCCTGTGAGGCGCAGCTGATTGATCGGGCTCACAACAAAATCAATTTCGATTCCCTGGTGAAGCTGCGATACGTCGGTGAAGTTTACGACACCATCGGTTTGCACAGGCACGCCGTTGTCATCGATCTCCAGGCGAACACTCTGCGAAATTTGTCTGTTACCCCACTGTGTATTGTACAAGTTCACGTTAGCACTGAAGTACTGACTGCGGTAACCGTACCCCACTTCGATAGCAGTGACGCGTTGGTTGCTGGCATCAGGATTGACTGCGTTGGTATTATTGAGGAATACATTGTCGAAGATAGGCTGACGTGAGAAGAACCCGCCGTTTATGAAGACGTTGTGGTTTCCGTCAATGTTGTAGTTAACACCTGCCTTGACGGTTCCCCCGAGGAAGTTTTCCCAGTCAGATTCTTGCATGGGATCGCTGTCGAGATATGCGAAGTAGTCGATGCGTTTGAATCCCTGTTGGGAACCGGAGAACGAAACAAAGGCAGAAATCGGACCGGTCGAATATTCTACTTGTCCGAACAAGCCGATCCAGTTCACGAGGCCATCATTGTAATAGTCGATCTTATTCCCTGAGGCTCGTCCTTCTTCGCTCACGTAGTGTTCGGGGCTATTTTGGTTTCTCGAATCAAAGTAGGCATCCAGGCCCAGCAGGTCTTCAACTCTTCTGTAGTGAATGCCCTTGTAATAACGAGCGTCGATACCTCCCGTCAGGGTGATGCGATCAGAGGCCCTGTAGGTGAGGTTGGATAGGATCCCGTACCAGTTGTGTTCGTTCATAGAAGACCTGAGTATGAATCCATTGCGTGAAGATTGCGCCACATCCTGACCTGCAAACGGTCCGTTGTAGTTGGGATCCTCTACAGCAACACCCGGCCCGGACCACGGAACACGGTTCGCACCGAAGTCGGCGACTGTGCCCCCCTGATTCCAGGCTGCAATGTCATTCCAGCGCACACCACTCGGACCGCGGAATTTCGGATCGGTTCGGAAAGCTCCGTTGATTCTTCCAAGGTCGCCAGTTCCACCACCGCGTCCGAGTGATGCGTACAACGATGTAGACAACTCTATCCGGTCAGAAATGGTCCAGTAGTGATTAAGGAATGCTTTCGGCTTGTGGAAAAAGTTTTTTCGCCAGGAAAACATGTTGTCCTTATAGTCGCTACCGTCATAATAGCCCCACTGCGGATTGTAACGGATACCTGTTTGCTTGAGTGTCTCGTACGTAACGCCATCAAACGCACCATATTCACGTTGGAAGTGCCACTGGGGTGCACCGACAACTGTGAAGTGCAGGGAATGCTGGCTGTTGAATTCACGGGCAAGAGATGCAAAGTATGAGTAGGCCCTGAACAACGTACCGTCTGCATAACCATCACCGCGTGTGTGTGAAGCCATCACAGAGAATGCCCATCCTTTTTCAGAAAGTCCTGTGGAGTATGAGGCACTGTATTTCTGGTAGCCGTCATTTCCGAATGTCAGCGATGCTGCGCCACCGCGTTTCATTTGTGCTGCGTTGGTAACGATATTGATGGACCCACCAACTGAAGCAACGGCGAGCTTAGACGCACCCAGACCGCGTTGAACCTGAATGGAACTTGAAACGTCCGATAATCCTGCCCAGTTCGACCAGTACACCCAACCGTTCTCCATGTCGTTGACCGGGATACCGTTGATCATCACCGCGGTGTTTCGCTGATCGAATCCACGAACATTAATTCTCGAATCACCGAAGCCGCCGCCTTCTTTAGTTACGTATACCGACGGCGTCGTCTTAAGTATTTCGGGAAATTCCTGATTGCCAACTTTCGCCTCAATCTCCGGACCTTTGATCGTTGACACAGCTACAGGTGTCTTCCTGTCTATTGCAACTGAAGCGATAACGCTGATTTCCTGGAGTCCGATGGCCTGTGTCTCGAGGATAATTCTACCGAGGTCCTGCGTGCTCCCCGGCTGAATACGCACAGGAATTTCACGCGGCGCATACCCGATGAATGAGATGGCGATTACCTGATTTCCTGCGGGCAGACCGCTCAGCTCAAAGGAGCCATCCGCAGCGGAGATTGTGCCTGTCGCTGTTCCTTTGAGGATTATGTTAGCTCCTGCAACACCCTCGTTCGTCTCCTGTTCCCAGACGATGCCCTTTACAGAACCGGTTTGTGCGCAGGCAAAACCGGCCGCAAACAGCATGATCGCAAGCAGCATGAATTTTTGCGGTAGACATTTGCGCATATAATTGTATTTAGGTTAATGCAAATGGAGGCGGCTTCTTGTCAAAGGTAATAGCATTTCTCCTCACAACCAGCGGCCGTGCAACGAGTTTACAATAAGTTAATGGGAGCGTATTCTCTATGGCAATAGCTCCTAAAATGCAATCGAATGCAATGAGGTGTCAGTGGCGGGCGATGCCCAGTGAAGCGATCCAGGAAGCAATTCGCTGCGACTCTTCCTGCGTTACAGCGGCATTTCTGTGCATCCAGAGATAGGACTTCAAAGGCATCGTTCCTTCCTCCAGGACTTCGAGGACTTCTTCCAGCTTGTGATCGGCACGGTCCTTAGGATAATCGCCAAATGTTGAGAAGTTGAGTTCGCTCTTGCCTTCCCTGATGTGCCAGTCTATCCACCATCCAACAGGTTGGATGTTGGTGTACCACGGGTAGGTGGTGTTGTTGCTGTGGCAGTCGTAACACTTTGCCTTTAGCACATCGTGCACACCGTCGGGTAACGCGTAAATGTTGCTGATGTCTGCCTGCTGAGGACTATCGTCAGTGTTCCTTGAGGGGCGGATAAATTGAATGATGATCAGAACCGCGAGAAGGCCGAACGCAATCTTCCTTTGCATGAAGGTCAGGTTTAGGATTTAGGCAGATTCAATAATAGGGATTAGCCGCGAGATACTAAAGGGCAAGTTTTCGGAAAATTTGTTGACTTGCCATTTCCGGCGTCAGGCGATAAAGACAGGCAAAGTCGCCGCGCAGACAAGTTTCTTTCCCATATACGGAACAGGGCCGGCACGGCAATTCGTCGCGGCCTATTTGCAGGACTGCGGAAGAATCGTAAAGGTACGGTCCGAATCCTGTGTCCGGATGTGTGCCTCCCCACAGCGACAACAACGGTGTGCCAGCCAACGCAGCCAGGTGCATGTTGGAGGAATCTACACATACCATCAGATCAAGAAGCGTCATGAGGGCGATCTCCTGACGCATTTCAAGAGCACCCGCGACGATCGTGCATCTCGAGGGAAATGCGTCACTGACTTTTTCAAAGAATGCGATTTCTTCACGACCTCCTCCAAAGAGAAAAAAGTGACAGTCGGTTCTATTCAGCAACAATTCAATAAGGCGGTTCACATATTCTCCCGGCCAGATCTTCGTTCGATGATTGGCAAACGGTGCAATACCAATCCACTTCTGCAGGCCAGGCGTCAGGCCTTTCCCAATCAGCCACTGGCGCACGTTAGCTAGGGATTCATCATCCGGCACCAGGAATGGTCCAAGCAACATCTCGAATCGCAATCCATGACGAGTAAAGGCTTCGCGGTAGCGGTCTACTGTATGCGGTAACTGACGAATGACTTTATTGTCGGGACGCACCAGCTCTTTCTTTTCACTACGGCCCTTCTTAAACACAACGACACGCAATCCGGACAGACGGAGTATCGTCCTAAGGATCATAGTCCGAAGGTGATCGTGAAGGTCGAAGGCAACCTCGAATGGACCACGCTTCATGAGCATTCGCGCCAGCCTGTACATTCCGCCTAAGCCCCGATAGACGACGTCGACATCGGCACCTACAACATCCAGACGGGGTATTCCGGCAAAGAAAGGAGCGAAACGCGGACGTGTAACCAACGTGACGCTGATATCCGGGTGAGCGAGGAGGAGGGATTTCAACACGGGCACGAGAAGGACGACGTCGCCCATGGCAGAAAAGCGAATAACCAGCAGTTTACGAGTAATCATCACCGTGAACTGCCCTTCCCGTACAGGACCGGATTCAGTGATGCGTCGTTGTACATTTTCATTTGCCGGTACACCTTGAAACGTCTGACGCCTTTTGAAATATCTTCTACAAGTTCGTCAAATGCCTGCCGCATGTCTTCCTTCTGTTCAAGGAGTACGCTCAGCTTTGCCGCGCACTGTTGCCGGTGTTGCTCGTCGACGTCAGTGCGGCGAACCTGTTCGTCCATGTGATAAATCTTGAGGACAAGAATGCTCATTCGGTCGAGAAGCCAGGCCGGTGTTTCCGAGTTGATCCGAGCACCCGGCAAAGGTGTCACGTTCGCAAATTCCTGCACGAAATAATCATCGATACGCTCCACCATATCTGTCCGCTTCTGGTTGGAGGCATCGATTCTCCGCTTTAGCTGCATACCTTCGGCCGGGTCGATATCCGGATTGCGGACGAGATCTTCAAGATGCCACTGAACCGTGTCAATCCAGTTCTTGGCATACAACATGTGTTCAAGGCTATCCGGAGAATAGGGATTTTGAATGGCCGCGTCAATATTGTCGAAGCGATGATAATCCTCCACCGATTTCTGAAATACCGAATAGCACGCTTTGGCCTCTACCATAGGCCCGCAATTTACTCAAATTGAACGAATGGAGGCCTTAGTTTCCTTCGACTGTCAGCGGTCTTCTCCCCAGGTGCCGAAGAAGACGGCCATGACCCAGCAGTGCTTGGAGAAAGGTAGGCAACGAGCGGTAAGGTATGTCGAACTCCTGCGCGGTAGCTCGCACGATGGAAGCCAAATGCCGGTAATGCACGTGACACACATTCGGGAAGAGGTGATGTTCAATCTGAAAGTTGAGCCCACCAACGTACCACGAAAACAGACGGCTGTTGTTCGCAAAGTTCGTAGTGGTAGCTAACTGATGGATAGCCCACGTGTTTTGTATGTTGCCCGTATCATCAGGCATAGGAAACGACGTGCCCTCCACCACGTGTGCCGGCTGAAAAATTGTTGCGAGTATAAAACCGGCTACGTAATGCATGGCAAAGAAACCAATGCATACCTGCCACCACGCAAAGGGCAGAAACACCATGGGCAGGATGAGGGTATACGACAAGTACAGTGCTTTGCTCGCAAGAAGGATTGACCATTCTTTGGCCACTGTTGTGTGTTGTTTCTTAACGAGTCCATCCCGCTGATACCTAATGAGGCGATTAAAGTCCTTGACGAATACCCATGCAAGCGTCATGAATCCATAAATGAACCATGCATACACAAATTGAAACCGATGAAAGGGCTTCCATCCGGTGTGTGGTGTCATACGAAGAATGCCGCGGGGACTTATGTCTTCGTCGGCGTCAAAGATGTTCGTAAACGTATGATGGAGGACGTTGTGCTGCACCTGCCAGTTGAAGGCATTGCCTCCGACAAGATTCAGCGAATATCCCAGCAGGTTGTTGACCCACTTCCGATTGGAGTACGCTCCATGATTTGCATCGTGCATGACGGAGAGTCCGATGCCCGCAATTCCGACGCCCATCAGCAGACACAAAGCCAGCGCGAGCCACGCTGAGGTAACGACACCTGCGTAAAGAACCACGACGGGTACTATGTAGATAGAGAACATGAAAATGGTCTTTAACACCATTTCCCGGTTGGCATGCCGCGTTGTATCTGTGGACTTGAAATACTCGTTGACCCTTTTCTTTAGCGTATTGTAAAAGTTCTGGTCTTTCGAGGGGAAGCGAATGGAGGTGTTTTCTTTCATACGGGTCAAGCTTGAATGCCTTCCCCGAAACTGTTAGATACAGGAAAAACAACAATAATGTAACAAGATAACGTTTATCTACGCCATCTCGTATGGCATGCAAGAAATAAAGAGACTTAGCGCAATTCTGCAAGGACGGTCTTCCCTGCTACGGTCTTATCGCCAATCGCGACTCGAACCTGTGCGCCCGTGGGAACGAAAACGTCTACACGAGAGCCAAACTTGATAAAACCGAACTCCTGACCCTGGTTTACAGGTTGACCTTCCTTTACGTAACAGCGTATTCTTCTCGCAACAGCACCTGCAATCTGACGCACCAGGATTTCCAATCCGTTGGCCATGCGCACGGCCAGTGTGGTACGTTCGTTCTCGGTGCTGGACTTAGGATGCCACGCCACGAGGTAACGACCCGGATGGTAGCGATAAAAGCTTACTACTCCGCCAACCGGCAGACGGTTAACGTGAACGTTGAGGGGCGACATGAATATAGAAATCTGTGTGCGCCGTTCTTTCAGGTATTCCGTCTCTTCGGTTTCCTCGATCGCGACGATCTTACCATCCGCCGGTGCGAGTACCTGTTTTTCATTGCGTTCAACATTCACTTTGGGATTCCTGAAGAACTGAAGCACTGCGAGGTACAGCACGATGCTAACGCCGATGGCTATTTGTTGCAATAAGGTATTTTCCGGAAACAAGTATGCCAGCAGCGCGTTGATGGCGAACAAAGCAATCAATAAAATAAATAAGAGTGTGCGTCCCTCTTTGTGAATAGTCATGAATCTTCTTTTTAAAATCCGCCGCGATATTTATACGTCTTCGCCACCTTGTCTATTGCGACCATGTACGCCGCTATCCGCATGGGGACTTTATACTCATTCGCGATTTTGAAAACATTGTTAAATGCATCTTTCATGATGCGGTCGGACCTCCGGTTCACACGGTCTGCAGTCCACTTGTATCCCAATCGGTTTTGTATCCACTCGAAATAAGATACCGTGACGCCGCCAGCGTTTGCCAGGATATCCGGCACAACCATAATGCCTTTTTCGTTGATGATGCTGTCCGCCTTCGATGATGTGGGACCGTTGGCACCTTCAACGATAAGCTTTGCCTTGATTTTGGGCGCGTTGGAACCCGTGATCACATCTTCAGTGGCTGCGGGTACCAGCACATCCACCGGCAACTCAAGGAGTTCCTCGTTGGTGATTTTTGTGGCTTCAGGGAAACCATCCAGGGAACCCTTGTTGGCGTCGCGGTATGCCACAGCCTTTTCCGGGTCAATTCCCTTCTCTGAATAGTATGCGCCCGAGAGATCACTGATGGCCTGCACTGTAAGACCACGCTCGTGAAGGAGTCGCGCTGCCCAGCTGCCCACATTCCCGAATCCCTGTACTGCGCATGTTGCCTTGTACGGATTGATCTTCAGTTTTTCCATAGCGGCCATGGCAGATACCATAACACCGCGACCGGTCGCTTCGGTTCTTCCCAGCGAGCCGCCGAGAACGATAGGCTTGCCGGTAACGACGGCGTTCACCGTCATGCCGCGCATTTTCGAGTATTCGTCCATCAACCAGGCCATCTCGCGGGGTCCTGTACCCATATCGGGCGCCGGAATGTCCTGGTCAGGTCCGAAGACATGGAACATGGCCGTCGTGTAAGCGCGCGTGAGCCTTTCAATCTCCCCCGACGACATCTCACGCGGGTTGCAGGTGATGCCCCCCTTTGCGCCACCGTAGGGAATGTCCACTACAGCACATTTCCATGTCATCCAGGCGGCCAGCGCCTTGACTTCGTCCAGGTTCACCATGGGGTCATAGCGGATACCACCCTTTGATGGCCCCAGGATGTTGGAGTGTATTACCCGGTATCCTTCGAAGACCCGGATACTACCGTCGTCCATGGTGACGGGCAGCGATACAATTACCTGGCGGGAAGGCGATTTCAGTACGTTGTAAATCTCATCCTCAAGGCCCAGGATCTGAGAGGCGACATGAAACCTGGACATCATTGCCTCGAACGGGTTTTCCCGGTCCTTCAGGGGCGCGGGTTCGATATAGGCCATACGCAAAGATTGACTATCGTGAAAGGCCACTTTTTGTGGCACTAAAACGGTTGCAAAGATAAGTTAATTTCCATTGAACCATCGGTTTTCATAATTCCCCGATGGTTATTCACTCTAAGGCGTCAAGAGCAAATGAAATTTCTCTTTCTGCGTGTTTGCAAAATAATCTATCGGTACTGTCAACTGTCTGTAATAATGCCACGGCAAAAACAACCGAAAGAAATTTTTTAGGAATGTACAAAAGGTTTTTCGTGATCAAGTCGCTTGCCCGCCAAACAGTTCAAGAAATGCGAGAATGAAGGGGGTAGACAGGAGCAGCCCATCAAAGCGATCGAGAAAACCACCATGGCCCGGAAGGGAAGCCCCTGAGTCCTTAATTTCGATGCTGCGCTTCAGCAATGACTCGGTCAGATCACCAAACGTACCGCCTACAATGATGATGAGGCTGATGACAACCCACTGGATGCGGTTAAGCACCGGAAAGTAGGCGGCAAGCGCGAGTGAGATCCCCAGGGCAAGCAATGCACCTCCAAAAAAACCTTCCCACGATTTCTTTGGTGATATGCGTTCGAACAGTTTGTTCTTTCCAAAGAACGTTCCCGCAAAATATGCACCTGTGTCGCTTGCCCACAGGATCAATAAACATCCGAGAATAATTTCGTATCGGTAGGTACCCTGGTTGAACGCAATCGCACTCATGAGTGAGATGGGCACAGATACGTAGAAGATCCCGAGAAACGTATAGGCAATGTTCGTAAAAGGTTTTCTCTCAAACTTCTTGTACAGCTTGATCATGTATACGATCGAAACGAGAGGAAACAAGAGAGAATAAAACGCAGTGTTTAGCCGTCCACTTTCGATGAAAAACGTTACGGTGAAAATGGTGATGCCACAGAATGTCCCATACCACTTGAGGGGTAAAAGACCATCGAGTCCGGCCAGTCTGTAAAACTCCAGAAGGGAGAGAACACAAATCCCAAGAAACAATGCAAAGAATGTCCACTCGCTGAACACAACGCCTGCGACGACAAGTGCAGCACCGATCAAGCCCGTAACAATCCGCTGGGTCAGGTTGCTGTATTTTCGCGGTTGCGTCGCGTTACTGTCAGGGTGCCGTCTTTCGCTGCCGGTCATAAAATCCTTTGAAATACAAGAGAAGGAATGCTGTGACAATCGCGCCAACAATCACATACGGCAATGGTGCAGCTTCTGGACTCTCAAATGAGAACTCAGTCTTTCCACGCTGATAGTAATATAGACTCAGAAGCGCGAGCGCATTATTCACAAAGTGGGCAAAAATTGGAACGAGCAGGTTGCCCGACCAGGCGTATAGGTAGCCGAACAGGCCTCCGAGTAACAGTCGTGGAACAAAGCCAAAAAACTGAATATGAAAGGCGCTGAATAAGAACGCGGCGAGCCAGATGGCCACGTGTGTATTGTGGGTCAGGTTTTTCAGTTCGTTCTGAAACAAGCCACGAAAAACAAACTCTTCGCCGATGGCGGGAATGACAGCAATGACAACGAGCGCGAGGAGGAGTTCAGCATCCGATGCAAAGGTTGTCATGAACTGAATCATAGCCGCGCGCTGTTCCTCGTTGGCACGAGCCCACTCTTCGAAGTCCTTTAGGAAGGCGGGGAAGTGTAACTCTGCATTCCATTCAACGAACACTGAGTTTACTGCCATAAACGCTACTACGATGAGCGGAATGAGGAGGAAGGGTGTCCATTGAATATCCTGGAAGGAGAACAATCCTTTCGGATAACGGTGCGACACGCGAAGGAGAATCATGGGTGTCGCAATAAGTCCAACTAATGTAGCGGAGGCCTGCAGGATATACATCGGCACTTTCACGTCTGGATGATTCGGCGCATCCTGAAGGGCCTCGGCGAGCTCAAGCACGGAACCGTCGTAAAAGGGCATCGCGCACAGGAAACCTACAAGCGGTCCCACGACCACAAAGCCCAGGCAGATGCCGACAAGTATCAGGAGCAGCGTCAGAAATGAATGCCTTCCAGATCCGTCGGTTCCAAACATTCCGGGATTGATTAACTTTGCGAACAAATATGGTGAAAATCGGCAACATTGAACTTGGGAACTTCCCCTTGCTGCTCGCCCCCATGGAGGACGTGAGTGACCCGCCTTTTCGCGCCGTTTGCAAGGCCCAGGGTGCCGATCTGATGTACACCGAGTTTGTTTCATCAGAAGGGCTGATACGCGATGCCGCCCGCAGCCGGGAAAAGCTGGACATATTCGAATACGAACGGCCTATCGGGATTCAGCTTTTCGGTAGCGACATAGAACACATGCGGCAGTCAGCCGAAATCGCTACGCAGGTAAATCCCGATCTTATCGACATCAACTACGGGTGTCCCGTCAAGAATGTCGCATGCAGGGGCGCTGGTGCGGCGCTGTTGCAGGACATTCCTCGCATGGTAAAGATGACGGATGCGGTTGTCAAGGCTACTCACCTTCCTGTTACTGTCAAGACGCGGCTTGGATGGGACGACAGTACGCGTAACGTAGTTGAAGTTGCTGAACGCCTTCAGGATGTTGGGATCGCTGCCCTTACTGTGCACGGACGCACACGCGTTCAGATGTATAAGGGCGAGGCCGACTGGGAACTCATTGGCAGAATCAAGGAAAATCCGCGCATGCGCATTCCTGTGTTTGGCAATGGTGATGTGGATTCGCCGGAACGCGCAGTGGCATGGAAAAATCGATACGGCGTCGACGGTGTGATGATCGGAAGAGCAGCCATCGGCAATCCCTGGATATTTAAGTCGATAAAATTTTTCATTGAAACCGGACAACTTCCAGAACCACCGAGTATCGGCGAAAGGGTCGCTGTTGTCCGCAGCCACCTTGAATTCTCGATACGCTGGAAGGGAGAACGCACCGGCGTGTTAGAGATGCGCAGACATTACGCCAACTATTTCCGCGGGTTACCTGATTTCAAATCCTTTCGACAAAGGCTCGTCTCCCTCATCGCTCCCGAAGAGATTATGTGGACATTGAATGAAATCGAAGCGTTCTATGAAGGCGTAGCAGTGTTGAAGTGTTGAAGATCCTCAACCTGAAAAAGGTATTCACTGGATATTGCCTGCTGCCTGTTAGTGCCTATTGCCCACTGCCTATTGCCCACTGAAAGAGCTACGTTTTCTTGCTATCTTTTCTACATCTGAAACTTTCCCGAATTGGCTGCGTTGTTTAGGCATCCGACAATCTTTCCTGTATGACAAAACATCGTTGGTTGCCGTTGGCGCTGCTTATACTTCTTTCGCTCATCTGGGGAACTTCCTTTATTCTGATCAAGCAAGGATTGAAAGCATTTGATCCTGATGTCGTTGGCGCATTGAGGGTCAGTGCGGCCGCGTTGTTCATGCTACCGGTTGCGCTATACAAATTGCGCAACCTGACCCCTTCTCACTACGGCAGGCTTTTCCTTTCGGGACTCATGGGCATCCTTATTCCGTCCTTTCTATTTGCGTTCGCACAAACACGGCTCGAAAGCGCAGTAACCGGTATCGGTAACAGTCTTACGCCGATTTTCACACTGATCATCGGCGCTGTGTTGTTCCGGCAGCAGTTTCATCGATCTGCATTGTTGGGTATCCTCGTTGGGTTGGCGGGCACTGTGTTGCTCATTCTATCGCGAACAGGCGAGTCGATAAGCGGAATCAATGCTTACTCACTCCTCATCATTGTTGCATGCCTTTTTTATGCGACCAATGTCAACTTTATCAAGTATCGCATCGCGGACGTGCCCTCAATGACGATCACCAGCGTTTCCATTTTACTCATCGGACCGTTCGCAATGGGTTACCTCTTCGGCGCGACTAACTTTTTGCAAACGATGTCGGCCACACCTGGCGCGTGGAGGTCATTCGGATTCGTTGTGTTGCTGGGTCTGATGAGTACAGCCATTGCAACGATTGTCTTCAACCGTTTGGTTAAGCTTAGCACGCCGCTGTTTACTTCGTCGGTAACATACCTCATTCCCCTTGTTGCAGTGATGTGGGGTGTACTCGACGGTGAAAGGTTGATGTTAAACCACTACCTTGGAATGGTTGCCATCGTGGGTGGCGTGTACCTTACCAACATGCGAAAGGCTCCTGCGCTATCTTCCGCTAAGTCGTACGCTCACCAGAACCGGTAAGTGGTCGGAGGGATAATCCCTTCCATTGCTCTTGTTGATAACAGCGTAGCTGGTGGCTTGCCAGTGCTTACTGAGAAATACGTAATCGATCGGAACACATTCCTGCGAACTCATGAGTTCAAAGCCACAAAACGTGGGAGGAGCGGGTGATGGTGCCGGATCAATAAGTTCGTAGCCGCCTGGCTTCATCAGTGCCTGATAGGGCGGGTCGTTTCGCGTGACGTTGAAGTCGCCAGTAAGGATCACGGGCAGATCTCCTGCAAGTTCAGGAATCTTCTTACGGATCATCTCCGCGCTGCGTAGCCGCGCTTCTTTCCCGATGTGGTCAAAGTGTGTGTTTACCGCCAGGATTTCAGTACCCAGGTGCTTGCTATAAAGCCGTGCCCAGGTAACGACACGAGTAATTGCAGCGTCCCAGCTTTTGCTCCCTGGCACGTTCGGCGTTTCCGAAAGCCAGAAAGTATTCTGGTCGCGCAGTTCGAATGCGGACTTTTTGTACAGGATAGCAGAATACTCGCCCGCTTCTTTGCCATCATCGCGACCAACGCCTACGAAGGCGTAACCCTCCAGGCCATCCAGCATCTCGGTGAGCTGATGGTGGAGCGCTTCCTGCACGCCGAGGATGTCCGGCGCTTGTTCGCGAACGAGCTGGATGAGTCTGTCTTTCCGCAGTGGCCAGGCATTTCGCCCGTCCATGGGGTTATCGTAGCGGATGTTATAGGACATGACTTTCAGCGACTGCGCTGAGGTGGACACTGGAATCGCGACAGCCAATATGAAGAGGAGGACCAGATTTCGCATAACGCGAATATAACAATCAGAAAGCTTCGACGGCCTTTACTTCGTCGGGCATCATCCTCCGGAAGAGGTTTTCGATCCCTGCCTTCAGGGTGATCATGGACGATGGACATCCACTGCATGATCCCTGCAATCGCACACGCACCACACCGTCGTTGTAGGAATGATAGGTGATAGCGCCGCCATCCTGCTCAACGGCAGGACGGATGTACTCTTCCAGGATCGTCTTTATCTTTTGAATTGTCTCAGTATCTTCTTCCGCGGCCGGGACTTCCGGCTCGTACATTTCGATTACGTATTTCCCGGACTCGAGATAATTCTTGATGTGGTCCTTGAGGATGGACTGGATTTCGATCCACTCTACGTCTTCCTTTTTGGTGACCGTCACGAAGTTGCTCATGAAGAACACGCGGTCTACGAAGGGATAGTCGAATAGCTCCTGTGCCAGGGGAGCGCCTTCCGCGCTTTCCTTGTCCGGAAAATCAAAGCTGAAACCTTCCGGCACGAGCATATCATTGACGACGAATTTCAGCGAATTCGGATTGGGATTGGATTCCAGGTATATGTGTACGGATTTAGGCAGGTTATTCATGACGCAAAGATTGTCAAAACTACACTATCCAAACAGCCAAACGGGAAATTAGTTCAGCATAACCTAGGATATGGACGCGGCCGGTTCGCCGGGAGGGGTGTTGAGAGCGTTCTCTGAGTGCGCTACGACAACGGCTACAGTGGAATCTCCGGTGATATTTACAACGGTACGCAACATGTCAAGAGGCCGGTCTACTGCTAGAATCAGTGCCAGGCCGAGCGGGTCGAGTCCGACGGCTTCAAGCACGATAACGAGCATAATGATGCCTGCGCCCGGGACGGCGGCAGCGCCGATTGATGAAAGCACCGCGGTAAGGAGAATGGTGAGTTGTTGGCCCAATGTGAGGTCGATGCCGAACGCCTGGGCTATGAACACGGCTGATACTCCCTGGTGGATTGCTGTTCCATCCATATTGATGGTTGCTCCGAGCGGCAGTACGAAACTTGTTATTTCTTCTGCTACCCCTAAATTCTTTTCTGCGCAATCCATCGTCACGGGCAACGTCGCGGCGCTTGAGCTTGTGGAAAACGCAAGCATCTGTGCAGGCAAAATTCCCTTATAAAACGTCAACGCTTTTGTGCGTGTAAAAATCTTGAGGATCGCCGGATAGATGAGGAAGATCATCGCGGCGAGTGCCAGAACAACGTTGATGCTGTACGTTCCCAGCGCCATCATGAGTTCACTATCGATATTCAGACTGGCAAGGAGCGCAAATACACCCACAGGTGCAAATTGCATGATGATATCGACGATCTTGAGCACAACGTGGTTCGCGCCATCGAAGAATGCTTTCACGGGGGTGACCTTTTCCGACTTGGTGAGTATCATTGCCACGCCAAACAGGATGGAAAAGAAGATGATCTGCAGCATGTTGCTGTTGCTTGACGCAGCATTGAAGAAGTTGTCCGGAACGATATCCACAACAGGCTGCAAGGGACCACTTTGTCCGAGTTCGTGTGCGGAGACAACGGTCTGATCAAGCTCAGATGCATAGGCTTCTCGTAGCGATTCGCGCCGATCTTCTGACAACAGCTTTCCTGGACGAATAATATTGACAAGTACGAGCCCGACAGATATTGCCAGTATAGTGGTTGCGAAATAGAAAGCGATGGTCTTGCCACCGATGCGCGACAGCCGAGATATATCCGAAAGGTTGGAGACGCCGTCGATGAGGGAAAAAATTATCAGGGGGATGGCGATCAGCTTGAGGGCACGAATAAAAATGTCGCCCCAGGGTTTTATCCAGTCGTGCGTAAATTCAACCATGCCGAGCGATTCAGCGCTTAGGCCCCAAATGAGACCTAAACCCATTCCAATCAGAATCTTTGCGTAAAGCGGTAGCTTCTTCTTCATAACCGTGAACCGTTCGACCTTATCTATCAAAATTAACCATCCTTTTATGGGATGAAAGGAAATTCCTGTGAAACTGTCGCGTTTTGCGTTACAGTCCCTGAATGGCCGCGTTGATTCGCTCGGCGATCCGCTTGTAACCCGGTTCGGTCAAGTGGATGCCATCCTCCGTCAGTGCTAAGAAATCGTTTTCGAGTTCCTCGTGGATATCGACAAAACGACAATTGAAGCGGGAGGCGAGTTGTTGATAATGCGGGAGGAGATTGTGCAGTCTTTCTCTCGCACCGGAATATTTATCTTCCATCATTGAATCGGCTGCTATGGGCGGCGGTGTGACGACAAGTACATCAGGTTTCGAGTTGCTGGCAAAGTCGTAGTTGGTAACGATGGATAACAATCTTTCAAGATTTGTCGGTACAAGCGACTGAAGGGAATCGAAGACCGCTTTGCAGTCGTTCGTGCCCAAGAGAATGATAATGTAATCGATGCGTCGCATCGAGTTGTCCGCCTGAGCGAGGCGATAGTGAATGTTCCTCAATTCATTGAGTTCTTTCTTTCCCAGGTTGTCGAATCCGATTGTGTTCCCGCTGATGGCGAAGTTGTAGAGTGAATCCTGCGGGCGCAACTTTTGAAGCTGGCTAGCCCAGCCTGTTGGGATGGCCGCATGTGAGTCGCCAATGATTAATCCGAAGCGATGTGGTTCATCGCTGCATTGCAGCGTACCCACCATCCAAAAAAATATCGTCAGAAGAAATCCGTAGCTCTGTTTACTCATGCAGCGTGGAGGGAGGGATCAGAAGATGTAGCGTTCGAATATGCTTTCCACATCCCTGTAAAAAAGTACTTCGTTACCCTCCGAAAGCGATATTCGCTCGTGTGTTTGAATTTCGTCGATTAACGGTTTATAGTGTGCCCGGTTGACCTCCGAGGCGTATAGTTCCTTAAGACCTTTGCGAATAAACTGAACTTTAACGGAAGAAACATCCGAATAATGATACTTCGATTGCACGTACTCCCTGAGAAACCGCTCGTCAAGGAAATCGCGAATCAGATCATTGCGGACCTTCTTGATAAACTCAAGAATCTCATTCTCTCCGTCCGACAATTTCAATTCACCGTATTGACTGGTAAGTACAGTTTTCTCCATTCACCGATTTATTTGTGCAGTAAGGTCAAGAGAATTCCCGAAACTTTCACCTTGATTTTGTCCCTTTTTTAAAGTTTATTGCCCTTGGCGCGCAATACAAAATCGGCCAGAACCAGCGCTGCCATCGCTTCCACGATCGGCACTGCCCGCGGCACCACACAAGGGTCGTGGCGCCCCTTCCCGGAAACAATCACTTCATTCCCCTCTTTGTCCACACTCCGTTGATCCTGCATCAGCGTTGCTACCGGTTTGAAAGCGACGTTGAAGTAAATGTCCTCGCCGTTTGAAATGCCGCCCTGAATTCCACCCGAATGGTTGGTGCGCGTGCGAATCCGGTCCCCGTCTTTGTAAAATTCGTCGTTGTGCTGGGACCCACGAAGGGACACGCCCGCGAAGCCACTCCCGTATTCGAAGCCTTTGACAGCATTTATGCTGAGCATTGCCTTGCCGAGCTGCGCATGGAGTTTGTCGAAAACTGGCTCCCCCAGTCCGGGGGGCGTGTTCCTGATCACACAAGTCACCATGCCTCCGATGGTGTCACGGTCGAGCCGTACCTTGTCGATCAGGTCGATCATTTTGTTGGCGGTTTCCTCGTGTGGGCACCGGACGATGTTATCGTCGGTCCGGGAAAGGTCAAGCGTCTGGTAGGGAGGGGCGACGATGTCGCCGACACGGGAGACGTAAGCGTTGATGGACACGCCAAACGTCCGCAGGTAGAGTTGCGCAACGGCGCCGGCTGCGACACGTGCCGCCGTTTCACGGGCAGAACTCCGCCCGCCGCCGCGGTAGTCGCGGATTCCATACTTTACCTGGTAAGTGTAGTCGGCGTGGGAGGGGCGGAACGACTCTGCAATATGGCTGTAATCCCTGCTGCGCTGATCCTGATTTTCGATGACCATCGCGATGGGCGTGCCTGTCGTTGTCCCTTCAAACACGCCGCTCAGGATGCGAACGTCATCATCTTCCCTGCGCTGCGTGGTGATTCGAGATTGACCCGGTCGTCGCCGCGAAAGCTGTTCGCGGATAAAGTCCATATCAAGGGTTAATCCGGCAGGACAGCCATCGATCACAACGCCAATGGCCGGACCGTGCGATTCCCCGAATGTGGTGATCCTGAAAATTTCGCCGAATGAGTTGCTCATGGGAAGCGGCCCGGTTATTTCCGGGCGACAAGATACACGGAAGCTCCCAACATGACCAAAATTAAGGCATTAAAGACCGGCTTCTGCCAATTGTCTTCGCGAACCTTCACAATCTCGTTTGAAGTGGTCTCGATCCGATCGTAAAAGGTACCCTGGTCCGTCGATTGAATCACTTCATTCTTGCGACTCTCTCCGGTAACGTAGGCCGTGAGGTTGGAGCGTAGTGTGTCGTACCTTTCCTTCTTTGGATTGAAAAAGACCCAGCTGAAGTAACGGCCGAGGTCGTACGTTCCCGGTTCCCTGGGAATAAGGAAATAGTTAAACGACTTCGAGCCGGTGACTTTGCTGCTCTGACGGTTTATGTTCTGGCGAACGTTAGGCTCGTAAAATTCGAAGTTGCCGTCTTTACTTACGATCGGTGGCCGAATGGAAGAAATGTTACCCTCGCCATAGATACTGAATTCATACGGCGTGCTCTTGCCCGTTTCCAAATCGGTCGAGGGCATGCGTTCTTCGAGGTAGTAATCCCCTACCGATACAACGTCGCGTAGTGGATGTGGCGGAAGTTCTTTGACGCGTACGGTCTTCGGTTTACTGTAGAACGTTTTGAAATCTTCCTGCCGGTTCCGTCCAAAGAATGTTGGATTCTTTGCAACGCGATACTTGATCATCTCGAGTCCAACGCTCGGGAATGTGATGGGGTCCGCTGTGAGCGGGAAGAAAGTCGCCTGATAAATCTTGTACTGTGTGTAGTACTTGCCGCGGATACGGACAGTCTCGCCTTCGATATTTTCAATGTTAAAGTTCTCTTCCCAGCAGTTTGCAGGACGAATCTTTTTCAGGATGTCGGACAGTTGCTTGCCCAATTCGTAAAAGCTCAGCGGCGCGCGGTTGTCTTCAGCGACAAAGAACGAAAGCGTTGCATTAAATCCTTCGCCGACATACACTTCGTCCTTGCTCGTGGTCATCGCGAGGAATGCATCTTCAGCAATGTCTACAAACTCAGTTTCTTCACGTCCAAAAAACTCGTCAAAGGGATCGGAGTCGAAGAAGCCACGGAAAGGATCGCTGCGTTTTACCTGGGCAGGTGGACCCACACGAACCGTCTTCCCCTGCGACGAAATTTGCTTGCCGTTGACCGTCATGGTGAAGGCCGGAACCCTATAGGTGCCCTGGGCGATGGGCATGTAGGTCATCGTGATACTTTGAGATGACGAGATCTGGCCGTTGATAATGCTTGTGGAGGATTGACTCGACGTTCCGCGCTTGCGAAAGCCCTCAATTTCCGGGAACTCACCGTAGTCTCTGAGGCGCTCATTCTTCACGGTAACGGTGATCGTCCAGGCCTCATTTTCGGCGACTTCATCCGGGCCGAGCGTGATTTCGACGTCCTGGGCCAGAGCTGTCCCGGAAAGGAGAAAAAACCCTAAAAACGCCAGAATTCGGCCGATATTATATACCGATGTCATAATTTTTCTCCCCGATCAAAATTACGTGTTAATGACCCTCCCAATTAACATTTTTTATATATTAACAGTCCAATGCATTTTTTGATTTTTTCATCTCACATCAAATTATCGCTGCTATGCTGAACTACGTCAAAACTGTGCTCACAAAGGTGAGTTTTGACTCCCGACTCTTTGAAAAGGAGCTGCGGAAAGCTATCAGGATGCTGATAGCGGAAGAAGTGAACGAACTCAGAAGGTGGTGCTACGCCAGCTTCGGGAAGCAACATGAAGCGATTCTTAACCGGTGTTTTGTGTACGCTTAGTACATCGGCCGGACGCAAGCGTCAGTTTACTTTCGATACTGACAAAAGAACGAACGTTAAAATCAATGTCCGAAACAACTGACGCGTGGGTACAAGAAGTTCAATGTTGAAACATCAGCCCCCTGCTAATGCAGGGGGTTTTAATTTTGTGCGAATTTTTCTCCGGGTTCCTAGGGAGGCCTGGCTGTGGATGGCTGCCCTCGTCGCTTTGGCCATTCACGATCCTGACTCGGGAAAGCATCTGGCCTTGTGTCCTTTCCACTACCTTGGATTTGATTTCTGCCCGGGTTGCGGACTGGGGCGGTCAATCTCCTACGCCCTGCACGGTGAGTTCGCGAGCTCTTTATCAATGCATCCGCTGGGAGTATTTGCGCTGATTGTCTTATCTTACAGAATCCTTCAACTCACACGACATCAAATCGCCTTCACTACTACTACTTCATAACCTGGAACCTACTTCAATTATTTATGGCAAGAATTATTGACATTCTACCCGAACTGCAAGGTGAGGAAATGGCCTATGTGCAAAACCTGATCAAGGATTTGGACGACGAAAAGGCGAGATCCTTTGCGGTTGTGTACAGAGCGCGACGCAAAGATCCTCAACTCATCCTCATCACTGCCCTATTGGGATTTGTCGGATTCGCAGGAATTCACCGTTTCATTATTGACCAGGTGGGCATGGGTATCCTGTACCTGTTCACGGGTGGTCTGTGCCTGATAGGAACGATCATCGACCTCGTCAACTATCAAAAACTTGCCTTTGAGTTCAACATGAAAGTGGCCAACGTGGCGCTTTCATCGATCCGGTAAGTTCACTCAGGCAGCTTCCTGGGATTTTTCTTTATTCTCCTCTTCCGTTAAGGACTTCTCTTCGGCGGCGGAATCGGTATTCTCTGCGACATTGGGAGTGTCGAATGATTTTCGCACGCTTTCCAGTTTCGACGGAGAACAAAAAGTGACCGCGAAGGCTTCCCGTAGGGATTTGCTCTTGCGAATGTCGCGAAACAGCTCAATCCACTCGTGAAAGTTGAGGTAAATGGGATTGTAACTTTTCACGGGCTTGGTGATACCATACGTGGGTTTTTCATCTTCGGGCTGAAAGGTGCCAAACATCCGATCCCAGATGATGAATGTCGAACCATAATTCCGGTCTAGGTAGCGTTCATTGCTCGCATGGTGTACACGATGGTGCGAAGGAGTCGTGAAAATGAATTCGATAACGCGCGGTAATTTGCGTATATACTCCGTGTGAATCCAGAATTGATACAGCACGGCAATCTGGTGACAGATCAGGAAAGTAACCGGATCGAATCCAACCAGAGGTATGGGAATGAAGAATATGATTTTCATTTGTTGCGTCCAGCCCAACCTGAACGAAACGGACCAGTTATACTTTTCTGAATTGTGATGTGTGACGTGAGTAGCCCACCAGAAGCGGTTTTCATGGGCGATTCGATGTGCCCAGTACCGCCAGAAGTCTACCCATATGAAGCAGAGGATGAATGACCACCAGGTTGGAGGAATGCTCCACGGCACGAGGTTATAAAAGAACAGCATCACACCAAATGTGAATACTTTCAGCGCTGCGTTCAATGCAACGTTGCCGAGACCAATAGCCGTAGCGGCAAGCGTATCTTTTGTGTTGTAATACTCTTTCTTCTTGTACAATGTCACAGCCCATTCCACCAGCACCAATGCAATCATGACCGGTGCAGCATACACGATGATGTTGGGTATATCGAGATTAATAAGATCCTGATAGGTGATTACCTTTTTGTCCATTCCTTTAAAGTTGTGGGAGAAAATCCTGGCAGGAAGTGCACCCGGTACTTAGGGGTCTTTGCAATAACGCAAATACCGCACCCAATTACTAGCGGATCATAGAAACTTCTTCTCCGAGTGAGATTGACGGGCATGCGCAATGTTTCGCATCAACCCTTCGAATCCCGTGCGTTTTAGCGCCGATCGGCCAAAAACGGCTTCAAAGGTTTCGCGCGTAATCTCCTTCCAGTCTTGTTGCATTATTTCCTTTAACGGTTCTGATGGATTGAGCCGGGGCTCGTCATGAGGTTGTGCAAAGCGGTTCCAGGGGCAAACATCCTGGCATATGTCGCACCCGAATATCCAGTTGTCGAAATCTTCCCCCGCCTTTTGAGGAATTTCTTCCCTGAGTTCTATGGTGTAGTAGGAAATGCAACGGCTTCCATCTACTACATAGGGCTCCGGAATAGCATTGGTGGGACAAGCGTCCATGCATGCGGTGCAGGTTCCGCAATAGTCCCTGGCAGGTGCGTCATACTCCAACTCAAGATCGATGATGAGTTCCGCAAGGAAGAAGAAACTTCCCATAGTACGGTTCAACAGCAGCGTATTCTTGCCGGCCCATCCGAGTCCTGCACGCGCGGCCCACGTCCGTTCCATAACCGGTGCCGAATCCACGAATGCCCGTCCGTGAATGTCTCCGATTTTTTCCCGCAACGTTTCAAGCAATTGCTTCAGGCGATCGCGTATGACGAAATGATAATCCTCACCATAGGCATACTTCGCAATCTTAAGTGTACCTTGATGCGCAAGGTCGGTTGAAGGAAAATAGTTGAAGATGAGGCTGACTACGGACTTGGCTCCGGGAACAAGCTTGGTAGGATCCACACGCTTGTCGAAGTGGCGCTCCATGTAGCCCATCTTCCCGTGATAGCCGCGACGCAGCCATTCTTCCAGCTGTCGCGCTTCTTCATCCAGAAATTCCGCCTTCGATATTCCGCAAAAGGAAAAGCCATGCTGCACGGCAGCGGTCTTGATGATCTGCGTGTTTCTGGCGGCTTGCGACATATAACCGGATTAGTCGAACAACCCCGGTCCTGATCGGGATGCCGGTGGCTTTAGCTTGAGGTGCTTGTATGCTTTTTCCGTGGCCTCGCGACCCCGTGATGTTCGTTTTATGTAACCCTCCTGGATAAGGAACGGTTCATACACTTCTTCGATCGTCTCTGCTTCCTCGCCGGCTGCGGTCGCAATCGTGGATATCCCGACGGGCCCGCCCTTGAACTTGTCGATTATGGTCAGGAGAATGCGATTGTCCATCTCGTCCAAGCCGTGTTCGTCAACATCCAGGGCGTTGAGCGCCATCTGTGCGATGTCTATCGTGATGGTTCCGTTTCCTTTGATCTGCGCAAAATCGCGCGTCCTCCGCAACAGGTTGTTTGCGATTCGCGGTGTTCCGCGGCTACGCCGTGCAATTTCAAACGCCGCGTCGTCGTCGATCGGTGCACCGAGAATGGCGGCCGAGCGCTTGACAATCCTCGTGAGCAACTGTGCGTCGTAATACTCAAGCCGCGCGTTTATACCAAACCGTGCGCGCAGTGGCGCTGTAAGCAGACCAGCGCGTGTGGTCGCGCCAATAAGCGTAAAAGGATTAAGGCTTATCTGCACTGAGCGGGCATTCGGACCGCTGTCGAGGAGGATGTCAATCCGGAAATCCTCCATCGCCGAGTAAAGATATTCCTCTACGATAGGATTCAGCCGATGGATTTCGTCTATGAAAAGGACATCCCGCGGCTCCAGGTTTGTAAGCAAGCCAGCCAGGTCACTGGGCTTGTCCAGTACCGGGCCCGACGTCACCTTGATCCCTGACTCCATCTCATGAGCAATGATGTGCGCAAGCGTAGTCTTTCCAAGACCCGGCGGACCGTGGAGAAGCACGTGGTCAAGGGACTCATTGCGCTGCCGCGCCGCCTGGACAAAGACACGTATGTTTTCAACAATCTTCTGCTGGCCGGTGAAATCTGCGAACGTGAGCGGCCGCAATACCTTCTCGAATTCTCTCTCGACGGCGCTCATACCGGTACCTTCCGGGTTCAGATATTCCTCACGCATATCCACTCAGGATTTCGTCGAAAGGTAGCGAAATAAAAGATTATATTTGCCGCCCGCACCCACCTATGAACAATCGCGCACGGAACATTCTTTATACGATTATTCTGCTGGCTTCCGTGTACGTTGTCTATACGATCCGGAAGAAGCCCGACGAGCCACGCATTGCTTTTGGCGGTCGCACCATGGGCACTACGTATTCGATCATATACTACGACAAGAAAGGTCGCGATTTTCAAAAGGCAGTAGACTCGGTGCTGGTAGTCTTTAACCAAAGCCTGAACACGTATCTGCCTGATTCGGAGATTTCGCGATTCAATACAGGTACATCCTTCAGGTTCAACCTGCCGTTTTTTTATCCTGTGCTCAAACGGTCGAAGGAAATATACGAGAGCAGCGGTGGAGCGTTTGATCCAACCGTGATGCCGCTCGTAAATGCTTGGGGCTTTGGTCCTGCCGAGCCGCTTCACCCTGATTCTGTGCAGGTCGATTCCCTTCTTGAGTTTGTTGGGATGGATAAGATCTTTTTCAACGAAGACAGCGTTTGGAAGGAAGATCCGCGCGTGCAGCTCGACTTCAGCGCGATCGCCAAGGGTTATGGAGTCGACGTCGTTGCAGATTTTTTGAAGGACAAAGGCATCAGGAATCTCTTTGTCGAGATAGGTGGCGAAGTAGTAACCGCAGGAACGAACATTGGCGAGCAACGTCCCTGGCAGGTTGGTATCCTGGATCCGAACTCGACGATCGATGTGCAGTCATATATCGCGTATGCCCAGCTGAAGGACATTGCCCTCGCGACATCCGGAAACTATTTCAACTTTCGGGTAGAGGACGGCAAGAAATTCTCCCATACCATTGACCCTGCTACGGGTTACCCTGTGCAGCGAACCATCCTGAGCGCGTCCGTCTTTGCGGAGAATTGCATGACTGCTGATGCATGGGCCACAGCGTTTATGGTTATAGGCGAGGAGCGTGCCAGGCAAATCCTTGATGCGCGCGACGATATCAACGCCTTTCTGACATTCAGTCAAGACGACGGATCGATTGGGACGTTCGCTACCGGCGGGCTCCGCGACATTCTCAAGCTAAACCGGAAGCAGCAGCCATGACGATAAAACTGATTGTGCTCTTCCTCGCGCCGTTGTTGTCGGGCCTTCTCATCTTTCTGGTTCCGCAAGGCAGGAATGCAAATTACAAACTCTTGCTTGTGTTTGCTGGCGCATACCTGTTCGCCATAACGGTAAGCCACATCCTTCCGGAACTGTATCTGCAGCACGAGGAAGTAGGGTACATCGGGATCTTCGTTCTGGCCGGATTCTTTCTTCAGATGGTGCTGGAGTATTTTACCTCCGGCGTGGAACACGGCCACTTGCATGGTCATCACGATCACGATCATCATCACGACCATCATCACCATCATCACGACCACCATTCCAACGGCATGTCGGCGTTCGTTCTGTTGGTGGCTTTGTGCATTCATGCCTTTTTGGAAGGCGCAATGCTTGCGCAGCCTTCGGCAGGGAGCGGCGTATACAACGTCAACGCCGTTCTGCTGGGCATTGTGCTTCACCGTGCGCCCGCAGCCTTCGCGCTAATGACGGTTCTTGTGTTTCAACTCGGCTCGTCGCGAAAGGCATTGCCTTACCTGGTCGGATTTTCACTTGCGGCACCATTGGGATTGCTTCTAAGCAACTATCTTTCGTCGGTCGAGGTATTGACGCGTAACGGGCTTATTTACCTTTACGCGTTGGTGTGTGGCAGCTTTCTCCAGATATCCACTACAATCGTCTTTGAAAGCAGTCCCGAACACCGCTTTAACGCGCTCAAGTTGCTGGTGGCAGGAGCAGGAGCAGTGACGGCAGTCGCACTTGAGATGATAGTATGAGTGTGGGTGTGAGAGCGTACCGATTACCCGATCACCGATTGCCAAAAAAATGGTTTCCCGCCGTGCCACCATCACCCTTCTCCTCTACGTCGCCGTAGTTGTATCCCTGCTGGCGTTCTGTTACGCGAGTCCGTCGTACAATTGGGACATGCTGGCGTATGCTGCGGTAGTATTGGATGACGGGCAGGTAAGTCCCGAAGTATTGCATACGGAGGTTTATCGCACTGCCGCAGAGGAAACACCAGAAGCAGAGTATAGTATGATGGTGGACACTACGCACGCACTTCGCAGTGAAGTGTTGCGGAGTCCGGAGCGGTTTTACCAATTTCTTTCATACTTCCGCGTCAAGCCGTTGTACACGGCAATGTGCAGTGCCCTTCATTCCCTGGGTGTGCCGTTGATGAAGTCGACGGTGCTTCCATCTGCGCTGGGAATTTTCGCAATTGCACTGATGGTGTTCTATCGCTTCTCGCGAACGGTTCCTTTTTGGGCTGCTGCAATCTTGGGATTGTCCGTGATATGCACACCGCCCGTTACGGAAGCTGCGCGGCTCTCGACGCCAGATGCGTTGAGCACGGCACTCCTGGTCGGTGCATTACTCGTGTATCTCTACCGCGCGAATGTGTATTGGTTTATCGGACTGATCGTGTTAGCCGTGTTCGCGCGGCTGGATAATGTGATTCCCGCGACGATATTTTTGCTATCGTTGTTGGTGAGCGACGGCAAGGAACAAAATGGCAAAGCTGTTGCCCTGGTGGTCGTTGGTACTATGGTCCTGCTTTTTGCGTATACCTGGTTAATTATGCGATACGCTGAATACAATGGCGGTTTTGAAGAATTCTACGGTGGGCTCACCAGAAAATGGAACCCGGTTCTCCTGGTGGGCGACGCGTTGCAAGGGTTGCGGACTATCAAGACAAGCTACCTTGCGCTCGGAGGAATTAGTTTCGTCGTGTTATTCCATAGGAAAGGATTCCGGCTGACGGCTTTAGATCGAAATCAGTTCTTGTTCCTTACAGCAACTGTAGCGGTTGTTGTGCGGTATGTCTTATTCCCTGATTTGACAACACGTTTCTTTCTGTGGTACTACATTCTTTGCTGGGTCTTAATTGCAGAGGGCATTGTGATGTCGTATAAACCCGGGCCGATAGAGCGTTCAACCAGCGACTAGCTTCCTCCTCGGACACGAAACAAGAAATCCCTTTCATCAAAAAAGCTTTCCTTTTCACGGATGGTCTCGAATTGAAATCCATTTTTCATGGCAATTGCTTTAATCCGCCGGACGTCACATGCCTGCGTTAACACCATTATGATATTGCTATCCCGATAAGGAATGAGTTGTTTGAAAAGCTTTTCAAAGTATTCGAAATTCTCTCCGCAATACCACGCGACGTCCGCATCAGTCGTGGGGTTTTTTGCGTAGTAGGGCGGGTTGATAATAATCCAATCGAACAAAGTCGGAGGCAGGTTGGTGAACAAATCTGAGGTGACAATGTCGAGGTGGACACCGTTTGCCTCAGCGTTTACGCGGGTGTTTTCAATCGCTTTAGGATTCATATCCGAAGCCGTCACGCTTGCGCCTTTTCTTGCTGCGGCAATTGATAAGAGCCCTGTTCCACAGCCGAGCTCCAGAAAAGTACTTCCTTTCAGGCCTTGTTCCTCGAGGAATTCAAGCAGCAGGGTCGTGCTTGAGAAGAGTCCCGGGTGGAACACACCGGGAAAGACCCGCAGATGCAGTCCGGCCTTTTTATACGTGCGCTCTTTCGACAGAAACCATTTTGTCAAAGGAATAAGCACGAAACCCGCCAGGCGTTTGAATACCCTCCGCATCGTCACTCCATGAGGAATCCTTCCAGTTCCGGTTGCCTGTACTTCCACAGGCGCTGCAGGATTTTCAGTTCAAGGGGAAATTTGAACAGATTATGTCGATACCGAAGTTCGGAAAGGCCCTGCATCACTTTTCGCTTCAGCGGCGTCATCCGAAAATCGGAAACTGTGGGGTATCGGGCATTCAGCACCGTTTCAAATCCCAAAATCTTATCCACCATCGCCGGGGTTAGCCACGGCGTGAGGGGATTCTTCCGTAGGTCGAAGTTCTGCCACTGCGGTTCAAGCCAATCCTCGAGTTTTTCAGGGAATTTGAATCCCGAAGCGGTGACCTGTTCGTATAGCGCGGAGCCTTCGGTGGGTACGGGGCTGTATACGTAGATGATGATTTCCGTTTCCGGATTGATCGCCTTGATCTGCTTTATGTAGGCAATGTCCCGGTCGATCTGCTCCATTACTTTTTCCGGTGTTTCCGCAGGAAAGCCCAGTACGAAAGAGTACTCGGGGATGATGCCAACCTTCTTCATGCGATCAGCGAAGCGCATCATCTGCTCAGTAGTCTGCGTACCACCTTTATCCATTTTTTTCAACAGTTCGTCGTCGCTCGTTTCTGCACCGAAGAAAATCATTCTGCATCCGGCTTCACGCATGAGCGATAGCGATTCGTCGTTGTACTTGTCGATCGTATCGATTCGTCCTTCACCCCACCATGAAATTTTTTCGTCGCGAATCAGTCGTGAGAAAGCGATGGTTCTTTTTTCACTCACGAAGAAGTTGTTGTCGTGAAATTCAACTGAGTCGACACCGTGCTCATCGATGAGATACTTGATGTCCTTGTAGATCAGCTCCGCGGATTTTCCTTTCCACCGTGCATTGTAGATCGGAACTACCGCGCAAAACGAACACGTGAAAGGACAACCCATACTGGAGTGGTATGCTGTAGTGCGTTTGCCAAGGAATGTTCTGCCGAGGTAACGTTTAAGCGGATAAAACCGGTTTAGATAATCGTAGGGAAGGGGAGGAAGTTGATCCTGGTCAACCAGAGGAGCTAGCGGCGTCTTGATGACAGCTCCGTCCTTTTTAAAGATAAGGTTGTGTATGAATGGAATAGCCGATTTGTCATGCTCCAGCGCGTGCAGCAATCGCGGGAAGGCTTCGTCCCCGGGACCATTGATAACGTAATCTACATAGCCGGAGTTGATTACGGATTTATACTGATTTGAAGGAAAGTATCCACCCCAAATCGTCGTAACGTTGGGATAGAATTCTCGGATGCGCTTTGTGTATGGAATGGCTTGAAGCAGCTGAGGTCCGGGCATTACCGTACAACCGAAGACATCAAAACCCTCGTCAAGGTAGCGTTGAATCACGGGCCATGGATCGGATTCCAGATTGCCGTCAACAAATACATACTCGTACTTGCCGTGGATTGACGCGCCCACCTGGAGAATGGAATTCGGGATCCGATGCTTGCTGCGCGCGCTGCGCGGATTGAAGAGAATGATTCTCAACACAAGAAAATCGTTACGACCACAAGTCAATGTAGAATGTCGTACGGTAACAGTCAACGCGGCACGAATAAATCTTCCTGCAGGCAACCCTGGGTTCGCATTGTTTGTAGCATGGTTGATGCATCCGTCCGCTTGCGGGGGCGCTGAGGAATCAGTATGTTTCTCTTGATGACAGTAATCTCCAGCTGCCTTGAGATTTAAGCAATGGGTTCGTGAAACGATATTCGGAATATCCATTCCGCAGGAGTACGTGTGCGTTGGTCTCGAAAGTTTTCAAAATCCTTTAATGGCATTCCTGACCTCGAGGGCCGGAACAGACATCGTTCCGGTTCACGCAGATATCCTCCTTGGCTATCGACCGCTTGTTCTGGGTTTATCATTTGAACGACTCTCGAAAGAGGCATACTGGTTGCGAAATCAGGAGATAGTCTGTTTGACAATGGTAACTGGTGCATTTCATGCTGATGACGAGTGGCGCGGATTTCAAACGGATAAGTCCGCAGTTGCAAGGATCCTTTTGAAAAACATCTATGTGCGTGACCTGGGTGAACAGACTGTTGTTGTGTTTGAAGGCCTTTATGGACAACACAAGTTTCTTGGCTCATGGCATCAGTTTGCCAACCGTGTGCGCGAGCGATTCAGGGTAAGCAGGCCCGACAATTACCCCGAAGGAAATTTGTATGACCAGGTCCGCATCGGCTACGCCCTACCGCGCGCGATCTCGATGATAACGGTTCAGGGTGACGGTGAAGGACTAAATATGTTCCCCACCGATCTGCACGGACCAGTTGGGAAAGGAGGATATGCTGGTTCACTGCGACATGGTGGCAAAGCCAACGATCAAGTCGAAAAGGCCGGTGTCCTTGCTCTTTCAAATGTTAAATCAGGTTGGTTCAGGGAGGCCTATGCGCTGGGCAAAAATCATATGGCCGATACAAAACCGATTTCAGAATTTCCTCTTTCATCAGTTCGCACTAAAACGTTTGGTATTCCATTACCCGCATCTGCAGTTCGATACCGCGAGCTACGTCGCCTGGATTCAATTGACGTGGGTATTCACAGAATTCACTTTTATGAAGTGGTTCATGAGGCACAGGTGGAAGACATGGAGGATACGCTGGCCCATATCCACTGTTTCTATGCACAATGGCGAAAGAACCGAAATTTGGTGTCTGAGTACCTGATCCGATGAGGATTGTCAGTCTTTCATATGTTCCCATCAAGGTTGACGATCCTGAAACATGGCTTTCGCGACTCTCGTTGTTCAACGGTATCCTGAATCGTCTTGCGAAGTTTGCCACAGTTGCCAGTTTTCACTGCATCGCCCGGAATGCTTTGCTGAACAGGGAAGGGGTGACATACTTCTTTTTAAGGCTCGTTCCCGGAGAAAAGTGGCTGCCGTTTCGCCTTCATCGCAGGGTAAGAAAATGGAATCCGGATGTTGTCATTGTCCACAGCCTTGCCTTTCCCTGGCAAATTATCCTGTTGCGCCTGCAGCTTGGCAGGAGGACCAGAATCCTGGTGCAGGACCACAAAGAGAGACCGGGCCATTTCTTGCGTCAGGCACTTCAACGGGTTGCCGACAGGTTTGTCGAGGCTTACTTGTTCACGTATGTCGAACAGGCCGAACCCTGGCTGGAGCGCAAGGTCATCGCGCATCCGGGCAAAGTAAAGCAGCTTTTCGAGGGATCGTCTGACTTCCATTTGGAGGATCCTAATGAGGCTCGCAAAAAGACAGGTGTGGGACCAGGTTTGACATACCTGTGGGTTGGAAGGCTCATTTCATTTAAAGATCCGCTCACGGTGTTACGCGCATTCCTGAGGTTTTTGGAAGGCGGACAGAAGGGCGATCTCTACATGATCTTTCAGACGACAGACTTACTGGACAAAATTAAGATGCTGCTTAACGAGCATCCAGAAGTAGCCTCAGCCGTACACCTGGTGGGACAGGTCGATCACGATGAGCTCGTTCACTGGTACAACAGCGCAGATTTTTTCATCCTCGGTTCACATGACGAGGCGACGAATATTTCCTTGTGTGAGGCAATGTCGTGCGGTTGTGTTCCGATAGTCACCGATATCCCTGCTTTTCGGGAAATGACCGGTCACGGTAATATTGGTTTGTTGTTCCCAGCAGGCGATGAGGAACGCTTACTAAAAGTATTGGGAGAGAGCACCCGGCTTGATTTGGCTTCTGAAAAGCAAAAGGTTCTGAATCAGTTTCGTAATGAACTCTCATTTGATGCGATTGCAGGAAGGTTGATCAAAATTCTTTCATGATGTCCCGGACGCTGTTCTCCATACGATGAACGAGAACTGAGGAGAAGTCTTCTTCGTCGAAAAGCGCCGACGCCGTCGCAATCATTTCATATTCTGAGGCGACAATATGCCAGTGATCGATATCCCGTTTTTCGGCCCGTGCAAAGCTAATCACATGACAGCCTGCATAGAGCGCTTCAAGGCAGGCCGAACTGTAGCCTTCATATTCAGATGGGTGCAGGAACAATTTCGACTTTTGCATCATTGAAAGCACCCTGCTATGCGGAACCTCTCCCGTAAGGACAACATTCTCTTCAAGATCAAGCGCCCGGATCATTTTCCTGATTTTCGTTTCCTCGGGACCATGTCCACACAGGACGGCTCGAATGTTGGGATGGCTGGGCTTGAGAGCAGCGACGACTGTAATGAAAATATCATATCGCTTGAGGGGAATGAGTGACCCAACGCCCAGCACATCAACCGTGCGCTCTTGCACGGTGTCAGGAGGAAATGCGGCGGTGTCTATGCCCAGGGGTATGATCCTCCCAGGACGTTTCCCGTGGTTACGGAAGAATTCATCGGCCATGAAATCCGACAACACAATCAGTTCCCTCTTGCTTAGATTGACCCACAGTACGTATGGATTCTTCCGTCGCGCATCCTGTCCCATGACCCAGCATTTGTGAGGCAGATTGTACTTTCGCGCAAAGCGATTGCCGATCAAGGCGGTGTCCGTAAGCCAAAAGCTGAGCACGGCGGTGTTCTTTGTATGGAAGAGCTGGTCCAGTCTTCTGCCCACGCGCCGCCATAGCAACGGCCTGAATACCTTCCAATACGAAAGCCCCTCGAAAGGGATAACTGTGTTACCGTGCCAGGTATACTCATTCCGGTGAGGAGGATACTGAAGGGCAAGGATTATCACTTGAATTTCCGGATAGATGCGGTTAAGCATCTTTACGAATAATTGTTGCGCAGGCAAACAGTGTGTATCCTGCTCGTCTTTTGGGAAACCCGGCGAGATGATGATCAAATTTTCGATCTGAGGCATTAAGCGACAAGGATCTCCCAATAATAGCCAATTGTCTTAATTCAATACGCGATTTTGGAGAAGTAATGAAGGCAGCCAACCGCCGCGGCGGTTTCTTTGTAGTTTTATAAGTATGATCGAACGCATTTCCAACAGACTTCGGAAACTGAATGCGATATTGTATCCGCAGCACATCTTTCAGCCTCCGAAGTGGCTGGTGCTGGGTGTAAACAACACCTGCAACCTGCACTGTAAGATGTGCGACGTTGGGGTCAACTATACGCAAAGCAATTTCTTTGAGAACCTGATGGGGTCGCGGCCCGTCCACATGCCGCTTGACTTATTCCGACATATTTGCGATCAGGCATCGCTGTATTTCCCAGGCGTTCGCATCGGATACGCCTTTACCGAACCGCTTATTTATGTTCACCTGGCGGAGTCACTCGAGTATGCAAAGTCGAAAAGGTTGTTTACTTCGATCACGACCAATGGCCTGGGACTAAAAAAATGGGCACCAGTACTCGATGAAGTAGACTTGAACGAGCTCAACGTTTCATTGGATGGTCCTCCTGAAATTCACAATCACATCCGGGGAAACAAGCACTCCTTTGAACTGGCCATGGAGGGCATCGACGCGTTGGCTTCCAGAAATAGCAGCATCAAAATCAGCATCTATTGTGTAATTACCGAATGGAACGCCAAGTATCTAACGACGTTTCTCGAGCATCTGAAGGATAAGAAACTGCATCGAGTGGGACTCATGCATTCCAATTTTACTCCGCAACATATTGCCGATCGTCATAATGACACCTTTGGCGGTCTGTACCCGGCTACAGCGTCCAACGTAACAGACACGAATAACGATGCGATTCCTTTGGACAAGCTGTGGGAGGAAATTCAGGAAGTGAAGCGTCGGACCTGGCCTTTCACGGTACGGTTCTTTCCCGATCTGAATTCACTCAGAGCGCTGCAGCAATACTATTTCCAGCCGGAAATTCTTGTGGGCAGACGGTGCATGGACATTTTCTCAAACATTATGATTAAGTCGAATGGAGATGTCATTCCCGCGCACGGCCGTTGCTACAATTTGAAGGTTGGGAATCTCTATGACAACAGCATTCACGAGATATGGAACTCCGCTGTTATGGCGCAATTCAGAAAAAGTGTAACGGCTCATGGAGGGTTGCTTCCCGCATGTTCGCGGTGTTGCAGCGCGTTTGCCAGATAGGGACTATCGCACCACCCTCAGCCATAATACTTGTGCCAGTCGCGCCCATCCTTTCCAATGCAGTGGAACGAGTGATACGTAACGTTGAAAGCTCCAGAATGCGTCGCGCGGCTTTTCGGTTTCCATGAACAGCAGGCCGAGCTTGTAATAGCAGATACTTCTCAGGTGCCGGAATAGCCGTTCTGAGATCATATTTTTGTTGCGAAACTCTTCGATCATGGCAAGATAATTATGGTGCGATTGCACAGCCGCTGCGGTTGATATATTTCTGTCGTGCTTCCTAATCCTGACCAGACGTTCGTTGGTGAAAATGCCTGTGAAGCGGTAACTCATCCGATAAAAAAAGTGAATGTCCCTCGTAGTCTTAATGGTTTCGTCCAGCAGGCCAATTTCATCGATGGCACTCTTTCTGAAGACGAGGGAAGGCGTGAGCACGCAGAACCTGTTGTCCGCAAGCTGCGGAAGAAACAGGCTGCCAACATACAGTTCCTCCTTTTCCGGCAGCTGGATTGCTCCAGGACCGAATTGTTCGCCGTTGCTGATGATGAAGCCGGCCTCAGGGTATCGATTCAGTAAAGTCAGTTGTAGCTCCAGCTTATCGGGCCGCCACAGATCATCGGAATCGAGAAACGCGATGTATTCGCCTCTTGACTTCTCTATGCCGTAGTTCTTTACTTTTCCAATGAATCCCGTGTGATCAAGTTTGTAGTAGAATATGCGGTCATCTGCAAATCCAGCAACCACTGCTTCGCTATCGTCTGCTGAACCGTCGTCGATCACTAACAACTCCCAATTCCTATAAGTCTGATTCAGTACACTCTGTATCGTTTCGCCGATAAAGTCCGCGCGGTTGTAGGTTGGTATAATGACACTTACGAGGGGTTGGTCAACCGGCATGGCGCTTCTTTGGACTGTATTGTTCGTCACTCACTTTTCGAAGCTGACCATCGACCAACTCATATACGGTGTCGAACTTCTTCAACAGCTCAGGGTGATGGGTAATCATAAGGATGGTCTTACTGTGTTCGGTTACATCGAGTAGCGTTGTGATGACTTCATTTTCCGTCTCCGGATCAAGTTGATTTGTCACCTCATCCAGCAGGAGGATATCGGCATCGCGATATAGTGCGCGTGCAATGGCGATGCGCTGACGCTGACCGCCGGATATTTTTGCGCCTTTTTCGCCGATCCGGGTTTCAAGACCTTCCGGCAATGAAGCAACCCAGGCGCTCAATCCCATACCCTCAACGAGTCGGCTTACCTTTTCCCTGTCGACTTGCGGTGCAGGAACGCCGAAGGCGATGTTCTCCATCACAGAGCCATCCATGATGTAGGGACTCTGCGGCACATATCCCAGCAGACGCGCCCGTTCTTCATCTGAAACGGGCAGATCATCGATAAGGATTGTCCCGGCTTGCTGCTTTAGAAAGCCTAAAATAATCAGCAACAGGCTCGACTTTCCCGAGCCCGATCTGCCCGTCAGCGCTACCGTCTCCCCGTTGCGTATTATCAAGTTGACATTAGCCAGCAGAGGCAATTGCTTGGCGTATGCGAAGGATATGTCCTTCAGCCGAATGCTCGAGTTGAAAGGGGGGCGTGTCGGCGTCGTGTCGGGTTGTCGCTCTTCCTGTTTGTCTACAACATTGTCAAGTTCCTGAAGGCAATATTCATTAATTCTCATTTGCTGGACGGCGACGGTGATCCGGCTTATGGACGGAATAATGCGGAAGCTTGCCGCCGCGTAGATGCTCAACAGGATCAGCGTGTTCTGCGAATCGTTTTGCGCGCTCAATACATAAATGATCAATCCGGAAACACAGGCAGCTGCGATGACTTCAGTTACACGTGGCGTTCCGGCATGAGCCGCATGATCAAGAGCAAGCGCCCGACCGTGTTTTTCACTGAGCTCTCGGAATGTGTCACGGAAGAAGGACTCTTTCTGGAAGGCTTTGATGTCGGGGAAACCTTCAGCAATCACGAGCGCCCTCCTGAGCAAGTTAGACCACGACGCCCTGATGGTCCCGCCGATTCTTCTCAGGTGAATGCGCCTTAGTCGAAACACGAGGAACGCTGGGAGGAGTATGATTGAGAGAAAGCCAAATATTTTTACGTCGTATACCATAACGCCTGCCAGCAATAGCAGGAAAACCAACCCTTCGGAAAGCACCGTACCTGCTGGTACGAGAATGTTGTTGGCAAACACGAGAGGTATGCTGGCCATCACGTTCACTTCGTGCGAAAGCGTTGATTCTGTGAATTTCTGGTATGGCTGCGCGAGATATCTGCTGATCACGCGTGAGGCGATTGCAGTTGCGACGCTATACGCATATCGCGCTTTCGCCCTTATGACCCACGCGTTCATTAGGGTTTTCAGAACAATGAAGAGAAACACGGCCGCGGTGAAGGCGATGGCAAACGCATTCAGCGAATCAAAGCCCCCAGCTTCATATGCCCGCTGAAACGAAGGATTGGCCTGAACTCTTTCCGGATCGATGAGCAGGAAAATGATCGGCAGGAAGAATGCCAGGCTGAAGAAGTCAAGGATGGAGTTTAGGAAAAGCAACGCCACGATAAACGCTCCTGTCTTCCTCCGCGCACGTGGAATGAGTTTGAGGCCGCGAAAGAAAGCGTTTTCCTTCATCATCACTCAATATACCATATCTTGAAACAGTTGCAGACGCAGGCGCAGATGCAGTCCTGCACCCTACATGTTGTTTTTTTGCATCTGCCTCTGCCTCTGAACTACCGAATGACAATCCATGGAAAAGGCGAAAACCCCATCCACTTCTTTATCCTTCCCTGTAACGAATTCGGGTTATGCAATACGGAATAACGATATCCCTTCAACGCTTCCCAGGTATGGTGGTGATAGTACGAGACCATACCAGGATATCCGGAATTTCTGAAATGGTCTTCCGACCTTACCTTTGCCGCTGCCATGTCGCATTCATTGTAGATAGGACTGTCCATAATATGCAGTTCTCCACCTGAATTCAGCATTCGCTTAAGACGATCAATCAGCAACCGAACGTCGCGGAAATACTGTATGACGCTGGCGCAGACGATCACGTCGACAGTACAGTCATTAAAAGCCTCGGATTCGATATCACCATACACAAACGTGACCCGTTCATTAGTTGAAAAAAGCCGCACCGCCTGCTTCAGCTCAATCTCGTTAACATCAATACCACAGCAATCCGCCTGGAGTTGGCTGGCCAGGAAATTTGTAAGCCAACCGTTGCCACAACCGACCTCCAGGACGGTCTTCGGCTTTTTCTTCTTCAGGTACTGCGACAATGATTTTGCCGAGCGTTCCCGAACCTTCCACTCGCGGTGCAACGCATGTTGCCGTGGCAGACGAGGCAAGGTTTTTACAATCACGTCCGGCAACATTCTGCCTTCCACGGTGCGAAGTGCGGTGTACTCGCGTTCAAAATCGCGGCGTCCTGTTCCCGACTGATAAAACAGTCCTTCCCATTGCCGGAACGATGCCTGACTGCTGAAAAACGTTTGAAATCCTGAAAGACCGGTAGCCGTTTCGTTAGGGTTCATAGCGGAAAGTGACGATGATATGATCTGCCCATCGATTGAACGGGAAGTGGTTCCGTACCAATTTGTCCGCTTTGCGAAGGAACGAGTACACGCGCGGGTGTCGCCCAGCGAAATTCGAATGGTGAGGTGGTGGTGAGATGGCGGCGAGACCTTCGTGCGCAACTAGCTTAAACGTTGGCCCCAACGCCGATCGCACAGCATTCAGCGAATGATAGTAGGTCGTGAAATATTCCCCTTCGAGATGTGACAACGCGCCGCCCTTCGTTAGCCTTCGAAAGGCTTTCGACCCATTCCCTTTGAAAGCACCGAGGATTTCCCACGGACATACCGGTGGCATAATCACCCACGTGAGATGCGCGCCGGCATCGAGCAGGACTGGCAGATGACGTGTTATCCGTGAAAGATCGGGCGTGCAATTCAGTCCACCGAAATTGGAAAACACGTAGTTGAATCTTGTTCCTTCGATCAGATCCAGGTTTTCATACGAGAGGCGGCGGCATGTAAGCCGTTGTCCGGGATTGTCAATAGCAATCTTTCGCTTGATCTGATCGATCATTCCGCGTGATGCGTCGGTGGCCAGGACCGTATGTCCTGCGCGCGCAAAGTAAATGGCGTCGATGCCTGTGCCTGCATTGAGTTCGAGTATGCGACTGCCGGGGCTTATGAATTGCTCAACATGCTCATAGACCTGCTTGCGTAAATCGCGAAGGATGATATTGCGCGCATCGTCGCGATCGTAGACAACGGATTGCTTGCTGAATGCGCGTTCTAAGGCCTCCGCAGATCCTGGACCCATCATAATAGGGTGGCCGGAAGCCATTATTTCAATTGCAGGTCAATAATGTAATGGTCTGAGAAACCAGCAAGGAACGCAAACCGGCTTAGTTTCTTTTCGAGAGAATATAATTTGAAGAGTGTGCGCTTGCGTTTGCTGAAGAATCTTTCCAGGAAACCCGGCGGTATCGTAATTCCCACGGGCATGGTTCTGACTTTTCGGAACGATTGGCTGGCCCACCGTGCGATGCGGCTGGGTTGATAAAACCACGTTCTGATTCCTTCCTCGGCTTCAGCGAGTACTGCTTTGTCCGTCCAGCGACGGAACGCCTTCCTGAAGTTCAGCTTAAGTGCAAAGTGCATCGTCTCCCACAGGCAACGCTTCGGCATGACGACAGCAACGAGCCGGCCACCGGGAGCCATGATGGAAGGAAGTTTTTGCAGCAACTTTTGCAACGACCCGGGACTGATACAATTGATGCCGTTGAAATTGGAGAAGATGAGGTCGAACTTTTTGTTGAAAACGGTTTCGTCAAATGTCTCGACGTCGATGTAACACGAACTGATCTTGTTCTGAAGAGAGTATTGCTTCACCTTTTGCTGTGTAACCTTCAGCATCTCTTCAGAAAGGTCGGTAGCAATCAAACTAACGCCGCGTTCACCAAAGAGCGCTGCATCCTCACCTGTACCGCATGTTAACTCGAGAATTTCGAGACCTTTGAGTTCCGGAGTGATCTGTTCCAGGTATCGCCAAACGCGTTTACGTTGCAGCTGGCTGATCACGGCATGTTTGAATAGGGTACTGTGGGTAGGAGCGATATGGTCGAACGGGACTGCCATAAAATCCTCTACTAGTGGTTGTTACATTTTTCGTGCCGATTGCTCAAGTCGGTAGCTTTAAATTACTAAGCTTTTTGTTAAGTGCGTACGAGCGGGCAGCGAAATAAAAAGCCCCCAGTCCCGAACGAAAGTCTTTTTCTGTAAAACGCAAAGGATTAGTGATTAATTTCTTTAAAGCACGGAAGCCACGGCGCGACCGGTACACGCTGTGTACGTACTGGTGCAGTTTGCGGTAATAATCCCCTTGGAAGGTTCCCTGAAACATCATTGCCAGGTCGTCCGAGTCGGTCCAGTTGCGTTTCTCCCGCATGTGGTGTTTTACCTTTTCGTAAAAACCTGTTCCTGGCAGGGGGTAAGACACTGAAATTCCGACTTCATCAGGCATGAGGCCGAGAACCATCTGTATCGTGGCATCTATATCGCTTTGTGTCTCACCTAGATAACCAAACTGGAGGAAGAACGCCACCCGCACACCAAAGCTCCGGAGCAGGCGCGTGGCTTCGTGTATCTGTGCGATTGTGATACCCTTTTCCATCGCATCGAGGACCCGTTGCGATCCGGATTCCGCACCCATCCAAACGGTTTCGACGCCGGAGCGGACCAGCGCCTCGATAGTTGCGGGTTCGAGCAGCAGGTCTGCCCGCGACTGAATTTTGTAACGGAACTTCAGATTGGCATCCGCAACCAGTCGGGCAAATTCCTCAACCCAGCCGGGCTTCAGCCCGAAAATATCGTCGCACATCCAGAAGTGATCGGGTCGCGCGTGGTCCATCAACCACTGGATTTCGCGGATAACGTGCGCAGGCGATCGGGAGGTGTAACGGTTGCCATAGATCGGCTTGGCGCACCAGTTGCACTTAAAAGGGCATCCACGGGTTGTCGCCAGGTTGAGGGAAAAGTACCCATGATGGCGAAGCCACACCGCACGGTAGGCTTCCAGGTCAACAAGGTCCCAGGCGGGCAACGGCAGGGCATCCAGGTCACGCATCACAGGCCGGGACGGGTTGCGTTGAACTTCGCCGTCTCTTAGAAAAGCTATTCCCTGAATTTGTTCTGTTGGTGAACTCGCTTCAAGCGCTTGCAGCAATTCCGTGAGCGTAACCTCCCCTTCGCCGTGGATGACATAGTCGGCGCCGGCAGCAAGATATTTTTCAGCGTGATCACTGGCATCTGATCCCGAGACGATAACGCGACAACCCGCGGCCTTTGCGTCGGCAATCATATCTTGCGCAGCATCGCGCATGTTTGTCAGGCACATCTTCGACAAGTAGTTGAAGACATCATCGTATACCACGAGGTATTGCGGATTAAAACGCCCTAACGCCTGGCGTAACTCTCTTGTGTCCTTACGAAGGTTGGTGTCAAACAGACTTACGTCAAAACCACGTTCGCGAACTACCGCTGCGGCAAGTATTGTCGCGAGAGGCGGATAGGGTTGTTTCATCCGCCATTGCTTGGAGTCGAACCGATAAAAATAAGAGTGTGTAAACAGAACCCGCGTCATCACAATTTATTCAACGTCGTTGCTGAAAATTTCTGAAGCAGGGTTTCATACCGTTCAAGGACGCGTCGCTGAAAATGGTTTGGATGGTTCTTGGAAACAGAGTCCGTTGACTTAAATGCTATATCAAAGTCATTTGTCGGATATTGTCCGGCATAGAGCCGCCTCCAGCGTCTCTGTGTGAGTTTACGGAACAGTGCATTCAGCTTGTCGCCTGTCCATCCAACAAGGACTAGTTCAACTGCACGTTTGATCAGGCCCTTTCGGGTTTCCGGAGCGTTCTTCGGTGCCCTTACACGAAAGTTGGGAAAATACTCGGATACCCATGCATTTGCGTGCATCAGTCGATAGTACACAGAACGCCCGCAGATCGGAACAAGTGTAGCCAACTCCGTTGCAGTGAAGAGATTCTTTTCTTCGATCTCCAGTTTATCCTCCGTAACGAAGTAGTTGCAGCAGCAATACTTATGACGGTTCAACAGAACTATTCGCTTGTACAATGCGATCAACATGCGCGCGATCCAGAGTCTTCGCGGTGCCGTGACGATGAAGAAATCGAGGTCGCTGTTTTCGTCCATGTATCCCTTGGAAAAACTTCCTGAAGCCATCACAGCGCGGACGAAGGGAAGGGAGCCGAGAAAGCGTCCGCGTCGGTGCGCGAAGTCGGACATACGCTGGGCCATATTGTTGCCGCGAAGTCGTCGTTGGGCAGGACCTTCGTCGGGGGTAAGCCCGAATAAGTCGCCGTATCGATAGATGCGCCCCACCCGTGTGAGTCCCTCCAACGCTCGATCCAGATCGTGTGGTGTTATGCTGTTGGTGCGGAGGAACTTGAAGATTTCTTCTGACCGCAATGGATATTGAAACAGCTCGAAATAAAGGAGGGTTTGGAGAATGGATTGCTCCAACGTGATATCACCGCGTGATTCCGTTTTGGCACTGTACATATTGTTCCGGTCAATAGCTGTCAATACCTATACAAGGAGAACGCTATCCGGGTACACGTCGGTCTGAAAAATTTTCGCTTTCCAGTCCATACTCCCTGACCACTTCATTTAGTACCCTGTTGTTGATTTGGCGTCTTTCTTCGTCGTGCAGCCAACCCCATTTGGTGAAGTACTTGCTCAGGTTCATGATTTTGTGAAACAGCGCGCCCTTTACTTCCTGTTGGTCGTGATAAATGACCGCGTGTGGATAGTAAACCGTCCGGGCGTGCCGATGAATTCTCCGGCACAAGTCAAGGTCTTCTCCATACAGGAAGAAGCGTTCATCGAACAGTCCGGTGTGTTCCAGTACTGACATTCGAAGGAACATAAAACAACCTGAGAGAAAGGGTACGTCGAGAAGGCGATGGTAGTTAGTGAACTGCAATTCGTAAGAGAAATTCTCCCGATCGGCGAAGGGCGTCAAAAAGTTTCGCGCAATCAACGTCCACGGTGACGGAAGCAGCTTGCACAGTCGCTGTAGTGTACCGTCGGGATTCAGCACCTTCGGCATGACGAGTCCCACATCGGGATTTGAATCCATAAACTGCTGCAATTCCGGGAGCACGGATGATTCAAAATACACATCGGGATTCAGCACAAGATGATACCTGGAATGTTGGGCCACACCCCGCAATGCGATATTGTGCGCCGCGCCGAATCCGATATTTCGGCTGCACTGCACATAAATCACACGCGGATCGTTAGCCAGATCACGCAGCGCATCGGTCGGAGAATTGTCGATCAGGTACAAGACTGAATCCCCGGCACTGTTGAGAAAGCTGGATATGGCTCGGGCGAGGATGGGCGCCGAATTCTTGTAGGCCACTATTGACGCGCTCAACGCTCTCATGGAATGCCGCTTCTAAAGAAAAGTACAAAAAAAGGCCCGTGTGCGTTGGCACGCATTTGAAATTATTGCAAAAGATGTGAATTTTAACCACTGTCAGTTCGCGAAGAGCTTCATTTAATCTAGCTATGGAAATAATCCGTTCTCTCGAAGACTACGAACGTATTTACCGCAGGAGCGTTGAAGATCCGGAATCCTTCTGGTCGGAAGTTGCGGAAGATTTCGTGTGGAGGAAAAAATGGACGAAAACCCTGGAATGGGATTTCAACAAACCTGAAGTAAAGTGGTTCATTGGCGGCAAGCTAAATGTCACGGAGAATTGCATCGACCGCCATTTGCCGAAACGGGCAAATCAGACGGCAATAATCTGGGAACCGAACGACCCGCAAGGACCCTCACGTAGCATTACGTATCAGCAACTTCACGATGAAGTGTGCCGCACGGCGAACATGCTGAAAAAGCATGGTGTGAAGAAGGGCGACAGGGTCTGTATCTATCTCCCGATGATTCCTGAGCTGGCGTACACCATGCTTGCTTGCGCACGCATTGGCGCCATTCACTCTGTGGTGTTTGCGGGGTTCTCTGCGCGTTCGCTGGTAGACAGAATCACCGACGCCGGTTGCAAGATTGTTATTACGGCGGACGGTTCTTACCGCGGTGGCAAGACGATCGACCTGAAGGGTATCATGGACGAGGCACTGGCGCAATGTCCCGAGGTTACCCGCTGCATTGTTTACAAGAGACTCAACTCCAACGTGCAGATGCTGAGAGGGCGCGATGTGTGGTGGCATGACGAGATCAAGGGTATGGAGACGACCTGTCCCGCAGAGGAAATGGATGCAGAGGACATGCTCTTCATTCTCTATACTTCCGGATCCACCGGCAAGCCCAAGGGCATGGTGCACACCTGCGGAGGATACCTGATATACGTGACGTACACCTTCCTGACAGCGTTTCAATACCGCGAAGGCCAGGTGTACTGGTGTACTGCAGACATAGGCTGGATCACCGGCCACTCATACATATTGTATGGGCCTCTTGCTGCGGGCGCTACTACGCTGATGTTTGAAGGCATTCCTTCCTGGCCCGACATGGGAAGATTCTGGCATGTGTGCGAAAAGCACCGTGTCAACATTTTCTATACGGCGCCAACGGCCATCCGGTCCCTGGAGCGCGCTCCGCTCAGCTTTGTACAGGCCTACGATCTCCATCACCTGGAGGTGCTCGGCACTGTTGGGGAACCTATTAACGAAGAGGCCTGGACCTGGTATCATACGCACATCGGAAAAGGCAGATGTCCTGTAGTTGACACGTGGTGGCAGACAGAGACAGGCGGCTTCATGATATCGCCCATCGCGAACATCACGCCGCTGAAACCTTCACATGCATCATTCCCGCTGCCGGGTATTCAGCCCGTGATCATGAATGAAGGTGGCCTTGAGGTGCAGGGAAATTCTGTTGAGGGCCGGCTTGCGATCAAATTCCCATGGCCGGCTATGGCTCGCACCATCTACGGCAACCATGAGCGGTTCCGCGAAACGTACTTTTCAACCTTCCCCGGCAAGTACTTTACGGGTGATGGTTGCAAACGCGATGAGGACGGATATTATCGCATTACCGGACGCGTGGACGATATCATTATCGTCTCCGGTCACAACCTTGGTACTGCCGAAATCGAAAGCGCGATCTGCGAGCACTCGGCTGTCTGCGAAACGGCGGTCGTCGGTTATCCGCATGATCTCAAGGGACAAGGCATATACGCATTCGTGACCTGCTACGACAAACCTCATGAAGAAGAAAAGCTGCGCAAAGAGGTTCGCGAGACTGTAGCCAAACTGATCGGTCCCATTGCCAAGCCCGACAAGATTCAATTCGTCAGTGGTCTGCCGAAAACGCGATCGGGCAAGATCATGCGCCGCATTCTGCGCAAAATCGCCGAAGGCGATACCTCGAATCTGGGTGACGTGACAACGCTCCTTGATCCTGCTGTGGTGGAGGAGATAAAGGCGGGTGCGTTGGTAGGAAAGGGTATCGAGAGCTAGAAGAATAAGAACTAATCAAAATAAAAAGGGAGACCAGCGTCTCCCTTTTTTGTTTCGTGTCATAATCTGGATTAGGAACCACATGCCTCGCACGCGTCGGGATTATCGAGCGAGCAGGCCATGTCGGCGCGTTTTTGCTCGTAATCGGCGACTGGCTCGTAGTTGAGTTCCTGTTGATACTTGGACTGTTCGACCGTGGCAGTAGCAGCGGCAACCTTGGGTTCCGGAGCACGCAGTGGCGACGGAGTGGTTTCCTTGAGCGCGGCCTTGTCCACCGTGAACTTGATGGCGTCTGCTGCTGCTGTGGAGCGCAGATAGTACATGCCTGTCTTGAGCCCCTTCTTCCACGCGTAGAAGTGCATGGAAGTGAGCTTGCCGAAGTTCGGGTTGGTGATGTGGATGTTGAGGCTTTGCGACTGGCAAATGTAGGCGCCGCGGTCTGCCGACATATCGATGATCACCTTTTGTGAGATTTCCCACACGGTTTTGTAGATGTCCTTAATGTTCTGGGGTATCTCAGGGATATTCTGTACGGATCCGTTGGCAGCGATGAGCTTCTGCCGCATGGTCTCGTTCCAGAGGCCCAGCTCCATCAGGTCTTTCATCAGGTGTCGGTTCACGACGATGAATTCACCGGAGAGGGTTCTCCGCGTATAGATGTTCGACGTGTAGGGCTCAAAGCATTCGTTGTTGCCCAGAATCTGCGAAGTGGATGCGGTCGGCATTGGAGCGATGAGCAGAGAGTTCCGCACGCCGTATTGTTTCACATCGCGTTTGAGTTGCTCCCAGTTCCAGCGACCGCTCTTTGGCGTCACACCCCACATATCGAACTGGAATATGCCCTTCGATACAGGTGATCCCTTGAAGGTTTCGTAAGGGCCGTGCGCCTTGGCCAGTTCCATGGATGCCTCCATGGCGCCATAGTATATCGTTTCGAAGATGTCTTCGTTCAAACGCCGTGCTTCTTCTGAGTCGAAGGGCATACGGAGTTGGATGAAGGTGTCCGCGAGACCCTGAACGCCAATACCGATGGGGCGGTGGCGCAGGTTCGAACGACGGGCTTCTTCGATCGGGTAATAGTTGATGTCGATAACCTTGTTGAGGTTACGCGTCACCACCTTCGTGATTTCGTACAGTTTGTGGTGATCGAACGTGCCTTCGTCGGTTACGAACTTGGGCAGTGCGATGGAAGCCAGGTTGCACACAGCCACTTCGTCGGACGAAGTGTATTCCATGATTTCCGTACAGAGGTTGCTCGACTTGATCGTGCCGAGATTCTTCTGATTGGATTTCCGGTTCGCCGCATCCTTGTAGAGCATGTATGGCGTTCCGGTTTCGATTTGTGCTTCCAGGATTTCGAACCACAAGTCCTGAGCTTTCACCTGGCGGCGGTACTTTTCTTCGCGCTCATATTTTTCGTAGAGGCGTTCGAACTCTTCGCCGTATACATCGGCCAGACCAGGGGCTTCGTTGGGGCAGAAGAGCGACCACATCTCGTTGTTCTCGACCCGTTTCATAAACAGGTCAGGAATCCAAAGTGCGTAGAACAGGTCACGCGCGCGGAGTTCCTCTTTACCATGGTTTTTCTTGAGGTTGAGGAAGTCAAAGATGTCGGCGTGCCACGGTTCGAGGTAAATCGCGAAGCTTCCCTTGCGTTTCCCTCCGCCCTGATCGACATAGCGCGCGGTCATGTCGAAGTTGCGCAGCATGGGGACAATCCCATTGGATGTTCCGCCAGTACCCTTAATGTATGAACCCTTAGCCCGTATGTTGTGGATGCTGAGTCCGATACCACCCGCGGATTGCGAAATCTTTGCACATTGTTTCAGCGTGTCGTAGATGCCGTCGATGCTGTCTTCCTTCATAGTCAAAAGGAAGCAGGACGACAGCTGCGGTTTTGGCGTGCCGGCGTTGAAGAGTGTCGGTGTCGCGTGTGTGAACCACTTTTCTGACAGCAGGTTGTATGTTTCAATGGCTGCAGGGATGTCCTCGCCGTGAATACCAACAGCCACGCGCATCAGCATGTGTTGCGGGCGCTCTACCGTTTTGCCGTCGATCTTCATCAGGTAGGAACGCTCGAGCGTTTTGAACCCGAAGTAATCGTAGCTGAAGTCGCGATCGTGGATGATAGCCTCGTCGAGTTCTGCGGCGTGTTCCTTGATCACTCTCCAGGTTTCTTTCGAGATCAGCGGCGCGTTTTGTCCGGTTTTCGGATCGACGTAGGTGTAGAGTCGTTTCATCGTGTTGGAGAACGACTTGCTGGTAACCTTGTGCAGGTTTGATATAGCGATCCGTGCAGCAAGTTTCGCGTAGTCGGGATGACGTGTGGTCATCGTCGCTGCGGTTTCTGCTGCGAGGTTATCGAGTTCTACAGTAGTGACGCCGTCATAGAGGCCATTAATGACCTTCATAGCCACTTCCACGGGGCTAACGTGCCGCATGTCGAGGCCGTAGCAGAGTTTCTCTATCCGGGCTGTGATCTTATCGAATTTCACAGATTCCCGGCGTCCGTCGCGCTTAATTACAAGCATATCTTTGATAAGGGTTGTTTGTTGAAAAAAGAGCTCAAAAAATCAGTTCGGTTCGTTTCGATTCTGATGCGTCCGGGTACTGCTCCCGGCACGCCGAAAATCCCGGCGTTCTCTGAAATCCAATCTACCTAAAAATCTTCATTCAGGGAAAACTTGGGAGCGGTTTCTTTCTCGGTGCTCTTCATGACGCCGGCCTTTTGGTATTCAGCTACACGTTTTTCGAAGAAATTGGTTTTGCCGCGCAGCGAAATCATATCCATAAAGTCGAAAGGATTCGTGGCGTTGAAGATTTTTCTTCCGATCAGTTCGTTAAGAAGGCGGTCAGCCACGAACTCGATGTACTGCCGCATGGATTCAGCATTCATTCCGATCAGTTTGACCGGTAGGGCATCAGTTACAAATTCTTTCTCTATTTCAACTGCGTCGCGGATGATATTGATGACGGTTTCCTCGGGCAGCTTGTTTACCACGTGGTGGTTGTAGATGTGGCACGCGAAGTCGCAGTGCAGACCTTCATCGCGTGAGATCAGCTCGTTGGAGAAGCTGAGGCCGGGCATGAGTCCGCGCTTCTTCAGCCAGAAGATGGAGCAGAAGGAGCCAGAGAAGAAGATGCCTTCCACGGCAGCGAAGGCGATGAGTCGCTCCTGGAATGTTCCCTGTTCAATCCAGCGCAGTGCCCAGTCGGCCTTCTTTTTTACGCAGTCCATTGTTTCGATGGCGTGGAAAAGGCGGTCCTTTTCGCGCGGGTCCTTGACGTAGGTATCGATGAGCAGGGAATAGGTTTCCGAGTGGATGTTTTCAATAGCGATCTGGAAGCCGTAGAAGAATTTGGCCTCGGTGTATTGGACTTCAGCGACGAAGTGCTCGGCCAGGTTTTCGTTTACGATGCCGTCGCTGGCGGCAAAGAAGGCCAGCACGTGGGTGATGAAGTGCCGTTCGCCATCATTCAGGCCCTCCCAGTCCTTCAGGTCGTGGCTGAGGTCAATCTCTTCTGCCGTCCAGAAGCTGGCCTCGGCCTGTTTGTAGAATTTCCAAATGTCGTGATGCTGGATCGGGAACAGGACAAACCGGTCCTTGTTTTCCCTGAGGATGGGTTCTTCGGCTTGATTGTGGCTCATGGTAACACGTACTTTTATATAGGTTCAACCAAAATCGAAAAAGATATCTGCCCAGGGCCAAACCCCGGGTAGAGGACATTACCTGTAAATCGTATGCTTAGCTGCTACGGAGCTGGTGTCTCCGCCGTCAGTGTACAAATGAAATAAAGATTCCTAATAATCAAAAATGCCGTTTTTGGCCTGTTTTGGGCCATTGTGGAAAAAATGTGGATAATTTGTGGACAGATAAGTCGTTGTCCGATAGGGGTTTAAAAGGGCCTCTTTTAGGCCTTTCTTCCGGTTTGTGGAAGGCCTGATGTGGACAAATAATTTTTGAAATTCTTTTCCGGGCGGTCAGAATCAAAAAGGATCGGGCGTGTACTTCCATTATGAATTCTTTTTCTAACTTTGCAGTCCATTTTCAAAAAGCTATGTACGCGATCGTAGATATTGCCGGAAAGCAATTTAAGGTGGCCAAAGACCAATATATATATGCGCCGAGGCTGGAAGGAAACGCCGGCGAGGCTGTGAACTTCGACCGTGTGTTGCTGGTCAGCGACGACGCCGGTACCCGCATTGGCACACCTACTGTTCAAGGGGTGACGGTTTCGGCCAAAATCCTGGAACATGTAAAGGGTGATAAGGTGACGGTCTTCAAAAAGAAGCGCCGTAAAGGTTATGCCGTGAAGAACGGCCACCGCCAGCAGTATACCAAGGTCCTGATTGAAGGAATCGGTTGATATCTACTGAAGCATATTCACAGATTATTATAGACAGAACCGGTCATGGCACATAAAAAAGGTGAAGGTAAAGTAAAGAACGGACGCGAGTCAGAAAGCAAACGACTTGGCGTGAAGGTCTTTGGTGGTCAGCGTGTCGTCGCAGGCAATATCATTGTTCGCCAGCGCGGAACGAAGCATCACCCTGGCACTAACGTCGGCATGGGCAAGGACCACACTCTTTTTGCACTTACCGATGGCATAGTTGTCTTCAAAAGAGGTCGTCAAAACCGTTCGTACGTGTCGGTCGCACCCGTGACTGAATAGGCAATCTGTTCAAACGATTTCAGGCTGAAAGCCATACCCCAAAGTGGGGTATGGCTTTCGTTTTTTTTGGTCATAACGAACTCACTGTCAGTCGAATTGGTCCACTCATCAAATATCTAAGTTCGGTATTTTTTATTCCGATTTATCCCCTTAATTTGGGGGTAAATTAGTTTTAACCTAAACAACAACTTATGAAGAAGATTCTACTCGTTAGCTT
>Ga0207873_1000307_pt1 | contig 54959 bp, 55 predicted proteins | sample BGWIniCompost_FD_187373 | JGI IMG/M metagenome (GOLD analysis project Ga0207873, IMG submission 187373) | Cellulose adapted compost microbial communities from Newby Island Compost Facility, Milpitas, CA, USA - BGW Initial Compost (SPAdes)... ...
CTGGACGTGCGCCTGCTGGAGGCCAGGCGGCCGCCGCCGTGGTCGGCCGCGGAGCCCGACCTGCGCGTGTACGCGCTCGCTCCGGACAACGTGGCGCTGCTCGACTCGCTCGGCGCCTGGGCCGACGTGCGCGACGCGCGCGCCCAGGCTTACCGGCGCATGGAGGTCTGGGATGCGGGTGGCGGCGATCCGATCGTGTTCGACGCCGACGCGCTCGCCCGGCCGCAGCTCGGCTGGATCGTCGAGAACGGTCTGCTGGTGGACGTGCTGTGGCGCGCGCTGGACCGCGCCGGCGTGCGCGTGTCCTGCCCGGCGCGCGTCGAGGCGCTGGAACAGGGCGAGGAGTCCGCGCTGCTGCGCCTGGAGGACGGGACCACCGTGGCCGCGCGCGTCGCGGTCGCCGCCGACGGCGCGGCCTCCCCGCTGCGGCGCATGGCCGGGATCGGCGCCGACGGCCACGACTACGGCCAACAGGGCATCGTCGGCTACGTGCGCCCTGCGCAGCCGCACCAGGACACCGCGTGGCAGCGTTTCCTGCCGACCGGACCGCTGGCCCTGCTGCCCTGGGTGGAGGGCATGTGTTCGATCGTCTGGACCCTGCCGGCCGACGAAGCGGCGCGCGTGCTGGCCCTGGACGACGCTGCGTTCGCCCGCGAGATCACGATCGCCTTCGACGCCAGGCTCGGAGACATCCGCCCGGTGGGCCGCCGGGCCGGCTTCCCGCTGCGCCGCCAGCTCAGCGACGCCCAGCACGCCGGCCGGGTGCTGGTGGTGGGGGACGCGGCGCATGCGGTGCATCCGCTGGCGGGGCAGGGCGTGAACCTGGGCCTGCGCGACGTCGCTGCGCTGCGCGACCTGGTCGCCGATGCCCGCGGCCGCGGCAGCGCGTGGGACGCGCCGCACCGCCTGGCGCGCTGGGCGCGCGCGCGGCGCAGCGACAGCGCGGTGGCGGCCTACGCCTTCGAGGGTCTCAACCTGCTGTTCTCGAACGATGCGCCGGTGCCGACCCTGCTGCGCGGGCACCTGCTCGGCCTGGCCGGGCGGCTGCCGCCGCTGGTCGACCTGTTCTGGCGCCGCGCGGCCGGCGCCTAGGCGGCCGCGTCGGCGGACGGCGGCCGGCGCAGCCGCTGGAACAGCGCCACGCAGCCGACCGCCAGCGCGCCCGCGACCACGCCGACCACGACGTTCATCAGCATCGGCGTGATCGCGCCGAGCACGACGCCGATGCCGGGCACGGCCGCCGCGTCGAGCGCCTGGTGTTCGACCCACTCCGACACGGCGTGGAAGCCGTGCACCAGGATGCCGCCGCCGACCAGGAACATCGCCGCGGTGCCGGCGATCGCAAGTCCCTTCATCAGCCACGGCGCGGCGCGCAGGATCGCGGTCCCGATCGCGCGCGTGGCCGCGCCGGTCGACCGGTTGAGGTAGAGGCCGAAGTCGTCGAGCTTCACGATCGCGGCCACCAGCCCGTACACGCCGACGGTCATCAGCACCGCGATGCCGGCGAGCACGCCCAGCTGGACCGGGAAATCCTTCCCGGCGACGGTGCCGAGCGAGATCACGATGATCTCCGCCGAGAGGATGAAGTCGGTGCGGATGGCACCCTTGACCTTGTCCTTCTCGCGCGCCAGCAGGTCGGCGTCCGAGGCCGCCAGTGCCTGCAGGTGCGCCGCGTGGTGCGCGGCTTCCCGTTCGCGGGCGAAGAACTTGTGCCACACCTTCTCCACGCCCTCGTAGCAGAGGAACAGGCCGCCGGCCATCAGCAGCGGGGTCACCGCCCACGGCAGGAAGGCGCTGATCGCCAGTGCGGCCGGGACCAGGATCGCCTTGTTGACCATCGAGCCTTTCGCGACCGCCCAGACCACGGGCAGCTCGCGCGCGGCGCGCACGCCGCTGACCTGCTCGGCGTTGAGCGCGAGGTCGTCGCCGAGCACGCCGGCGGTCTTCTTCGCCGCGACCTTGGTCATCGCCGCCACGTCGTCGAGGATCGTGGCGATGTCGTCGAGCAGGACGAGGAGGCTGGAGGCCATGGGCGGGCCGAAAGGGGGGGCGGCCGATTGTAGCGGGCGGCGGGCTGGCGGCCGCCCGCGTCAGCGGCGCGCCTGCGCGGTGTATTCGTCGCGGTCGATGCGGCCGTTGCCGTCGGCGTCCAGGCGGTCGAACGTGCCGGCCTCGGCCTCGTCCGGGTCCAGCACGCCGTCGGCGTTGGCGTCGAGGGCGTCGAAGCGGCGACTGGCCTGCAGTAGCGCGGGATCGGCGACGCGGGTGCGCAGGGAGACGTCGGGCGCCACCTGCCGGACCGTGATGCCCTCGGCGCGCTGCCGGCCCGCGACCGGCGGGTCCGGAGGCGCGGCCATGGCCGGCGCGCCGGCGACGGCGATTCCCGCAAGCAGGCACAGGGTGGCGGCGGGGCCGGGGATCCGGGTATGCATCGCACGGTACCTCACGCTGGGTCGAGGCCATGCTCGCCGCGCCGCGATGAAACGCCCGTCAAGCGGCGCGGGCGCGAAGCGGTCCGTTCAGCGCCCGGTCCGGGGGCGCGCGTGGACCGTGATCTCCTCGCGGTCGTGGTAGAGCTGGCGCGCGCGCACGAACAGAGGCAGGCCGGCTTCCTCCTCGAACATCGCCAGGCTGCGCTGCGTCTCCAGCCAGCGCTTCTTCATCGGCAGCTTGAGGTTGAAGATCGTGTACCGGCACCAGCCTTCGCGCAGCCACTGGCCCATGCGCCGCGCCACGCGCGAGGGCTGCTCGACCATGTCGCACACCATCCAGTCCAGGGGGCGCGGCGGCTGCCAGCGGAAACCGTCGGCGCGCAGGTGCTCGACCAGGCCGGAGTCGAGCACGTGCGGGCGCAGCGGGCCGTTGTCGATCGCGGTCACGTGCAGGCCGTGGCGCACCAGCACCCAGGTCCAGCCGCCCGGCGCGGCGCCGAGGTCGGCGGCGCGCATCCCGGGCCGCAGGTGCTCGCGGCGCTGGTCCTCGTCGAGCAGGGTCAGCAGTGCCTCCTCCAGCTTCAGGGCCGAACGCGACGGTGCATCGGGGTGCAGGCGCAGGCGCGGCACGCCCATCGGCCATGGCGCCGAACGCGCCGGATCGGATTCGGCCAGCAGCACGTGGTCGCCGGCCGCGAAGCACACGTGCAGCCGCATCGCCCCGGGCTGGTCCTGCGCGGAGAGCAGGCCGCGCCGGCGCAGCGCGGGGCGCAGCGCGTTGCCGAAACTGCGGGCGAGCGCCGACAGCGGCTTGCCCGCGTCCGAATCCGGGTGTTCGACCAGAAGCGCGCCGTATCCGCCGTCGGGACGCGACGCGGCAACCGCCTCCACGATCGGCGTGACCCGGTCGCGCGGGTCCAGGCCGCGCAGTTCGTCCAGCAGGCGCAGCGACTGCCGCGCGAACACCAGTCGCGTCCACGGCAGCGCATCGTCCAGGCTCGCGTCGCCGATGAACAGCACGTAGCCGTCGCCACGGTTGGCGCGTGCATGTCCGTAGAGGCCGGCCGCGGCGGCGCGGTCGGTGAGTTCCGCCGCCAGGTCCGGCTCGAAGCCGGCGCGGCACCAGCACAGCAGGCCGTCCACGACCGCGCCTCAGTAGTGACGCGCGCCGGAACTGCCGTAGGCGGCCAGTACCTCGCACGCGGCCTCGCGCGCGATGTCGCGCACCACTTCGATGCCGCGGCGCTCGAGCTCCCCCGGCCAGTCGGCGGGCAGCGGGCCTTCGTCGAACTCGGTGAGTGCTTCGACGTCGGCCGATCGCGCGCCGATCAGCAGCCGGTCGATGCCGGCCCAGACGGTCGCGCCGTAGCACTGGCAGCAGGGCTGGGCCGAGGTCGCCAGCACGTAGCGGCCCACGGGAAGGCCGTCGAGGTCGCGGTTGAGCCGGGCGCGTCCCAGGTGCTGCTGGGCCAGCATCAGCGCCATGGTTTCGGCGTGCGCGACCGAGCAGTGCTGCGGCAGCACCCGGTTGACGCCGATCGCGACCAGCCGGTCGTCGGCATCGAACACCGCGGCACCGAACGGGCCGCCGCTCTGCGCCTCGATGTTGCGCCGGGACAGATCGATCGCCAGGCGCACCTTGGCCTCGTCGCCGGGCCAGGTGCGCGCCGGGTCCACGACCCCGTGCGCCCATTCGGGCAGGTCGAGCTGGACGGTGGCGGGCAGCATCAGCGTTCCCTCCCGATCGGACCCGGCACGGACTCGCAGCGGCCCTGCACGCAGTCGCAGGCCTGGATCTCGCGCCAGCCGCACACCGAGGCCATCCCCCTGCGCGCGCATTCGGCGCGCACCGCGTCCGGGTCGGGCGTGGCGCCGCGGTTGACGCACGCCGGCTGGTAGCCGCAGCAGTTGCCCACGTTCTTGACCTCGCAGTCGGCGGCGACGCGGCAGCTGCGGTCGAGCTGCGGCAGGGCATCCGGCGCCGGCGGCCTTGCCGACGTTGCCGGTCCCGCCGGCGCGCAGGCGACGGTGGCGAGGGCCAGGCACAGCGCGACGAGGGCGGCGCGCAGCGGCATCGCTCAGGCCTTCGCCGCCCAGGTGTCGCGCAGCGACACGCTGCGGTTGAACACGGGCCGGTCGGCGCGGTGGTCGCGGCGGTCGGCGACGAAGTAGCCCAGCCGCTCGAACTGGAACGACTGCTCCGGCGCCGCGGCGGCCGCGGCCGGCTCGACGTAGCCGCGCACGGTGCGGCGCGACTCGGGATTGATGTGGTCGCGGTAGGTCCTGCCGCCGCTCTCGTCGTCCGGATCGGCGACCGAGAACAGCCGGTCGTAGAGCCGGATCTCCGCCTCCACCGCGTGCCGGGCGCTGACCCAGTGGATCGTGCCCTTGACCTTGCGGTTGGCGCCTTCCATGCCGGGGCGCGATTCGGGGTCGAGCCAACCGCGAAGTTCGACGATGTTGCCGTCGGCGTCCTTGACCACCTCGTCCACGCGGGCGATGCCGGCGCCGCGCAGGCGCACTTCGCCGCCGGGCACGAGCCGCTTCCAGCCCTTGGGCGGGACTTCGGCGAAGTCCTCGCGTTCGATCCACACCTCGCGCGAGAACGGCACCCGGCGGCTGCCGAACGACTCGTCCTTGGGATGGTTGGCGAACGTCAGCGACTCCTCGTGGTCTTCGGGCAGGTTGGCCAGCACCAGCCTGAGCGGCTCGACCACCGCCATGCGCCGCGGGGCGGCGGCGTCGAGGTCCTCGCGCAGCGCCCCCTCGAGCACCGAGAAGTCGATCACCGAGTTCTGCTTGCTGATCCCGACCCGGTCCACGAACAGGCGCAGCGCCGACGGCGTGTAGCCGCGCCGGCGCAGGCCCTGCAGGGTGTACATGCGCGGGTCGTCCCAGCCGTCCACCAGGCCCTCTGCGACGAGCTGGGTGAGCTTGCGCTTGCTCATCACCGTGTAGTTGATGTTGAGCCGCGAGAACTCGATCTGGCGCGGCTTGGCGGCCACGTTCGGCAGGCCCCTGGCAACCAGCGGCGCCAGCAGCTCGGGATTGCCGGCCAGGTCGACGCGGTCCACGCACCAGTCGTACAGCGGACGGTGGTCCTCGAACTCCAGCGTGCACAGCGAGTGGGTGATGCCCTCGATGGCGTCGCCCAGGGCATGGGCGAAGTCGTACATCGGGTAGATGCACCAGCCCTCGCCCGCGATCGGGTGCGGCATGTGCTTGATCCGGTACAGGGCCGGATCGCGCAGGTTGATGTTGCCGCTGGCCATGTCGATCTTCGCCCGCAGGGTCCGCGACCCGTCGGGGAACTCGCCGGCGCGCATGCGCCGGAACAGGTCCAGGTTCTCTTCCACCGACCTGTCGCGGAAGGGCGAATTGCGACCAGGTTCGGTCAGGGTGCCGCGGTACTGGCGCACCTGCTCGGGGGTGAGGTCGCAGACGAAGGCATCGCCCTGGCGGATCAGCTTCTCGGCGGCGAGGTAATAGACCTCGAAGTAGTCCGAGGCGTGGCGCAGCTCGGCCCAGTCGAAGCCCAGCCAGCGCACGTCCTCCTGGATGGCCTGGACGAAGACCGGATCTTCCCTGGCCGGGTTGGTGTCGTCGAAGCGCAGGTTGCAGCGCCCGCCGAACTCCTCGGCGATGCCGAAGTCCAGGCAGATGGCCTTGGCGTGGCCGATGTGCAGGTAGCCGTTGGGCTCCGGCGGGAAGCGGGTCCGGATCGCGGTGTGCCTGCCGCTGGCCAGGTCCTCGCGGACGATCTGGCGGATGAAGTCGTTGCGGCCGGCGTCGCCGGGGGCGGCCGTCGCAGGGGGGTCGGAGACCGGGTCGGGCTGGTTCATGGCACGGGCGTGGGGAACAGGGCGACAGTGTAGCCGAGCCCCCGGTTCGGGCCGGGTGGCGTTCGGGTGGGTGAATGGTGTCTGATAATGTGACAGCCGGCCGCAATTGTCGGCACGAGGCTTGCTAACCACTCCCCCAGGACGATTGGGAATGTCCCAAACCGCCCCGTTGCCGGGCAGCCGGCGCCCGCGAACCGCCGGCCGCGCATCGTGGGTGGCCAAGGGCGGCATCGAATCCGGAGGAACGACCCTGAGCAGCCAGCGCAACGCCCCGGGCGGACGCCACGAGGGACTGATCGCCATTTGCCTGCTGCTGCTGGGGCTGGTCGCCGTGGCCATGGCCGGCGTGGTGCCGGAGGGCGGCCGGGTCCCCGTCAGGGTGGGGCCGCTGACCGACGTGCAGCGGCCGGACGGCCTTCCCCCGGGCAGCATCCATTCCGCCTCGGTGCTGAGGTTCGAGCTGCCGCCGGCGAACCCGGAGGCGCGCTGGGTGTTGCGCCTGGAGCGCGAGGCGGTCGACGCGGTCTGGCTGGAGGCAGGGGACTGGCACAGCCCGGTGCAGGGCTTCTTCCAGCCCGGCCACGAGGCGGGGGTCCTGCCCGGCAGCTACGTGTTCGACCTGCCGGCGTCGTGGTCGGGTCCCGTCGAGCTGGAACTGCACAGCACCGGCGACGCGCCGCGCGCGTTGCATCCGCAGGTGATGGACGCGGGCCATGCCATGCACCTGGAGCACTACGCGGTCGCCGCCAGCGCGACGATCTACGCCAGCCTGTTCACGATCGGTCTGCTGTCGCTGGCGCTGTACTCGGCCGCGCGCGACCGCCTGTTCCTGGCCCTGTTCGGTTTCACCGTGGTGGCGATGGCGGCCCTTTCGGCGATCAACGGCCATCTCTACCAGGTGCCGGGCCTACGGCTGTTCGCGTTCTGGCGCGGCCAGGGCGTGGTCGCGCTGGTGATGCTGCTGTGCGCGGCCTGGCTGCAGATGCTGCTGCAGTACGCCGGCATGGACGACCAGCGCCCGCGCTGGAAGGGGCTGGTGGACGGGGTGTCGCTGGCGCTGGTCGGGCTGGTGGCGCTGTGCCTGGTGAACGTGCCGCAGCTGGCGCGGGTCCTCGCCCAGGTGCAGACGGTGCCGTTCGGCCTGGCGCTGGTCCTGGGCCTGGTCCTGCTGGTCGATGCCGCGCGCAGGCGCACGCTGATGGCGCTGCCGCTGGCCGCGCTGGCGGTGCTGGCGCTGGCGGGGGTGATCCTGCTCGAGCTGTCCACGCGCGGGCATCGCCTGGACGGCGTGCTGGTGCGCTATGGCTACCAGCTGGCGATCGTGGCCGGGGTGGCGATCCTGGCCGTGGGCCTGGTGGGCCGCATCGCGGAGTACCGCCGCCAGCGCGACCGCGAGCTGCTGGCGCGCGCCGACACCGAGCGCCGGATGCAGCGCGAGGCCGCGCGTTCGGAGCTGGTGTCGGAACTCCAGCTGCGGCTGCGCTCGCTGTCGCCCGAGGACATCCCCTGGTCGGCGTTCCGGTTGCTGCTCGACCGGTTGCGTCCGCTGCTGGCGGTCGAGCGGCTGGTGGTCGTGGCCCAGGGGCTGCACGGCCAGGACGTGCTGCTGGTGGACCCGGTCGGCGACACCGACGCGGTGCGCGCCCAGATCGGCCGCAGGCAGCTGGCGCTGCGCCGGCAGGCGGCCAACGGCATCACCCTGCAGCAGCCGGTGACCGAGGCGGGCCATCCTTCGGTGGTGGCGATCGAAGCCGTGGTGCCGTTGCCGATCCGGGCGCCGGCATGGGGCGCGGTGCTGCTCCAGCGCCGCGGCGCCGACGGCTTCGCCACCGAGGAGCTGTCGCTGGCCGGCGACTTCGCGCGCCAGGCGCTGCTGCACCTGGACCAGGCGATGGCGGCGGTGCAACTGCGGCGCTCGGCCGAGCTCGACGCGCTGACCGGCAGCTTCAACCGCCGGACCATCGACCACTGGCTGACCCGCACCTTCGCCGAGGCCGCGCGCAGCGGCCAGCCGGTGTCGGTGCTTTTCATCGACCTGGACCACTTCAAGTCGATCAACGACCGGTTCGGACATGCCTGCGGCGATGCCTGCCTGCGCGAGGTGGCGCGCGCGCTGCGCGCCGGGTTGCAGGAGGGCGACCTGTTCGGCCGATACGGCGGCGAGGAGTTCATCGTGATCCTGCCCGGTCGCGGCGGCGCGGCGGCGCGCGCGGTGGCCGAGCACCTGCGGATGGAGGTCGAGGCGCTGCGTCCCGAATGCGGCGGCCGCCCGCTCAGGCTCACGGTCAGCGTCGGCGTGGCGACGCGGCTCGAGCACGAGGAAGGCCCGGAAGCCACGCTCGGCCGCGCCGACCGCGCGCTGTACGCCGCCAAGGCCAATGGCCGCAATTGCGTGCAGGTGGCGCCCGCAGTGTTCCGCTGAGCGCGCCGCGCGCGCGGTTTGAAGTCGCGCGGCCCGGCCCCAGAATGGACGCACGTCCACGCGGAGCATGGCCATGATCGGAATCGGTGCCTGGAAGCAGCGGCTGCCACGGCCGGGCGAGGCCCTGCCCGGGCGCGCGGAGGAGATGCCGCTCGACAATCGCCACCATGTGCTCGGTACCCCGCTGCGCGACCGCTTCGAGGGCTACGCGCGGATCCAGTTCGGCATGGGCTGCTTCTGGGGCGTGGAGCGCAGGTTCTGGGGCATGCCCGGCGTGTTCTCGACCGCCGCGGGCTACGCCGGCGGCGAAACGCCCAACCCCACCTACCAGGAGGTGTGCAGCGGCCAGACCGGGCACGCCGAAGTGGTGCTGGTGGTGTACGACCCGCGGCTGCTCGCGTTCGAGACCCTGCTGGCGACGTTCTGGGAGAATCACGATCCGACCCAGGGCATGCGCCAGGGCAGCGACATCGGCACCCAGTACCGTTCGGCGATCTACTGCTACGACGCCGACCAGCACGCGCTCGCGCTGGCCAGCCGCGACGCCTACCAGGCGCGGTTGGCCGCGGCCGGATACGGCACCATCACCACCGAGATCCGCGCCGCCGCGCCGCCCTTCTACTACGCCGAGGACTACCACCAGCAGTACCTGGCCAAGAACCCGAACGGCTACTGCGGGATCGGCGGCACCGGGGTGTCCTGTCCGATCGGCCTCGGCGCGTAGCGCGGATCATGGGGCTGGAATGCGCGGCCCGCGCGGAGATGTCGCGACGGCCGGGCAAGTGCGTCGTCCTGCGCATGCACCGCCACCGGGTCGCCACCGCAGGCAGGCGTGGCGTCCGCCCGCGCGGAGCCAGCGCAGCGCGGGTTAGTGCGTGCCGGTCACCTCGATCGCGCAGACGTACACCAGCTCGCAGGCGCCGTTGCCGGAGTCCTCGCGGCTGAGCGAACTGCGCCAGCGCCACCCGTCGGGCGTCTCGATCCTGACCAGCCAGCCGCGGATCAGGAGCCGGTCGTCCTCGCGCACGCGGCGCAGTGCGCGCGCGACCGTGGCGTCGGCCGGCACCATGTGCATGTTCGCGCTGCTGCGGACGATCTCCGCGCGCGGGATCGGCGGATCGCCCGACCAACGGTAGTGGTACCAGCGTCCGGACTGGGTGATGCGCAGTCGCGAGAGCACCGCGTCATCGCCCATCCGGCCCCAGCCCAGGGCGAGGTCGGTGGGGGAGAAGCGCGCCTCGCGACCGGTCGCGTAGTCCTCGCGCGCGAGCACGCGCGCATGGATCCGGAAGCCGGCCAGCGGCCGGACCTGGCCATCCCCGAACCGGAAGGGCGCGATCCGGTCGTCGACGTCCGTCTGCAGCGGGCCGTCCGCCGGGTCGCGTCCGGGCGGCAGGGCGCAGGCGCTGCTGCCGGGCGCGGGGTCCGGGACGCCCGGGACGCGCGGCGAGCAGGGCGAGTACCACCAGCCGGTCGCGCCGGCCAGGAGCGCGGCCAGCGCCAGCCTGCGCCCCATCCAGGATCAGTCCTGCGCGGCCCTGCTCACCCGGGTCACGCGCAGGCGCAGCGCGCGGCCCTCGGGCGTGGTCCAGTCGATGGTCTGGCCCACTGACAGGCCGAGCAGGGCGCTGCCCACCGGCGCGAACACCGACACCTTGCCGGCGCCCGCGTCGGCCTCGCCCGGGAACACCAGGGTGAGCTCGTGGCGTTCGCCGCTGTTCTCGTCGACGCATTCCACGCGCGAGTTCATGCCGACCACGTCGGCCGGCATGTCGGCGTCGTCGACGATCGCCGCGCGGGTCAGCTCGTCGAGCAGGGCCGAGGCGGTCCTGTCGTTCTGCCAGCGGGGCTGGTCGATCAGCGCTTCCAGGCGCGCTGCGTCACGGCGGGAAACGACGATCGGCGGCGGCACTCCGCCGCTGGTGGGTGAAGTCATGTGCGTGGCTCCGTTCGGGATGGCCGGTGGTCCGGCTCACCGATAAAGAAAAACGGACGGCGCGTCCGGCGCGTCGCCCGCTCTGGTAGGACTACCGTAGCGCCCCCCGCGTGGGCCTTCAAGAGGCCCGGCCGGCCCCGGTCACAGCATGTCGGGCGGGGAGGTGCGCCGGACCCCGTCGGCGGGACCGGACGGGGCCGTGAGCAGTTCCCGGGGGAGGGCCCGGAACGCGTCGGCCAGGCGCGACAGGAAGCCAGACATGGCCGAGCTGCGGCGCCAGAACAGCGCGATCTGCCGGCTCGGCTGGGAGTCGCTGAACCGCAGCAGGCGGATGCCCGGCGGATGCGCGACCGGCGGCTGCACCGCGAGCGCCGGCAGCAGGGTGATGCCGACGTTTGCGGCCACCATCTGGCGCAGGGTCTCGAGGCTGGTGGCGCGGAACTCGCTGCGTTCGTGGGCGCCGGCCAGCTGGCACACGTCCAGGGTCTGGCGGCGCAGGCAGTGGCCGTCCTCGAGCAGCAGCAGGTTCTCGCTGGCCAGGTCGCCCACCCCCAGCGACTCGCGCCCCGCCAGGGGGTGCCGCTCGGGGACCGCCAGCACGAAGGGTTCCTCGAACAGGAACTCGTGCTGTAGCTGGTCGTCGTGCACGGGCAGGGCGAGGATCGCGGCGTCCAGCCGGCCGTCGCGCAGGCGCGCGAGCAGCTCGTCGCTCTTCTCCTCGACCAGCAGCAGCTGCAGGTCGGGGAAGCGGTCGCGGATGCCGGGCACCACGTGCGGCAGCAGGTATGGGCCGAGGGTGGGGAAGATCCCCAGGCGCACCGTGCCGGCCTCGGGCCGCTGGCTGCGCCGCGCGGCCTCCTTCATCTGCTCGACCTCGGCCACCACGCGGCGCGCGCGCTCGACGATCTCGACCCCGATCGGGGTCAGCATCACCTTGCGCGGCGCGCGTTCGACCAGGGCCACGCCCAGCTCCTCCTCCAGCTTGCGCAGCTGGGTGGAGAGCGTGGGCTGGCTGACGAAGCTCGCCGCCGCCGCGCGTCCGAAATGCCGGTGCTCGGCGACCGCGATCAGGTAGCGCAGGTCGCGCAGGTTCATCGGCTCAGACCGCGCAGGCCTCGACCTGCGGCGCGGGGGCCGAGGTCCGGACCAGGTGGTCGAAGGCCGCCAGCGCCGCCTTCGAGCCTTCGCCCATGGCGATCACGATCTGCTTGTACGGCACCGTGGTGCAGTCGCCGGCCGCGAACACGCCCGGGACGCTGGTCTGGCCGCGGTCGTCGACCACGATCTCGCCGCGTGGGCTCAGTTCCACCGTGCCCCTGAGCCATTCGGTATTGGGCAGCAGGCCGATCTGCACGAACACACCCTCCAGCTCCACGCGGTGGCTGTCGCCGCCCACCCGGTCCTTGTACACCAGGCCGGTGACCTTCTGCCCGTCACCGAGCACCTCGGTGGTCTGGGCGCTGGTGATGATCGCCACGTTCGGCAGGCTGCGCAGCTTGCGCTGCAGCACCTCGTCGGCGCGCAGCCTGGCGTCGAACTCGATCAGGGTGACGTGCGCGACCAGGCCGGCCAGGTCGATCGCGGCCTCGACGCCGGAGTTGCCGCCGCCGATCACCGCCACGCGCTTGCCCTTGAACAGCGGCCCGTCGCAGTGCGGGCAGTAGGCCACGCCCTTGTTGCGGTACTCGTTCTCGCCGGGCACGTTCATCTGCCGCCAGCGCGCGCCGGTGGACAGGATCACGGTCTTCGAGCGCAGCGCGGCGCCGTTCTCGAGCTCCACGGTCGCCAGGCCGTCGTCGCCCGCCGGCACCAGGCGGGTCGCGCGCTGCAGGTTCATCACGTCGACCTCGTACTCGCGCACGTGCTGCTCGAGCTGCGCGGCGAGCTTCGGGCCTTCGGTATGCGGCACCGAGATGAAGTTCTCGATCGCCATGGTGTCGAGCACCTGGCCGCCGAAGCGCTCGGCGGCGATGCCGGTGCGGATGCCCTTGCGCGCGGCGTAGATCGCGGCCGCGGCGCCGGCCGGGCCGCCGCCGACCACGAGCACGTCGAACGGCTCCTTGTTCGCGATCTTCTCCGCCTCGCGCTTCGCGGCGCCGGTGTCGAGCCGGGCGAGGATCTGCTCCAGGCCCATCCGGCCCTGGTCGAACAGCTCGCCGTTGAGGAAGATCGAGGGCACCGACATCACCTGGCGGGCCTCGACCTCGTCCTGGAACAGGGCGCCGTCGATGGCCACGTGCGAGACGTTGGGATTGAGCACCGCCAGCAGGTTCAGCGCCTGGACCACGTCCGGGCAGTTCTGGCAGCTGAGCGAGTAGTAGGTCTCGAAACGGTAATCGCCCTCGAGCGCACGGGCCTGCTCGAGCAGCTCCGGCGCGGCCTTGGACGGATGCCCGCCGACCTGCAGCAGCGCCAGCACCAGCGAGGTGAACTCGTGGCCCATCGGCAGTCCGGCGAAGCGCAGCGAGATGTCCTGGCCGGGCGTCGACAGGGCGAAGGACGGCTTGCGCTCGGCGTCGTCGCGGCGCACCTCGACCGTGATCCGGTCGGACTGGTTGCGGATGTCCTCGAGCAGTTCGAGCATCTCGCGCGACTTGTCGCCGTCGTCCACCGAGGCGGTGATCACGACCGGGCGCTGGAGGCGTTCGAGGTAGCCCTTGAGCTGGGCCTTGAGATCGTTGTCGAGCACGGGAACTCCTGCGGGGGGAGGCTATGCGGAAGCGGAACGGAACCGACGCCGGCTGGCTTGCGGATGGCGGGAGGGGAGGGAGTCCACCCGCTGGCTGTGCCGGCATCGGCTCCGTTCCGCTCCCGCGCCGCCGTGGGGCGGCACGGGGCGGGATGGTGCGATCGGTCGCGGGGAGCGATCAGATCTTGCCGACCAGGTCGAGCGACGGCTTGAGGGTCTTCTCGCCTTCCTTCCACTTCGCCGGGCACACCTCGTTCGGATGCGCGGCGACGTACTGGGCGGCCTTGAGCTTGCGCAGGGTCTCGCTGATGTCGCGGGCGATGGCGTTGTCGTGGATCTCGACGGTCTTGATCACGCCTTCCGGGTTGATGATGAAGGTGCCGCGCAGGGCCAGGCCTTCCTCGTCGATGTGCACGCCGAAGGCGCGGGTCAGCTGGTGGGTCGGGTCGCCGACCAGCGGGAACTGGGCCTTGCCCACCGCGGCCGAGGTCTCGTGCCACACCTTGTGCGAGAAGTGGGTGTCGGTGGTGACGATGTAGACCTCCGCGCCCAGCTTCTGGAACTCGGCGTAGTTGTCCGCGGCGTCCTCGACCTCGGTCGGGCAGTTGAAGGTGAAGGCGGCGGGCATGAAGATCAGGACCGACCACTTGCCCTTGAGGCTGGCGTCGGTGACCTCGACGAACTCGCCGTTGTGGAAGGCGGTGGCCTTGAAGGGCTGGACCTGGGTGTTGATCAGGGACATGCAGGTTCCTCTGGGTTGGTGGTTGCAGACGGTCTCGATCCACGGCTGTGCGGATCGATGGGGAAATGATAGGGACCAACTATCGATTGGTAAAATCGAATTAAATTATACAATCGATAGATAGCTTCAATCAAGCAAGCCCGAAATCGACCGGTTTTCGCGCCCGGAACCGCTTGCAATGCATTTTGCGCTGCAGCATATTCATCCCATGCACTGCTGTCCGGGGCGCAGTGGCCCAAGGGCCGGAACCCCGGGGTGGTGCAGGGTCGGACCCGCGCCCAGGCGCCCCGGCCGCGTTCCGTATCCGTCTCTCCTCCCTCCCACACGCGGTACGGAATCTTCAAGGCGGCCCTCGTGGCCGCCTCGTTTTTTCCGGCGGCCGGAGGCGATCCGGCGGGCCGCCGGATCGTGCCCCGCCGGCCGGGACCGGCGCTCGCCTACCATGCCGCGGTGATGTCCGACCTTCCCACCGTCCGCGCCCTCCTGGACCAGGCCGGCGCCGGGCTCGATCCCGCCGACGCCCAGCTGCTGCTGGCCCACGCCCTGGGCCGCGACCGCGCCTGGCTCTACGCGCACGGTGCCGATCCGGTCGATGCCGCCGCCCGCGCACGCTTCGAACAGCTGCTCGCGCGCAGGCGCGCGGGGGAGCCGGTCGCCTACCTGCGCGGCCGCCAGGGGTTCTGGACCCTGGACCTCGCGGTCACGCGCGACACCCTGATCCCGCGCCCGGAAACGGAACGGCTGGTGGAGCTGGCGCTGGAGCGGCTGCCGCCCGGGTCGTCGCCCGTGCTGGCCGACCTGGGCACCGGCAGCGGCGCGATCGCCCTGGCCCTGGCGGTCGAGCGGCCGCGGGCGCGGGTGGACGCGGTCGACGCCAGCGCAGCCGCGCTCGAAGTCGCGCGGGCCAACGCGACCGCGGCCGGTATCGGCAATGTTTCGTTCCACCTCGGATCCTGGTTCGGGCCCCTGGCCGGGCGCCGTTACGACCTGGTCGCCAGCAACCCGCCCTACATCGCCGAGGGCGACCCGCACCTGGCCCAGGGCGACCTGCCGCACGAACCGCCGCTGGCGCTGGCCTCCGGACCGGACGGACTCGACGCGATCCGCTGCATCGTGCGCGACGCGCCAAAGCATCTGCGCCCCGGCGGCTGGCTGTTGCTCGAACACGGCCACGACCAGGGTCCGGCCGTGCGCGCGCTGCTGCGCGAGGCCGGGTTCGACGAGGTCGGGACCGGGCGCGACCTCGAAGGGCGCGACCGCGTCGGAATCGGGCGGCGGCCCGGCTGAGGCGGGGCGCACTCGCTAGACTGTGCGCAACTCAGGCCACAGGGCGACCCCATGCGCACGCTGTACCCGGACATCGAACCCTTCGACAGCGGCATGCTGCCGGTCGACGGGCGCCACACCCTGTACTACGAGCAGTGCGGCAACCCGAAGGGCAAGCCGGTGGTGCTGCTGCATGGCGGTCCGGGCGGCGGCTGCAGCGCCAAGATGCGGCGCTTCCACGACCCGTCGAAGTACCGGATCGTGCTGTTCGACCAGCGCGGCGCCGGACGGTCGACCCCGCACGCCGACCTGGTCGACAACACCACCTGGCACCTGGTGGCCGACATCGAAGCGCTGCGCGAGCACCTGGGCATCGAGCGCTGGCAGGTGTTCGGCGGTTCCTGGGGGTCCACCCTGGCCCTGGCCTACGCCCAGTCGCATCCCCTGCGGGTGACCGAACTGGTGCTGCGCGGCATCTTCATGCTCCGCCGCTGGGAGCTGCAGTGGTTCTACCAGGAGGGCGCCTCGCGCCTGTTCCCGGAGGCCTGGCAGCAGTACCTCGCCGCGATCCCGGAGGACGAGCGGCACGACCTGATCGCCGCCTACCACCGCCGCCTGACCTCGGAGGACGAGGCCACGCGCCTGGCCGCCGCGCGCGCCTGGAGCGTGTGGGAAGCCGCGACCTCGTTCCTGCACGTCGACCCCGACTTCGTGAACAGCCACGAGGATCCGCGTTTCGCCCTGGCCTTCGCCCGGATCGAGAACCACTACTTCACGAACAAGGGCTTCTTCGAGGTCGACGACCAGCTGCTGCGCGACGCCTACCGCATCGCCGGCATCCCGGGCGTGATCGTGCACGGCCGCTACGACGTGGTCTGCCCGGTGCAGAACGCCTGGGACCTGCACCAGGCCTGGCCCAAGGCCGAGCTGGTGATCACGCCGGCGTCCGGCCACTCGGCGTTCGAGGCCGAGAACGTCGACGCGCTGGTGCGCGCCACCGACGCCTTCGCGTAGCGCGCCTGCCGGTACCAGGCGGCGGGGCGCAGCGGGCGCCCGTCCGGCGAAGGGGGGCGGTCGCGGTGGTGTCGCGATCGTGCCGGCCTGCCTCCTCGCCGCAACGTTGCGGACTGGCCTGGATGCGCCCCCGTCGCGTGCCGCGGCGGCGCGGTGCGCAGGGTCAGGAACGGGCGAACCTGTCCTGGAGCGCGGTGAACAGTCGCGCAAGGCGTTGCGCCCATGCCTGCTGTCCCGCCTCGTCGGCGATCAGGTCCTGGCGGATCTCCAGTTCGACGTGCGGCAGGCCGCGGCGCTCGGCGTGCACCGGGATCGCATAGTCGGTCGCGTCGCTCACCCGGTAGGGCTCGTTGTCGCCGACCACCAGGTCGCCCTCGTCGCGCAGCGCCTCGAGCAGCGCATGGGCGAAGCGCGCGTCGCGCTGGTAGAGCACGCCCGCGTGCCACGGCCGGTCATTCCCGGCCATCGAGGGGGTGAAGCTGTGCATCGCCACCAGGACCACCGGCCGGCCGGCACTGGCGCGGCGGTCGAGTTCGGCCGCGATGCGCGCGTGGTAGGGCTCGAAGATCTCCGCGATCCGCTGCGCGCGCTGGTGCGCGTCGAGGTCGAGGTTGCCCGGTACCGGCGTGCCGTCGCTGCGCTCGACGATCGAGCCGGGCGAGTCGAGCGGCCGGTTGCAGTCGATCACCAGCCGCGAGTACGCCTGCAGGATCGCGCATGCGTCCAGCCGTTCCGACAACCGCGCGGTGGTGCCGGCGATGCCGATGTCCCAGCCGATGTGGCGGTCGAGTTCGGACTGCGGCAGCCCGAGCCGCCCCAGCGCGGACGGCACGGCCTGGCCGGCGTGGTCGGCGATCAGCAGGAATGGCGAGCGCCCGTCCTCGCGCAGCACCTGGACCGGTGCGGGATCCAGCGGCGAAAGCAGGGGGGCGACAGGCTGCATGGTTCAGTCGCGGCGCGATCCGTCCAGCGCGTGCTCGAGCATCCACAGCCCGGCCCACAGTTTCAGGTCCAGCTCGAAGCCCTCGCGCTGCTTCTGCATCAGCCAGGCCGGCGCCTGCGCACGCGGCACCGTGTGCACCGTGATCGATTCCAGGCCCACGCCGCCGCCGTCGCCGACCCGGCGCAGGTCCCAGGCCCGCACCAGCGCGATGCGCTCGTTGCTCATGCCGGGCGTGGTCGGCCCCACCACCAGCACCTCGACCCGGCCGGGCTCCCAGCCGGTCTCCTCGACCAGTTCGCGTCGCGCCGCGGATTCGAGCGTGTCGCTGCCGTCGTCGTCGCCGACCAGCCCGGCCGGCATCTCGATGGTGCGCTTGCCCAGCGCCGCGCGCGGCTGCTCGACGAACAGCACTTCGTCGTCCGGCGTCACCGCCACCACCAGCACCGCGAGCCCCTGCCCGCCGTGGGTGCGCTCGCAGGCTTCCCAGGTGCCGCGCCGGACCAGGCGCAGCCACCTGCCTTCGTACAGCAGTTCGGTCTCGTCGGTCTTGGTCTGCATGGGCGCGATGTTAACCCGCCCGGTCGGGGCGATCAGGGCAGGGGCGGCTCGCCCAGCCCGGCGGCCGCGTACAGGCGCCGCCGCGTGAGCGGGCCGAAGCGCAACCGCGCGCAGAGTTCGGCCAGGGCCGAGGCATCGGCGCTGCCGCGTGCGAAGCGGGGCGCCGCTTCGCCCAGCGGCGCCTCGCGCGAGATCGTGGTCAGCTGCCGGCACAGCAGCGCCTGTTCGCGATGCAGGCGCAGCTTCGCCGCGGCCTGGGCCGCGCCGCGGAAGCGCAGGAACCCGACTTCGTCCACCCGCGCCAGCAATGCGTCGAGGCTGCCGAAATGCGACAGCAGCACCGCCGCGGTCTTGGCGCCGATCCCGGGCACGCCCGGGATGTTGTCGATCGCGTCGCCGCACAGCGCGAGGTAGTCGGCGATCTGGTGCGCCTCGACGCCGTGGCGCGCACGCACGTCCGCCGCGCGCCAGCGCTGGCCGCGGGCGAAGTCCCACTGCTCGTCGTGGCCGTCGAGCAGCTGCGACAGGTCCTTGTCCGCCGACACGATCACGCCGCGGTGGCCATGCGCGCGCGCCTGGTGCAACGCGCTGCCGATCAGGTCGTCGGCCTCGTAGCGGTCGTGCGCCAGCACGTTCAGCCCGAGCGCGGCCGACAGCGCCTTGCAGTGCGCGAACTGGCGCCGCAGTTCCTCCGGCGCCGGCGGCCGGTTGGCCTTGTAGGCCGGGTACAGGCCGTTGCGGAAACAGCTGTCGAGCGCTTCGTCGAAGGCCACTGCGATGTGGCGCGGCCGCTCGCGTTCGAGCAGCTCCAGCAGGAACCGGGCGAAGCCCTGGACCGCGTTGCACGGCTGGCCGTCGGCGTCGCGGAATTCGTCCGGCATCGAGTGCCAGGCGCGGAATACGTACAGGCTGGCGTCCACCAGGTACAGCGGTACGCCGGCCGCGGGCGCTCCCCCGGCGGCGTTCACAGCGACAGGTCGGTCAGCAGCGCGCGGGGGTCCGGCCGGTCGCGCTCGGGCACCTCGGCGGTGGGGGTCCCGAGATGGATGAATCCGGCGATCCGCTCGTTCGCGGACAGGCCCAGCAGGCCGTGCACGTCCGCGTCGTAGGCCGGCCACCCCGTGACCCAGCTGGCCCCGTAGCCTAGCGACTGCGCGGCCTGGAGCAGGGCGAAGCAGGTGCAGCCGGCGCTGAGCAGGCGCTCCTGTTCCGGGATCTGTCGATCCTCCGGGTCCAGCACCGCGACCACCGCCACGACCACCGGCGCGTGGCAGAACCGCTGCCGCTCCTTCTCGACCATCGCCGGACTGGCGTCCGGCTCGCGGCGCAGCAGGATCCCGGCCAGCGCCTCGCCGAGGCGGGCTCGGACCGGGCCCGCGATCCGGATGAACCTGAACGGAACCCGCTTGCCGTGGTCGGGCACGCGGACCGCCGACTGCAGCAGCCGGAGCAGGCTGGCGTCGTCGGGACCGGGCTCGCCGAGCATCCGGGCGGGGACCGAGCGGCGCGAATCCAGCGGAATCGGGCCGGATGAAGAGCTATTTGCGGATGCAGTCACAGACGTGGCGCCACTTAGGCAGAATGATGATGACCTAGAAGGTGCATTGTCCCCCCAAAATGACACTTCGTGCCGTTCCGACAGGTTTCCCGCCGGGCCGCGCTGGTTCGCAGCACGCCCCTGCGCGTGTCCTGGAAGCCCTCCGGCACGAGGCGGTGACCGAACTGGGCGGCGTGCTGTCCGGGTTCTGGAGCGGGATCGAGGAACAGGTGCGCCTGGCCGCGCTGGCCGGGCACGACTACGTCGCGGTGCAGGAGGACCGGGTCGCGGTGATGGCCCTGAGCCATCGCGCGCTGGAACTGGCCACCCGCTTCCGCGAGGCCATCGAGAAGGAGTTCGAGCGCTGGGAGCAGGCGTCTGACGAGCCGCAGCCGCGCGAGCGTTCGCTGACCCTGATGTCGGAGTCGGAGCTGGAGGTCCACCTGGCCGGCCAGCAGATCACCGAGCTGCTCGACCACCAGTTCCTGCACCCGCTGGCCCAGCTCGACGAGCGGCTGCGGCAGCTCTCGAGCGCCCTGGGCATCGACCGGCGCCGCCCCAATCCGCTGCGTCCGGAAGTGGCGGTGAACGCCTTCGTCTCGCTGTTCGGCCCGGACGACCTCACCGCCGGCCTGCGCTCGATGGTGTTCCAGCAGTTCGACAAGCGCCTGCCCAAGGTGCTCGGCGAGCTGTACGAGAAGGCGAACGCGATCCTCGACGCGGCCTCGTTCTCGGGTCTGGCGCCCGAGGCGCGGCGTGCCGCGCCTCGGGCGCGTCCGCCTGCCCCCGCCCCCCATGGGGAGGCCGAGGGCTGGGTGCCCGATGGCGGGGTCGTTCCCCACATCGGCACCGGCGGCGACACCGGGCCTGGGGTCCAGGCGCGACGCGGCGGACAGGACGAGGCCGAGGCCGGTGCCGGCATCGGGGGCGGGCAGGGCGGAGGCCACTCCGCGCCAGCGCCGGGCGGCGCCTACGACGGCAGGCACGGCCGCCCCGCGTCGCCGGCGGGCGGCGCGGGGGAAGCCGCCCCGGCGCGGGACGACGTGGTGGCCGAGGCGCTGGCCAGCGGCCGCCCGTTGCGTTACCGCGACCTGGTCCGCGACCAGCTGCGCGCCTGGCGCGAGCGCAACCGTGCCTCGGCGCAGGACAGTCTCCAGCCGCTCGATCCGACGCGCGGCCTGGCCGCGTCCGAGCCGGCCCCGGGCGCGACCCACGTCCTCGGGACCGCCGAACTGCTCAACCTCGCCTCGCTGCTGCAGGGCGACGATCCCGAGCCGTTCGAGAAGGTCCTGGCCGGCGAAGACGGGCGCCCGCTCGCCGAGGTCATCCGCCACGCCCTGCTCAGCGGCGTGCGCCAGATCGGCTTTGACCCGGCCAATACCCGCTTCAGCAGCGACGAGGAGGATGCGATCGACCTGATCGGCATCCTGTTCCAGTCGCTGTTCGACGCCAACGACCTGGTCGGCCAGGCCCGCCAGCTCTACGGCAAGCTGGTGGTGCCGTACCTGAAAGTGGCGCTGACCGACGATTCGCTGTTCAACCGCCGCAGCCACCCGGCGCGGCGCCTGCTCGACGCCGTCACCGAGGCCTGCGACGGCAACGAGGGCAAGACCCCGCAGGACCAGGAAACCCTCAACCAGGCCGGCCACGCGGTGGACCGGGTGGTGGGCGAGTACGGCGAGGACCAGGCGATCTTCGAACTGGCCGCGGCCGAGCTGCGCGACCACCTGGACCAGCAGCGCCGTCGCGCCGAACTGACAGAGAAGCGCGCGGCCGAGGCGATCCATGGTCGCGAACGGCTGCAGCAGGCGCGCCGCAGCGCCGCCGACCTGGTGGCCTCGCGCCTGTCCGGACGGCCGCTCACCGCGGCGGTCGCCCACTTCCTCGACCGCCACTGGCGCCACTACCTCACCCAGACCTGGCTGCGCGATGGGCCGGATTCGCCGCGCCACCTGTCGGCGATCAACCTGGGCGACGCGATGGTGCAGGTGGACGCCGACGCCGCCGAAGTGCGCGGCGCGGTGGTCGCCGGCCAGCTGCTGGCGCTGCAGGTGCCGCTGGGCGAGTGCTACGCCAGCTGCGGCATGGAGGCAGGCTCGGCCCGCGACGCGATGGCCCGGATCATCTCCGCGCTGGCGCTGCCCGACACCCCCCGTACCGTGCACCAGCCGCAGCCGGAGGAGCCGACCGACGAGGACGACGGCGTGCTGCGCGTGGCCGGCGGCAACGCCCAGCTCGCGTTCGACCCGGCGATCGCGGCGCGCATGCGCCGGTTGCGGGTCGGCCAGGGCCTGCGCCTGGTGGACGAGGACGGCCACGAGAGCGCCGGCCGGATCGCCTGGATCAGCCCGCTCACCGGCCGCTTCCTGATCGTCAACCGCCGCGGCGTGCGCAAGCTGGTGGTCTCGCCGGAGGAGCTGGCGGTGATGGTGGCCGAGGGCCGCGCCCAGGTGCGCTCGGTGGACTCGCCGTTCGACGAGGCCATGAAACAGCTGTGGCAGCGGATCAACGCGACCTCGCAGGAGCTGTCCACGCCGCCTGGTCCGACGCTGGGGACCGGCACCGCCTGACCGCCCGGTCGCCGCGGCGAGACGGTCACATCCGGATCCATCGCCCACGCACGCACCGCGCGTCGCGCCCGCCCTGGCGATTCGCTAGGATGGCGCCGACAGTCGTGGGGAGGATCGCATGGCGGTGATCATCGGGGTGGCGCGCGAGAGCGCGCCGGGCGAGCGCCGCGTCGCGCTGACGCCGGAAACCGCGAAGAAGCTGATGGCGGCCGGCGCGGTGGTGCGCGTGCAGAAGGGGCTGGGTGCGCTCGCGCGCTTCCCCGACCAGGCTTACGCCGATGCCGGCGCCGAACTGGTGGACGGCGACGTGCTCGCCGACGCCGACGTGGTGCTGTGCGTGCAGCCGCCGCCCGCGGCCGCGATCGCGGGCATGAAGTCCGGCGCGGTGCTGGTCGGGGCGCTGCACCCGCAGGCCGACGAGGCGCGCGCGGCGGCGATCCGCGAGCGCGGCATCGTGGCCTTCCCGCTCGAACGCCTGCCGCGCACCACCCGCGCCCAGGCGATGGACATCCTCAGCTCGCAGGCCGGCATGGCCGGCTACAAGGCGGTGCTGATCGCGGCCCAGCTGGCGCCGCGCTTCTTCCCCATGCTGACCACGGCCGCCGGCACCATCCGTCCGTCGAAGGTGCTGGTGGTGGGCGCCGGCGTGGCCGGCCTGCAGGCGGTGGCGACGGCGCGGCGCCTGGGCGCGCAGGTCGAGGGGTTCGACGTGCGCCCGGAGACGCGCGAGCAGGTCGAGTCGCTGGGCGGCAAGTTCCTCGACCTCGGCGTGAGCGCGGTGGGCGAGGGCGGTTACGCGCGCCCGCTCACCGACGAGGAGCGCGCGCTGCAGCAGCAGCGCCTGGCCGACCACATCCGCGGCATCGATGCGATCGTCTGCACCGCGGCGGTGCCGGGGCGCCCGGCGCCGAAGATCATCAGCGCGGCGATGGTGGACGGGATGAAGCCCGGCAGCGTGATCGTGGACCTGGCCGCCGAGACCGGCGGCAACTGCGAACTGACCCGTCGCGGCGAGACCTTCGAGACCGCCAATGGCGTGATCGTGGCCGGTCCCGTGGACCTGGCCAGCATGGGCGCCCTGCACGCCAGCGAAATGTTCGCCCGCAACCTCTACAACTTCGTCTCGTTGCTGCTGCGCGGGGGCCGGCTCGAGTTCGACTGGGACGACGAGCTGCTGGCCAAGACCGTCTGGCCGGAGCGCGAGGCGGCCCCGGCCTGAACCGGTGGCCGGCCGCGCGCGGCGCCGCCCGGTCAGCGCGGCGGCGTCTCCCGCGGCGGATGCGCGTCCACCCAGGCCTTGCGCTCGGCCGGGGTCATCGCCTTCCAGCGCTCGACCATCGCCTTGCGCTCGGCCTCGGGCAATCCGCGGATGTGCTCGAACAGCGCCCGGGCCTGGCGGCGCTGTTCGGGCGGCATGTCGTGCCAGCGGCGCATGCCGTGGCGTGCGTGCTCGCGCTGTTCGGGCGTCATCGACTGCCAGCGCCGCGCGTGTTCGAGCATGTGCTGGCGCTTCTCCGGGGGACTGGCGTCCCAGCGGTGGCGCACCGGTGCAAGCAGGAGCTCGCGCTGTTCGGCGGTGAGGCGGTCCCATTCGGGCAGCGGCGTGGACGCGGCGTCCTGCGACTGCGCGACCACCGCCAGCGGGGCGAGGGAAAGCGCCAGGACGAGGATGCGGATGCGGGCGGGAATGCGCAGGGCCATGGCTTACTCCATCGCGAGCAGGTCGGCGTCGCCCGAAGCGAGCCAGACGAAGAAGTCGGGGTTCTGGTCGAGGTCGTCGAGCACGGCCTCGATGCCGGGATCGCTCGCCGCGGCGAGCTGCGGGACAGGCTGCGGAGGCGGCGCATCGCCGGCCCAGCGCAGGCCGATGCCGAGCCCGGCGCCCAGTACCAGCAGCGAGGCGAAGGCCGCGGCCGGCAGCCGCCAGCGCGGCCGCGGCGCCGGCGTGGACAGCGCGGCGTGGCGACGACGGTGCAGCTGCGCCATGGTGCCGGCCGACACCCGGGCCTGCGCGTCGGCATACGCCCGGCGCGCGGCCTGGTCGAAGCGGGCCTGGCCCGTGTCGTCGATGTTCATCGGAATTCCTCCAGTTGCTTCTGCAGGGCTTCGCGGGCGCGGAACAGGTGGGTCTTCACCGAGCCCTCGCTGCAACCCATGACCTTCGCGGTGGTCTCCACGTCCAGTTCCTCCAGCACCCGCAGCGTGAACGCCTCGCGCTGGCGCGCAGGCAGCCCGCGCAGGGCGCCGGCGAGCCGGGACCACGCCTCGCGGCTGTCGTGCTCGCGCGCCGGATCGGGCGTGGCCTCGTCGGCCCAGTCGATCTCGCCGCCGTCCTCGTCGCGCGCGTCGCTGAACCATTTCAGGCGGAAGCTGCGCCGGCGCTGCAGATCGACGATGCGGCTGCGCAGCACGGCCCAGAACAGCGGGGTCCACTCCGCGGCGGGACGGTCGCGGTAGGCCAGCATCTTCGCCATCGCGTCCTGGACCGCGTCGAGGGCGTCCTCGCGGTGGCGCAGGCCGAGTTCTGCGAAGCGGAACGCGCGGGCCGAGACCGCTGCCAGGAACTGTTCCAGCGTCGCGGGCACCTCGGCTTCGGCGGCGTGCGTCTCCACGGGCGCCAGCCTAACCGCTGCCGCCGTCGTGGGAGCGCCGAGGCCCGCGCGGGCCTGTCCGCCCTGGTATCCACCATCCATCCGAAGTTGCACCGGAAACCCTGGGTCTGACCGGTCAACGCCCGGGGGCGGCCCGGGTTGACGGCTCCAGTCCCGGTTCAGCGCCGGTTATGATGCGCGGCACAGCACAGCGGGAGGCGGGGATGAGCGACGGGTTCGTGGCCTTGTACATCTTCATGCTGGCGGCCATCGCCGGCCACGTGATCATCTCGCGGGTGCCGGTGATCCTGCACACGCCGCTGATGTCGGGCAGCAACTTCATCCACGGCATCGTCCTGATCGGCGCGATCGTGGTCCTGGGCCACGCCGACACCACCCTGGAGAAGGCGATCGGCTTCGTCGCGGTGCTGATGGGCGCCGGCAACGCCGCCGGCGGCTACGTGGTCACCGAGCGCATGCTCGAGATGTTCAAGCCCTCGAAGAAGCAGGAGCCGTCGGCATGAGCGGGCCCGCGGTCGTGCACCTGGTGATCGGCAGCAGCTACCTGGCCGCCGCGACGCTGTTCCTGCTCGGCCTGCAGCGGATGGCCTCGCCGCTGACCGCGCGCAGCGGCATCCGCTGGGCCGGCCTGGGCATGGTGATCGCCACCGTGGCCACGTTCTTCCTGCCCGGCCTGCATAACCTGCCGTTGATCCTGGCCGCGGCGGTGCTCGGCACGGTGGTGGCCTGGGTGTCGGGCAAGCGGGTGGCGATCACCGACATGCCGCAGATGGTGGCGCTGTACAACGGCCTGGGTGGTGGTTCGGCGGCGGCGATCGGCGCGGTGGAACTGCTGCGCTGGTCCTCGGCAGGCGTGGCCGCCGGCCCGGTGCCGCTGGTGCTGGCGCTGCTGGGCGCGCTGATCGGATCGGTGGCCCTGTCGGGCTCGATCATTGCCTGGGCCAAGCTCGACGGGCGCATGGACAAGCGCTACGCGTTCCCGGGGATGCAGGCATTCAACGCCCTGGTCGCGGTGGGCACGGTGGCGTTGGCGGTGGTGGCGGGCTGGACGCTCGGCCTGCACTGGGTGGTGGTGTTCTTCATCGCCGCGCTGGCACTGGGCGTGCTGATGACGCTGCCGATCGGCGGCGCCGACATGCCGGTGGTGATCTCGCTGTACAACGCGTTCACCGGCCTCGCCGTGGCGTTCGAGGGCTACGTGCTCGGCAACGAGGCGCTGATCATCGCCGGCATGATGGTCGGCGCGGCCGGCATGCTGCTGACCCGGCTCATGGCCAAGGCGATGAACCGCTCGATCCGCAGCGTGCTGTTCTCGAACTTCGGCGGGGCAGGGGCCGAGGGCGCCGAGATCACCGGTTCGCAGAAGCCGATCGAAGCGGCCGACGTGGCGGCGATGATGGCCTTCGCCGAGCGCGTGGTGATCGTGCCCGGCTACGGCATGGCCGTCGCCCAGGCCCAGCACAAGATCTGGGAGCTGGCCCAGCGGCTGATCGAGCGCGGGGTCAAGGTGAAGTTCGCGATCCACCCGGTGGCCGGCCGCATGCCCGGGCACATGAACGTGCTGCTGGCCGAGGCCGGCGTGCCCTACGACCTGATCGCGGACATGGACGACATCAACCCGGAGTTCCCGACCACCGACGTGTCGCTGGTGATCGGCGCCAACGACGTGGTCAATCCGGTGGCCAAGACCGACCCGGCGAGCCCGATCTACGGCATGCCGATTCTGGACGTGGTGGACTCGAAGAACGTCATCGTGATCAAGCGCGGCAAGGGCACCGGCTTCGCCGGGATCGAGAACGCGCTGTTCTACGCCGACAACACCCGCATGCTCTATGGCGACGGTGCGGCGATGGCCAACGCGCTGGTGAGCGAGCTCAAGGCGCTCGACGGCGGCCACTGACGCCGCCGGTCATGCGGCCATCCGGCTCCCGGGATCGCGGTGCTGCTGCCGCGCCTGCCCGGTGGTCATGCCGAAGGCGTTCCTGAACGCCCGGCAGAACGCGCTCTGGCTTTCGAAGCCGAGCATTTCAGCGATCTCGCACACCGGCATCCCGCTCTCCATGACCAGCCGCCAGGCGCGCTGCAGGCGTAATCGTGCCGCGTACTCGAAGGGCGTCTCGCCGAACACGTTGCGATAGCTGCGGACCAGGTGGCAGGGCGAGTAGTTCGCGTTGGCGGCGAGGGTGGCCAGGTCCAGGCGACCATCCTCGCCGTGCTCGATCAGGTGTCGCACCCACAGCAGTCGCATGAGCGTCTGCCTGCGGCGGCGCAGGGTGCGCCCGGTACAGCGCGCGAGCAGGTCGCGCAGCGATTGCTGCCAGTCCAGCAGTTCCTCGCCCAGTGCCCAGAGCGCGGTCCCGGCCAGCAGGCCGGCGTCCGCATGGCGGGCCATGCGCGCGGCGCGCACGGCGAGTCGTCGCAGCGCACGGGGGCAGGCGTCGTGGTACGGAAACAGCGCGGACGCGCCATCCGCGTGCGATTGCAGGACCGGTTCCCAGGCCTGCGGCGCGCCGCAGACCGCGATCCACCCCGCGGCGCGTCGCACCTCCACGCGCAGCGGCCGGTCACGCCACACGAGCGCCTTGCCCGGCGAGACGCGCCAGCGGGAATCGGGTCCGGTCATGTCCAGTGCGCCGGACAATGGCACCCAGAGGGTCACCCATCGGGCGGGGGCGAGGACCTGGAGGCTGCGGCCACCGGCAGCCAGCACGTGAAGGGCATCGGGCGGTGAATCGGCCAGGTCGAACCGGGTGAAGGAACGAAGCGCATGGGAACGCACTGGCGTCCCGGAACGCCCCGCGAGATCGCCGGACAGGCCGACGGCGACGGCGGCCGCAGGCGGGATCTCCGTGCACGTGGGGTGGTGGTGATGGAACTGCTTGATCGAACCTGCTGAATCCATTTGCACGGATTGGCGTTGCGATGACAGGTTTCAGGCTACCGGGTCCAACTGGCCTCGTGCGGTCCCAATTCATCCGGCATCGAGGGGGCCAATTGCACGCGGCCGGCCGGGCGCCGGACGGCGAATCCCGCGTGACCCCGGACATGGCGACGGCCCCTCTTGCGGGGCCGTCGCCAGCGGGCATCGCCGGGAGGAGATCAGAACCGGAAGTTCACCCCCAGCGTGATGTAGCGGCCGATGGCGTCGTAGAACGTCGGGAACGTGTTGCCGCTGTTCTGCGACGTCGAGCCGGTGTCCGCGCCAATGATGGGCGGCTTCCGGTCGGTGAGGTTGCCGACCGTCAGGCTGATGTCGGCGTTGAATGGCGCCCTGTACGTCACCGCGAAGTCGAAGTAGTTGGTCGACGGGATGTGCCTGAAGTCCTCGAGGATCTCCTCGGCGATCGGCTCGTAGTCGATCGCGTCCAGGTGCCGCCAGATCAGCGACAGGCCGACGTCGTGGACGGTCCAGGTCGTGCGCAGCGCGGACTTGAGCTTGTGGCTCGGGGTGCAGCTCTTGCTGTAGTAGCCCAGGCAGTCGCGCATTTCCGAGGTGGGCGTGGCCTGGAAGTCGTCGCTGAGATAGCGGGTGAGGTCGAGGCCGAAGTCGAGCGAGCCCAGGGCACCCGGCAGCGGCGTGGTGTAACGGATGCCCAGGTCGACGCCGTCGCGTTCGATCCTGCCGAGGTTGGAGGTGAGCAGGGCGATGCCGCGTGCCTCGGAACCGTTGAAGGTGCCGTTAGCCGGCGAGCGCCCGATCAGCGCGCAGTCCTCGTTGAACTCCATGCCGGGGTTGCGGTCGCGCGAATAGCAGCCCTCGATGACGTCGGCCACGCTCTTGGAGGAGACTGCGTCCTCGATCTCGATCTTCCAGTAGTCAAGGGTCAACGCGAAGTCGTTGGATGGCGTCCACACCAGGCCGACGGTCTGTGTATCGGCGAGCTCCGGCGCGAGCGCGGGATTGCCGCCGATCAGGACGTTGACCTGTCCTGAAGAAGGCTCGTCGACGCCGCCGATGAAGGGCAGCGGTACGCCGGTCATGCGGCACAGGTTGGACAATGTTCCCGGCGTATTGGCTTCGGCCAGGTTGATGGCGCTGCCTGCGCAGGGGTCGGTGCTGAGGTTGTCCAGCGCGGTCAGCTGCGGCGTGAACAGCTCGGCGACATTGGGCGCGCGGGTGGCACGCTGGAACATGCCGCGCAGGCGCAGGCTGTTGACCGGCGACCAGTCGAGGCCGTACTTCCAGCTGCCGTAATCGCTGCCTGTCCCGGCCCCGGTCTTGAAGTCTGTCCGGCGATAGCCCAGTTCCATGGACAGCTTCTCGGCGCCGGTCTTGCCGCTGACCAGGGGGACGATGGCTTCGACGAAGCCTTCGATCAGCCTGAAATCACCGTCGGTGTCGGGCGAAGGTGCGCCCGTGCCCATGACCTCGCCGAGGATCTGCGAGGCGGCATCCGACCGGGTGTAAGCCAGCATCTTGCGGTACTCGGTGCCGGCAGCGATGCCGATGGGATAGTCGGACCAGGGGCTCTTGAACCCTCCGAGGTCGCCGGACAGGGTGAAGGCGACGTTGTTTTGTTCCACGTCCTGGGTCAGGTACGCGTTGAGGTTGATGAAGTCCACCATCTCGGGCGTGATCGATCCCTCGAAACCCCAGACATTGAGCGGCACACAGCCGTTGCTCGGATCGACGCATTCGGTGGTGCTCAGTGCGTTGAGGGCCTGGCGCACCTTCGACAGCGAACCCCAGTTGACGCGCGTCTGCAGCTGGCTGGATTCGCCGTGCGACCAGAACGCGTCGTAGCGCCAGCTGTCGCCGATGTCTCCGCGCACGCCAACCGTGGTCTGGAAGGTCCTGGTGTTGAAATCGTTGATGCGCGGTCCGAACTCCTCGATCCGGCGGAAGATGCTCATCGGAACCAGGGTGGTACCGCCGGGGCCGGACACGCAATCGGCGGCCGCGATGCCACGGACCTCGCAGACCTGCTGCCGCATCGCCTCCGGCATGTAGGGATTGCCGATCGGGACATCGATGACCTCGCCGAAAATGCCCGAGGCGGCGACGTTGGAATCGACGCGCGAACGGGTGTAGCTCAGGTCGGCGTACACCTCGGCACTGTCGTTGAGCTGGAAGCGGCCCAGTGCGGTCGCCTGATAGCGATCGAGGCCGGTCTGGTAGTAGTTGGCGGGGTTGTAGTTATAGAGGCTGAAGGTGGGCACCAGTCCGCCGGTCTCGGGATCGATCTGGCGACCGCTGATGCTGGGGATGTTGGCAGGATCGACGCTGGCGACCGAGAAGCGCGCCGGGATCGCAGTGCCGGAGCCGCCCGGCTCGCCGGTCGTCGAGCTGAGTGCGTACACGCTCCAGGGACGGTCGCCCTGAAGCACCGGGTCCACCTTCGATTGGCTCAGGCTCAGGACCACGTTGCCACGTCCATCGGCGCTGTTGGCACCGATAGTCAGTTCCATGCGCTGGCGCGCGCCGTCGCCGTACTTGGACTGGCCGTAGGAGGTCGAGAACTCCATGCCCTCGAAGTCGCGGCGCAGCATGAAATTGACCACGCCCGCGACCGCGTCCGCGCCGTAGACGACGGAAGCGCCGCCGGTCAGGATGTCGACGCTCTGCAGCAGGGACAGCGGGATCGTGTTGGTGTCGACGATGCTGCCCAGGTTGTAGGGCACCGGCCGGCGACCGTCCACGAGCACGAGGGTGCGGTTGGCGTTGCCCGCACGGTTGAGTCCGCGCAGGTCGATCGTGGCCGCGCCGGCGGTACCGTTGTTCATGCCCGGGCCCATGCTGGGCGTCATCGCGGGCACGTTCCTGACGAACTCCTCGACAGCGACGGGTTGGGTCAGCGTGAATTCGTCGCGGTCGACCGACATGACGGGGCTGCTCGACGTGACGCCGGGGACGGCGATGCGACTGCCGGTGACGGTGACGGCGTCGAGGCTGGTTGGCGTGGGCTGCGCGGAAGACTCCTCGCTGGCGTCCTGCGCGTTCGCGCTGCCGGCCAGGGTCGCGCCGGCGAGACCGGCGACCAGCGCGGTCACGATAGCGTCGCGCAGTCGGTGGGTTCTTGGGATCATCATCCTCTCCAGACGGGTTCGCTTGCTCGGGAAGGCACCAGCCGGCGGCGTTGCGTCGCACCGGCAGCACGGTTCGAATTTACGAACCGTTAACCCCGATGGATGCGCAGCAGGCGACCCGGTGGATGTGCAGGAGTCGTGGTTACCGCGTCACCAGGAATGGCCACGCTCAGGGTCATCGACGTGCGCGGCCATGCACATGGGCCGCCATGCCTGGCGGCTACGATCCGCGATCGAGACACTCCGTCGGGTCGAGAGGACATCCGCATGCTTCGCGCAGCGCTTCCGGCGATGATCCTGCTTGTTCTGTCGCCGGCGATGGCCGACGCGGCCGTCTGCCGGGTCGAGAGCGGGGAACGGGTCGTGCCGCTGGTCGAGCTCTACACGTCGGAAGGATGCAGCGACTGTCCGGCGGCCGACGCGTGGCTTGCGGAAGCGGCGCGCCGCGAAGGCGATGCGGCGCACTTCCTGGCGTTCCACGTCGACTACTGGGATTCCATCGGGTGGCCCGACAGGTTCGCGGACAGCCTGTACACGCAAAGACAGAACCTGCGCGTGTCAAGGACCGGATCGAGGGTCGTCTACACGCCGCAGGTGATGATCGGGGATGCGACCCGGGTGCGGTGGCGTGGCGGGCGGTCGGCGGGCGGCGAGGCCGTCCAGCTGCTGGAGAAGCTGCGCGCACGGCGGGCCCCGGTCCGCATGCGCATGACCAGCGACCAGGACGCAGGCGCGGTGCGGGTGACGCTGGAGCTCGAGGGTGCGGATGCTTCCATCGGGGAAGCCTGGGCCTGGGTGGCGGCCTACGAGGACGGGCTGGCCAGCACCATCCTGGCAGGCGAGAACAAGGGGAGGCAGTTGCGCCATGACCGCGTCGTGCGCGCGATGGAAGGTCCGTGGAAGTTCACCGGGGACGCGCTGACGGTCAGGACGCGGCTGGTCCTGCCGGCGGACCTGGAGCCGCGGCAGGCGGGCATCGTCGCCTTCGTCGAGTCGCCGTCGACCGGCGCGCTGCTGCAGTCGCTCGGGACGCCAATGACCGCCTGTGGCGGCGAATGAGGGGCCGGCGCGGTTCGCCGTGGTGCTGCTGTCTCCTCCCCGCTGCTCCCGGTTGCGACATGGGCCGGCGGCGTCAGGGCGCCGCGGCCATGGCGCAGCGCAGGTTCGTTGCGCGGTGCGCGAACCACGCGATGGTCGTGCCGACCAGGAACATGTGCGCGGCGAGGTGCGAAGCGACCATCCATGCGGGCATCGGTGCGGCGGGACCGGCCGCGGACAGCGGCACGACCACGTGGTTCATCGCGACGTAGAGCACGACGCCGTAAAGCGGCCCGTACGCGAAGGGCCGCCTGGCGAGCGCCGGCAGCCTGCGCGCGGCGCACCAGTACGCGGCGGCCATGCAGGTCGCGATGGCGTAGTGCGAAACCAGTCCCAGCAGCGCCGTGTGCATCCCGCCGGCGATGGCTGCCTCGCGTCCCACCCAACCGGACGCGATGCTGTGCAGGATGCGGATGGGGGCGACCCCCTTCGCGCCCCACAGCGTGCAGATGTAGACGAGGTCCAGGGTTCCGGCGACGAGCCCGCCGGCCAGGATCGGGCGATGGGAAGAAGGCATGTGCATGGTTGCAGCGTGCGTCCGATGGCCTGGCGCATTGGAAAACGGCACGCGGAAGGCCGGCCAGAGCCTTCCGCGGCGCAGTGGATGGAGCCAATGCGATGCCCGGGGCGATGCCGGATCAGCAGCCCGGCTTCGCCGCGTGCAGGCGAAGAAGCGCCGCGGCGCCTCGTCGCGGTCCCTGTGGCGAGCCGGCGGGAACCCGCGCGAACAGGGCACAGGGAACGCCGATCAGGAACATGTAGGCGAGCATGCACGCAGCCATCCAGGCCTGCGGGCCGAACAACGGGCGGCCCACGAGCGCAGGCAGGATCGCGCCGAACAGCAGGAGGTACATCGCCAGCCCATAGGCGGCGCCGCATGCGACGGCGTGGCGCAGGAGCACGGGGAACCCGCGCGAAAGTCCACGGTAGAGGGCGGCGAGCACGCACATCAACGCGGCATAGAACACGACGCCGAACGCGGCCGACGCCATGCCCATCCCGTAGGCGCGCGCGCCAATTGCCCACTCGGCGACGGCCTGCAGCACGCGCACGGGTGGCACGCCCTCGGCGGCCCACCAGGCGACGGCGAGGGTCAGGTCCAGGGTCGCTGCAAGCAGGCCGCAGGCGACGGCGGGGTGGAGGCCGGGCTGGCGCATGGGTGCGAAGGAACCTGTTGCGGTTGTCTGCATGTTCGTGGATTCGTCGTGGGGGATTGGCCCCATCAGGCCGCAGCCAATTGGTACTATCAAGGGCCAATCGCGCGTAATCGAATGGTGCCAATTCCACCCGCAGGGGACACGCGATGATTCTCGATGGGCACGGGCCGCTGCACGCGCAGCTCACGCGCGCGTTGAGGGCCGGCATCCTGCAGGGCAGGTTCGCGGCCGGCACCCGCCTGCCGCCGACCCGCTGGTTCGCCGAGGAGCTCGGGGTCTCGCGCAACACGGTCCTGGCCGCGTACGAGCAGTTGCGCGCGGAGGGCTTCATCGAGGGACGGGTGGGATCGGGCAGCTATGTCGCACGGCAGCGGTTCGCATCCGCCGACGTGCGTGCCCCGCAGCCGGAGACGGTCGCCGCGCAATCGCGCTACGCGGCGCGTGCCCGCGCGGTGTACGACCCGGACGGAATGCCCGGGCGCGCGGTGGCGGGGATCCGCTACTCGTTCCAGTACGGCGTACCGCTGACCAATCCGCTGCTGACCACGGCGTGGGCGCGCGCGTTGTCGCACGCGGTCGGCTACACGCGGCCCGATTATCCCGGGGTGCGGGGGCTGCCGGAGCTGCGCGCCGCGGTCTGCGACTACCTGGCCCGCCGCCGCGGGATCCACGCCGATCCCGACGACGTGCTTGTGGTCGCGGGTACGCAGCAGGCGCTTTCGCTGACCATGCGGGTGCTGCTCGACCCCGGTGAGGCGGCCGCGATCGAGGATCCGCACTACTTCGCGATCCGGATGGGGCTGGAGATCCACGGCGCGCGGGTCCGCACGGTGCCGGTCGACGCCGAGGGCCTGTGCGTGGACCTGTTGCCCGAACCGGCCCCGAGGCTGGTCTGCGTCACGCCATCGCACCAGTTCCCCAGCGGCGCGGTGATGTCGCTCGCCCGACGCATGGAGCTGCTGGACTATGCCGCGCGCCACGGCAGCTGGATCTTCGAGGACGACTACGACGGCGAGTTCCGCTACGACAGTAGGCCGCTGGCGGCGCTGCGTTCCCTCGACCGGCAGGGCAGGGTGGTCTACGTCGGGACCTTCTCGAAGGCGATCTTCCCCGCGCTGCGCATGGGATACCTGCTGATGCCGCCGGCCCTGCGTCATGATTTCCTGGCCGCGAAATGGGCCGAGGACTTCGGCTCGCCTGCGATCGAGCAGGTGGCGCTGGCCAATTTCATGCGCGACGGCGGTTTCGAGCGCCACCTGCGGCGCAGCGCACGCACCCTGAAGGAGCGGCGCGCGACCCTGATCGCGGGGTTGCGTGCCTGCAGCCGCGGGCGCCTGGAGATCGCCGATGCGCACGCGGGCATGCACCTGGTGGTCTGGCTGCGGGACCGCTCCCGCGCCGACGGCGATGCGTTGATCGAGCTGGCCCGTTCGCGCGGACTCGGCCTGTACCCGATCGCGCCCTACTATGCCGACCCGCCGGACCGCGCCGGCCTGCTGATGGGCTACTGCGGCCTGTCCGTGCGCGAGATCCGCGAGGCCATGTGGCTCTTCGCCGGCTGCCTGGACGAGCTGTTCCCGACGCCCTCAGCGTGAGGCGAGCATGGCGGCCAGCAGCCCGGCGGCGAACCAGGCCAGGTCCCAGGCGGAGGTGCCCAGGCGCACCAGCAGCCAGCCGAATTCCGTGCCCATGCGCAACAGTGATTCCCAGGGCATGAGCCCGAGCGGCCCGCCGATCCATGCGGCGGCGATGCCCCAGCACGCGAGGAGGATGGTGATCGTGGTGGCGAGCACGGCCGCCGCCGCGCGCCCTGCGCCGGGCGGGACCCGCGCCATGCGCAGCACCAGCGCCATGTCCAGCCCGGCGACCACGGCCATGCCGCTGCAGCCGCGGCCCGTCCAGGCGGCCAGCAGCACCCAGGCGGCGGCGAATCCCAGGCAGGACAGCGCGAGCAGCGGGAAGGCGAGCCGGGCGGAGCGGGCGGGGGACGAAGCGGTCATGCGCGACGGCGAAACGGTCAGGTGCGGCAGGATACCCGTTCGGCGCCGGTACAATGGCGGCCCTTGAGCGGCGCGACGCCGCCTCCATCTCAACCCCATGTATTCACGCAGCAGCGAACCGGTGCGCTTCGAGCGCGATTGCGAGGCCGTCCTCGTCCCGCAGGGCGAATCGGTGACCCTGCCCGCAGGCAGCGTCGGCTACATCACCCAGGCGCTGGGCGGCAGCTGGACCGTGTTCGTCGAGGGCAACCTGTTCCGGATCGCCGGCAAGGACGGCGACGCGATCGGCAAGGAGCCGCCGGAGCCGCTGACCCTGCCCGACGGCGCCGACGACGCCGCGGTCGAGCAGCTGGTGTGGAAGCAGCTGCGCACCTGCTTCGATCCCGAGATCCCGATCAACGTGGTGGACCTGGGCCTGATCTACGAGGCCTCGCTGCGCCCGCTCGGCGAGGGCAAGCGCGCGGTCGACGTGAAGATGACCCTGACCGCCCCGGGCTGCGGCATGGGCGAGATCCTGGTCGACGACGTGCGCAACAAGCTGGAGCTGATCCCGACGGTCGTCGAGGCCGACGTCGAACTGGTGTTCGACCCGCCGTGGAACCAGACCATGATGTCCGAGGCCGCGCGCCTCGAAACGGGCATGCTGTAGGGCAGCAGACAGCGGAAGACAATCCGGATTCGTGAAAGGAATCACGATTTCACGTGCAACCAATCGCCGCGCGCCCGTTGCGGCCTGATTTTCCCGTCGTGTAGCGTCGATTCGCGAACCGCGCTGTCAGTTCGCGTTCACGTCGAATGACGCGAGACACAGGGATGTTCCACGCGACAAGACGCCCTCCTGTCCCGTGCCGGCCGGCCCTCCCGCCGCCCAGGCGGCATTTCCTTTTCCAGGGTAGGTATCCGATGTCCAGCATGTCCTTCCGCCGCATGCCCGTGCATGCACTCGCGGCGACCGCGTTCGCGCTGTCGTCGCTGGCCGCGCCGGCGATCGCCGGCCGCGCCGACCTTGGTGGCCTGCAGTCGGCCACGTCCTTCGACCAGTTCATCGTCAGGTACCGGGACGGCGCGCCCGAGCGCACCGATCCGGCGTTGCGCGCGCGCGGGCTCGAGGCCGCCGCGCGCAGCGTCGCCGCAGGCTCCCGTGCGTTGCGTGCGGCAGATGGCTCGGCCGTGTCGTTGCGGCTGACCCACGAGCGCCGGCTGGCGGTGGGCGCGGACGTGGTCCGCGTCGACCGCAAGCTGGGGCGCGCCGATGCCGAGGCCCTGATCCGCCAGCTGGCGGCCGATCCGAACGTGGAGTACGTCGAGGTCGACAAGCTCAACCGGCCGTTCTTCACGCCCAACGATCCGCGCTACGCCGACCAGTGGCACTACTTCGAAGCGACCGGCGGCCTGAACCTGCCGTCGGCCTGGGACAAGTCCACCGGCGCCGGCGTGGTGGTGGCGGTGCTCGACACCGGCATCACCTCGCACAGCGACCTCAACGGCAACCGCCTGCCGGGCTACGACTTCATCTCCAACGCCACCGTGGCCGGCGACGGCAACGGCCGCGACAGCGATCCCAGCGATCCGGGCGACTTCTACGGTGGCTACGCGTCGAGCTGGCACGGCACCCATGTCGCCGGCACCATCGCCGCGCTCACCAACAACGGCGTCGGCGCCGCCGGCGTGGCGTTCAACGCGAAGATCGTGCCGGTGCGCGTGCTCGGGCGCGGCGGCGGCTACGATTCGGACATCATCGATGCGATCACCTGGGCCTCCGGCGGCATCGTCTCCGGCGTGCCCGCCAACGCCAACCCGGCCGAGGTGATCAACCTCAGCCTCGGCGGCGAGGGGCCGTGCTCGACCACGTGGCAGAACGCGATCAACGGTGCGGTGGGCCGCGGCACCACGATCGTGGTCGCCGCCGGCAACGACAACGCGAACGTGTCGGGATACTCGCCGGGCAACTGCGCCAACGTGGTGTCGGTGGCCGCCAACGACCGCCAGGGCAACCGCGCCTGGTATTCCAACTACGGCAACCTGATCGACGTCACCGCGCCGGGCGGCGAGACCTGCGTGCCGAACGCGAGCAACACCGGCTGCAGCTCGACCGCCACGCCCGCGCAGGGCGTGTGGTCGACGCTCAACAGCGGCAGCACGACCCCCGGCAGCGAGTCCTACGCGTCCTACCAGGGCACCTCGATGGCCGCGCCGCACGTGGCCGGCGTGGTCGCGCTGATGCAGGCGGCCGCGCCCAGCCCGCTCACGCCGGCACAGGTCGAGACGATCCTCAAGCAGACCGCGCGGCCGCTGCCCGGCAGCTGCAGCGGCGGCTGCGGCGCGGGCATCGTCGATGCCAATGCCGCGGTGGTCGCGGCGATGGGCGGCTCGGGGCCGGGCAACAACCCGCCCAACGCCGACTTCACCAGCACGGTCAGCGGGCTCACGGTGCAGTTCACAGACACCTCGACCGACAGCGACGGCAGCATCGTCTCGCGCAGCTGGAACTTCGGCGACGGCACCAGTTCCAGCGCCGCCAACCCGTCCAAGACCTACGCTTCGGCCGGCAGCTACAACGTGACGCTCACGGTAACCGACGACGACGGCGCCAGCAGCAGCCGCACGCGCGCGGTGACGGTCGGCGCCGGCGGCGGCGACGTGCTCCAGAACGGCGTGCCGGTGACGGGTCTGTCCGGTGCATCGGGAAGCACGCGCACCTGGACCATCGAAGTCCCGGCCGGGGCGAACAACCTGGTCGTGAAGATCGCGGGCGGCAGCGGCGATGCCGACCTGTACGTGCGCCGCGGCTCGCCGCCGACGACCACCAGCTACGACTGCAGGCCGTACCTCACCGGCAACAACGAGACCTGCACGTTCGCCTCGCCGCAGTCCGGGACCTGGTACGTGATGCTGCGCGGCTACTCGGCGTTCTCCGGGGTGACGCTCACCGCGTCCTACCAGGCCGGGAGCGGCGGCACCCAGACCTATACCAACAGTACCGACTATCCGATCAACGACCATGCGACGGTGGAGAGCCCGATCACCGTGTCCGGGCGCAGCGGCAACGCGCCGTCCAACACCCCGGTGGCGGTGGACATCCGCCACACCTACCGTGCGGACCTGAAGGTCGACCTTGTGGCCCCGGATGGCAGCGTCTACGTGCTGCACAACCGCACCGGCGGCAGCGCCGACAACATCATCGGCACCTACACCGTGAACCTCTCGAGCGAGCCGCGCAACGGCACGTGGCGGCTGCGGGTGAACGACAACTGGTCGGGTGACACCGGCTACATCAACAGCTGGAGCATCACGTTCTGAGTGCGCCTGGCGCCTGCCCGGTCCCGGTTCGCCGGGGCCGGGCGGCGGTACGGCGCACCCGGGAAGGTGCCACCGGCGGCAGGAGACACCATGGGTCCCTCCGGGCGCGGTTGCGGTCCGTTCGCGATGGCGGCGATGCTGGCCACGGCCTGCCTGCTGCTGGCAGGCTGTGCCCACGCCCAGGAGGACACGCCGATGCAGGCACCCGCCGCCGACGCCATCTTGCCGGGCGAGGGACCGTTCCAGCGGTTCATCGTCCGCTACCGCGCCGACAGCGCCGGGGCCGGCGACCCGGCCGCGGCCGCCAGGCGCCTGCAGCGCACCGTGGACGAAGCCGGCCTCGCACCGGCGACGTCGGCGTCGTGGCAACGCCGGCTGGCGGTGGGCGGCGACGTGTTCGTCCTCGACCGGCCCCTCGACCGCGCGGCCGCGCGGCGCCTGGTGGAGGCGTTCCTCGCCGACCCGGAGGTCGAATCGATCGAGGTCGACCGCATGCTCGGGTTCGACCCGCCGGGCAGGCGGCCGATGCGCGAGCGCTGAGGGCGCGCGCCTAGTCGATCGCCTCGAAGCGGTTCGCCTCGACGTTCTTGCGCACCCGCGCCGGGTCCCAGATGCGGCCGTTCATGGCGATGTAGGTGCCCGGGGGCAGCACCTGGACCGCGCCGACGGCGGTACCGATGTTGAACTCCGCGTCCGAACCGCGGAACCGGGCGGGGCTCAGTGCGCCGGTGAGCACGATGGTGCGGTCGGTGAGCGTGGACAGCACCCGCGCCGTCTCGACCATGGTGTCGGTGCCGTGGGTGACCAGCACGTGGCGCGTGGGCTGTGCGGCGATGGCGGCGCGCACGAGTTCGCGGTCCCGGTCGTCCAGGTGCAGCGAATCCTTGCGCAGGATCGGGATGACCCGGAAGCGGAACGCGACGTCCAGTTCCGACAGCAGCCGCCCGATCTGCGGGTCGCCGACCTGGAAGTCGGATTTGTCGTCGAAATAGGTCTTGTCGATGGTCCCGCCGGTGGTGACGATCAGAAGCTCTTCCATCTTGGGTTGACTCCGGATATTGAATGCGCTCAGCGCCCGCGGGCGAAGCGCGCGCGCACGCCGGGCCAGGTGGCGGCGAACACGAGCGCGACCGACAGCGCCGTGGCGGCGAGGGCGAAGCCGCGCTCGCCCGGTTCGGACCATGCGGTCATCACCCCGTGGCAGAACAGCAGCAGCCCCAGCACGGCGGCCCAGAACGGCGCCCTGGCACCGCCGGCGGTGACGGCCGCGAGCATCAGCGCGATCGGCAGCACGAACACCAGCAGGGCGGCGAGGAAATGGTCGTCGCCGGCGAACCACGCCAGGTACAGCACCGCCAGCGCAGCCAGCAGCGCGCACAGCACGGTGCGGTGCGAACGCGCCGGCATCAGCCCAGCCTCGCGGCCAGGGTGGCGATGCGCCGGCCCAGCGCACGGGCCAGCACGGCCTCGTCCTCGCTTGGCTCGGGATCGTCGCCGGTGCCGGCGACGTGGCTGGCGCCGTACGGCGTGCCGCCGCTGCGGGTGGTGGCCAGCCGCGGCTCGGTGAACGGGATGCCGGCGATCACGCAGCCGTGGTGCAGCAGCGGCAGCATCATGCTCAGCAGGGTCGATTCCTGGCCGCCGTGCATGCTGGTGGTCGAGGTGAACACGCCGGCGGGCTTGCCGACCAGGGTGCCGCTGGCCCATTCGGCGCCGAGTCCGTCGACGAAGTGCTTGAGCGGCGCGGCCATGTTGCCGAAGCGGGTCGGGCTGCCCAGGACGAGGCCGGCGCATTCGTCCAGGTCCGCGCGCTCCACGTAGGGCGCGCCCGACTCCGGTACCGGCGGCTCGGCGACCCGGGTGACCGGCGCCACCGGCGGCACGGTGCGCAGGCGCGCCGCCATGCCCGGCACCTCGCCGACCCCGCGTGCGACCTGGCGCGCGAGCCGCGCCACCGAACCGTTGCGGCTGTAATACAGGACCAGGATGTCGGGCATGCTGCCTCCGTCGGCCGGGGCGCCATTCTGACAGGCTTTGTGGCGCGGCTCACCGCGCCGGGCATTTGCTACGCTGCCCGGATGCAGCCGCTGGCGACGCTGAACCTGTGGATGGAGCGGATCCGCGACCGGGAGCGGGCCGGCACCTTCGCCCGCTTCCTCGCCCGCCGCTTCCTCGACGACCGCCTGTTCCAGGCCGCCGCGGCGCTGGCCTACACCACGATCTTCGCCCTGGTGCCGTTGGCGATCGTGGTGCTGGGCGTGTTGTCGGCGTTCCCGGTGTTCGGCGAATGGCGCGACCAGCTCACCGAGTACATCTTCTCCAACTTCGTCCCCAGCGCAGCCGCCACGGTGAAGGAAACCCTGCTGCGCCTGGTGGGCGACGCGACCACGATCACCGTGGCCGGCGCGATCGGCCTGATCGCCTCGCTGCTGATCACCCTGAACAGCATCGAAGGCACGTTCAACCAGATCTGGCGCGTGCCGGCCTCGCGCCCGCGGCTGGGGCGGTTCCTGGTGTACTGGACCGTGCTCACCCTCGGCGCGATGCTGGCCGCCGCCTCGCTGGCGCTGTCGGCGTGGCTGTTCGCGCTGCCGGTCTTCTCCACGAGCGAGGGCAGGGCGCTGTCGGGGTTCGCGTTGCGGGCGGCGCCGGTGCTGATCGAACTGCTGCTGATCACCGCGCTGTACCGCGTGGTGCCGCACCGCACGGTGGCGCTGCGCCACGCCTTGGCCGGTGCGGTGATCGCCACGGTGCTGCTCGAGATCGTGAAGTGGGGCCTGGGCGTGTACCTGGGCACCTTCACGACCTACCAGCGCATCTACGGCGCACTGGCCGCGCTGCCCATCCTGATGATCTGGATCTACCTGGGCTGGGTGTCGGTGCTGCTGGGCGCCTCGTTCGCCTCCGCGGTGTCGGCGTTCCGCTACCAGCCGGCGGCGATGCGGCTGCCCGAGGGCTACGAGCTGTACGGGCTGCTGCGCCTGCTCGGGCGCTTCGTGCAGTCGCGGCGACAAGGGCGCGGGCTGCACACCGAGGAGATCCTCGACATCGAGCCGATGCTCACCGATTCGCAGCTCAAGTGCTTCCTCGCCCAGCTGGCCGGAATCGACCTGCTCAAGCGCGCCGAGGACGGCCAGTGGCTGCTCGCGCGCGACCTCGATACGCTCACGCTCGCCGACCTGTACGAGGCGTGCAGGTTGCGGATCCCGGTCTCGGAGGCATGGCTGCCGTGCCGGGACGATCCGCTCGGCGCCGATGCCGTGGCCGCGCTCGACGAACTCCGCCTGCCGCTGCGCGACCTGCTCCGGCGCAACGTGTCCAACCTCTACCCCCGCTCAGGTGAACCCGCATGAACCCCAGGATCCCCGCAGTCCTTCTCGTCCTCCTGCTGCTGGCCGGGTGCCGGCAGGCGACCGCGCCGGCGGACGAGCCGGCCGCCGATGGCGATGCGGGCGCGCCCGCGGTGGCCGTCCCCGCCGACGAGGCCGGGGCGCCGGACGCGGAGGAGCCGGTGCGCCCGGATACCCCGGCCCTGCAGGTGACGACCGTCGATGGCGGCGAATACGACCTCGCCCAGCATCGCGGCCAGTGGGTGGTGGTGAACTTCTGGGCGACCTGGTGCTCGCCGTGCCTGAAGGAGATGCCCGAGCTTTCCGCCCTGCACACGATGCGCGAGCACATCAGCGTGGTCGGCCTGGCCTACGAGGAGATCGACGTGCCGGCGATGCGGTCGTTCCTCGCCGAGCGTCCGGTGGCCTACCCGATCGCGATCATCGACGTCTACGACCCGCCGGCCGACTTCGACACCCCGCGCGGGCTGCCGATGACCTACCTGATCGCCCCCGACGGGAAGGTGGCGCGGCAGTTCCTCGGCCCGGTCACGGCGAAGGACATCGAGACCGCGATCGCCGGCAGTGGCGGTCCCTCGCTCGAATCGCTGTCGAGCCTGCCGGGGCCGGGGGAGGCGTGATGAAGGCGGCGCTGTTCCGGGTCGACGGCCGGGTGCAGGGGGTCGGTTTCCGCGCCGCCACCCGGGCGCAGGCGCTGGCGCTGGGGCTGCGCGGCCATGTGCGCAATCTCGTCGACGGCGGGGTGGAGGTGCTGGCGGTCGGCGGTGATGCCGCGATCGAGGCGCTGGCGCAGTGGCTGGAGGACGGCCCGCCGGCGGCGCGCGTGCAGCACCTGGCGCGCACCGACCTGCCGCAGGCGCCGGACGTGCCCCAGGGTTTCGTGATCGCCGGCGACTAGCGCCGGCGACGCGGACGCGCACCCGGCGTCAGGGCGTCGTGGCCGACGGGTCGGCTCCGCCCTCGTACAGCCGGCGCGCGCGCTCGGCGTGGTCGTGTTCCAGCGGCGGCGGCCGGACCTCGGCCGCGACCACCTGGTCCTGCCAGCCCGGCAGCCTGCGCACGCCCTTGGCCACTGCGCCCAGGCCCCGGTTGACCGCCATCTGCACGTAGCCGCCGCGCATGCCGACCTCCTCCAGGCTCGGCGACTCGTCCCAGCGCCGCGAGAACACGGTGCCCCCGACCTCGACCGGATTCCGGAACGCGAACGGGTCGGCCGGCGGACGCGGCGCGACGACGCGAACCGGCGCCAGTTCGACCTCGCCCCCGGACCCGTCGGACCGGTCGCGTGCGTCTGCCGGAGGTTGGCGGGCGCCGGCGGCCGACGGGGCGATGCAGCCGGAGGACACGGCCACGGCGGCCAGCATCGCCGCCGCCCGGCGCCGGCCTCGCGTCAAGGGCATCCGCGACGGCGTGGAGATCGGATCATCCCGGCGTGCCCTCGTGTCATCGGTCGCGCGCATGGTGCCGGGCGGGGCGTGCGGGGTGGACGCCGCGGCAACGGGGTCAACGGGATTCGTTCAGGCGCGGGCGCAGGGTAGCCAGGTTGCAGGGGCGCGTGCGCGCGTCGAGCTGGGCGCGGATGATCCGTTCCCACGCGGTGCGGCAGGCCGAGGTCGAGCCGGGCAGCGCGAACAGGAAGGTGCCGTTGGCCAGGCCGGCGAATGCGCGCGACTGCAATGCGGACGTGCCGATCTCCTCGAACGACAGCGCGCGGAACAACTCTCCGAATCCCGGCATGACCTTGTCCAGCAGCGGCAGCAGCGCCTCGGGGGTGGAGTCGCGCCCGGTGAAGCCGGTGCCGCCGGTGACCAGGATGCCGTCGACCGCCGGGTCGGCGATCCACTTCGACACCAGCGCGCGCATCGCGTAGCGCTCGTCCGGCAGCAGCGCGCGCTCGGCCAGGCGGTGGCCGTCGGCCTGCAGCGCGGAGCACAGGTAGTCGCCCGAGCCGTCCTCGGCCAGGGTGCGCGAGTCCGAGACGGTCAGCACGCAGAGGGTGAGCGGGATCGGGGCGTCGGCGGCGGTCATGGCCGGAGCGTACCGCAGTCGCGCGGCCGGCGTGGCGTCATGCCTGGCGCAGGGCCAGCGAATACCACTGGGTCGCGTCCTCGCGCCAGCCGGCGGCGCGGTAGGTGGCGCGCGCGGCCTCGTTGTCGCGCGCGGTCTCGAGCTGGATCCAGGCGGCGCCGTCCTCGCGGGCGAAGTCCGCGGCCGCGTCGAGCAGTCGCCGGGCCACGCCCCGGCGGCGCATCTGCGGCAGCACGAACAGGTCGTTGAGGATCCAGATCCGCGCCAGCCGCACCGATGAAAACATCGGATACAGCTGGGCGAAGCCGGCCGCCTTGCCGTCCAGGCGCGCCAGCAGCGCCCGCGACTCGCCGAAGCGCAGGCGCTGGCGCAGCCAGTCGCGGGAGGCCGCAGGGTCGGAGGGCTGGCCGTAGAACTGGCGGTAGGCGTCGAACAGCGCCGCGAGCGCGTCGAGGTCTGCCGGCTGGACGTGGTCGATGGTGACGGCCATGGTCAGGATTCCTGGGTGAGCCGGGCCAGCGCATCGGCCTGGTGTTCGCGCGAGAGGCGGTCGACGAGCGGGTCGATGTTGCCCTCGAGCACGTTGGGCAGGTCGTACAGGGTGAGTCCTTCCACGCGGTGGTCGGTGATCCGCCCCTGCGGGTAGTTGTAGGTGCGGATGCGCTGGCTGCGGTCGCCGCTGCCGACCTGCAGCTTGCGGCTGGCCGCGGTCGCGGCGGCGCGGCGCTCGGCCTCCATCCCGGCGATGGTGGCGCGCAGGCGCTTCATCGCCTTGTCGCGGTTGGCGTGCTGGCTGCGCTCGGTCTGCGACTCGACCACGATGCCGGTGGGCAGGTGGGTGATGCGCACCGCCGAATCGGTCTTGTTGACGTGCTGGCCGCCGGCGCCGGAGGAGCGGAAGGTGTCGATCCGCAGGTCGGCCGGGTTGATCTCCACCGGCTCGCCGTCGTCCTCGATCGGGATGATCGCGACCGTCGCGGCGGAGGTGTGGATCCGGCCCTGCGATTCGGTCTCGGGCACGCGCTGCACCCGGTGGGTGCCGGATTCGAACTTGAGCCGCGCGTAGGCGCCTTCGCCCTCGACCCGGGCGATGACCTCGCGGAAGCCGCCGTGCTCGCCCGGGTTGGCCGACTCGATCTCCACCCGCCAGCCCTGGCGCTCTGCGTAGCGGGTGTACATGCGCAGCAGGTCGCCGGCGAAGATCGCGGCCTCGTCGCCGCCGGTGCCGGCGCGGATCTCCAGGTACAGGCCGCCGTCGTCGCGCGCGTCGCGCGGCACCAGCAGCGCCATCAGCTGCTCCTCGAGCGCGTCGAGGCGGGCCTGGGCGGCGGCGATCTCCTCCTCGGCCAGGTCGCGCAGCTCGGGGTCGTTGCGCATCTCCCGCGCGGCCTCGAGGTCGGCGCGGGCGCGGGCCTGGTCGGCCATCGCGGTCGCCAGCGGCTGGAGCCGGGAGAACTCGCGCGAGAGCGCGCGGAAGCGTTCCTGGTCGCCCGCCACCGCCGGGTCGGCGAGCAGGCGTTCGAGTTCGTCGCGGCGTTCGGCCAGCGCCTCCAGCTTACGGCGCAGGGTCGGCAGCATCGTCGCGGTTCTGGAGCGGTGGCAGCAGCGGCTCGAATGCGCGCAGCAGGTCCAGGTTGCCCTGCGCGGCGGCGTCGCGCAGGACGGCGGTGGGCACGTGCAGCAGGCGGTTGGACAGGGCGTGGGCGAGCTGGTCCACGACCGCCGCCGGATCGAGCCCGTGCGCCAGCTGCTGGTGCGCGCGCGACACCAGTTCGGCGCGGGTCGCGTCGCCGTGCGCGCGCAGCCGCTTGAGCGGCTCGTTGCGCGCGCCCAGCGCCAGCGCCTGGGCGTAGCGCGCGACCTGCAGGTCGACGATCGTCTCGGCTTCCTGCGCGGCGTCGCCGCGGCTGCGGCGGTTCTGCTCGACGACGCGGTCGAGGTCGTCGACGGTGTAGAGGAACGCATCCTCCAGCGCCGCGACCTCGGGTTCGATGTCGCGCGGCACCGCGAGGTCGAGCAGCATCATCGGCCTGCGCTTGCGCAGCGACAGCGCCTGTTCGACCCGGGCACGGGTGAGGACCGGGGTCTGGCTGGCGGTGGCGGAGAACACCACGTCGGCCATGAACAGGTGGTGCTCGAGTTCCTCCAGCGGCAGTGCCACCCCGCCGTGGCGCTCGGCCAGCTCCTGGGCGTGGCGGTAGGTGCGGTTGGCGACCAGCAGCCGCTTCACCCGCGCCTGGGCGAGGTGGCGGGCGACCAGTTCAATGGTCTCGCCGGCGCCGATCAGCAGCGCCACCGAGTCGTCGGGGCGCGCGAACGATTCCTGCGCCAGGCGCACGGCCAGCGAGGCGACCGACACCGGGCTCGAGCCGATCCGGGTCTCGGTGCGCACGCGCTTGGCGGTCACGAAGGCGTGCTGGAACAGGCGGTCGAGTTCGTTGCCGAGGGTCCCGGACTCGCGCGCCATCGACCAGGCCTGCTTGACCTGGCCCAGGATCTGCGGCTCGCCCAGCACCATCGAATCCAGGCCGCAGGCGACGCGGAACAGGTGCCGCGCCGCGCCTTCGCCCGCGTGCCGGTACAGGTAGGCGTGCAGGTCGTCGCCGCCGCCCGGTTGCGACGCCAGCCATCCGGCCAGCGCCGCGTCGTCGTCGGCGCAAGCGTAGAGCTCGGTGCGGTTGCACGTCGACAGCAGCGCCACCTCGCGCACCCCCGGCAGCGCGCGCAGGCCGGCCAGCGCGGCGGGCACGTCGCGTTCGGCGAACGCGACCTGCTCGCGCAGGGCGACCGGGGCGGTCTGGTGGTTGATGCCGAGGGCGTACAGGGTCATGCGCTTTGGCTGGCGGCCCGTACGGAGTGACCGTTCAGGCGCTTGCGATAAGCTTCCGGTTCGAGTGCTCCATTCTAAGGTCCGGCCGACGTCGATGCCCGTTTTCCCGAATCCCGTGCGCCGGTTCCTGCCGCGCGCGGCCCTGCTGGGCTGCCTCTGGCTGGCCTGGCTGGCGCCGGCGCAGGCCGACGATCGGCTGCGTGAAGACGTGTTGGGCGCGACCATGGCCGGCGAGTTCGCGCTCCAGGCCGGACGCCTCGACGAGGCCGCCGGCTGGTACCTGGACGCGGCCCGCGCGGCCGGTCCGGACGATGCCGGGCTGGCCGAACGCGCCACCCGGATCGCCCTGCTGGGCAAGGACGACCGCACCGCGGCCGCGGCCCTGGACCTCTGGCGCGAGCGCGCCCCGGCGTCGCTGGCGATGCGCGCGGCCGAGGCCACCCTGGCCCTGCGCACCGGCCGCAGCCGCCGCGCGCTGCGCCACCTGCGCGCGCTGATGGCCGACCCGGACCCGGCCGGCTGGCGGCACGCTCTCTCGGTGGTCGCGACCGGCCCGCGGGATCCGGCCGTCTCGGCCAAGGTCATGCGCGCGCTGTTTGACGAGGACGCCGTGCCGGGCACCCTGCAGGCCTGGCTGGCCTTCGGCGATCTGGCCCAGCGCCTGGACGAGGAGCAGCTGACCCGGCGGGTGATCGCCCGCATCGTCGAACGCTTCCCCGGCGAGCCGCGGGTGGCGCTGCTGCGGGCTTCGCAATTGCGCGAGGCCGGCGATCTGGAGGGCGCGCGAGCCGCGCTGGCCGAGGCCGGCGCCGTGGTCGAGGTCCTGCCCGAACTGCGCCTGGCGCTGGCCGCGGAGTACGACGCCATCGGCGACCCGGCGACCGCCGAGCAGCTCCTGGCGAGGGGGCCGCAGGACCGCCACGTGCAGGCAGTGCGGGCCTCGCTGCTGGCCAAGGCCGAAGACCGGGAGTCGCTGCGGGCCCTGTACGAGGAATTGCGGCGCGGCGCCTCCAATCCCGACCCGGGCTACCGCCTGCTGCTCGGCCAGGTGGCCGAGTTCCTCGACCTGCATGCCGAGGCGCTGGAGTGGTACGAGAGCGTGGCCGGCGGCGACGCGCGGCTGCAGGCGCGCTTGCAGGCCTCGCGCGTGCTGCACGAGCTGGACCGGCGCGAAGAGGCGTACGCGGCCCTGCGGCGGATGCAGGTGGATGGCTCGATCAACGAGGAGGCGCGCCGCGCCGCCTACCTGGTCGAGGGCGAACTGCGCGCGCGCGACGGCGACCTGGAGGCCGAGAACGAGGTCTACGCCCGCGCCCTGGCCGACTGGCCGGACGAGCCTTCGCTGCTGTATGCCCGCGCCCTGATGTGGGAGCGGCACGACGACATCGCGCGCGCCGAGGCCGACCTGCGCAAGATCCTTGTCGCCGATCCGGAGAACGTGGCCGCGCTCAACGCCCTGGGCTACACCCTTGCCGACCGCACCGATCGCTACCGCGAGGCGCTGGAGCTGATCGACCGGGCGCGCGTCGCCGAGCCCGGCAATGCCGCGATCATCGACAGCTACGGCTGGGTGCTGTACCGCCTCGGCCGCCATGAGGAAGCGCTGTCGGAACTGCGTCGTGCCTACACCCTGCAGAAGGACGCCGAGATCGCGGCGCACATCGGCGAGGTGCTGTGGGTGCTGGGGCGGCGCGACGAGGCGCAGCGCTACTTCGATGACGCGCGCCGGCTCGATCCCGACAACCGCGCGCTGCGGCGCGCGCTGGAGAAGCTCGGCGCATGAACCGCTTCCGCCTCCCCGCCGCGGCGCTGGCCGCGGCACTGCTGCTCGCCGGTTGCGCCACGCCGCCGGTGCGCGCGCCGGTGCAGGTCGATCCGATGGTGGCCGGGCGCGCCGATGCCGAGCGCGCCTCGCTGCAGTCCTGGCGCCTGGCCGGGCGGGTGGCGATCTCCGGTGGACGCCAGGGCGGCAGCGGACGGCTGGACTGGGCGCAGGCGGGCGGCCGCTACGACGTCACGCTGTCGGCGCCGGTGACCCGGCAGGGGTGGCGGCTGAGCGGGGACGCCCGGCACGCACGGCTCGAGGGCGTCGAGGGCGGGCCGCGCGAGGGCGCGGACGTCGAAGCGCTGCTGTTCGAGGCCACCGGCTGGGACATCCCGGTCCGGGCCCTGGTGGCCTGGGTCCGGGGCGTGGCGGCGCCCGAGGCGATGCACGGGCCGGCGCGGGTGGACTACGGCGCGGACGCGCTCCCGGTCCGGCTGGAACAGGCGGGCTGGACGATCGGTTATGGCGAGTGGTTCGCCGCCGGCATCGGGCAGCCGCCGCTGCCGCGCCGGATCGAGGCCACGCGCGGCGATGCGCGGGTGCGCCTGGTGGTGGATGGCTGGACCGTGCTGCCGGGCGGCCCGTCGGGCGATCCGCCCGGACCCGCCGGCGCGGGCGACGACGGGGGCTGAGCGGTGGCGCGGCTGGACCCCGTCGACGGCTGGACCCGCTGGCCGGCGCCGGCCAAGCTCAACCTGTTCCTGCGCATCCCCCGGCGCCGGCCCGACGGCTACCACGAGCTGCAGACGGTGTTCCGGATGCTGGCCTGGGGCGACACGGTCCGGATCCGGCTGCGCGGGGACGGCGCCATCCGCCGCGTCGGCCCTTCCGCGGCCGGCGTGGACGAAGACGCAGACCTCCTGGTCCGCGCCGCCAGATTGCTGCAATCGGAGGCGAACGTCGGCCTTGGTGCCGATATCTCCGTCGAAAAGCGCATTCCGGTGGGCGCCGGCTTCGGCGGCGGCTCGTCCGATGCGGCTACCGTGCTGCGGGCTCTCGACCGGCTCTGGGGCCTGGGCCTGGGCGAGGACCGGCTGGCCGCGCTGGGCCTGGCGCTGGGCGCCGACGTGCCCGTGTTCGTGCGCGGCCGCAATGCCTGGGCCGAAGGGGTGGGCGAGCGGCTGACCCCGCTCGATCTCCCCGACGCCTGGTACGTGCTCGCCGACCCGGGCGTCCACGCGCGCACCGCCGACCTGTTCCAGGCCCCTGAATTGACGCGAAATGCCGCGCCCGCGACAATAGCCGACTTCGTTTCGGGAGCGTGGCTCGGCAATGCGTTCGAGCCGGTGCTGCGCCGCCGCGAGCCCGCCGTCGAAGCGGCGTTCGCGGTGCTGGCGCGGATCGGCCGGCCGCAGCTTACCGGGTCGGGCAGCGGCTGCTTCGTGGAGTTCGCCAATGGCGACTCCGCCGTCGCCGCGTTGCCGCGGCTGTCGCCGGGCCTGCGGGCCTGGGTGGCGGCAGGCGCGCGGCGGTCCCCGTTGCTGGATGCGCTCGAAGGACTGGACGTGGCGGGAGTGTGGTGAATTCGCAATGACCGGTGGCTGGTGGCTGGAGGTTCGCGCGGCGAGCGCCCAGCCACGAACAACCGGTCGCCTCTGCAGGGGCGTCGCCAAGTGGTTAAGGCACCGGGTTTTGATCCCGGCATGCGTAGGTTCGAATCCTTCCGCCCCTGCCATTCCAGCCCCTGGCGCGGGCTGGCGATGGCGGACCGCAACCTGTCACGCAACAACCCACACCACCGCACGGTCGGGGCGGAGCAGTAGGACATGAAAGAAGACCGGAACCTGCTGATCTTCTCGGGCAACGCGAACCGGCCGCTGGCGCAGGCCGTGTGCCGCGAGCTCGGGGTGCGGCCGGGCAAGGCGCTGGTCTCGACGTTCTCCGACGGCGAGGTCCAGGTCGAGATCGAGGAGAACGTGCGCCGCCAGGACGTGTTCGTCCTGCAGCCGACCAACGCGCCCTCGGCCGAGCACCTGATGGAACTGCTGGCGCTGATCGACGCGCTCAAGCGCGCCTCGGCCAGCTCGGTGACCGCGGTGGTGCCGTACTTCGGCTACGCGCGCCAGGACCGGCGCATGCGTTCGTCGCGGGTGCCGATCACCGCCAAGCTGGTCGCGAAGATGTTCAGCGCCGCCGGCGCCGACGGCATGCTCACCGTCGACCTGCACGCGGACCAGATCCAGGGCTTCTTCGACATCCCGGTCGACAACGTTTACGCCTCGCCGCTGCTGCTCGCCGACATCTGGCGCGTGCACGGCACCGACAACGTGATCGTGGTGTCGCCGGACGTGGGCGGCGTGGTCCGCGCCCGGGCCCTGGCCAAGCGCCTGGACGACGCCGACCTGGCGATCATCGACAAGCGCCGCCCCAAGGCCAACGTGGCCACGGTGATGAACATCATCGGCGACGTGGCCGGCAAGACCTGCGTGCTGGTCGACGACATCGTCGACACCGCGGGCACGCTGTGCGCCGCCGCCGGTGCGCTCAAGGCCAACGGTGCGCAGAAGGTCGTGGCCTACTGCACCCATCCGGTGCTGTCGGGCGCGGCGATCGACAACATCACCCGTTCGCAGCTCGACGAACTGGTGGTCACCGACACCATCCCGCTGTCGGAAGCGGCCCGCGCCTGCGACCGCATCCGCCAGCTCAGCGTCGCCGAGATGCTGGCCGAGACGATCCGCCGGATCGCCTTCGGAGAATCCGTCAGCTCGCTTTACGTGGACTGACGCCGCCGCTCACCTGGTCGCGGGTGAGCGATCCCCACCGCCGCGAGGCGGATTTACCTGCAGAAGAAGAGAAGCAAACATGGCAACGACGCACGAAATCAAGGTCGAGCGCCGTACGGACGAAGGGAAGGGTGCGAGCCGCCGCCTTCGCCGCAGCGGCAAGATCCCGGCCATCGTCTACGGTGGCGAGCTCGCCCCGGTCAACATCCAGCTCGACCACGAGCCGGTGTGGCTGGCGAGCCAGCACGAGTGGTTCTACTCGTCGATCCTGGACCTGAGCCTCAACGGCGACATCCAGAAGGTGCTGCTGCGCGACATCCAGCGCCATCCGTACAAGCAGCTGATCATGCACCTGGACTTCCAGCGCGTGAACGAGAAGGAGACGCTGCGCACGTCGGTGCCGCTGCACTTCGTCAACGAGGACAAGTCGCCGGCCGGCAAGTCGGCCGAGGTCGTGGTCACCCACGAGCTCAAGGAGATCACGGTCGAGTGCCTGCCGTCCGACCTCCCGGAGGTGATCGAGGTCGACCTGTCCGAGCTGAAGGTCGGCGACATCGTCTACCTGTCGGACCTGAAGCTGCCCAAGGGCGTCGAGATCCCGCAGCTGAAGCTGGGCAAGGACCACGACGACGCCGTGGTGACCGCCAAGCTCGGCCGCGCGGAGCCGGCGGCGGACGCCGAAGCGGGCGAGGACGAGGCCGACAAGGCCGAGTGATCCGGATTGCCGGATGGAGCGCGTCCCGCGCCGATGGCGCGGGGCACACGCGCCTCGGGAAGGCGGGGGCCGCGCAGGCCTCCGCCGCCTGACGGCGGTTCGCTCCGTCCGCCCGGACCCGACCGATGGAAGGACTGCGGCTCATCGTCGGCCTCGGCAACCCGGGGCAGGAATACGCACGGACCCGGCACAACGCCGGGTTCCGTTTCGTGGACGCGCTCGCCGCGCGGGCCAACGGGCGCTTCGGCGCCGAGGGCAAGCTGTTCGGCGAGACCGCGAAGGTGGAGGTCGCCGGGCGCAACGTCTGGCTGCTCAAGCCCTCGACCTTCATGAACCTCAGCGGCAAGTCCGTGCTCGCGGCCCTGCGCTACTGGAAGATCGAGCCCGAACAGGCCCTGCTCGCTCACGACGAGCTGGACCTGCCCCCGGGCGCGGCGCGGCTGAAGTTCGACGGCGGCCACGGCGGCCAGAACGGCCTGCGCGACGTGATGCGGCTGCTCGGCCACGGGCGCTTCCACCGCCTGCGGATCGGTATCGGCCACCCCGGCCACAAGGACCGGGTCACCCCCTGGGTGCTCGGCCGGCCCGGCAGCGGCGACGACATCCTGATCGACCGCGCGATCGACGACGCCATCGACGTCCTCCCGCTCGCCGTCCAGGGCGACTTCAACGAGGCGATGAAGCGCCTGCACACCAGCAAGGCCTGATTCGTGGTTGGTGACTGGCGATCCGGCACCCGGGTCGCCAGTCACGAACCACCAGTCACGGAACCCCCGGAACATGGGCATCCAATGCGGCATCGTCGGCCTGCCGAACGTGGGCAAGTCGACGCTCTTCAATGCACTGACCAAGGCGGGCATCGCCGCGGCCAACTTCCCGTTCTGCACCATCGAGCCGAACGTGGGCGTGGTCCCCGTGCCCGACCCGCGGCTGGCCGAGCTGGCGGAGATCGTCAAGCCCGAGCGGGTCGTGCCGACCGTGGTCGAGTTCGTCGACATCGCCGGCCTGGTCGCCGGCGCGGCCAGCGGCGAGGGCCTGGGCAACAAGTTCCTGGCCCACATCCGCGAGGTCGACGCGATCGCCCACGTGGTGCGCTGCTTCGAGCACCCGGACGTGATCCACGTGGCCAACCGGGTCGATCCGGTCGCCGACATCGACACCATCGACACCGAGCTGGCCCTGGCCGACCTGGAGACCGTGGACAAGGCCATCGCCCGCTACGAGCGGGTGGCCAAGAGCGGCGACAAGGACGCCAGGGCGCGGCTCGAGGTCCTGGCCCGGCTACGCGCGGCGCTGGACGAGGGCAAGCCGGCCCGTTCGGTGCCGCTGTCGGACGAGGAGCGGGTGCTGGTGCGCGAGCTGTTCCTGCTGACCATGAAGCCGGTGCTGTACATCGCCAACGTGCTCGAGGACGGGTTCCGGGACAACCCGCACCTGGACGCGGTCCGCGCCCGCGCCGCGACCGAGGGCGCCGAGGTGGTGCCGGTGTCGGCCGCGATCGAGGAGGAGCTGAGCCAGCTCGACGACGCCGACCGCGACGAGATGCTGGCCGGCTACGGCCTCGACGAGCCCGGCCTGAACCGGGTGATCCGGGCGGCCTACCGGCTCCTGGGCCTGCAGACCTACTTCACCGCCGGGGTCAAGGAGGTCCGCGCCTGGACGGTGAAGGCCGGGTCCACCGCGCCCCAGGCCGCAGGGGTGATCCACAGCGACTTCGAGAAGGGCTTCATCCGCGCCGAGACCATCTCCTACGAGGACTTCGTCCGCTATCGTGGCGAGGCCGGGGCGCGCGAGGCCGGCCGGCTGCGCCTGGAGGGCAAGGACTACCGGGTGCAGGAGGGCGACGTCCTGCATTTCCGCTTCAACGTCTGACCGGAGGGGCCCGGATGGAACCGGATGCGATCGCCATGGATGCGGGGAGGGACGGGTTGCGCGGGCGGGCGCTGGCCTGGGTCGAGTCGATCCCGGTCCAGCGGTTCGTGGTCGGGGTGATCGTGGCCAATGCGGTCATCCTGGGCATGGAGACCTCCCCGGCGCTGCGGGACGCGGCCGGCGGCTGGCTGGCCGTGCTCGACCAGGTCTGCCTGGCGGTGTTCGTGGTCGAGCTGACGCTGAAGCTGTGGGGCCACGGCCCGCGCTTCTTCCGCAGCGGCTGGAACGTGTTCGACCTGGTGGTGGTCGGGATCGCGCTGGTGCCGGCCTCCGGGCCGTTCGCCGTGCTGCGCGTGCTCAGGGTGCTGCGGGTGCTGCGGCTGGCCTCGATGATGCCCAGGCTGCGCTTCGTGGTGGAGGCGCTGCTGCGGGCGATCCCGGGCATCGGCGCGATCGCCGCGCTGATGCTGATCCTGTTCTACGTCGCCGCGGTGGTGGCCACCGGCATGTTCGGCGAACGCTTCCCGCACTGGTTCGGCAGCCTCGGCGCCTCGCTCTACACCCTGTTCCAGGTCATGACCCTGGACAGCTGGTCGTCCGGGCTGGTGCGCCCGGTGATGGAGGCCTACCCCTGGGCCTGGGTGTTCTTCGTGCCCTTCATCCTGCTCGCCACCTTCACCATGTTGAACCTGTTCGTCGCCATGATCGTCAACACGATGCAGGCGCTTCAGGAGCAGGGCCGGGTCGCCGCGGGCGGGCGGGGGGACGGTGCCCCGGCGCCGTCTCCGGGCGCCGCCGCGGGCGGCGCGGACCCGGTGCTGGCCGGGCTCAGGGACGAAATCCGGCTGCTGCGGACCGAGCTGGAACGGCTGCGCCGGTCGGCCGGCGCAGCGGGCGAAAATCCGCGTTGACAGTTCTTCGCGGCATGGTCAAAATAACGGGCTGTTTCACGGGTTTGCGCGTACGACGGAGGGATACCCAAGCGGCCAACGGGGGCAGACTGTAAATCTGCTGGCTTACGCCTTCGGTGGTTCGAATCCACCTCCCTCCACCAAGTCGGCCCAGCGCAGGCTCGAGGTTTTCCGCACGGCGCGGGAGTAGTTCAATGGTAGAACCTCAGCCTTCCAAGCTGATGGTGCGGGTTCGATTCCCGTCTCCCGCTCCATTGCCCTGCTGCAGTTCCCGCGCCAGGTTCCAACAAATCACGCTCACGTAGCTCAGTCGGTAGAGCACCTCCTTGGTAAGGAGGAGGTCGATGGTTCGATTCCATTCGTGAGCACCATACAAGGCGGGCCCCACCCCGCAGCGACCCGGCCGCCCCCGCGGCCGGGTTTCCACACCAGCAGAAACTACAACGTCAGCGAGAGTCACAGTCATGGCAAAGGGTAAGTTCGAGCGCACCAAGCCCCACGTGAACGTGGGCACGATCGGCCACGTGGACCACGGCAAGACGACGCTGACGGCGGCG
>Ga0207873_1000308_pt1 | contig 54831 bp, 46 predicted proteins | sample BGWIniCompost_FD_187373 | JGI IMG/M metagenome (GOLD analysis project Ga0207873, IMG submission 187373) | Cellulose adapted compost microbial communities from Newby Island Compost Facility, Milpitas, CA, USA - BGW Initial Compost (SPAdes)... ...
CCGGCCGCGACGACCTCGGCCTGCCCGGCGCCGCCCCCGCCTCCTCCCGCGCGGCGGCGGCCCTCGCCGCCGCCCGCTCGGCCCTCGGCAGGCCCTACGTCTGGGGCGCCAACGGGCCCTCCGGCTTCGACTGCTCAGGGCTGACCCAGTGGGCCTACCAGCAGGCCGGGGTGTCCCTGCCGCGCACCTCGCAGGGCCAGCGGTACGCCGGCCGGCAGATCCCGCTGTCCCAGGCGCGCCCCGGCGACCTGGTGATCTACCGCTCCGACGCCGGCCATGTCGGTATGTACGCGGGCAACGGTCAGGTGATCCACGCCCCGTACCCCGGCGCGCCGGTGCGGTACGACCCGGTCGGCATGATGCCCGTCTCGTCGGTCACCAGGGTCTGACCACACGGGGCGGGCGCCCCTACCCTCGGAAAGGTGGCTGGTCGAAGGCGGGTGTCGGGGGCGTCGGTGGTGGCGCTGTGTCTGCTGCTCGTCGCCCTGGTGGCGTGCGGCGGACCGCCGGCCGCCGACTCCGCGCGAGCCGAGGTGCAGTCGCTGCTCGACCGGCGGGCCCGCGCCGTCCTCGACCGCGACCCCGTGGCCTACGCCCGCACCGGCGACCGCACCGGCTACGACCGGCTCAGCGCCGTACCGCTGGCCGACTGGTCCTACCGGGTCACCGCCGTGCGGCGCTCCGGCGACACCGCCACCGCCCAGGCCGACCTGAGCTACCGCGTCCGGGGCCACGACCGCGCCCCGGTCACCACCGCCCGCACCCTGCGGCTGAGCCGCGGCGCCGACGACCGCTGGATCGTCGACTCCGACCGCCCCGCCCGCAAGGCCGGCCAGCAGCTGTGGGACCAGGGCACGGTGCGCGTGGCCCGGGGCGAGCGCAGCCTGGTGCTGGGCGTGGGCCGGCCCTCGGACCAGCTGCGCGACTACGCCGAGCTCGCCGACCGCGCGGTCCCCGCCGTCTCGGACGCCTGGGACCGCCCCTGGCCCCGCCGGGTGGTCGTCCTGGTCCCGGAGTCCCTGCAGGGCATGGCGGGCCTGCTGAACTCGCCCGCCTCCTCCTACCGGGGCATCGCCGCCGTCACCACCGGCGAGACCGGCACCGGCAGACGGGCGCCCGCGGACCGGGTCATCGTCAACCCGGACGCCTTCGGCCTGCTCGGCGACTCCGGCCGCCGGGTCGTCCTCACCCACGAGACCACCCACGTCGCCACCCGCGCTCACACCACGGCCGCCACCCCGCTGTGGCTCTCCGAGGGCTTCGCCGACTGGGTCGGCTACCGCAGCGGTGCCCGCACCCCCGCCGAGGCCGCCCCCGAGCTCGCCTACGCCGTCGGCCGCGGTGACCTGCCCACCGCCCTCCCCGCCGACGAGGACTTCGGCTTCTCCGGCGACGCCGACCGCCTCGCCCGCGCCTATGAGAGCGGCTGGCTCGCCTGCCGCCTGATCGCCGACCGCTGGGGCGAGGACCGCCTCGGCGAGTTCTACCGCGCCGTGGGCGCCCACGACCGGCGCGAAGGAGCCGTCGAGTCCGCCATGAAGAGCGTCCTCGGCACCACCCCCGAGGCCTTCACCGCCCAGTGGCGCGACTACCTGCGCGCCGAACTCGGCTGATCCTCCGGCCCTCCCGCACCGGTCTCAGGAGGACGGGACGCCCGCCCGCGGAGCACGGGTGCGGTGAGCCGGGGCGGGGGAGGACGGAACGGGGCGGGGAACCGTGTCGGTCCACAGGCGGCGGGCCGCGAGCACGGAGGCGGCGACCAGCAGGCCGTTGCGCAGGAAGAGGAGGGTGATGCCGAGGGCGTCGCTGCCGACCACCTCGGCGAAGAAGACGGGGAACTCCAGCACCGTGACCGGGCAGGCGGCCAGGACCAGGACGGCCGGGAGCGTCATGCGGCTGCCGCGGAAGCACAGGCACACGGCGGCGAGGCCGACCAGCCAGACCATGTACTGGGGGCTGATCACCCGGCTGGTGGTGGTGAACAGCAGGACGGCCGTGAAGGCCGCGTCGGCGACGGTGTGCGCCTCGAAGCGGGCGGCCAGCATCCGCCACAGCAGCAGCCAGGCCAGCGCCATCCCGGTGAGGGCCAGCGCGCCCGTGCTCACCCAGGACACATGCGGTCCGAGAAACTCCACCGAGCCGTAGTTCAGCAGCACCTTGCCGTCCCAGCCGTGGTGCCGGGCGACATGGAAGACGAGGGCGCCCAGCGACTCCACCTCGGTGCCCCGGTCCCGCTGGAAGGTGAGGAAGGCGAAGGAGCCCGGCATCAGCATCGCGAACACGGCGGCGACGGCGGCCGCGGCCGCCAGCGCCGACGTCCAGGTGCGGCGCCGGCGCGCCCCGAGCAGCAGCATCGCCGGCCACACCTTCAGCATCGCCCCGAACCCGGCGAGCGCCCCCATCAGCCGAGGGTGCCGGGCGCCGGCCACCACCGCGGCCACCGCCACCGCGGTCACCATCACGTCGTAGCGCGCGTACACCGTCGGCCCGAGCAGCGGCACGCCCGCCACCCACATCCACGCCCCGCGCCGGGACCGGCCGGCCCGCCGGCCCGCGTGCACCAGCAGCGCCAGCGTGACCGCGTCGGCGAGGCAGGCCAGCACGAAGAACGCGGTGGCGTACTCGAGGAACGGCAGCAGGCCGGGGGAGAGGATCGCCAGCGCGGCGGCGGGCGGGTACTGCCAGGTGACGTCGTCCAGCGGGAACGTTCCCTCGCGCAGGACGCCGTACCAGCCCTGATAGATCACGGACACGTCGCTGGTGACGTCCGGCCCCGGAAAGGTGATCACCTTCAGGACGAACAGCAGCAGCGCGGCGCGGGTGAGCCCCCAGACGGTCAGGAGCCCGGCGAGGGCTGCCCCCCGTGCGGCCGTCGTCTTCACGCGATCTCGTCCCGTCGTCCTCGGGGGCTGCTGACCGGCCCATGATGTCCCGAGAAGCCGTGCGGGTGCCAGCAAGCCCGCCTCCGGCCGGGTCGGCTAGGGTCGGCGGCGATGCACAAGACCCTGATCGTGACCAACGACTTCCCGCCCCGCCCCGGCGGCATCCAGGCCTTCCTGCACAACATGGCGCTGCGCCTGGACCCGGACCGGCTGGTCGTCTACGCCTCCACCTGGAAGCGCTCCCGGGAGGGCGTCGCGGCCACCGCCGCCTTCGACGCCGAGCAGCCCTTCACCGTCGTACGCGACCGCACCACGATGCTGCTGCCGACCCCCGGCGCCACCCGGCGGGCCGTCGGCCTGCTGCGCGAGCACGGGTGCACCTCGGTGTGGTTCGGCGCGGCGGCCCCGCTCGGGCTGATGGCACCGGCGCTGCGCCGCGCGGGCGCCGAGCGGATCGTGGCCACCACCCACGGTCACGAGGCCGGCTGGGCCCAGCTGCCCGCCGCCCGGCAGCTGCTGCGCCGTATCGGCGAGGCCACGGACACGATCACCTACCTCGGCGAGTACACCCGCTCCCGGATCGCCACGGCGCTCTCGCCCGAGGCGGCCTCCCGGATGGTGCAGCTGCCGCCCGGCGTCGACGAGAAGACCTTCCACCCGGCCTCCGGCGGCGACGAGATCCGCTCCCGGCTCGGGCTGACCGACCGTCCCGTCGTCGTCTGCGTCTCCCGCCTGGTGCGCCGCAAGGGCCAGGACACCCTGATCCGGGCGATGCCCGCGATCCTGGCGGCCGTGCCCGACACCGTGCTGCTGATCGTCGGCGGCGGACCCTACGAGAAGGATCTGCGCCGCCTCGCCCGTGAGACCGGCGTCGCCGGCTCCGTCCGCTTCACCGGCCCGGTCCCCTGGGAGGAACTGCCCGCCCACTACGGCGCCGGCGACGTCTTCGCCATGCCCTGCCGCACCCGGCGCGGCGGCCTCGACGTCGAAGGTCTCGGCATCGTCTACCTCGAGGCCTCCGCCACCGGCCTGCCCGTCGTCGCCGGCGACTCCGGCGGCGCGCCCGACGCCGTCCTCGACGGCGAGACCGGCTGGGTCGTCCGCGGCGGCGACGCCTCCCAGACCGCCGACCGCATCGTCGCCCTCCTCGACGCCCCGGCCCTCCGCCGCAGAATGGGCGAACGCGGCCGCGCCTGGGTCGAGGAACGCTGGCGCTGGGACCTCCTCGCCGAGCGCCTCAGAACCCTGCTGTAGAGCAACGCCCTCAGGGCCGCGGTAAACGCGCGCCCGGCCCGGACACACCCGCACTCGCCCACGGCACCGAGACCCGGCGGCGCCGGAGTACGCGCAACGGCGCCCCCGGAAGACTTCCGAGGGCGCCGCGAGCCTGCAGGATCCCGAAGGGCTACTTCGCGTAGATCGCCTCGATCTCGTGCGCGTAGTCCTTCGCGACGACATTCCGCTTCAGTTTCAGCGACGGAGTCAGATGCCCCGACTCCTCCGTGAACTGCGTCGGCAGGATCCGGAACTTCCGCACCGACTCCGCCTTCGACACCGCCGCATTGCCGTCGTCGATCGCCTTCTGGACCGCCGCGATCAGATCCGGATCGTCCCGCAGCGACGCCGCCGTGGAGCCGGCCGGCTTCCCGTTCTCCTCGCACCAGCGGGCCAGGAACTCCTCGTCGATGGTGACCAGCGCGCCCACGAACGGCCGCCCGTCGCCCACCACCATGCACTCCGCGACCAGCGCGTGCGCCCTGATCCGGTCCTCGATCACCGCAGGGGCGACGTTCTTGCCGCCCGCCGTCACCAGGATCTCCTTCTTGCGCCCGGTGATCCGCAGGTAGCCGTCCTCGTCGAGGGTGCCGATGTCCCCGGTGTGGAACCAGCCGTCGGCCAGCGCCTCGGCGGTGGCGGCCGGGTTGTTCCAGTACTCCTTGAACAGGTGCTCGCCGTGCAGCAGCACCTCGCCGTCGTCCGCTATCCGCACCACGGACCCCGGCAGCGGCTGACCGACCGTGCCGATCTTCTGCCGGTCCCACGGGTTGAAGGCGGTCGCCGCGCAGGACTCGGTCAGGCCGTAGCCCTCCAGCACCGTGAAGCCGATGCCGCGGAAGAAGTGGCCGAGCCGCTCACCCAGCGGGGCGCCGCCGGAGATGGCGTACTCGCCGCGTCCGCCCAGCACCGCCCGCAGCTTGCTGTAGACGAGCTTGTCGAACACCTTGTGCTTGATCTTCAGGCCGAGCGCCGGGCCGGACGGGGTGTCCAGCGCCTGGCTGTAGGCGATCGCCGTGTCGGCGGCCTTGTCGAAGATCTTGCCCTTGCCCTCGGCCTGCGCCTTGGCCCGCGCCGAGTTGTAGACCTTCTCGAAGACCCGCGGCACCCCCAGGACCAGCGTCGGCCGGAAGGCGGCCAGCTCGTCCGTGAGCTGCTTGATGTCCGGCACACAGCCCAGCTTGATCGGCGCCATCATCGGCGCGATCTGCACCAGTCGGCCGAAGACGTGCGCCAGCGGCAGGAACAGCAGCACCGAGCACTCACCGGTGCGGAACAGCGGACGCAGCCGCTCCACTATGTTGCCGCACTCGGCGAAGAAGCTGCGGTGGGTGAGCACACAGCCCTTGGGGCGGCCGGTGGTGCCGGAGGTGTAGACGATGGTCGCCGGGTCGTCGGCCTTGGCGATGGAGCTGCGCTCGTCGACCGTCTCCTCGGTGACGCCCTGCCCCAGACGCCCCAGCTCCTCCAGAGCGCCCGCCTCGATCTGCCAGACGTGCTTCAGCTCGGGCAGCCGGTCGCGCACCGACTCCACGGCGGCGGCATGCGTGTCCAGCTCCACCAGGCAGGCGGTGGCTCCCGAGTCGCCGAGGATCCACGCCACCTGCTCCGGCGAACTGGTCTCGTACACCGGCACGGTGATCGCGCCGGCGCTCCAGATCGCGAAGTCCAGCAGCGTCCACTCGTAGCGGGTGCGGGACATCAGGCCGACGCGGTCGCCGGGCTGGACGCCCGCCGCGATCAGGCCCTTGGCGGCGGCCCGCACCTCCGCGAGGAAGGCGGTGGCCGTCACGTCCTGCCAGGCCCCGGCGACCTTACGGGCGATGACGGCGACATCCGGGTGCTGCGCGGCGTTTCTGCGGACGATGTCGGCCAGATTGCCGTCCGCTGGGACCTCGTACAAAGCCGGAAGGCTGAACTCGCGCAAGACTGCTGCTCCTCTTAGGGCGCCGACGCCACGACGGTGTGCGATGCGACGGTGCGGTCCAAGGCTCGGGGGTGCTCGCGGCTTTCAGAAGTTGAAACCCCGAGCACGACTGGACTGCCCGGACGTTACCCGCCGGTATGGCTACTGCGACAGGGGGGCCCGGCGAGATGTTCTCTGCGTCACACAGGTCGGGATTCCCAAGCGCACAGTAGTCCACCCCGCTCCCGACGAGCCAGTAACCGCAGGTCCCGGCCCCAGGGTCTGCACAAGTACGCTGCATCTTCATGGCATCCACACCTGCCGGAAACCAGCGGACGCGCGTCCATGTGGTCAGCGACGTGCACGGCAACGCGCGCGACCTGGCCAGGGCCGGGGAGGGCGCCGACGCCCTGATCTGCCTGGGTGACCTGGTGCTCTTCCTCGACTACGCCGACCACTCGCGCGGCATCTTCCCCGACCTGTTCGGCGTGGAGAACGCCGACCGCATCGTGGAGCTGCGCACCGCGCGCCGCTTCGAGGAGGCGCGCGAGTTCGGCAGACGGCTGTGGGCCGGCATCGGCATGGACCGGGCCGCCGCCATCGAGAAGGCGGTGCGCAAGCAGTACGCCGAGCTGTTCGCCGCCTTCCCCACCCCGACGTACGCCACCTACGGCAATGTCGACATACCGCCTCTGTGGCCGGAGTACGCCACGGACGGCATCACCGTCCTGGACGGCGAGCGGGCCGAGATCGGCGGCTGGACCTTCGGCTTCGTCGGCGGCGGCCTGCGCACACCGATGCGCACCCCGTACGAGATCAGCGACGAGGAGTACGCGGCGAAGATCGAGGCGGTCGGCGAGGTCGACGTGCTGTGCACCCACATCCCGCCGGAGGTCCCGGAGCTGGTCTACGACACCGTGGCGCGCCGCTTCGAGCGCGGCAGCCGGGCCCTGCTGGACGCGATCCGGCGCACCCGGCCGCGGTACGCGCTGTTCGGCCATGTGCACCAGCCGCTGGTACGGCGCATGCGGATCGGGGTCACCGAGTGTGTGAATGTCGGCCACTTCGCGGGTACCGGGCGGCCCTGGGTGCTCGAGTGGTGACGCGATGTCCCAGGTCGGGTGAGTTCGGCCGGACCGGCGCGCGGTAGCCTTCACGCTGCACCGAACGTCTCCGTGCGGCCTGCGCACGGCGATCCGACACGGCCCGCATCCGGAGGAGCCACGGCGATGGCGGAACACACCAGCTCGAGCATCACGATCGAGGCGGCACCGGCCGAGGTCATGGGGGTGATCGCCGACTTCGCCCGGTACCCGGAGTGGACCGGTGAGGTGAAGGAGGCGGAGGTCCTCAAGAAGGACGAGCAGGGCCGCGCCGAGCAGGTGCGCCTTGTGATGGACGCGGGGGCCATCAAGGACGACCAGACGCTGGCGTACACATGGTCCGGGGAGCACGAGGTCTCCTGGACGCTGGTGAAGTCGCAGATGCTGCGGGCTCTGGACGGGTCGTACGTGCTGAAGCCGACGGGGAACGGGGCGACCGAGGTCACGTACCAGCTGACGGTCGACGTGAAGATCCCGATGCTGGGGATGATCAAGCGGAAGGCGGAGAAGGTCATCATCGACCGGGCCCTGGCGGGGCTGAAGAAGCGGGTGGAGTCCGGCGTCTGAGCCCTCGTTTCCGGGGACCGGCGCCGCGGTGAGGTGCGCCGTTCCCCGCGCCCCCGAGCGGGTGGCCCGGCGTTGCGGTAACCGGGGTCCGTTACCGTTCACGTTCATGCGGACCCTCCTGATCACCGGCCCCGGGGGCAGCGGACGTACCACCGCTGCCGCCGCCACCGCGGTTGCCGCGGCGCGTGCGGGCAACCGGACGCTGCTGCTGGCCACCGACCGGACCGACACGGTGACGCCGGTGCTCGGTGCCGGGGACGTTCCGGGGCTGACCGTGCGTCTCCTGGACGCCGCCGCCGGCTTCCGGGAGGACCTGGCCGCCCTGCAGGAGCGTGCCGCCTCCGCCCTCGACCTGCTGGGGGCCTCCCGCCTGGATCCGGAGGAGATCACCCCGCTGCCCGGTGCCGAGGAGCTGGCGCTGCTGCGGGCACTGCGGGACGCCGCGTCGGCCGAGGCGCACGATCTGCTCGTCGTCGACCTGCCCCCCGTCGCCCGCGCCCTCGATCTGCTCGCCCTCCCCGAGGAGCTGCGGCGCTGTCTGCGCCGGCTGCTGCCGCCCGAGCGGCAGGCCGCCCGTGCGCTGCGCCCGGTGCTCGGACGGCTGGCCGGAGTCCCGCTGCCCGCCGAGTGGCTGTTCGAGACGGCGGCACGATGGGACGTGGAGCTCGGCGCCGCCGAGGCGGTGCTCGCCGATCCCGGCACCTCCGTGCGTCTGGTGGCCGAGCCCGGTCCGGCCGGCGCCGACGCGGTGCGCACCGCCACGCTCGGCCTGGCCCTGCGCGGACTGCGCACCGATCTGCTGATCGCCAGCCGGGTCCTGCCGGAGCAGGTGGCGGACGCCTGGCTGGCCACTCCGGTCGCCCAGCAGCGCAAGGTCCTGGACGAGTGGCGGGAGACCCACCGGGTCCACGTCGTTCCGCATCTCGGCCGCGATCCGCGCGGACCGGACGACCTCGCCGAGCTGGGCCTGCCCGGCGCCGATGCCGCGCCGGGCCGGGTCGAGTGGCCGGTCACCGACCGGCTCACCCGGGACGGGGTGCTGGTCTGGCACATCCCGCTGCCCGGCGCCCGCCGCGAGGACCTGGACCTGATCCGGCGTGGCGACGAACTCGCGGTCACCGCGGGACCCTTCCGCAGGACCGTTCCGCTGCCCTCGGCGCTGCGCCGCTGCACCGTGGACGGCGCGTCCCTGCGCGAGGGCGAGCTGCGCATCCGGTTCCGGCCGGATCCCGGGCTGTGGCCGCGCGGCCGGTGATGGCCGTGCGGCCGTTCGGGTAACGTCGGAGGGGCTCACCGCAGTCAGGAGTCCGTCATGAGCGAACAGCTCCCCCCGCCCGACGACGCACGCGAGGGCGCTCGCGACCACGCAGGGGACGAGGCCCCGGACGACGTACGGGCGGACAAGGCCCGCGAGGAGGACGTCCCCGTGGAGGACGTCCCTGTGGAGGACGTCCCCGCCGAAGACGTGCCCGTGGTGGAGGCGCCCGCTGCCGGACGGTCCGGCCAGGCCGATCCGGATGCCTGGGCGACCGCCGTCGCCGAGGACCTGGAGGCCGAGAAGGCCCGCCGCCGCGCCCAGCACGGACCGCCCCCCGGCTCCGCCGCCGAGGAGCTGAAGAAACTCGTCGACACCGTGGCCGAGAAGCTCTCCGGACTGCAGTCACCGCTGCTCGGCGCCGTCGCCGGGCCCGCCGCGCAGCAGGTCGTGCGCCAGGTGGTGGAGCAGGCCAGGGCCGCGGTGGAGCCGGTCATCGAGCGCAACCCGGACGTCTTCGACCACCTCGCCGCCGCCGGCAACGAGCTGCTCGCCGCCTACCGCTCCGCCGTGCAGGGCCAGGAGCGCCGCTGGACCTCCGGCGGCCGGCCCGACCCCCGCGACGTCACCGATCGGCGCGACGGCGGGGACGACTCCGGGCCCGGCGAGCGCATCGACCTCGACTGAGACGCCCGGGAGGCGAGCCGGTCCCTCGGTACCCGTTCACCGTACGGACGCCGCGAAATCCGGGGCAGCGCCTCGGGTACCGTGGGCGGTAGCGGGGCTCGACCGAAACTGAGGGATTCATGGGACTCACCATCGGCGTCGACATCGGCGGCACGAAGATCGCGGCCGGCGTGGTCGACGAGGAAGGCAACATCCTCTCGACCCACAAGGTGCCGACCCCGGGCACGCCCGAGGGAATCGTGGACGCCATCTCCTCCGCGGTGGAGGGAGCGCGCGCGGGACACGACATCGTCGGCGTGGGGATCGGTGCGGCCGGCTACGTCAACCGTCAGCGTTCCGAGGTGTACTTCGCGCCCAACATCCACTGGCGCAACGAGCCGCTGAAGCAGAAGGTCGAGGCCCGGGTGGGCCTCCCGGTCGTCGTGGAGAACGACGCCAACGCCGCGGCCTGGGGCGAGTACAAGTTCGGCGCGGGCAAGGGACACCGCAACGTCATCTGCATCACGCTGGGCACCGGCCTCGGCGGCGGCATCATCATCGGCAACAAGCTGCGCCGCGGGCACTTCGGTGTGGCGGCCGAGTTCGGTCACATCCGGATGGTGCCGGACGGCCTGCTGTGCGGCTGCGGCTCGCAGGGCTGCTGGGAGCAGTACGCCTCCGGCCGCGCCCTGGTCCGCTACGCCAAGCAGCGCGCCAACGCCACCCCGGAGAACGCGGAGCTGCTGCTCTCCCTGGGCGACGGCACCCCGGAGGGCATCGAGGGCAAGCACATCTCCATGGCCGCCCGCCAGGGCGACCGGGTCGCCGTCGACTCCTACCGCGAGCTGGCCCGCTGGGTCGGCGCGGGCCTGGCCGACCTGGCCTCGCTCTTCGACCCCTCGGCGTTCATCGTCGGCGGCGGCCTCTCCGACGAGGGCGAGCTGGTCCTCGGCCCGATCCGCAAGTCCTACAAGCGCTGGCTGGTGGGCGGCAACTGGCGCCCGGTGGCCGAGGTCCTCGCCGCCCAGCTGGGCAACAAGGCGGGCCTGGTGGGCGCGGCGGACCTGGCCCGCGAGCCCGACCCGATCATGTAACGCCGTCCGGAGAACCACGGGACCGCAAGGCGGCAGCCGTACCTTCAGGGGCGCGGGGACTGCGCGGCCGGGGCGCGACGCACCGGCACCGGCGCACGACCTCGCGCCCCGGTCCGTGGGCGTACATTGACCTGCATGGAGCCGCTGCCCAACTCCCGCACCGAGCCGGACGGTTCTGCGATTCTGCGCGTGCTGAGCTACAACGTCCGCTCGCTGCGCGACGACACGGCCGCCCTGGCCCGGGTCATCAAGGCCTGCGCCCCCGATCTGGTCCTGGTCCAGGAGGCACCCCGCTTCTTCCGCTGGCGCAAGAAGCTCGCCCGGCTCGCCCACGCCGCCGACCTGGTGATCCTGACCGGAGGTGCCACCGCCGCCGGGCCCGCGATCCTCTGCTCGCTCCGGGCCGCGGTCGAGCGCACCGAGGACGTGCTGCTGCCGCTCACCCCGGGCCTGCACCGGCGTGGCTTCGCCACCGCCGTCGTCCGGTTCGCCGGGGCCCGCCTCGGTGTGCTCAGCTGCCATCTGTCCCTGGACCGTGAGGAGCGCTACGAGCAGGGCGGCATGCTGCTGGACCGGCTGGCGGCCCTGGGCACCGAGCACGCGATCGCCGGCGGCGACCTCAACGAACGCCCGGACGGCCGCACCTTCCGCCGGCTGGCCGCAGGACTCCAGGACTGCTGGGCCGCCGCCCCCTGGGGCACCGAGCACACCTGGACGCCGGGCAACCCCTACCAGCGCATCGACGCGATCTTCGCGACCAAGGGCGTCGAGGTCCTGGGCTGCGGCGTCCCCACCGGGCATCCCGGGGTGACCGAGGCGGACCTCTCCGCGGCCAGCGACCACCTGCCGGTGCTGGCCGCGCTCCGGGTCCCGGCGGGGTGACCGGCGGCCGGCCCGGCAGTGGCTAGACGACCGCGCCGCGGCCCGGGTCGTCGTCCTCCTCGTCGCCCGTGCGCATCCGCATCACCAGCGTGGCGACGCCGCCCAGGAAGCCGCCGATGGTCACCGTGGTCAGCCACCACGACATCTCCCAGCCCAGCACCACCGCCAGCAGGAGCAGCACCGGACTGCCCAGCACGCCCAGCCAGGCGAGCTTGGCGGTGGTGTCGGCCTCCGGCAGCGGGGGCGGCTCCGGCGGCACGAAGTGGCCCTCGTCGCTCTCGTCGAGGTCGTCGTCGGACGGCTCGGCCACGCTGTAGTCGCGCGGTCCGACACCGGGGGCAAAGGCGACCGAGCTGCCGAGCGGCCGGGCCGGACCGCTCTCCGGCTTCTTCGGCGTCTCCTGCGTGGGCGCCTCCCCGTCCACCGGGCCGTCGCCGTTGGTCCCGGACTCCAGCAGTGCCAGGTCCTCCACCGACTTGAAGGGCTTGGCGCCCGGCGGGTCCGGCGGCTCCTCGCCGTAGCCTGCGACGATCGCCGCCCAGGCGGCCTCCTCGTCGAAGGGGACGCTCTGCTCCCCGGGCTCACGGCCCTCGCGCCGGTCGCGGCCCTCGCGCTCCTCGCGGTCCTCGCGCTCCGAGTCGTGCTCAGCCACGTGCGGTCGTCCCTTCCTTGCCGAGACCGGGCTCCTTGACGGCTCCGGGCAGGCACCCCTCGGGCGCGAGCCGGTCGATGAACGCGGTGCTCTCCTCGAAGATCCGCGCCGCGTCGTGGTCCAACGTCGCCACGTGGTAGCTGTGTTCCAGCACCACCTCGGTGACGTCCGTCGAGGAGATCCGGGCGAGGATCCGGGCCGTGTCGGCGGGCGGCACCACATGGTCCTGCGGGCTGCGCAGCACCAGCAGCGGCTGGGTGACCTGCGGCAGCTCCCGGTCCACCAGCCGCAGGAAGGCGCGCAGGGAGTGCGCCGCGTGCAGCGGCACCCGGTCGTACCCCGGCTCCCGCTGGACCGGCTTGGCGATGTCGCTGCCGATGCCCCTGGTGGTGGGCACCAGATGCCGCAGCACGGGCAGGGCGCGCGCCCCGAGACCGTGCACCCGGTTGGCCGGGTTGACCACCATCACCCCGCTCACCGCGTCACCGTGCCGTGCCGCCAGCCGCAGGGCCAGCGCGCCGCCCATCGACAGACCGGCCACGAACACCCGCTCGCACCGCTCCCGCAGCAGCCGCAGCTCCCGGTCCACCTCCGCGTACCAGTCCTGCCAGCCGGTGACCCGCAGGTCCTCCCAGCGCGTGCCGTGCCCGGGCAGCAGCGGCAGCGAGACCGTCAGCCCCTGCCCGGCCAGGTGCGCGGCCCACGGGCGCAGCGACGCGGGCGACCCCGTGAAGCCGTGGCAGAGGAGCACGGCGGTCTCGCCGCCCCGGTGGTGATACGGCTCGGCTCCGGTCAGGAGCGGCACGTCGGCCTCCTGTTCCTGGGACGGCGGTTGCAGGACCTTCACCGTACGCGACCGCACTGACACCGACCAGGGCCGTCGGAGCTGTCGGCCGGGCTTGGGGTTAAGGTCTGAGCGACACATACAGGAGGCACTCGGTTGTTGTACGGCGCGATGAAGGTGACCATCGGGGGGCCGCTCAGGCTCGCCTTCAGGCCCTGGGTGGAAGGCCTGGAGAACGTCCCCGCCGAGGGTCCCGCGATCCTGGCCAGCAACCACCTGTCGTTCTCCGACTCGTTCTTCCTGCCGGCCGTGCTGGACCGCAAGGTCACCTTCATCGCCAAGGCCGAGTACTTCACCACGCCGGGAGTCAAGGGCCGGCTCACCGCCGCCTTCTTCAAGGGCGTGGGCCAGCTGCCCGTGGACCGCTCCGGGGCGCGCGGCGCCGGTGAGGCCGCCGTCAAGAGCGGCATCGAGGTGCTGGAGCGCGGGGAGCTGTTCGGCATCTACCCCGAGGGCACCCGCTCGCCCGACGGCCGCCTCTACCGGGGCAAGCCCGGCGGCCTGGCCCGGGTGGCGCTCGCCACGGGCGCGCCCGTGATCCCGGTGGCCATGATCGACACGGAGAAGATCCAGCCGCCCGGCAAGATCGTCCCGAAGCTGATGCGCCCGGGCATCCGGATCGGCAAGCCGCTGGACTTCAGCCGCTACCAGGGCATGGAGCACGACCGCTTCGTGCTGCGGGCGGTGACCGACGAGGTGATGTACGAGATCATGAAGCTGTCCGGCCAGGAGTACGTCGACATGTACGCCACCGCCATGAAGCGGCAGCTCGCCGAGGCGGCCAAGGCCGAGAAGGCGGCCAGGGCCAAGCTCGCGCAGGCGGCGAGGGAACAGCGGCAGCCGGAGTAGGCTTCGGCCCTCCGATCGGGGGTGGGGGAGTTGGCCAAGCGCGAGCGGGTCATGCGGATGTCGGTCGAGCTGCCGCTGTGGCGTGCCCTGGCCGCGTACCGCGTGCTCACCATGGTGTACGCCATCGGTCTGTTCGTCACCGCGCACGAGGAGTTCGCCCGGCCCTGGGTCGCCGTCGCCTACTACGCGGTGCTCGCCGGGTGGACGCTGGCCACGCTGCCGCGGGTGCAGAACGCGGCGAGCTGCACCAAGGGCTTCCTCGCCGCCGACCTCACCATCGCGCTGTCCGGCATCCTGCTCACCCTGGTCGCCGACTCGCCCGAGCGGATCGAGTCCGGCGGGCCCACCCTGCCGTCGATATGGACCGCCGGTTCGGTGCTGGCCTTCGCCATCAAGGGCGGCTGGCGCTGGGCGGCGCTCGCCTCCACCCTCGTCGCCGTGGTCAACCTGATCGAACGCGGCAGCCCGGCCCGCGACACCGTGCACAACGTGATCCTGGTGTGGGTCGCCTCCATCGCCATCGGCTACGTCGTCGAGGTGGCCCGCGCCTCCGAGCGCACCCTCGCCCGCGCCCTGGAGATCGAGGCCGCGACCCGGGAGCGGGAACGGCTCGCCCGGGACATCCACGACGGCGTCCTCCAGGTGCTGGCCATGGTGCAGCGGCGCGGCGCGGTGATCGGCGGCGAGGCGGCCGAGCTCGGCCGGCTGGCCGGCGAGCAGGAGGTCGCGCTGCGCACCCTGGTCTCCGGCGGCGTGGTGCCGGTGTCCCGGGCGTCGGAGGACGCCGCCGAGGGAGCGGTGGTGCGCACCGTGGAGGAGCCCGACGAGGACACCGGGGACGAACCGGTCGACCTGCGGGCCCTGCTCGCCCCGTACGCCGGGGCCCGGGTCAGTCTCGCCGAGCCGGGCGCCCCGGTGCGGCTCGCACCGGCCGCGGCGCGGGAGGTGGCCGCCGCCGTCGGCGCGGCCCTGGACAACGTGCGCAAGCACGCCGGGGAGCAGGCGCGGGCCTGGATCCTGGTCGAGGACGAGCCGGACGAGGTGATCGTCACCGTCCGCGACGACGGACCCGGCATCCCCGAGGGCCGGCTCGCCCAGGCCGAGGGCGAGGGCCGGCTCGGGGTGGCCCTGTCCATCCGGGGCCGGCTGCGCGACCTGGGCGGCAGCGCGGAGGTGATGTCGGTGCCCGGCCAGGGCACCGAGGTCGAGCTGAGGATTCCCAGGGCCGGCAACGGCCCGGACGACACGAAGGACGCACGGGGGAAGGCGGAACGCAGATGACGGACACGAACGAAGGCGGCGGCCCGGTCAAGGTCATGGTGGTCGACGACCACCCGATGTGGCGCGACGCGGTCGCCCGCGACCTGTCCGAGTCGGGTTTCGAGGTGGTCGCCACGGCCGGCGACGGCGACCAGGCGGTCCGCCGCGCCAAGGCCACCGCCCCCGACGTGCTGGTCCTCGACCTGAACCTGCCCGGCAAGCCCGGCGTCCAGGTCTGCAAGGAGGTCGTGTCCGGCAACCCGGCGATACGGGTGCTGGTCCTCTCGGCGAGCGGGGAGCACGCCGACGTACTGGAGGCGGTGAAGTCGGGCGCCACCGGCTACCTGCTGAAGTCGGCGTCCACCGAGGAACTCCAGGACGCGGTCCGCCGCACCGCCGCCGGCGACCCGGTGTTCACCCCGGGCCTGGCCGGGCTGGTCCTCGGCGAGTACCGCCGCCTCGCCTCCGAGCCGGCCCCCGCCCCCGACGAGGAGCGGTCCCGGGCACCCCGGCTGACCGAGCGGGAGACCGAGGTGCTGCGCCTGGTCGCCAAGGGGCTGAGCTACAAGCAGATCGCCGAACGGCTCGTCATCTCCCACCGCACCGTGCAGAACCACGTGCAGAACACCCTCGGCAAGCTCCAGCTGCACAACCGGGTCGAACTCGTCCGCTACGCCATCGAACGCGGCCTCGACGACGCGTGAGACGCGGGTCACACTGACTCTTCGTCAGGCATCCGCGGCGAAGGGACTGTGCCATGCGCGTCGGAGTACTGACCGGGGGCGGCGACTGCCCCGGCCTCAACGCCGTCATCCGGGCCGTCGTCCGCAAGGGCGTCCAGGAGTACGGCTACACCTTCACCGGCTTCCGGGACGGCTGGCGGGGCCCGCTGCAGGACCGCACCGTCCCCCTCGGCATACCGGCCGTCCGCGGCATCCTGCCCCGCGGCGGCACCGTCCTCGGCTCCTCCCGCACCAACCCGCTGAACGAGGAGGACGGCATCCGCCGCATCCAGGACACCTTGCGGCGGCGGGAGATCGACGCCCTCGTCACCATCGGCGGCGAGGACACCCTCGGAGTGGCCGCACTCCTCTCCGAGGAGCACGGCATCCCCTGCGTGGGCGTCCCCAAGACCATCGACAACGACCTGTCCGCCACCGACTACACCTTCGGCTTCGACACCGCCGTCAACATCGCCACCGAGGCCATCGACCGGCTGCACACCACCGCCGAGTCCCACATGCGGGTCCTGGTCGTGGAGGTGATGGGCCGTCACGCCGGATGGATCGCCCTGCACTCCGGACTGGCCGGCGGCGCCAACGTCATCCTCATCCCCGAGCAGCCCTTCGACATCGACCAGGTCTGCGCCTGGGTGACCTCCCGCTTCAAGGCCTCCTACGCGCCGATCGTGGTGGTCGCCGAGGGCGCCGTGCCCAAGGACGGCGACCTGGTGCTCAAGGACCAGTCGCTGGACTCCTTCGGGCATGTGCGGCTGTCGGGCATAGGGGAGTGGCTGGCGAAACAGATAGAGAAGCGGACCGGCCACGAGGCCCGCACCACCGTCCTGGGGCACATCCAGCGCGGCGGCACGCCCAGCGCCTTCGACCGCTGGCTCGCCACCCGCTTCGGCCTGCACGCCATCGACTGCGTGCGCGACCGCGACTTCGGGAAGATGGTCGCCCTGCGCGGCACGGACATCGTGCGCGTGCCGCTCGCCGCCGCCACCGCCCGCCTGAAGACCGTCGACCCGGCGCTGTACCAGGAGGTCGGCGTCTTCTTCGGCTGACACCCCTCGCGTTCTTCCTCGGCTGACACCCGCGCGTCCACGGGGACCGACGGCGGCGAACCAGGGACCATCGGCCGCAGACCGGCCCCGCGGCCGGCGGCGAGAGTGGTGACGGAGCGGACAGCAGACCCGGTACGACCCCGGAGGGCAGCCGTGGACATCCTGGCGTTCGGCGTGCAGGCCGACGAGAAACCCCTGCTGGAGAGGGCCTTCCGGGGCCACCACGAGGTGCGCTGCCTCGACGTCTTCCTCAACGCCGACACCGCCCCCATCGCGGCCGGCCACGAGGCGGTCTCCACCAGCGTCAACTGCGACCTCGGCCCCGAGGCGCTCGACTGCCTCGCGGCCGGCGGCACCCGGATGATCGCCCAGCGCTCCACCGGCTTCAACAACATCGACCTGGAGGTCGCCGAACGGCTCGGCCTGACGGTCGCCCGGGTGAAGTACTACTCGCCCTATTCGGTGGCCGAGTTCGCCTGGGCGCTCGCCATGGCCGTCAACCGCCGGATCGTGCGCGCCTCCCGGCGCACCCGCGACTTCGACTTCCGCCTCGACGGCCTGATGGGCCGCGACATGCACGGCCGCACCGCCGGCGTCCTCGGCACCGGACGGATCGGTGCGGCCTTCGCCCGCATCGCCCACGGCTTCGGCATGCGGCTGCTCGGCTGGGACGTCGCCGAGAACCCCGCCTGCCTGGACCTCGGCATGACCTATGTGCCCAAGGAGCAGCTGCTGGCCGAGTCCGACCTGGTCAGCCTGCATGTGCCGCTGGTGCCGGAGACCAGCCGGCTCATCGACGGGCCCGCCCTGAGGACCATGCGGGACGACGCCATCCTGATCAACTCCAGCCGCGGCGGCCTGATCGACACCGCCGCCCTCGTCGACGAGCTGCGCGCCGGCCGCTTCACCGGCGTCGGGCTCGACGTGTACGAGGCGGAGGCGGGCCTGTTCTTCCTGGACAAGTCCCTCACCCCCATCGAGGACGACGTCCTGGCCCGCCTCGTCACCTTTCCGAACGTGCTGGTCACCTCGCACCAGGCGTACTACACCGTGGACGCCGTCACCGAGATCATCGAGACCACGGTGCGCAACGTCCTCGACTACACCGCGGGCCGCCGCTCGGAGAACGTGCTGGTGCCTCGCAGCTGACCGATCAGCTCACGGACGATCGCCGCCCCGTTCAGCGTCAGCACCGACTCCGGGTGGAACTGCACGCCCGCGAAGCCCGGGCCGCGCAGCGCGTGCACCTCGCCCGAGGAGTCGCGGCTCACCTCCACCCGGTGCGCGGCCAGTTCCCCGGCCGCCTCGTCGTCGCAGTGCGCCACGAAGCTGTTGTAGAAGCCGACCGTCTCCGGCCGCCCGAACAGGTCGATCCTGGTCTGCGCCCCCTGGTACGGCACCTCCTTGCGGACGATCTCGAGCCCCAGCTCCGCCGCGATCAGCTCGTGCCCGAGGCAGACCCCCAGCACCCCGTGCCGGTGCGCCGCCAGCGCCTCCCCGGTCAGGGCGCGCAGCAGGCGCATCTTCGGGTCGCCCAGGTCGGAGGGGTCGCCGGGTCCGGGTCCGAGCACCAGCGGCCCCCCGTGCCCGCGTACCGCCTCGCGCAGTCCCGGCTCGTCGTAGCGGCGGACCGTCACCTCGAGGCCGCCGGAACGCAGCACGTGGGCGAGCATCGCGGTGAAGGTGTCCTCCCCGTCCACCACCAGGGCGTGCCCGGTCAGCTCGGCGGACCGCTGCTGCATCCGCAGCCAGAACGGCGCGAGCGAGGCCCGCCGCCCGTCGAGCGCGGCCCGCACCCGTGGGTCGTCGGCCAGCCGGGGACGCGCCCGCTCCGCCCGCGGACGGGCGGGCCGCACGCCCAGCGCGGCGAGCACCCCGGCCGCCTTGGCGTGGGTCTCCGCCACCTCGCTCGCCGGGTCCGAGCCGCGCACCAGCGTGGCCCCGACCGGTACCCTCAGCCGGCCGGCCGCGTCGATGTCGGCGGTGCGGATGAGGATGGGCGAGTCCAGGGTCTGGGCGCCGCCCGCGTCCCGGCCGAGCAGCGCCAGCGCGCCCGCGTAGTAGCCGCGCCCGCCGGGCTCGTACCGCTCGATGACCCGGCAGGCGTTCTGCACCGGCGAGCCGGTGACGGTGGCCGCGAACATGGTCTGCCTGAGCACCTCGCGCACATCCAGCGTGGACCGGCCGCGCAGCTCGTACTCGGTGTGCGCCAGATGGGCCATCTCCTTCAGCCGGGGCCCCACCACCACGCCGCCCATGTCGCCGACGGTGCACATCATCTTCAGCTCCTCGTCGACCACCATCGACAGCTCCTCGATCTCCTTGCCGTCGGCGAGGAAACCGAGCAGGTGCTCGGGCGTGGGGCCCTCGGCGGGGTAGCGGTAGGTCCCGCTGATCGGGTTCATCACGACGGTCCCGCCGGAGACCCGCACATGCACCTCGGGGCTGGCGCCCACCAGCGTGCGGTCCCCGGTGTGCACCACGAAGGTCCAGTAGGCGCCCCGCTCGCTGACCAGCAGCCGCCGGAACAGGGCGAGGGCGTCGGCCCTGCCGAACCCGGGGATGCCGCCCCGGTAGGTCCGCCGGATCACGAAGTTGGCGCCCTCGCCGCGCCCGATCTCGTCCCGCAGCACCCGGCCGACGATCTCGCCGTACTCCTCGTCACCGACGTCGAAGCCGCCGCCCTCGACCCGCACCGCGTGGTCCGGGAGCTGCCCCAGCGCCTCGGCCAGCGGCAGCGTGCCGGACTCCTCGGGCGTCAGCACACAAAGCGGCGTCCCGTCGTCGCGGACGTCGAAGCCGCGCTCGCGGATCTGCCGGAACGGGACGAGGGCGAGGCCCTCGCCGGGCAGATCGGCGAGGCGCTCGTGCCGCGTGACCGGGCCGACGAGGACCTCGACCGTGTCGTGGTCGTGGCCCGGGGTGCGGCGGCGCAGCAGGGCGAAGGGGCGGGGATCGTCGAGCAGACCGAGCAGGTTCACGGGTCCGGGCTCCTTGTCGGGGTGTCGTGGGAGACGACCGGGAGAGGGAGCGGGCCCGCCGCGAAACGCCGAAGGCCGCCCCTCGGGCGGCCTTCGCGGAGTCTGGGTACGCGCAGTCAGTGGGCCGCCGGACGAGCGGTCCACCACCAGTTCTGGTTCTGGGTCGAATGCGCGAGCATGCCCCGACCCTAGCGCATCGGCGCCGCCCGCGGCGGCGGCACGGCGAAGCCTCGTCTCATTTGGTGAGCGGCGGGATGGACGGGACAGCCGACCCCGTAATGTGGAAGTCGTGACCGTGAACGCTAAGACCAGCACGAGCGCTGGCAACACCTGGCGAAACCTGCCCGCGGCGCAGCAGCCCGAGTACCCCGACCCCGAGGCTCTGCGCGCAGTGATCGCGGACCTCGAGTCGTATCCGCCGCTCGTCTTCGCGGGCGAGTGCGACCAGCTGCGCGCCCGGATGGCGGCCGTCGCCAAGGGAGAGGCGTTCCTCCTCCAGGGCGGCGACTGCGCCGAGGCGTTCGACGCGGTGTCCGCCGACCAGATCCGCAACAAGCTCAAGACGCTGCTCCAGATGGGCGCCGTGCTCACGTACGCCGCCTCGGTGCCCGTGGTGAAGGTGGGCCGGATCGCCGGCCAGTACTCCAAGCCGCGCTCCAAGCCGACCGAGACCCGCGACGGCGTGACCCTGCCGTCCTACCGGGGCGACTCGGTCAACGGTTTCGAGTTCACCGAGGAGGCCCGCGTCCCGGACCCGGAGCGGCTCAAGCGGATGTACCACGCCTCGGCCTCCACGCTGAACCTGGTGCGCGCCTTCACCACCGGCGGTTACGCCGACCTGCGCCAGGTGCACGCCTGGAACCAGGACTTCGTGAAGTCGTCCCCGTCCGGCCAGCGCTACGAGCAGCTCGCCCGCGAGATCGACAACGCGCTGAACTTCATGCACGCCTGCGGGGCCGACCCGGAGGAGTTCAAGACCGTCGAGTTCTACTCCTCGCACGAGGCGCTGCTGCTCGACTACGAGACGGCGCTCACCCGCGTCGACTCGCGCACCGGGCTGCTGTACGACGTCTCCGCGCACATGGTGTGGATCGGTGAGCGCACCCGGCAGCTGGACCACGCGCACATCGAGTTCGCCTCCAGGATCCGCAACCCGATCGGCGTCAAGCTGGGCCCGACCACGACGGCCGAGGAGGCGCTGCAGTACATCGAGCGTCTGGACCCGGAGCGCGAGCCGGGCCGGCTGACCTTCATCGTCCGGATGGGCGCGGACAAGATCCGCGACAGGCTTCCCGAGCTGGTCGAGAAGGTCACCGCCTCCGGCGCCACCGTCGCCTGGGTGACCGACCCGATGCACGGCAACACCTTCGAGGCGGCCTCCGGGCACAAGACCCGCCGCTTCGACGACGTGCTCGACGAGGTCAAGGGCTTCTTCGAGGTCCACAAGGCGCTGGGCACCCATCCGGGCGGCATCCATGTGGAGCTGACCGGCGACGACGTCACCGAGTGCGTGGGCGGCGGCGACGAGATCTTCGTCGACGACCTGCACCAGCGGTACGAGACGGCCTGCGACCCGCGGCTCAACCGCAGCCAGTCGCTGGATCTGGCCTTCCTGGTCGCGGAGATGTACCGGGACCAGTGAACCGGCCGACGGCCGCCCGGAGTGGTGACGGAAGCAAAGACTCCGAGCGGTGACGTAAGCAAAGAGTGGGGCGCGGATCACATGCGATCCGCGCCCCACGGCACTTTTCCGGCCACCCGCCGGCGGGTAAGGTTAGGTTTGCCTCACCGATCCAGGGGTCGGGACGGCACGGCCCATGGACTCGATCGGGAGGTGACCGCGTGTACGTCTGCAGTTGCTTCGGCATCACCGAGCAGCAGGTCAAGAAGCACGCGGAGGACGGCGCCTGCACCCCCCGGCAGATAGCGTCCGCCTGCAAGGCCGGCACCGACTGCGGGTCGTGCGTACGCCGTATCCAGGCGCTCCTCGGCCGCGGCGGCTGCCCGCGGCGCGACCTGGCCGACCAGGGCAAGCCCGTGCTCGCCGAGGTCACCGCCCTGAACGAGGCCGCCTGACCCGCCCCGCCCGGCGGCGATCCGGCCGGCGACCCCGCCGGCGCCGCGGTCAGCTCTCCGGCTGCTCGATCACCTGGGAGATGTAGAGCGCCTCGCCGAGCTTCTCCACCAGATCCAGCTGGGTGTCCAGGTAGTCGATGTGGTGCTCCTCGTCGGCGAGGATCGACTCGAAGATGTTCGCGGATGTGATGTCGCCCTTCTCGCGCATCAGCTTGATCCCGCGGCGCAGCCGGTCGATGGCCTCGACCTCGATCTGCTTGTCCGCCTCGAACATCTCCTTGACGGTCTGGCCCACCCGCACATGGAACAGCCGCTGATAGTTGGGGAGCCCCTCGAGGAACAGGATCCGGTCGGTGAGCACCTCGGCGTGCTTCATCTCGTCGAACGACTCGGCCCGTGTGTACTTGGCCAGCTTGTACCAGCCGAAGTTCTCCTGCATCTTCGCGTGCAGGAAGTACTGGTTGATCGCGGTCAGCTCGGCGGTCAGCTGCTCGTTGAGGTACTCGATGACTTCGGGGTCGCCCTGCATCGCGAAGGCTCCTTCCACGCGGACTGGCGGGTTGCGCCGCATGATTCCACCCGTGCAGAAGATCGTCCAGTAAGTCTCTACTTAGTAAGTAAGTGCAGGCTTAGTCCGTTTTGACCGGTCTTTTCAGTCTCTTTCGCTTTGCCCTGCTGTAAGGGGGGCAGGTCATGGGCATCGGTCCGGGTCTGTCAGGATGGAGACATGGGTCAGCCGGCGGAACGCGAATCGGGGGAGCGCGCAGGAGAAGGAGCGGCACGGCTCGAGCTCCCGCCGGGACAGCGACTGCAACGGGGCTGGCCGGTCACGCACTACGGACCGGTCCCGAAGTTCCGGCCCGAGCGCTGGGAGTTCCGGGTGTTCGGCGCCACCGCCGACGGCGAGAAGCACTGCTGGACCCACGAGGAGTTCACCGCGCTGCCGTACACCACCGTGGTGGCGGATCTGCACTGCGTCACCAAGTTCAGCATGGTCGGCGCCGAGTGGGGCGGCATCCCCGCCCGCACCATCCTCGAGACCGCACCGCCCGCGGACGACGTCACCCATGTGATGGTGTGGGCCGAGTACGGCTACAGCGCCAACCTGAGACTCGACGACTTCGCCGCCGAACGCACTCTGTTCGCCACGCACAAGGACGGCGAGCTGCTCACCGCCGAGCACGGCTTCCCGCTCCGGCTGATCGTCCCCCATCTGTACGCATGGAAGGGACCCAAATGGGTCCGCGGCGTGGAGTACATGACCGCCGACCGCCGGGGCTTCTGGGAGGAGCGCGGCTACCACAACATCGGCGACCCCTGGAAGGAGCAGCGCTACTCCTACCAGGAGGAGCCCGGGGACGGGCCCGAGCTCTGAGACCCCGCGGGGTCTGGCGGGTCAGTCGTCGCGCAGCTTCTTCAGGCGCTCCACGTCCGCCGCGTGCCCCTCCTTGCCGCCCGGGGTCTCGATGATCAGCGGGACGCCCTCGGTCGCCGGGTGGGTCATCAGCGCCCGGAACGGCTCCTCGCCGATATGGCCGGCGCCGATGTTGGCATGCCGGTCCTTGTGCGCGCCCACCACGTCCAGCGAGTCATTGGCGTGGATCAGCCTCAGCCGGCCCTCGCCGACGGTGTCCACCAGCTCGTCCAGCGTCCGGTGCATCCCGTCCGGTCCGGTCAGGTCGTGGCCGGCCGCGAAGACATGGCAGGTGTCCAGGCACACCCCGAGCCGCGGATGCGCCTCGAGCGCCTCGAAGTACGGCCCGAGGTCCCGGACCAGCGAGCACAGCGAGGCGCCCTGGCCCGCCGTGGGCTCGAGGAGCAGATACGGATCGTCGGGGTGGGTCAGCTCGTCCAGCAGCGGCAGCATGCGCTCGCGCACCTGCCGGAGCGCCACCGGGCGCTCCCGCCCGCCGGTCGCGCTGCCGGTGTGCACCACCACACCGAGGGCGCCGATCTCCCGCCCGCGGCGCAGCGAGTGCCGCAGCGAGGCGACCGAGGAATCGACGGTCGCCTCCGTGTGGGAACCGAAGTTGATCAGATACGGGGCGTGCACATACGCCGGGACGCCCTCCTCGGCGCAGGCCGCCCGGAACGCCTCGTCCTGCCGCGGGCTGCCCCCCGGGGTGGCCCAGCCGCGGGGGTTGGCGACGAAGACCTGCACGGCCTCGGCGCCCATCTCACGGGCGTAGGCCAGGCCGGTGGAGTGCAGACCGCCGGCCACGGGCACATGGCCGCCGACCGGGTTGCGGGGGAGACGATCCTTCACCCGTTCAGGGTGTCATGACCGCCGGGGCACCCGGGACGGGGCCTGCACCTTCGCGCACCTCACCTGATCTTGATGGTGATCGTCGAGCCCTTGGGCGCCTTCTCTCCGCCCGCCACCGACTGGTCCTTGACGGTGTCGCCGAACAGCCCGAGCAGACCCCGGTCCTCGTCGACCTCGAACCCGGCCCCCTCCAGCTTCTCCCTGGCCTCGTCCACGCTGTCGCCGACCACGTCCGGCACCTCGACCATCTCCGGGCCCTTGGACAGCGTCAGCGTCACCGTGTCGCCCTCGGCCGCCCGGCCGCCAGGAGCCGGGTCCTGCCGGGCCACCCGGCCCGCCTCGTGCTCGGAGGTGACCCGCTGGGGAGCCACCTTCACCTTCAGCCCGGCCTCCCGCAGCGCCGCCCGCGCGTCCGCCAGGTCGTCGCCGGTCACGTCCGGTACGTCCACCGGGCTGCCCTTGCTCACCGTGAGCGCCACCGCAGCGCCGCCGCGGACCTTGGTGCCCTTGCCCGGCCTGGTGGAGATCACCGAGCCGCGCGGCACGGAGTCGCTGAACTCGCGGGTCACCATGCCCGGCTCCAGGCCCTCCTCCTTCAGCAGGGCGCGCGCCTTGTCCAGCGGGTAGCCGTCCAGATCGGGCACCCGCACACGCTGCGGGCCCTTGGAGATCACCAGCGACACCGAGCCGTTGCCCCGGATCCGGGCGCCCGCCTTCGGGTCCGTGCTGATCACGGTGCCCCGCTCCACGGTGTCGCTGTACTCCTCGGTGACCTCACCGACCTCGAGGCCCTCCTCGGCCAGCCGGTCCCGGGCCTGCTGCTCGGTCTTCGCCAGCAGCGGCGGCACCTTGGTGAACTGGCCGGAGTTGATGTACCAGATGCCGGTGCCGAGGCCGAGCACCAGCAGCACCGCCACCACCACGGTCATCGGGCCGCGCCGCAGCGCCGGGCGCCGCCGGGGCGGCAGCGGCGGTGACGCCAGCCGGCTGGTGCGGTGCACGTCACCGGCGTCCGGGTCGTCCGCTTCGTCCCCGTCGATCGGCAGCGGCCGGGGCATGGTCAGCGACCTGGGGATGACGCTCGTACGGTCCTCGGAGATGTCGTGCTCCGAGGACAGGGCCTGCGGCGGCACGGCGTCCAGCTGCTCGTCGTCGAGCCGGGCGCGCGCCTCGCGGACCCGGGCCAGCAGCGCCACCGCGTCCTGCGGGCGGATCGCGGCCGAGCGCGCCGTCGCGGCGGCCACCAGCTCGTCCAGCTCGTAGGCCATGCCGGGCACCACGGCCGAGGGCGGCGGCACGTCGTCGTGGAGATGCTTGTACAGCACGGTCGCGGGGGAGTCGCCGTCGTGCGGCTTCTCGCCGGTGAGCATCTCGTAGAGCAGGATGCCGCAGGCGTAGACGTCGACCCGGGGATCGGCGGTGCCGTGCTCGATCTGCTCGGGCGCGAGGTAGGAGACCGTGCCGAGCACGGTACCGGTGGTGTTGGTCACCGAGTCCACGGCACGTACCAGACCGAAGTCGGCGACCTTGACCCGGCCGTCGTCCCCGATGAGGACGTTCTCCGGCTTCATGTCCCGGTGCACGAAACCGGCGCGGTGCGCGGCGCCGAGCGCGGCCAGCACCGGCTCCAGCACGTCCAGCGCGGCCCGCGGCTGGAGCGCGCCCCGCTCGCGCAGCACGTCGCGGAGGGTGCAGCCGGCGATGTACTCCATCGCCAGGTAGACGTACGCCCCGTCGGTGCCCTGGTCGAAGACCTGCACCACATTGGGGTGGGCCAGCCGCGCGACCGACTTCGCCTCCCGGATGAACCGCTCGACGAACGAGGCGTCGGCGGCGAGGGAGGGGTGCATCACCTTGACGGCGAGCACCCGGTCCAGGCGGGTGTCCAGGGCCCGGTAGACCGTTGCCATCCCGCCGACCGCGATCCGGGCGTCGACGCGATACCGGCCGTCGAGCACCTGCCCGACCAGAGGGTCCTGAAGGGTCGTGTCCACGCAGGGAGTCTACGAGCCGCAACCGGCCCCCCGACCCCGTCCACCCCTGTCCAGGGCCCTATTGCAGCGGAGCTGTGACGCGTCTCGCACATCCGCGCGCACCCGGGAGCCCTTCAGAAGGCGGGCCGCTCCGGGTCCAGGGCCGCGAGTCCCTCGGCCGGGGAGGACGCCTCGGCGAAATGCCGCTTGGGGATGCGTCCGGCCAGCCGGGCGAGCCTGCCCGCCTCCACCGCGCTGCGCATCGCCTGGGCCATCAGCACCGGCTCCTGGGCCCGGGTCACCGCGGAGGCCAGCATCACCCCCGCACAGCCCAGCTCCATCGCCAGGGCCGCGTCCGACGCCGTACCGGCGCCGGCGTCCAGGATCACCGGCACCCCGGCCCGCTCCACGATCAGCTCGAAGTTGTGCGGGTTGCGGATGCCCAGCCCCGACCCGATGGGGGAGCCCAGCGGCATCACCGCCGCGCAGCCCACGTCCTCCAGCTTCCGGGCCAGCACCGGATCGTCATTGGTGTACGGCAGCACCGTGAACCCGTCGTCCACCAGCGTCTCCGCCGCGTCCAGCAGCTCCACCGGGTCCGGCAGCAGGGTCCGCTCGTCGGCGATGACCTCCAGCTTGATCAGATCGGTGCCCAGCGCCTCCCGGGCCAGCCGCGCGGTGAGCACCGCCTCCCCGGCGGTGAAGCAGCCGGCCGTGTTCGGCAGCACCTGGATGCCCAGCCTCTGCAGCACCGACAGCACGGATCCGTGCACCGAGGGGTTCACCCGCCGCATCGCGACGGTGGTCAGCTCCGTCCCGGACGCCACCAGCGCCCGCTCCAGCACCTCGAGGCTCGGCGCCCCTCCGGTGCCCATGATCAGACGGGACGTGAAGGACGCGCCGCCGAGAACGAGAGGATCGTCGGCCATGGTCAGCCTCCCTGGACGGCGGTGAGCACTTCCACCCGGTCCCCTTCGGACAGGGGGGTGGAGGACCACCGGTCGCGGGGGACGACGGTCTCGTTGAGAGCGGCGGCCACCCCCGACGGCGCCGCGGTGAGCGAGGCCACGACGGCATCCAGCCGGGTGCCGGGCGCCACCTCGCGGGGCTCTCCGTTGACCGAGACGGTCAGAGCCCGCTGCCCGTCGGTCTGTGTGTGGGGGCGCGTGTCCGTGCTCGGGTTCGTGCTCATGCGTGTGTCCATGCGGGCTGCTCCCTGACTCGCTGCTCCATGACTGTGCCGGCGGTGAAGCGCCGGGGGGTGAAGGGGCGGGCCTCCTCGGGCAGTTCACCGGTGGTCAGGACGTGCGCCAGCACGTCCCCGGTGACCGGCGTCAGCAGCACTCCGTTGCGGTAGTGCCCGGTGGCCAGCAGCAGCCCTTCCAGGTCCGTCGGCCCGAGCAGCGGCGCGTTGTCGGGGGAGCCGGGCCGCAGCCCCGCCCGGGTCTCGGTGAGCGGCAGCTCGGTGATGCCCGGCACCAGCTCGTGGGCGTCCCGCAGCAGCTCGTACACCCCGCCCGCGGTGACGGTGGTGTCCCAGCCCAGCTCCTCGCTGGTCGCACCGATCACCAGCTCGCCGCTCTCGCGCGGCACCAGATACACCTGGCTGCCCCGCACCACCGCCCGCACCGTCCGGCTCAGGAACGGGCCGTGCTCCTCGGGCATCCTCAGCCGCAGGACCTGACCCTTCACCGGCCGCACCGGCGGCAGCACCTCCTCGGGCACCCCCGCGAGCCGCCCGCTCAGGCTGCCCGCGGCCAGCACCACCTGCCCGGCGCTCAGCCCGGTGCCGTCCGCGGCGACCGCCCCGGTCGCCCGGCCGCCGGTGACCACCAGCCGCTCGGCCCGGGTGCGGTGCAGCACCGCACCCGCCCGCTCGCAGGCGGTGACCAGCGCGGCCGCCAGCCGCCGCGGGTCGATCTGGTGATCGCCGTCGACCCGCAGCCCGCCGCGCACCCCCGGCGCCAGCATCGGCTCGAGCCGCCGGCACTCGCGCCCCGACAGCCATTGCGAGTCCAGCCCCGACCGCTGCTGCAGCGCGTGCAGCTCGCGCAGATGGGCCCGGTCGTCGGCGTCCAGCGCCACCGCGAGGGTGCCGCAGCGGCGGTAGCCGGGGTCGTGGCCGGAAGCCTCGGTCAGCTCGGCGACGAAGGCCGGATAGCGGCGGGCCGAGGCGAGATTCAGGCCGAGCAGCATCTCCTCGCCGTAGTGCAGCTCGGTGACGGCGGCCAGCATCCCGGCGGCCACCTGGGCGGCTCCGCCGCCCGGCTCGGGGTCGAGCACGGTGACCGACAGACCGCGCTGCGCGGCCCGCCACGCCGTGACCAGACCGATGACACCGCCCCCGATGACGAGGACGTCGGACGTACGCGTGGGCGACATGGGCGTCCAGCCCCTCCCTTCGCCGGCATGACCCGGATCAGGTTCGTACGGTCGGAGGCCGCCAGCCTCCCTCTCAGCCCGGTGCGTCCGGGCTCCCGCGAGTGCTTCACCCGCCACCCTAGCCCGCGGCCGATCGCAGCGGTAAGGGAGCCTCCGCGAGCACGGGCGGGGGAGCGGAGGAACGCGGCGCGGACGGCGGGGGTCGTGCAGAGGCGCGCGGAGGGCGATGCGGAGGAGACCACGGCGCGGAGGGGCTGACCGAACCGGAAGCCGGATGTCTATGGTGATCAGGTGAGCGAGCAGACGCAGGGTTCTCAGCCGTCCGGGCCGGGGCGGGTGGTGGTGGCCGGAGCGGGCATGGCCGGGGTGCAGACCGCGGTCGCCCTGCGGGAGCAGGGCTACACCGGCACCGTCACCCTGCTCGGCGCCGAGCCCCACCAGCCCTACGACCGGCCGCCGTTGTCCAAGGCCGTGCTGCTCGGCAAGGCCGAGGACTCCGCCCTCGACGTCGACTTCGAAGGGCTGGACATCGAACTGCGCCTGGGCTGCGAGGTGTTCGGCCTGCGTCCCGGCGAGCACGAACTGGACACCGAGGCCGGGACCGTCCGGTACGACGTCCTGGTGATCGCCACCGGGGCGGAGCCGGTCCGGCTGCCCGGCGCGGACGGGGTGCCCGGCGTGCATCTGCTGCGCACCCTCGACGACGCCGAGCGGCTGCGCCCGGTGCTGGCCCGGCAGCACGACATCGTGGTGGCCGGGGCCGGCTGGATCGGCGCCGAGTTCGTCACCGCCGCGCGCGAGGCGGGCTGCGCGGTCACCGTCGTCGAGGCCGCCGACCGGCCGCTCGCCGAGGCGCTGCCCGCCGAGGTGGCCGCCCCGATGACCGCCTGGTACGCCGAGGCCGGCGTCGAGTTGCGCACCGGGGTGCGCGTGGAGCGAGTGGAGCCCGGCACGGTGGTGCTGGCGGACGGCTCGCGGCTCGCCGCGGGCGCCGTGGTGGTCGGCATCGGGGCCCGCCCGGCCACCGGCTGGCTGGCCGGGTCCGGCATCGCCCTCGGGGAGCACGGAGAGGTCCTCGCCGACCGCACCCTGGCGACCTCGCTGCCCGATGTGTACGCGGTCGGCGACTGCGCCTCCTTCCCCTCCGGCCGCTACGGCAAGCGGCTGCTGGTCCATCACTGGGACAACGCGCTGCAGGGGCCGCGCACGGTCGCCGCCAACATCCTCGGCGCGGCCACCGGTGAGCCTTCGGCGGTGTACGACCCGGTGCCGTACTTCTGGTCCGAGCAGTTCGGGCGGTTCGTGCAGTACGCCGGTCATCACGAGGACGCCGACCGGACGGTGTGGCGCGGGGATCCGAACGGACCGGCGTGGACGGTGTGCTGGCTGCGGGAGTCCCGCCTGGTGGCGCTCCTCGCGGTGGGCCGCCCCCGGGACCTGACGCAGGGGCGCCGGCTGATCGAGGCGGGTGCGCGGCTCGACCCGGAGCTGGTCGCCGACCCGGCCCGCCCCCTGAAGTCGGCGACCGCCTGACCGACGGCGGACGTCGTCGCACCGCGACGCGTCCACGCAGGCGGACCGGGCCCGCTTCCGGCTGTCAGTGGCAGATGGCAGGCTTGTCCCGTGACCGAGATTGACGCAAAGATCGATGCTCTCGTCCCCGCCTGGCTCACCCTGCCCGACATCGCCGAGAAGCTCGGCGTCGAGGTGACCCGCGTCCGGCAGCTGGTCAAGGAGGGCCAGCTCATCGCCGTGCGCCGGGGTGAGAACCGCGCGCTGCACGTGCCCGCCGACTTCATCGACGGGGACAGGGTCGTCAAGGGCCTCTCCGGCACCCTGACGCTCCTCAGGGACGACGGCTTCACGGTCGAAGAGATGCTGGAGTGGCTGTTCACCCCCGACGACTCCCTGCCGGGCACGCCCGCGCAGGCCCTCCGCGAGAACCGCGGTACGGAGGTGAAGCGCCGCGCCCAGGCCCTCGCGGTCTGATCGAGCGGGACCCCGAGAGCCCCACGGACAGCCCGTCCGGCGCCCCCGGAAACGGCCGGCGCCGGACGTTCGGAGCGAGACGGCCGCCGCATCCCGCCCGGGCGGCGGCCCCAGACCCTCGTGTGCCGTCTCCGGCGGGCCGTTCCGGTCCGTCCCTGCCGGCCCCGGCAGCCGACGCCGGTGCGGACCCGGGGGAGGCGGCACCCACCCGCGCCGCCCCGGGCGGCGCGCATGCCCGCAGCCGCGGGCGATCCCGGGCCGGCCCGCCGCCGACCTCGTACCGTGGTCGTCCGCACAGCCCGCTCGCACCGGCCCGATCGCGGCCGGTACCGAGATCCGACCGACCCCTGGGGGACTCCCGCATGTCCGACGCCGCCGTCACCGCCCGGGCCGGGCTCGCCGACGCCCGGCTCTATCTGTGCACCGACGCCCGCAAGCGCCAGGGCGACCTCGCGGAGTTCGCGGACGCCGTGCTGGCCGCCGGTGTCGACATCGTGCAGCTCAGGGAGAAGGGCATGGAGGCCGCCGAGGAGCTGGAGCACCTCGCCGTCCTCGCCGAGGCCTGCGCCCGGCACGGCAAGCTGCTCGCGGTCAACGACCGCGCGGACGTCGCCCATGCCGCAGGGGCCGACGTCCTCCACCTCGGCCAGGGCGACCTGCCCGTGCCCGCCGCGCGGGCGATCCTCGGCCCGGACGTGCTCATCGGCCGCTCCACCCACGCCGAGGCGGAGGCGGCCGCGGCCGCCGTCCAGGACGGCGTCGACTACTTCTGCACCGGGCCCTGCTGGCCCACCCCCACCAAGCCCGGCCGGCCCGCGCCCGGCCTCGGCCTGGTGCGCTACGCCGCCTCCCTGGACACCGACCGCCCCTGGTTCGCCATCGGCGGCATCGATCTCACCAACCTCGACCAGGTGCTGGACGCCGGCGCTCGCCGGATCGTGGTCGTGCGGGCCGTCACCGAGGCCGACGACCCCGGCGCCGCGGCAGCCGAACTGGCCCGCCGGGTGCGCGAGGCGCAGGACCACTGACCGGACCGCCGGCTCGGCCGCGTCGTCTCAGGTGTGTCCAAGGAGTGGACAAGAAGTCGGCGATTCAGACAAATCTCCCGCATGTGGTTGGGGGACCGCCGACCCCTGGTTAACCTGCGAGTATGGCCCTCGGCACCGCATCCGTCCGGACGGATCACGCGCGAACCGTGCGCGAGATGCTCGCGACGGGAAAGACGACGTACTCGTTCGAGTTCTACGCGCCCAAGACGCCGAAGGGCGAGCGCAATCTGTGGAACGCGCTGCGCCGGGTCGAGGCCGTGGCCCCCGACTTCGTCTCCGTGACCTACGGCGCGGGCGGCTCCACCAGGGCCGGCACGGTCAAGGCGACCGAGCGGATCGCCTCGGACACCACCCTGACGCCGATCGCCCACCTCACCGCGGTCGACCACTCCGTCGCCGACCTGCGCAACATCATCGGGCAGTACGCCGACGCCGGGATCCGCAACATGCTCGCGCTGCGCGGCGACCCGCCCGGCGACCCCATGGGGGAGTGGGTCCCGCACCCGCAGGGCCTCACCTACGCCGCCGAGCTGGTGGAGCTGATCAAGTCCTCCGGTGACTTCTGCGTGGGTGTCGCCGCGTTCCCCGCGATGCACCCGCGGTCCACGGACTGGGACACCGATGTCCGGCACTTCGTCGACAAGTGCCGGGCCGGGGCCGACTACGCGATCACCCAGATGTTCTTCCACCCGGAGGACTACCTGCGGCTGCGCGACCGGGTTGCCGCGGCCGGCTGTGACACCCCTATCATTCCCGAGGTCATGCCGATCGCGAGCGTGAAGACGCTGGAGCGGATCCCGTACCTCACCAACGCGTCGTTCCCCGAGGACCTGAAAGAGCGGATCCTCACAGCGAAGGACGATCCGGCCGCTGTACGCTCGATCGGGATCGAGTTCGCCACAGAGTTCTGCGCCCGGCTGCTGGCCGAAGGAGTGCCCGGTCTGCACTTCATCACGCTGAACAACTCCACGGCGACGCTGGAAATCTACGAGAATCTGGGTCTGCACCACCCGCCGCAGGCCTAGACCGGTCGCACCGGCATACGACACACTGCGTAGCGGCCACTGGGAGAGGGGCGTACATGGGCTGGACGGTCCTCTATATCGCGTTCGGCATCGTCGCGCTGTGGCTGCTCGGCGAGGTGCTGCTGCAGTACAAGGCGCGTCTGCGCTGGCGGCTGCTGGCCTTCGTCGGCTTCCTCGGAGTCGTGGCCGGTGTGCTCACCGCGTCCGTCGTCGTCATCGGACTCGGCGCCGCCGCCTTCGCGGTCGGCCAGACCTATGTCACGCTGTCGTTCCGCCGCGGCTTCGCCGCCGGCTGGGCGGTGAACGCGCCGGTGCTCGGCGGCCGCCGGGACCACGAGCACGAGGAGCCCGTGCTGGAGGTCTCCGATCTCGAGGCGTCCGCGGGCGACGCGTACGAGGAGGACTCCGGACGCGGCCGCGACCGGTCCGCCTATGACGCGGTCGACGACTACGACCGCGACGACGTCTTCACCCCGGGCCGCCCCGACCGGCAGACGGCCGCCGAGACCACCGCGGTCTACGCCCCCCAGCCGATGCCCGACGACACCGGCTCGTACGGCATCTACGACACCGGGTACGGCACCCAGACCCAGGACCAGTACGCCGCCGCCACGCAGAGCGCGGACCAGGGCTACGGCTCCTACGACTACTCCGGCTACGGCCAGCAGGCCTACGACACCGGCCAGCAGCAGTACGCCGCCTACTCCGACCCGTACATCGGCACCGGCACCTACGGCGGCGCCGGGTACGACACCGGCTACACCGACCCGAACCAGTACGGCCAGCAGGCGGCCTACGGCCAGGACCAGTACGGCACCTACGGCGGCGACACCCAGGGCGGCGGCCTGTGGGTCCCGCAGCAGCGGACCACCGACGACCCGTACGGCGGCGAGCTGCCGCCCGAGCAGCAGGCCTACCCCTATCAGGGCGGCGGCCAGCAGCCCCCGGCGGGCGGCTACGACGAGCAGTACCGCTTCTGACCGGCCTCCGGGCGGCCGGCCCCGGTCTCACTGTCTGATCCGGTCACGGGCGCCGGCCCCGGTCTCACTGCGAGCCGCGGAAGTCGGGACCCTCCACGATCAGCCCGGCGACCAGCGCCCCCGACATCCCGGCATGCGCCAGTCCGCCGCCGGGGTGGGACCAGCCGCCCACCGTGAACAGGCCAGGAGTACGGGTGCTGTTGGCGGGATGCAGCCGGCGTCCGCCGTCCGCGGCCAGGGCGGGGGGCGGCACCGCGCCGTCCTCGGCGCCCGTCTCCTCGGCGATGTCGGCCGGGGTGTGCACCTGGTGCCACAGCAGCCGCTCGCGCAGATCCGGAATGGCGCGTCCTGCGACGGTGATCAGCTCCTCGGCCAAGGCGGCCGGGTCCCCGCCCCGGGCCGGGACCGCCGCCGTCAGCGTCACCGACTCGTGCCCCGCGTCCGGCACCAGCGCCGGATCACCGGGCCGCAGCACCGTCACCGTGGGCGCGGCGGACCGCCCCGTGCCGCCCGACAGCGCCTCCAGTGCGGCGTCCCGGTCCGCGGAGTGCACCACCGTGCGGTGGGCGGCGCCGTCCGGGCGTGCCCCGCGCAGCGCCAGCAGCACCGTCAGCCGGCTCGCCCCCGGCCGCTGCGCCGGAACCTCGCCGTCGCCGCGCACCGGCGTCCCCCGGTTCAGCCGGTCGAGCACCGCCGGGGAGACCCCGGCCACCACGAAGTCCGCCTCGGCGACCGTCCCGTCGGCCAGCTCCACACCGGCGGCCCGGCCGTCCTTCTCCACCAGCGCCGTGACCTCGGCACCGAAGACGAACTCCACCTTCCGGGCCAGGCACCGCTCGTACACCGCCCGCGCCAGCTCCCGCATGCCGCCCCGCACGTACCAGGTGCCGAAGGCGTGCTCCATGTACGCCAGGATCGCCGCGTTCGCCGGGGCGGTGCGGGGATCCAGACCGAAGGCGAGGGCGTGGCTCTCGAGCAGCGCGATCAGCCGGGGTTCGCGCAGCTCCCAGGCGCCGACCTCGGCGAGGGTGCCCGCCACCCGGGTGCGCAGCAGCCTGCGGTGCGGCACCGCCGGGTAGGGCTCGCGCTCGGCCAGCACCTGCCAGTTGGGCCACAGCGGCTCCTCGAGCAGCGGCCTGCGCATCCGGTTCCATGCCTCGCGGGCCCGGACCAGCAGGTCGCCCCAGCGCCGGCCGGCCCCGGCGCCGAGCGCCTCGTCCAGGGCCAGGACCACGCCCGCCCGGGAGGCGTTGGGCAGTGACACCCGGGTGCCGTCCGCGAAGACATGGTGCGAGGACGGGTCGACCTGGACCAGCTCGACGCACTCCTCCAGCGGCTCCCGGCCGGTCTTCAGGAACAGATCGCGGTACACGGCGGGCAGGGTGAACAGACCGGGGCCGGTGTCGAAACCGAACCCGTCCCGCTCCAGCCGGCGCACCGCACCGCCGTAGGTCCCGGTCCGCTCGTACACCACCACCCGGTGGCCCGCCACGGCCAGCCGGGCGGCGGCCGCCATCGCGCCCATCCCGGCGCCGATCACCGCAATACGTGCCATGTCAGCGACTGTATCCGCCGCCCTCCGGCGCCCCGGAGGCGAGTACCCGCGCCCATGCGCCGGTGACCAGGCGGCGCCGGCGCGCCGTGGGCCCGGGCACACAGCCGTGAGTATCCGTACCTAGGTGCCGAGATGAGTACCCGGGCGGATGGGCCGCGACCTGCGGGACGACACAGTGGAGACCACGGAGAGAGGCACCGGGACGGCACCGGCGACACGGGGCGCCGGAACGGCCCGGGCCACGATCCGCTCCTTCCGCCGGCCGCAGTCGGCGGGAGCGAGACGGGGGAACCGGGGGGACGACCGAACGGGGCAGCCCCGCGGGGGAACGTACGGGGTGCAGGCGCCGGTCCGGCGGTGGCCCGCGGGGGACGCGGCCACACCGGGCCGGCGTCATCGTTCCCCGTCCGTCCGGACTCTCGTGCACCGCCCGCCCGCCGCTCCGGCGCGCCGCCCCCGAGGCGTGGGCGCACCGCCCGCCTCAGCGGCGGCCGCTCACCCGGCCCTGGAGCAGCCGGGACAGGGCCGCATGCACATCGTCCAGGGACCGCTCCGGCTGGAAGGACTTCCAGTCCAGCGCCGCCACCAGCACCATCCCCACCAGCGCGGCCGCGGTCAGCGGAACGTCGATCTCCTCGCTGAACTCGCCGTTCTCCACGCCCTCGCGCAGCACCTCCTCGACCACCGCCACGGCCTGCTGCCGCACCACCATCAGCGTGGACTGCCAGGCCCGGTTGGTGCGCCACAGCTCCGCCACGTACAGCTGGGTGAAGGCCGGGTAGCGGTCGATGAAGACAAGGCCCGCGCGGATCATCGCGTCCAGGGCGTCCACCCTGCTGCCGCCCCGCGCCGCCGTCTGCTCCGCCGCCTCCTTCAGGGAGGCGGTCAGCAGGCCCACTCCGTGCCGCAGCAGCTCCTCGAAGAGGACCGACTTGCTCGCGAAGTTGTAGTAGACCGTGCCCTTGGCCACCCCGGCCCGCTCGGCGATCTCGTCCACCGTGGTGGCGGAGAAGCCCTGCTCGGCGATGAGGGTGACGGCCGCCTCGTAGAGCTTCTGCCGGGTGGCCTCACGGCGGGCCCTGCCACCCGGGGTGGTGCTGCTGCTTTCCATGGTCCTGATTCTCACAGCACGGCCGGACCGCCCGCGGGCGGGCCCGGTGGCCCGCCCGCTCACAGGGTCAGCTCCGGGTGCAGCTTGTCCAGCGTCCACACCTGGCGGCGCCGGGCCGACAGCGCGGTCAGCGCCAGCGCGCCCAGGGTGAACGCCGTCAACACCGCGCACGCCTGCCACACCGGCCCGAGACCGCCGCCGGTGATCAGCCTGCGCAGCGCCTCCACCACATGGGTCATCGGCAGGAAGGGATGCAGCGCGTTGAAGAAGCCCGGGCTGGTCTGCACCGGGTAGGTGCCGCCGGCCGAGGTCAGCTGGAGCATCAGCAGCGCGAGCACGAGGATCCGCCCGGCCGCCCCGAAGCGGGCGTTGCACCACTGCACGATCGCCGCGAAGCAGGCCGTCACCAGGAACAGGAATCCCACCGTCCCGGCGGCCCTGGCCATCTGCAGCCCGATCGCCCAGTGCAGCACCGACATCAGGGCCACCGTCTGCAGCACCCCGATCGCCACCACCGGCAGCCAGCCCGCCAGCGCGATCCGCCAGGCCGAGGCGCCCGCGACCAGCGCCCGCCGGTTCATCGGCGCGATCAGCATGTAGGCCACCATCGCGCCCACCCACAGCGACAGCGGGATGAAGTACGGGGCGAAACCGGTGCCGTAGTTGGGTGCCTTGTGCAGATCCTGCGTCGCCAGCCGCACCGGGTCGGCCATCACCTCGGTGCGCCGGTCGCGCTCCTGCTTGTCGTAGTCGGGGATCTGCTCGGCGCCGTCGCGCAGCCCGCCGGCCAGTTTGCCGGAGCCGTCGACGAGCTTGTAGATGCCGCCGTTCAGATCCTTCGCGCCGGCCCGCAGATCGCCCACGCCCTCGTCCAGGTCGACGGCGCCCTTCTTGGCGGTGCCGAGCCCGGAGTGCAGCTTCTTCAGACCGGCGGCCACCTTGCCGGCCCCGCTGTTCAGCTTGTTGACCTTGGTGACGGCGTCGTCCAGGTCCTCGGAGAGATGCGGCGCCCGGTCGGCGAGGGCGTCGGCCTGCTTCTCCAGCGTGCGCAGATGACCGTCCAGCTTCTTCAGGTCCTCGCGGTGACCGGTGACCAGCGCGCTCGCGTCCTCCGCGGCCGTCGCCGCCGAGGCCGCCGCGTCCTTGGCCTTCTTCAGGTCGGAGCAGGCGGGGTCGGGCAGGGCCGCCTCCTCGCACCGCTGCCGGTACACCTCGTCCATCGCACCGGACGCCTCCCGGGCGTCCTTCGCCGCGCCCGGGGCCTTCTTCTGCAGGGAGTCGAGGTCCTCGCGGAGCTTCTTGGAGGCGTCGGCGACGAACCGGGCCGTCTTCGCGATGGTCTTCTCGTTCTTCTTCAGGAACGGGCCGGCCTTGGCGTCGATCGCGTTCACCTTGTCGGCGAGTGACTGCGTGCCGTCCGCGACCTTGCGGGAGCCGTCCTTGAGCGAACCGGCGCCCTTGTGCAGGTCCTTCAGGCCCTTGGCGAGCTTGCCGCTGCCCTGCTCCGCGTCCCCCAGCTTGTCGGCGAGCCGCTTGGAGCCCTTCTCCGCCTTGCCGATGCCGCCGTTGAGCCTGTCCGCCCCGTCGGCCGCCTCCTTGGTCTTGCCGTGGATGTCGGAGAACGAGACGAAGATCTTGTCCAGGAAGGAGCGGGAGGTCTTGGCGGACGCTGCCTGGCGCACCTCGGAGAACACCGAGCGGGAGATCTGCCCGACGATGTAGTTGTTGGCGTCGTTGGTCCGCACCTGGAGCGCGCCGGTCTCCGGGGCGTCGCCCGAACTGGACGCGATACGGCGGCTGAAGTCGCGCGGCATGGTCAGCGACAGGTAGTAGGTGCCGTCCTCGACACCCCGGCGCGCCTCCTCGGCGCTCACCTCGTGCCAGTCGAAGACCTTGCTGTCGCGCAGGCCCTCGGCGATGTCGTCGCCCGCGGTGATTCGCTTCCCGTCCGCCGTCGCCCCCGCGTCGTCGTTGACGAGCGCAACGGGGACGCGGTCGAGCCGGCTGTACGGGTCCCAGAACGACCACAGGTACAGCGCCCCGTAGAGCAGCGGCAGCACCAGCAGTGCGACCAGCGCGGCGCGCGGCAGCTTGCCGCGGCCGAAGCGCCGGAGCTCAAGAGCGGCCAGTCTCGGCGAGCGCATCGGCCGCCTCCTTCTCTGCGTCGTCGCCTTCGTCGGCCGGGCCGGTGGCGGTGGTCCCGGTCCCGGTGCCGGTTCCGGTGGCGGTTTCGGTGGCGGTTCCGGCGGCGCCGGCGCCGCCGGAACCGCCGTTCGCGCCGGCCTTGTGGCTCGTCCCGCCGTCGCCGTCGCCGTCGCCGCCGGCACAGGACCCGGCCCTGGCGGAAGACCCGGCCCCGGCGGTGTCGCCGGGCTCGCCGGGCTCGCCGGCCTCGCCGGTGCTGTCGGCCTCGCCGGTCTGGCCGGTCTGGCCGGTCCTTCCGGTCTTTCCGGTGTCCGTGCGCACCACCACCGCGTCCTCGGGCGGCTCGCTGCACACGGCGACCACCGTGATGCCCCGCTCGGTGAGCGACCTCAGCTGGTTCCAGATCTCCGCTCGCTCGGCGGCCGACAGCTTCAGGTCCGTGTCGTCCACCCCGAGCAGCCGCGGACGCCCGATCAGGGCCAGCGCCAGGGACAGCCGCAGCGCCTCCGTCCGCTCCAGGTCCCGGACCGCCGTCCGCGCCCCCTTGGGCAGCGACTCGATGTCGAGCCCGGCGGCGGTGAGCGCCGCCTCGATGTCCCGCCGCGTCCGGGCCGCCCGCTCCCGGCGCGGGCGCAGCAGCGCGCGCAGCGAGGTGAAGCGGCGCTGCAGCAGCGCCCGTTCGCGCAGATGCTCGCCGACGGTCAGTGCCGGGTCGAGGTCGGTCACGCCGGTGACGTGCGCCAGCGCGCTGACCCGGCGCAGTGCCGCCATGCGCTTCGGCAGCTCGTGACCGCCCACCGAGGCGGACCCGGCGGTCGGCTTCATCCGCCCGGTGAGCGCCAGCAGCAGACAGGTGCGGCCGGAGCCGGACGGTCCCGCGACGGTGATCAGCGAGCCGGGCTCCGCCTCCACGGTGATGCCGCGGAACACCCAGCCCCGCGGTCCCTTGAGCCCGAAGTCCCGGGCGGAGACGGCGAGTCCGGGCGGACCGCCCACAACGCCCCCCATGCGTCCCTCATTTCAGAAGCCCCCGAAGGGGACTGTTTTTGAACTGACTGGTCAGTGCAAAAGCTAACCCGAACGGTCGATCGAGGCAAAACCCCTGGTCAGAACGGATTGTCAGTGCCATACCGCACGATGAGGGCATACGGCACCCCCTCACCGGGCGTGCCGTCACGAAGACGACAGGAGGTTCGTCATGGCCCACTCGTCCGCAGCTGCCGCCCGCCGGCGCCGCGCCACCGGCCCTGCCCCCTCACTGACCGGCCCGGCGAGCGACATCCACCCCGTGCTCCGCCGTGCCGCGGCCCCGCCCGCCGCCCTCGACCTGCTCGCCCAGGCCCGTGCCGGACTCGACGAGGCCGCCGTCCTCGACACCCCCAACGAGCGCTACGCCACGGCCCACCTCGCGGCCCTGCGCACCGCGGCGGCCGTTCTCGCGGCGCGAGGCAGGCCCGAGACCTCGCCCCGGGCCAGGGCGAAGATCAGGAGCGCCTGGGAAGTGCTCCCCGAGATCGCACCCGAACTCACCGAGTGGTGCGCCCTCTTCGCCTCCGGCGCCCGGCGCCGCGCCCTGGCGGAGGCGGGTGTCCAGGGCGCGGCGAGCCGACGGGACGCCGACGACCTGATACGGGACGTGGCGATGTTCCTGCGCCTGGTGGAGCGGATGCTGGTCCTGCAGCCGGTCCTGCCCCAGCCGCGCCCCGACACGGACGCCCCGTCGGGCGAGGGCACGGCACGCGGCGTCCCGCCCCGCAGCCAGGGGATGCCCGACCAGGGGATGCCGGACGCCGGCTGACGGGCACCCGCGCGGGCGACGGCCCCGCGGTCGCACCGCAGGCAGGTGACCGGGTACCGCCGCATAGGCAATAGGGTGGGAGTCGCCTGAAGCCTTCGCCCCGCCGCCCCCGCCGAGGGGGCCGGGGGAGACAGACCGATCGCTCCGCCGAGAACGAGGCGGTGCCGCGCCGAGGAGTCAACTGCCGTGTCGGACCTGCGCCCCCGCGCCGCCCTGCGTACCGCCGTGGTCTGGGAGGTTCTCCAGGACGCCCTGGAGCGCCGGGTCAAGGCGACCGGACGGCAGGCCCTGGACGTGCTCGACACCGGCGGCGGCAGCGGCAACTTCGCCGTGCCCCTCGCCCGCCTCGGCCACCGGGTCACCGTGGTCGACCCCAGCCCCAACGCGCTGTTCGCCCTCGAGCGCCGTGCCGCCGAGGCCGATGTCGCCGAGCGCGTCCGGGGCGTGCAGGGCGACGCCCACGGCCTGCTCGACGTGGCCCGGCGCGGCGGCTACGACATCGTGCTCTGCCACGGTGTCCTGGAGTACGTGGACGACCCGGCGGAGGGCGTGCGCAACGCGGTCGCCGCGCTGCGGCCCGGTGGTGTGCTCAGTCTGCTCGCCGCGGGGCTCGGCGGTGCCGTGCTCGCCCGCGCGCTGGCCGGGCACTTCGCCGAGGCCCACCAGGCGCTCACGGACCCGAACGGCCGATGGGGCTCGGGTGACCCCGTGCCGCGGCGCTTCACCGCCGAGCAGCTCACCGGGCTCGTCGAGCAGGCCGGCCTGCGGGTCGGGGCGGTGCACGGCGTGCGGGTCTTCTCCGACCTCGTGCCCGGAGTGCTCGTGGACACCGAGCCCGGCGCCCTCGACGCCCTGCTGAAGCTGGAGGCCGCCGCGGCCGAGCTCGCCGCCTTCCACTCCGTGGCCACCCAGCTGCACGTGCTCGGCGAGGCTGCCGGGTCCGCGGCCGGATGAGCACCGCGGCCGGCTCCCCGGCAGGGCGCCGCTGATCAGCGCCCCGTCGCCGGGCCGTACCCCTCGCCCATGGAGTCCGCCACAGGCCCCCCGAATGGCGGCCGAGCGCCGTATGATCGAGGGAGACCGTCCGGCATGACGGGTCGGCTCCAGGGGAATGTGAACCTCAGCGAGCCGGGACGTCACTGGCGGATCCGGTTGGCCAATTGGCGCAGAGGGGCGGGTTTCACGGGGGCGATTCCCTGCCTATCCTGAAGAGACCCCCCCGGTCGCCCCGGCGACTGCACGATGAGGAGGACTCCGTGCCGCTCTCGGAGCACGAGCAGCGCATGCTCGAGCAAATGGAGCGAGCGCTGTACGCCGAAGATCCCAAGTTCGCGTCGGCGCTCGAGGGAAGCGGGCTGCGTACGTACACCCGGCGGCGGGTCTACCAGGCGGTCGCGGGCTTCCTCGCAGGTATTGCGCTCCTCATGGCCGGTATGGTCGCCCAGCAGGTCTGGCTCAGCGTGGTGGGGTTCCTCGTCATGCTGGGCTGCGCGGTCCTCGCCGTGACCGGCTGGCGCAAGGCCCCCAAGCCCGGTGAACAGCAGCCCCCCGGCGCGGCCCCGCACACGGGCCGGCAGGGCAGGCAACGGCGCTCGATGATGGACCGCATCGAGGAGCGCTGGCAGCGCCGCCGCGACGAACAGGGCGGCCACTGACCTGACGCCCGCGGCAGCATCCGCCGGCCGGCGGCAGCAGCCTGCTGTGCACAGACGAAGACGCGAAACGTCGGTCAGGGGGTGACCACCCCGGAGGGCGGTCACCCCCTGACGCATGTCGGGTGGCCGTGAGCACGGGTGGTTCCAGCGGCCGTCCCCCCTGATCCACGGGCGGGGCCGGGGACGTGGGCCCCGCGCCGGCTGTGTGTGCCGCCGCCACCACGACGACCTGCCCGCGGCCGGGACCCGCCCGCTGGACCCGCCCGCTGCCGGGACACGCCCGCCTCCGGGACCTGCCCCGGCCGGGGTTGCGTTCTCAGCTCTGCTGCCGTGACGGGCGGCGCCAGGCCGGCGGCCTGGTGAGCCATGCGGGGCGCAGGGCCGCAGCCCGTCCCCGCACGCCGGCCCACCAGGAGGACACCGCCCAGCTCACCCGGGCCGTGGAGCGCGGGGCGAAGAGGGCGCGGAGGCGGGTGGCGCGGCCCGCCGTGGAGCGCAGGCCGGTGATCACCCGGCGGACGTCCTCCGTGAGCCCGGCGACCGGGCGGGGCTGCGGGGCGTACAGCACCTGCTCCACCGCGCCGGCCACCCGGTGCACCGAGGCCGCGGCGGCCTCGTCGAGGTGGCCCAGGCGCACGATCCGGGCGGCCGCCTTGCGCGGGGTGAGCGACTCGTCCGGCAGGATGCCGTAGTCCCACGCCGTGTCGATCAGCTCGTCCCAGACGGCCATGATGTGCGGCGCCGCGTCCGCGTCCGAGCGGCCGTGCGCGCCCAGGCGCACCGCGCGCGTGCGCAGCCGCCACAGCAGCGGCGTCAGCGGCACCGCCAGCACGGCCAGCCCGGCCAGTGCCCACATCAGCAGCGCGTACCACTTGGGGCCGTCCCCGTCACCGGGCAGCGCGGCCTGCGCCGACTCGCCGGGGCACCCGCCGTCCAGCTTCCGCTGCTCCACCGGGCAGCTCTCGCTCTGCGAGGGGGCCGCCGACGGTGCCGAGGAGGACTCCTGGGCGGACGGCCGGGCCGGGTCCGGCAGCTGGCTGTCGTCGGTGTCCGGGACCGTGTACGCGGGGATGGAGCCGCGGGTGGGGGTGGGCTCGAAGCGGGTCCAGCCGACTCCCTCGAAGTACAGCTCGGGCCAGGCGTGCGCGTCGCGCAGCCCCACCGACACCGTGCCGTCGGCCTGCGGGGTGCCCGGCGCGAAGCCCACCGCGACCCGGGCCGGTATGCCCAGGGAGCGGGCCATCGACGCCATGGCGAAGGAGAAGTGCACGCAGAAGCCCTGCTTGTCCCGCAGGAAGCGGGCGATCGCCCGCGAGCCGCTGCCCACGTCCACCTGGGTGTCGTACTCGAAGCCCCCGGTCACGGCGAAATAGTCCTGGAGCTTGACCGCCTGGTCGTAGGGGGTCTTCGCGCCCTGGGTGACCTCGCGGGCGGTGCGGGAGACCACCGAGGGCAGGGAGTCCGGCAGCTCGGTGTACTCGCGGCGCAGAGCGGGCGGCGGTGCCGGGGCGTCGGACAGCTGCTTCGCCGTCGGCCGCACGTCCAGGCCGCGCACCGAGTAGGTCAGATCCCGGGTGTTCTGCCCGTGGTCGCCGACCAGCGTCATGCCGACCGGCTCGTAGCGCCAGTTGCCCCGGATGTCCACACCGCTCGGCGGGTACGGCATCGGCAGCCAGTCCTGCCCGTACCACTCGGCGGTGGAGATGGTGGTCGCGAACTCCTTGCGCGCCACGTCCGGGCCGAGGCCCGCCGGGGTCGGGAAGGCACCCTCGGGCACCGTGGTGATCGACCGCTTCGACGGCTTCCAGGTGGTGCCGTCGAAGTCGTCCAGGGACACGATGCGCAGGTACAGGTCCGACAGGTTCTCGATCTCGGTGCGCACCGACATCACCTGACGGTCCTCGTCCACGTTCAGCGAGTCGCGCAGCGACACCAGCGGGTTCACCGCGGAGATGGTCCCGCCGCCGCCGGGGCCCGAACCGACGCCGGCGCCCGCCGGGTCCAGCAGCCCGCCGTTCATCGCGGGCAGACCGAGCGGCACCACCAGGGCGATGCCCAGCGCCAGTACCCCGATCCGCCTGCCGGTTCGCACCGGAGCGGCCGGCCCGGCCGGCTCACCCGGCCCGCGCGAGGTACCGCTGAAGACCCGCCCCCACGCCGAGAGCCGGTCGCGGCCCTCGGCCAGCAGCAGCATCAGATATCCGGCCGCCGCCAGCAGGAACCACACCCAGTCGCTGCCGCCGTCGGACAGACCGGCCGCCACCGAGTACAGGGCGAGCAGCGGAAGCCCCGCCGGGGCCGCGCTGCGGAAGGTCACCGCGAGGACGTCCACCAGCAGCCCGATGATCAGCACCCCGCCGATCAGCATCAGCCGGATGCCGTCGGTCAGCGGCGCCGGGATCGCGTACCGGCTGACGTCCTCGCCGCCCCGCTCCAGCAGCTCGGCGAGGGACCGGAAGGCGTCCGGCCCCGGCAGCACCCCGGCGAAGGCGTGTTCCCGGGCGAACACCAGGGTCATCAGCAGCAGCGTCACCAGCGCCTGCGCCGCCACCGTCAGCGGGCGCGGCAGCGGCACGCGCCGGGCCGCGGCGCCCACGCCCGACTGCACGGCGAGCAGAAAGGCCGCCTGGATGATCCAGGTGGCCGGCTTGACCAGGGGCAGCAGCGCGCTCGCCGCCAGCAGCGTGGCCAGCCACGCGGCCAGCGTCAGCCGTACCCGCCCGCTCATGAGCGTCCCTCCCCACCGCTCGCCGCGGCCAGGCCGGAACGCTCCTGCTCGGCCCGCCGCCACAGCTCGTTCAGTGACGCGCCCCGCGGCGCCGCCAGGGCCGTCCAGCCCGCCTCGCGCAGCAGCCGCAGCTGATCGGCGCCGCGGTCCCGGCCGCCGGGCGCCGGGGCGGCGTCCCGCATCCATGAGGCGCTGTCCAGCAGGAAGGCGAGCGCGCCCCCGCTGCGCTGCCGCATCCGCCCCAGCACCGCGGCCTGCTCCTCGTCGAGATCCCCGAGGAACGCCACGAGCAGCCCCTCGTTCCCGCCGCGCAGCACGTCGTAGGCGCGCGACAGGCCCGCCCCGTCGGAGTGGTCCACGACCGCCAGGGTGTCCATCATCAGCCCGGCCGCGTCCGCGGACTCCTGGTTCGCCCCCGCGAAGCCGTCGGAGCCCTCGCCCGGCACCACCTGTCCGGTGTCGGTGAGCAGCCGCACCGAGAAGCCGCGCTCCAGCATGTGCACCAGCACCGAGGCCGCACCGGAGACCGCCCACTCGAAGGCCGAGTCGGGGCCCGCGCCCTGGTAGGCGACGGCCCGGGTGTCCAGCAGCACGGTGCAGCGAGCCCGCTGCGGCTGCTCCTCGCGCCGCACCATCAGCTCGCCGTAGCGGGCCGTGGAGCGCCAGTGCACCCGGCGCAGGTCGTCGCCGTAGCGGTAGCCGCGCGGGATCACGTCGTCCTCGCCGGCCAGTGCCAGCGCCCGCTGCCGGCCGTCCCCGTAGCCCTTGGCCTCGCCGCTCAGCCGCACCGGCGGCAGCGGCTCCACGCGCGGGATCACGGTGAGCGTGTCGTACGTGGAGAAGGAGCGGGTCAGCTCGCACATCCCGAACGGGTCCGAGAGCCGCAGCTGCAGCGGCCCCAGCGGATAGCGGCCGCGCAGATCCGAGCGGACCCGGTAGGACACCTCGCGCCGTCCGCCGGGCTCCACCCGGTCCAGCACGAAGCGGGGCCGGGGTCCGAGCACATAGGGCACCCGGTCCTGCAGCATCAGCAGCCCGGTGGGCAGCCGGGAGATGTTGTCCATCCGCAGGTGCACCCGGGCCTCGCTGCCGGCCGGCACCCGCGCGGGGGAGAGCCGGCGGCTGCCGGCCACCCGGTAGCGGGTGCGGAACAGCACCACCGCGCACACCAGCGGCAGCACCGCGAGCAGCAGGCCGACCCGCAGCAGATCGCTCTGGCCGAGGACGTAGGCGCAGATCGCGGCGGCCACCCCGGCGGCCAGGAACGAGCGCCCGCGGGTGGTCAGCCCGGCCAGGGCCGTGCGCAGTCCGCCCCGGCCGCCGTCGGCGCCCTCGGTGTGGACCGCACCCGCGGTGGTCATCACAGCCTCCGCGGCGGCTGCTGGCCGAAGGCCGCGCCCCGGCCGCCCACACCGAACGCGGTCTGCTGCGGGGCCGCCGCCGGCACCGTGGTGCGCTGCAGGATGTCGTGCACCACCTGCTCGGCGGTACGGCGGTTGAGCTGGGCCTGGGCGGTGGGCAGCAGCCGGTGCGCGAGCACGGCCACGGCGAGTGCCTGCACGTCGTCCGGCAGCGCGTAGTCCCGCCCGCTGAGCGCCGCGGACGCCTTCGCCGCGCGCAGCAGGTGCAGCGTGGCGCGCGGGGAGGCGCCGAGTCTGAGCTCCGGGTGGGTGCGGGTGGCGCCGACCAGGTCCACCGCGTAGCGGCGCACCGGCTCGGCCACATGGACCCCGCGCACCGCCTCGATCAGCTTGAGGATCTCGTGCGCGTGCGCCACCGGCTGGAGGTCCTCCAGCGGGGAGACGCCGCCGTGCACGTCCAGCATCTGCAGCTCGGCCTCGGCGCTCGGATAGCCGACCGAGACCCGGGCCATGAAGCGGTCGCGCTGGGCCTCGGGCAGCGGATAGGTGCCCTCCATCTCGACCGGGTTCTGCGTGGCCACCACCATGAACGGGCTGGGCAGCTCGTAGGTCTGCCCGTCGATGGTGACCTGGCGCTCCTCCATGGACTCCAGGAGCGCGGACTGCGTCTTGGGCGAGGCGCGGTTGATCTCGTCGCCGATCACCACCTGCGCGAAGATCGCGCCCGGTTTGAACTCGAAGTCGCGGCGCTGCTGGTCCCAGATGGACACACCGGTGATGTCCGAGGGCAGCAGGTCCGGCGTGAACTGGATGCGCCGCACCGAGCAGTCGATCGACCGCGCCAGCGCCTTCGCCAGCATCGTCTTGCCGACCCCCGGGACATCCTCGATGAGCAGATGCCCCTCGGCGAGCAGTACGGTCAGCGAGAGCCGTACGACCTCGGGCTTGCCCTCGATCACGCCCTCCACCGAACTCCGCACGCGCTCCGCGACGGCGGTCAGATCAGTGAGGCTCGCTCGATCGTCATAGGTCGTCACCCGGCCCTCCTCGGCCTTTCCCCGCGCTCCTTGTCGAGCGGAGGACCCCATATTTCCCGGGCCGACGCATGCAGTGCGGACCGGCCCACCCCGAATCTCGTGTGCCCCACGCGAACAGCTTCGCGTGGCGCCACCCCCGCATTCTTGCTGCCGTTACCGATTCGTGTCACTCGCCTGTGGACAACTGACGGCGATATGTCGGATCTTACGACGTTTGTGAAACCCGGGGGATCGGGCCGGTCCGGACGGGCGGGCAGGTCAGGCGGGGTCGATCTCGCGCAGCAGACCGGTCTTCACATCGAACACGAACCCGCGCACGTCGTCGGTGTGCAGCAGGAACGGCGAGGTCCGCACCCGCTGCATGGACTGCCGTACGTCCTGGTCGACGTCCCGGAACGCCTCCACCGCCCAGGCGGGACGCTGGCCCACCTCCATCTCCAGCTCGTGCCGGAACTCCTCGGTGAGCGACTCCAGACCGCAGTCGGTGTGATGGATCAGCACCACGCTGCGGGTGCCCAGCGCCCGCTGGCTGATGGTCAGTGAGCGGATCACGTCGTCGGTGACCACACCGCCGGCGTTGCGGATGGTGTGACAGTCGCCGAGCTCCAGGCCCAGCGCGGCGTGCAGGTCGAGGCGGGCGTCCATGCAGGCCACGATCGCCACCCGCAGCACCGGCCGGGCGTCCATCCCGGGGTCGGTGAAGACGTCGGCGTACTCCCGGTTGGCCTCGACCAGACGATCGGTGACCGTGCGGCCACCGGTGGAAGCGCTCGCGCGGTCCGCAGGAACCGATGCAGAAGTCGTCATACTCCCGACGGTACTGGTCACGCCCGTGCCGGGCTCGCCGTGAACTAGGGACAAAGCCGGGACAAGAGTGTCATCGCGACGCGCTGTGAGGGAATCCACACGAGTGGTGTGAGCTCCGTCTTCCGGGTGTTTCCCGGGCCCCCGGCCGTGTCCCGCCGCGCCCCTGCGCCCCCGCCCTGCACGGGACCGCGACGCGCGGGCCGGTTGATTGACCGGGCCCCGCGGTGGACTAAAGTGGCGCGAAGCGGGAGGCGTGACTCCCCGCTGCACTGATCTCCCCGGAAACCCGGGCCGCGCCCGGAGATCCCCCGCGTGCGCGGCGCGTACGTACGGCTCGGCCTCCTCCCGCTCCCGGTCGGCCGACGCCCCAGGCGCCGGCAGGCCGCCCCCTTCCCGGGACAGGGGCGAGGTGACCCGGCCCTGCGTCGGCGTCGCGCCGGACATGAGAGGGCCCCTTGAGCCAGAGTCGACACGTCCCGGTGATGCTCCAGCGGTGTCTGGACCTGCTGGCGCCCGCCCTGGAGCGGCCCGGAGCGGTCGTCGTCGACTGCACCCTCGGCCTCGGCGGCCACAGCGAGGCGCTCCTCGAACGCTTCCCCGAGGTCCGCCTGGTCGCCCTGGACCGCGACAAGGAGGCCCTGCGCCTGTCCGGCGAACGCCTCGCCCCCTACGGCGAGCGCGCCACCCTGGTGCACGCCGTCTACGACGAGCTGCCCGAGGTGCTCGGCCGGCTCGGCGTCCCGCGCGTGCAGGGCGTCCTGTTCGACCTCGGGGTGTCGTCCATGCAGCTCGACGAGGCCGACCGCGGCTTCGCCTATGCCCAGGACGCCCCGCTCGACATGCGGATGGACCAGACGACCGGCATCAGCGCCGCCGAGGTCCTCAACACCTACCCGCCCGGCGAACTCGTCCGCATCCTGCGCTCCTACGGCGAGGAGAAGCAGGCCCGGCGCATCGTGGCCGCGATCGTCCGGGAGCGCGAGAAGGAGCCGTTCACCACCAGCGCCCGCCTGGTCGAGCTGATCCGCGACGCGCTGCCCCAGGCCGCCAAGCGCACCGGCGGCAACCCGGCCAAGCGCACCTTCCAGGCCCTCAGGATCGAGGTCAACGGCGAACTCGCCGTGCTGGAGCGGGCGGTCCCGGCCGCCGTGAAGGCGCTCGCCGTGGACGGACGGATCGCCGTGCTGTCGTACCACTCGCTGGAGGACCGGCTGGTCAAGCAGGTGTTCGCGGCCGGCGCAGCCACCACCGCGCCGCCCGGTCTTCCGGTGGTCCCGGAGCGCTACCAGCCCCGGCTCAAGCTGCTCACGCGCGGTGCCGAACTTCCCACCGAGGAGGAGATCGCCGCGAACCGGCGGGCGGCCCCCGCCCGGCTGCGCGCCGCCCAGCGCATCAGGGAGGACGCCGACGACTGAGCGGGGCGGACCCGGCGGAGCTGTGTGACGACTCAGGGAGCGTGAGTGACCAGGAAACCCGAACTGAAGGGGAGGGCGGCCCGCCTCGCCCGGCTCATCCCCTCCGGACGTGCCCAGGCGGCCCGCACCCCGTTCGTCCTCCTCGTCGTCCTGCTCCTCGGCGGCGGTCTCATCGGGCTCCTGGTGCTGAACTCCGCGCTCAGCGAGGGCGCCTTCGAGCTCGACGACCTCCAGCGCGAGACCAAGAACCTCACCGACGAGGAGCAGTCCCTGCAGCGGGACATCGACGCCTACTCCGCGCCCGACGCCCTCCAGCGCCGCGCCGGGGAACTGGGCATGGTGCCCGGCGGCGACCCCGCCTTCCTCGGCCCCGACGGCAAGGTCAAGGGCGTGCCCCGGCCCGCTCCTGGCGCCCCGGTCCCGATGGTCCTGCCGCCCGAGGCGCTGACCTCGGCGACCTCCCCGCCCCCCGAGGCGACACCCCCGGCCCCCGAGGCCGGCCCCACCACCCCCGCCCCCGCGACGACCCCCGGCAGGTGACGGAAGTGTCCGACAGGGAAGCGCCGCGCCGCCGCGTACCCGGACCCGCCAGGCCCGTCCGCCCGGGCGAGCGGCGCCCCGGGCCCGGCGCCCGCCCCGCCCGCCGCCCGGGACCGCCCCGCCCGGCCCCGCGCACCATCCGCCTGGGCAGCCCGCGCCCCCGGCTGCGCCTGGTCGGCCTGGCCCTGACCCTCGTCATGATCGCCTTCGTGATCCGCCTGTTCCAGGTGCAGGCCGTCGACGCGAGCACCTACGCGGCCAAGGCGGCGCAGAACCGCTATGTCGGCCAGGTGCTCGCCGCCGAGCGCGGCGAGATCACCGACCGCAACGGGGTGGCCCTGGCGACCAGCGTGGACGCCTACGACATCACCGCCGACCCCACCATGTTCACCCCGGAGCAGCTGAAGACCGGCGACGGCCCGGAGCAGGCCGCCGCCCTGCTCGCCCCGATCCTCGGCCAGAGCGAGGAGAAGCTGGTCGCCAAGCTCCGCCCGGAGAACAAGGGGCTGCGCTACGTCAAACTCGCGGGACGGCAGACGCCGCAGGTCTGGAAGCAGATCAAGGACCTGAAGTCCGCGCTGGCCAAGAAGGCGCAGCGCGACAAGTCCACGGTCAACGTACTGTCCGGGGTCTTCTCCGTGCCCACCAGCAAGCGGGTGTACCCCAACAACGAGCTGGCCGCCGGGATACTGGGCTGGGTCAACGCCTCCGGCCGGGGAGGCGGCGGCATCGAGCTGCAGCTGGACGAGGAGCTCACCGGCAAGGACGGCAAGATCCGCTACGCCCAGTCGGGCGGCCGGCTGGTGCCCACCGCCGACTCCACCGAGACCCCGGCGGTGCCCGGCAGCGACGTCGAGCTGACCATCGACCGCGACATCCAGTGGGCCGCGCAGAACGCCATCAGCAAGCAGGTGGCCAAGTCCCGGGCCGACCGCGGCTATGTGATCGTCCAGGACACCCGCACCGGCGAGGTCCTCGCCATGGCCAACGCGCCCGGCTTCGACCCCAACAACCTCTCCGAGGCCGACCCGGACGCGCTCGGCAACGCCGCCCTCCAGGACGCCTACGAGCCCGGCTCCACCGCCAAGGTGCTGTCGATGGCGGCCGTGCTCGAGGAGAACGCCGCCACTCCGCTCACCCATGTCGTGGTGCCCAACCGGCTGCACCGCGGCGACCGTCTCTTCAAGGACGACGTCGACCACCCGACCTGGTACCTGACCCTCAACGGGGTGCTCGCCAAGTCCAGCAACATCGGCACCATCCTGGCCACCGGACAGCTCGGCAAGACCCAGTCCGCCGCCAACAAGGTGCTCTACGACTACCTGCGCCGCTTCGGCCTCGGCGGCCCCACGGGACTGGGCTTCCCGGGCGAGACCAAGGGCATCCTGGCGCCGCCCGAGCAGTGGTCGACCTCGCAGCAGTACACGATTCCTTTCGGCCAGGGCGTGTCCATCAACGCGATGCAGGCCGCCTCCGTGTACTCGACCATCGCCAACGGCGGGGTGCGCGTCGAGCCCACCCTGGTGCGCGGCACCAAGGGACCCGACGGGACCTTCACCCGCGCACCCGAGCCCCGGAAGAAGCGGGTGATCAGCGAACGGACGGCGAAGACCCTCGCCCGGATGCTGGAGTCGGTGGTGGACGACGAGGAGGGCACCGGCACCAAGGCGCGCATCCCCGGCTACCGGGTCGCGGGCAAGACGGGTACGGCGAACCGCGTGGATCCGGCCACCGGGAAGTACCGCGGATACACCTCGTCCTTCGCCGGCTTCGCGCCCGCCGACAAGCCCCGGATCACCGTCTACTGCGTCATCCAGAACGCCACCAAGGGCAGCTACTTCGGCGGCCAGATCTGCGGACCGGTGTACAAGCAGGTCATGGAGTTCGCCCTGAAGACCCTGCAGGTCCCCCCGACCGGGGCGAAGCCCGCGAACTACCCGGTCACCTTCAAGCCCTGACCGACCACGCTCCCAGGAACCACCTCGTGACGACGACCTCCCCGCAGCCCGGGAACTCCGGCACCTCCACCCCCTCGCTTCGCCCCGGGGCGGTGACGCCGGGTACGCTCACCGCCGTGCCACACGCTGATCAGTCCCAAACCACCCAGAAGGGCCACCCCGTGACATATCCGGGACCGCCCAGGCCGGAACGGGTCTCCCCGACACCCCTCGCGGAGCTCGCCGGCCTGCTGGGTGCCCCCGCACCGGAGCAGGCCGCCGAGGTCACGGGCATCACCCACGACTCGCGCGCCGTCCGGCCCGGAGACCTGTACGCCGCCCTGCCGGGCGCCCGCGCGCACGGCGCCGACTTCGTCACCCAGGCCGCGGGCCTGGGGGCGGCCGCCGTGCTCACCGACCCGTCCGGCGCCGAACGCGCCGCCGCGACCGGCCTGCCCGTGCTGGTGATCGACGACCCGCGGGGCCGGATGGGCGAGCTGGCCGCCACGATCTACGGCCACCCCGGCCGCGACCTGCTCCAGATCGGCATCACCGGCACCTCCGGCAAGACCACGACCGCCTACCTCGTCGAGGGCGGGCTGCGCACCGCCCGCAGCACGGGGCTGATCGGCACCGTCGAGATGCGCATCGGCGACGAGCGCATCAAGTCCGAGCGCACCACCCCCGAGGCCACCGACCTGCAGGCCCTGTTCGCCGTGATGCGCGAACGCGGCACCGAGGCGGTCGCCATGGAGGTCTCCAGTCACGCCCTGGTCCTCGGCCGGGTCGACGGCTGCGTCTTCGACATCGCCGTCTTCACCAACCTCAGCCCGGAGCACATGGAGTTCCACTCCGGCATGGAGGACTACTTCCGGGCCAAGGCGCAGCTGTTCACGCCGGGACGCAGCAGGCTCGGCGTGGTCAACATCGACGACGAGTACGGCCGCCGCCTGGTCAAGGAGGCCGGCGTCCCGGTCGTCACCTACTCCGCCGAGGGCCACCCGGACGCCGACTGGCGCGCCGAGGACGTCGAGGTCGGGCCGGTGGACTCGGCCTTCACCGTGATCGGTCCCAAGGACGAGCGGATCACCGCCCGCTCGCCGCTGCCGGGCCCCTTCAACGTGGCCAACACCCTGGCCGCGATCGTGGCGCTGGCCGCGGCCGGACTCGACCCGCAGTCCGCCGCCGACGGCGTCGCCGCCGTCCCCGGTGTGCCGGGCCGTCTGGAGCGGGTCGACGCGGGCCAGCCGTATCTCGCGGTCGTCGACTACGCGCACAAGACCGACGCCGTCGAGTCCGTGCTCCGCGCCCTGCGCAAGGTCACCGAGGGCAAGGTGCACGTGGTGCTCGGCTGCGGCGGGGACCGGGACCGGACCAAGCGGGCGCCGATGGGCGCCGCCGCGGCCCGGCTCGCCGACACCGCCGTACTCACATCGGACAACCCCCGCTCCGAGGACCCGCTCGCGATCCTCGCCACCATGCTCCAGGGCGCGGCCTCGGTGCCCGCCCACGAGCGCGGCGAGGTGCAGGTCTTCGAGGACCGGGCCGCCGCGATCGCCGCCGCCGTCGCCCGGGCGCAGCCCGGTGACACCGTGCTGGTCGCCGGCAAGGGCCACGAGCAGGGGCAGGACATCGCCGGGGTGGTGCGTCCCTTCGACGACCGCCAGGTGCTTCGCGAAGCAATCCAGAAGACCCAGGGATGAACTTGTGATCGCCCTCTCCCTCGCCGAGATCGCAGAAGTCGTCGGCGGGCAGACGCACGACATACCGGATCCGTCCGTGCAGGTCACCGGGCCGGTCGTCCGGGACTCGCGGGAGGCGGGTCCGGGCAGCCTCTTCGTCGCCTTCGTCGGCGAGCGCGCCGACGGCCACGACTTCGCGGCCCAGGTCGTCGAGGCGGGCGCGGCCGCCGTGCTCGCCTCCCGGCCGGTGGGCGTGCCCGCGATCGTCGTCGACGACGTGCAGACCGCCCTCGGCGCCCTCGCCCGCCATGTCGTACGGCGCCTCGGCACCACCCTCGTCGCACTGACCGGTTCGGCCGGAAAGACCAGCACCAAGGACCTCGTCGCCCAGGTGCTGGGGCGCAAGGCGCCGACCGTCTTCACCCCCGGCTCGCTCAACAACGAGATCGGTCTGCCGCTGACCGCGCTCAGCGCCACCGAGGAGACCCGCTACCTCGTTCTGGAGATGGGGGCCCGCGGCCTCGGCCACATCAAGTACCTCACCGAGCTGACCCCGCCGCGGATCGGCCTGGTCCTGAACGTCGGCTCCGCGCACATCGGCGAGTTCGGCGGGCGCGAGCAGATCGCCCAGGCCAAGGGCGAGCTGGTCGAGGCGCTCCCGTCCGCCGAGGACGGCGGGGTGGCGGTCCTCAACGCCGACGACCCCCATGTGCGGGCCATGGCCGATCGAACGAAGGCGAAGGTGATCTTCTTCGGGGAGTCCGGCGAAGCGGACGTTCGGGCCGAGAACGTGCGACTCACGGACAGCGGACAGCCCTCCTTCAGGCTTCACACACCCTCCGGTGCAAGCGATGTGACCATGCGCCTGTACGGTGAGCATCACGTGTCGAACGCGCTCGCCGCGGCCGCCGTCGCCCACGAGTTGGGCATGTCCGCAGACGAGATCGCCCTCGCGCTCTCCGAGGCGGGCTCCCTCTCCCGCTGGCGGATGGAGGTCACCGAGCGCCCGGACGGCGTGACGGTCGTCAACGACGCCTACAACGCGAACCCCGAGTCCATGCGGGCCGCCCTGCGTGCGCTGGCGGCGATGGGCAAGGGGCGCCGGACGTGGGCGGTGCTCGGCAAGATGGCCGAGCTCGGGGACGAGGCGCTCGCCGAGCACGACGCGGTCGGACGGCTCGCCGTCCGGCTCAACGTCAGCAAGCTCGTCGCGGTCGGGGGCAGGGAAGCCGCCTGGCTGCAACTGGGCGCATATAACGAGGGTTCGTGGGGTGAGGAGTCGGTGCACGTGTCCGACGCACAGGCGGCGGTCGACCTG
>Ga0207873_1000310_pt1 | contig 54769 bp, 59 predicted proteins | sample BGWIniCompost_FD_187373 | JGI IMG/M metagenome (GOLD analysis project Ga0207873, IMG submission 187373) | Cellulose adapted compost microbial communities from Newby Island Compost Facility, Milpitas, CA, USA - BGW Initial Compost (SPAdes)... ...
CGCAGAAGTGGATTGGAGTCGTGTCCCTTCCAAATCTATCCGAAGGAGCGCCGCTTTCTATATCTCACGGGCCCCGCTAATCCGTGAAGAACCTTTTTTTTACCGGCCTTCCTCCAGTATCCGCTTCAGCCTGCCGAGATCCTCTCGTATCGTCGCGAGATCACGCTCCACCTCCGCCTCGCTCATGCCGGGCAGGCGGAACAGCGTGAAGATGATTTCCGCGCCCTTGCCGTTGGCGACGACCCGCATCGGCACGGGCACCACGCTGCCATCCGCGAGTATCACTTCGTGATCGAGAATGCCGTGGCTGTTGCGCGGGGTGAAGCGGATTTCCGCCTGGGTGCCGTCCGGCACGTCCACCAGCCAGCGACCGTCCTCCTGGTGGATGCTCGCGCCCACGCCGCTCGCCCAGTGCGCGAGATTGGCGGGATCGGCGGCGTACTCGTAGACCCGCTGCGGCGGGCAGGCAATGCTGACGGAAAGATGACGAACTTCATGCACGGCGGCCTTCCTCCTTTTTTTGCCAGATGGTACCGAGGCAACGCCGATTCCGGCAGCCCCTGACTTTCCCGGGGCTCGCCGCCTGCTAGCCTGCGCCGCCTGTTCATTCGAGGAGCCTGGCGATGATCACGGCGCTTATTTTCCTGTTCCTTGCCGATACCCACCAGTTCGAGCTGCAGCACGCCGGCGTCGACTGGCGCATCGAGGCGGCGGCTGACCGCGTCCGCGTGAGTCATGGCAGCCACACCGCTGACCTTGCCGCGAGCGAGGACATCGAGGTGCGCGATCTCGATGATCTCGCCCTGCCCGCTCGGCTGCATCACGGCCGCTTCGAGCGCTGCGGCGTCACCGTGGCGGTCGCACTGGAATACGAGGCGGCGTGGCTCGAGCTCTTCGATTGCGATCAAGCCTCGCGCTTTCCCGCCGACGGCCTCACGCTGACGCTACGGCCTGTCGCCGCCTGGGCCGGCCACTGGGTCCTGCGGGATGGCGGCGCGCGCGAGGCGGGCATCGTGATCATCGCAACGGAAAACGGCTACCGGGTGCGCGGCGAGGCAAGCTACCAGGTGAGCGAGCTCGCGATGAACTTCGGCGAGTTCGAGGCCGTGCTTTCGCCACGCGAGGGAATGCTGCTCTACGACGCGAAGGCGCTCGGGGACGACAGCAACGATCCTGCCTGCCGCATCGAGATGCGGCTTGCCGGCGCGGCGCTGGATGTGAAGGACAGCGGACGCTGCGGCGGCAGGAACGTGAGCTTCACCGGCCGTTACCTTCTGCGTGAGTGAATGGTCTTTCCCCTAATGGCAATTCGGAATGGGTCGAATACGGGGCGGCGGCTAGATTGCGGATGACTAAGGTGATCGGAGCAATCGGCACATGAAGAACCGCATCGATTCCAACGAGCAGCGCCGCCAGAACATGAACTGGGACGAGGCCGGCAACAACTGGGAGACCTTCAAGGGCAAGATACAGGCGCGCTGGAACCAGCTGAGCGACGAGCAGGTGCAAGGCATCGCCGGCCGGCGCGAAAAGCTGCTGGAAGAATTGCAGCGCATGTACGGCCTTGATGCCGAAGCCGCCGAAGCGCAGGTCCGCGAGTTCGAGGAAGGCGGCAGGAGCGTGGCCGGCGCCAGCGGCCGCGGACCCACCGAGCGCATGCGCGAGTACGGCAGCGGCAACGAAACCGGCGACCATCCCACCCGGCATTGACATGACGATGCGCGAACCACCACCACATGTCGGGCTGCGGTCTCGCCTTGCCGGCAACTGGACCATCCTGAAAGGCGCCGCGCGCCAGCGCTGGGGCCGGCTGACGCGCGACGAGATCGAGGAAATCGCCGGCCGCCACGAGAAGCTGGCCGGCAAGCTGCAGAAGGTTTACGGGCTGGATCGCGCCCAGGCGGAAGCCGAGGTCGACGCGTTCGTCAAGGCCAACCTGGAGACGCTGGAGCGCGGCCGCGATTCCGGCGGCTCACACTGATCCTCGCCGGCATCCATCCCCAGCAGGCGTTCATGCTCGGCCTTGAGCAGCGAATAGCAGCTGCACGCGCCCTGGTGCAGCAGCTGCGGCTCGAGCACCGAGATGCGCCCGCGTGAACAGGCGACCGCGCCTGCGTCCTGCAGTTTCCCGAGCGCTTCCGTGATCGCCTCGCGACGCACGCCGAGACTGACCGCAATCGCGCTGTGGGTGACGTAAAGATCCCAGGAAGGGGTGTGATCGATCATCCATGACAGCCAGCGGCACAGCTGCTGTTTCACCAGGTGCCGCCGGTTGCATACCGCGGTGAGCGCTGCCTGCAGGGTGAGCAGGTGCGCGCAGCGCAGGAACAGCATGCGCAGCTCCGGGGATTCTTCCGCGACCGCCTTGAGGCGGTTGCCCGCAATGCGATAGGCATCGCCGGCGCTGACCACCACGGCACGGCTGGCGGCGATCTCCACGCCCAGCATCAGGCCGGTGCCGAGCATGCCGTCGTTGCCGACCATGGCAATGCCCGCCGAGTCCTCCTCGGCGGCAAGAAGCAGCGCAATGGACGCGCTGACGGGGAAGTAAATGTCGCGCAGCGGCCGGCGCGGTTCATAGAGCGTGTCGCCGGCATGCAACGTCACGGGTTCGAGCATGGCTCGTATCAGTTCGCTGTCCCTGGCGCTCATGGCCGCGAGCACGGCGTTCTCCTGCAGAAGGTTTCTGCGAAGCATTGAAGCCTCCACCTTTTCCGGTTCCACGCAAGGACACGACCTTGCGCGAGGTGTGATGACAGAAACGCAACCGCCGCCGGAGACAAAGCTTGAGCGTTTCAGCGTAAATATTTCATCGGTGCTAATTCTGATTATTTTGTGCAATCGAGGGGGCTACACGCTCATCGCTGTCGCCACAGGCCGACACAAATCGCCCTGGCGCGCTTTGCCGTTGAGCACCTTGCCTTCAGCAGTTTCATGATTTGCGCGGACTGCCCGAACAAGGGTTCCATGAACAGGAACTCACACCGCGGAGAACCACATGCGAGAGCAATCCAATCAGTCCCGCAGCGCCAACTGGGACATCGCCAAGGGCAACTGGAAACAGTTCAAGGGCAGGATCAAGGAGCGCTGGGGCGATCTCACCGACGACAACCTGGACCGCATCGAGGGCAACCGCGACAAGCTGCTCGGCGCCATCCAGGAAACCTATGGCAAGTCGCGCAAGGAAGCCGAGGAGGAACTTTCCCGCTGGGAGCAGGACACGCGCTTCTCCGACAGCGACCTTCCCGGGCGCGACCGGCTGAACTGATGTACGCGCCGGAAGCTCAGGCTTCCGGCGTCATCCGTCTCCAGCGCAACGCGCCCTCGCCGGCCGCGTAGCCCGTCGCGAAACACGCCGTCAGCAGGTAGCCGCCGGTCGGCGCTTCCCAGTCGAGCATCTCGCCGGCAACGAACACGCCCGGCAAGTCCTTGAGCATCATGTTCCCGTCGATCGCCGTGAAGGAAATGCCGCCCGCGGTGCTGATCGCTTCCTTGACGGGCCGGGCCACGGTGATGAGCAGCGGCAATGACTTGATGAGCTGAGCAAGCTCGCCGGCATCGGCTGGCAGCTCTGGTTGCGCCTCACGCAGCAGCGCCGCCTTCACGCCATGGATGCCCGCGCGCCGCCGCAGGTGTTCCGACAGCGAACGGCCCTTGCGCGGTGCTGCCAATGCGTCGCGCAGCGCCGTCTCGCTATGTCCCGGCGCAAGGTCCAGCGTAATGCGCACCTGTCCGTCGCGCTCCAATGCATCACGCAGCGGCGCCGAGACGGCGTAGACCAGGGAGCCCTCGATGCCGTGCGCGGTGACCACGAACTCGCCGTGACGGACGCAATGCTCGCCGTTCACATCGCGGAATGACAGCGTCACCGGCTTCACCGGCACGCCGGCGAAGCGCGCGCGGAAGAACTCGCTCCAGGCGATCTCGAAGCCGCAGTTCGCGGCCCGCAGGGGCGCGATCTCCACGCCTTTTTCCTGCAATAACGGAACCCAGGCGGCATCCGAACCGAGCCGCGGCCAGCTGGCGCCGCCCAGGGCAAGCACGGTCGTTCCTGCGTTCACCGAATGTTCGCCGCCGGGCGTGAGGAAGCGCAGGCCGCCATCGGCGTTCCATCCCAGCCAGCGATGCCGCGGATGAAAGCGCACGCCGGCCGTGCGCAGGCGCGCCAGCCAGGCACGCAACAGCGGCGCGGCCTTCATCTCGCGCGGGAACACGCGCCCCGACGTGCCGACGAAGGTCTCGATGCCAATGCCGTGGATCCAGTCGCGCAGCGCCGCCGGCCCGAAGGCTTCGAGCAGCGGCCGCAACTCCGCGGCGCGCTCGCGGTAACGCGGAACGAAATCATCGAAGGGTTCGGAGTGGGTGATGTTCATGCCGCCGATGCCGGCGAGCAGGAACTTGCGCCCCACCGAAGGCATGGCATCGAAGACCTCCACCTGCAGTCCGCCGGCGGCAAGGCGCTCCGCGGCCATCAGTCCGGCGGGGCCGCCGCCGATCACCGCCGCGTCCAGGGGTGGGCTCATCGCTCTCCCAGGAGCCGCGCCGGCAGCATCAGCAGCGCGCGCGCGAACGCGAGCAGGGCTTCCATCAGCACGCCGATGATGCGGAAGGGAATGGACAGCAGCCACAGGACCGGCCAGAGCACGAGCACCAGCAGCGCGAGCGGCCAGCACAGCGCCAGCAGCAGCGCCCACAGCAGAAGCACGAGAAGAACCTTCATGGAACGCTCCGCGGGGGAAGGAACGCGGATTGTAGCGCGGCCGCCCCGTGCTCGCCCTGCGGCGAGTGCGGCGGCCGCAAGGTCAGTCGTCGTTGTAGCGCCACAGCGACCAGCTTTCGATCGGCCCATCGGCATGATCGACGACATCAAAGCCGAGCGCCCGGTAGAACGGCAGGTTGTCGCGGCTTTCGGTGCACAGCGCAATGCCGCGCGATTCGGGATGAGCGCGCGAACGGTGCAGGATTTCCGTCATCAGCGCCTTGCCCAGCCCCCGGCCCCGAGCCTCGGGACGCACCCCGATCATGCCCACGAAGAATTTCGGCACATCGGGAAAGCCGCCGCCGCTCGCGGATTCGTAGGCGCGGCGGCGCTGTTCCGCCTCCTCGCCGATGACGGCGACCAGCTCGCGCTCGGCCTCCGCCTCACCGGGCGGCGGCGTGCCGTCATGGGGAGGATTGGCGGCAATCACGGCGAGCAAGCGCCCATCCTCTTCCACCGCCAGCAGCGGCCAGCTCCTCACGAAGCGCCGCCAGGCGTAATAGCGCATCAGCGCCAGCAGCTTGCGCTCCCGGTCCGCGGTTTCCGGCGGCAGCACGAAAGTGAAAACGGCGTAGTCGCTGAACGCGGCGCCCAGCACGGCCGCCGCCTCTTCGAAGTTCTCGCTGGTGACGTCGACAATTCTCATCCTGCCTGCCTCGTTGATCAGTCGGAGCCCTCCGTCTTGCGGGAAGGAGGCTCAAACCAGGCCATCTCGACGAACTGCCTGAAGGATCGCCGCGCCTCCTCGACACTGGGATCGCAGCCGATGGGCTCGCCGCAGCGAATATGCGCCTCGATGCGCCAGCTGCCATCGCCCTGCGGCACCTTGCGCACGCGCACGACAAGCGCCTTGCCGTAGGTGCCGACGGATTCCATGTAGTCATCGCCCTTGTGCTCGACGCTCCGCCTGGCACGGTGCACGATCCACCTCTCCGCCATTTTCCACTTCGCGTCGCACTCCGCGGCGGAGCTGCAGGTCGGCGCGTCGTCCTTCGCGACGCTGGCACAGGAAACGAGCACGCAGGCCAGCAACGGCACGAAAATGCCACGTACTGTTCGCATCGGTATCTCCGGGAAAGCAGGGACGGGAACAGGCCGCTCGGGCCTGTTCCCGTCGTCAGTTACAGCAGGGGCGCAATGACCAGCGAAACGATGGCCATCACGTTGATGAGGATGTTCATGGACGGACCGGAGGTGTCCTTGAACGGATCGCCGACGGTGTCGCCGACCACTGCGGCCTTGTGCGTCTCCGAGCCCTTGCCGCCAAGATTGCCCTTTTCGATGTACTTCTTGGCGTTGTCCCAGGCGCCGCCCGCGTTGGCCATGGTCAGCGCCATGAGCACGCAGCAGATCAGCGCGCCGCCGAGCATGCCGCCCAGCGCCTCGGGGCCGAGGATGAAGCCGACCACCACCGGCGAACCCACCGCCAGCACGCCCGGCATGATCATCCGCCGCAGCGCCGCGCGGGTGGCGATGTCCACGCAGCGTTCCGTGTCCGGCTTGCCCGTGCCTTCCATCAGCCCGGGAATCTCGCGGAACTGCCGGCGGATTTCCTTGATCATGTCGAAGGCCGCCTCGCCCACCGCATTCATGGTGATGGCGGACACCAGGAACGGGAAGATCGCGCCGATGAACATGCCCATCAGCACCACCGGGTTGTTGATCTCGAGCGTGAACTCGGGGCGGTGCGACTGGATGACCTCGATATAGGCCGCGATGATCGCGAGCGCCGCCAGTCCCGCCGCGCCGATGGCGAAACCCTTGCCGATGGCCGCGGTGGTATTGCCCACCGCGTCCAGGCCGTCGGTGATCTCGCGGGTCTTCTTGTCCAGCCCGGCCATCTCGGCGATGCCGCCGGCGTTGTCGGCCACCGGGCCGTAGGCGTCGATCGCCATGGTGATGCCGACGGTGGAGAGCATGCCGACCGCGGCGATGCCGACGCCGTACAGACCGGCGAGCTGGCTGGCGACGAAAATGATCGCCGCAATCGACAGCACCGGGATCACCACCGAGCGCATGCCGGTGGAAAAGCCCGAGATGATCACGGTCGCGGGACCGGTCTCGCCGCTGCGCGCGATCTCGCGGATCGGCTTCGCGCCGGTGTAGTACTCGGTGACGAGGCCGATGACGATGCCGCCGACCGCGCCCACGACCACGCACCACCACACCGCGTTCAGCACCTCCACGCTGCTGATCACCAGCCAGGCCGCGCCCATGAAGAGGATGGTGGCGCCGATGGTGCCGAAGCGCAGCGCGACCTCGGGAGATTTATAGGAGTAGAGCTTGACCAGGATGATGCCGAGAATGGAGCAGACCAGGCCCGTCGAGGCCAGCGCCAGCGGCAGGAACATGAGGTGCTCCTGGCTGCCGAGCCGTGCCAGCACAGCCGCGCCCATGGTCGAGGCGATGGCGATGGTGGCGATCATCGAGCCGCAGTAGGACTCGAAGATGTCCGAGCCCATGCCGGCCACGTCGCCGACGTTGTCGCCGACGTTGTCGGCGATCACGCCCGGATTGCGCGGATCGTCCTCGGGAATGCCGGCTTCCACCTTGCCGACCAGGTCGGCGCCGACGTCGGCGCTCTTGGTGTAGATGCCGCCGCCGACGCGCGAGAACAGCGCCACCGACGAGGCGCCCATGCCGAAGCCGTGAATGGCCTCGGCGTGCTCCGCACCGAAGAACACATAAAGAAGGCCCAGGCCCAGCAGGCCCATGGCCGCGACTGTGAGTCCCATGATGGAACCGCCGAAGAAGGCCACCGAAAGCGCCGCCGCGGTATTGCCCGCGTTCGCCGCCATGGTGGTGCGCACGTTGGCGCGGGTGGCGGTGTACATGCCTATCCAGCCCGCGATGGCCGAGGCCAGCGCGCCGGCGATGAACGCGACCGCCGTATGCCAGGTGGGGAAGGCAATGAACAGCGCGATGGTCACCACCGCCACGAAGACCGCCAGGATGCTGTATTCGCGGCGCATGAACACCATCGCGCCGGTGTGAATGAGTTCGGCGATTTCCGCCACCCGGCCCTCGCCGGCGGGATAGCGCCTGACCATGGCGTAGACCACGAAGGCCGCCACCAGGCCGACCACTCCCATCAGGGCCGGTATCATCTCGACATTCATAGGATCCCCTCGTTTATTGATATTGGTATGGACGCTCCGCCCGGCTCCCCTGCCGCGACGGCCGTCCGATCATATCCTTGCGCGTATGCGCTGTAAAAACCGCGATGCGGCGGGCTTTCCGCCATGAATCCCCGGCGCCCTTCCCGTATAATGCGCGGCTTTTCCGACCACCCCTTCCTCCGGAGCAACGACTGCAATGAGCCTGCAAGACGTCAGCAGCGGCCGCGACCTGCCGAACGACATCAACGTCATCATCGAAATTCCGATGAACAGCGAACCCGTCAAGTACGAGGTGGACAAGGACACCGGCGCGCTGTTCGTCGATCGCGTGCTGACCACGCCCATGCACTACCCGTGCAACTACGGCTACATCCCGCACACCCTGTGCGGCGACGGCGACCCGCTGGACGTGCTGGTGATGATGCCGGTGCCCGTGCAGCCGGGTTCGGTGATCCGCTGCCGTCCGCTCGGCGTGCTGTACATGACCGACGAATCCGGCGAGGACGCCAAGCTGTTTGCGGTGCCGCACGACAAGGTCTTCCCCGCCTACAAGGACTACAAGTCCATCGAGGACGTGAACCCGCTGATGCTGGAGCGCATCGCGCACTTCTTCGCCCATTACAAGGACCTGGAAAAGGGCAAGTGGGTGAAGATCGACGGCTGGAAGGGCCTCGATGCCGCGCGCGAGGAAATCAACGCCAGCGTGGAGAAGTACCTGCGCGCGCCGGACAAGCCGAGCTTCTGACCAGCTCGACGAACGAAAAGCCCCGGTAACGGGGCTTTTTTTCGCGTGACGTAAGACGTGAGACGACGCCCTCGAGGGGTCGAGGTAGAGGTAGAAGGCAGAAGATCGGTAGCGTGAAGGCCTGCGATCCTTCTCCCTCCCCGCAGCGGCGCCTGCGCTATGATGCCGGCATGTTCGAGCACGACCACCATCACGCCGACCGCAGTTCCCGCCAGCTGTTCTTCGCGGTCGGCTTCACGCTGGCGTTCGCCGGCGTGGAAGCGGCTGCGGGCTGGTTCGCGAACTCGCTCGCCCTGCTCGGCGATGCCGGGCACATGGTCACCGACTCCATCTCGCTCGCGCTCGCCGCGTTCGCCGCAAGGCTGGCGCAGCGGCCGGCATCGGAGCGGCTTTCCTTCGGCTTCGGCCGCGCCGAGGTCGTCTCCGCCATCATCAACGCGATCTTCATGCTGATCATCGTCGGCAGCATCGTGCTGCATGCCATCCAGCGCCTGCAGCAACCTCCGGAGGTGAAGGGCGCCATGGTGCTGGTGGTCGCCAGTATCGGACTCGGCGTGAACATCGTCGTTGCCATCATCCTGAGTCATGGCGAGCGCACCCTGAACGTGCGCGGCGCCCTGCTGCACGTCATGGGCGACCTGCTTGGCTCGGTCGCGGCGCTGATGTCCGGCGTGGTGATCCTGCTCACCGGCTGGACGCCCATCGATCCGCTGCTGTCGCTGTTCATCAGCCTGCTGATCATGGTCTCGGCGCTGCGCCTGTTGCGCGAAGCCTTTCATGTCGTCATGGAAGGCGTGCCGCCGGAAATCAACCTGCCGCAGGTGGGGCACAGCATGGCGGCGATCGACGGCGTGCGCTCGGTGCACGACCTGCACATCTGGCGGCTGGATTCGCACACCGTGTCGCTGTCCGCGCACGTCGTCGTCGACAACCTGGCGGAATGGGAACCCGTGCTGCGCAGGCTGAAGGCGCACCTCGCCCAGGAATACGCCATCGACCACATCACCCTGCAGCCCGAGACCATCGAGGAAGTGAAGCTGCCGGTGGCGTCGTTGCGGAGGTATTCGGATTGATCAAGGAGGGAGAAGAGAGAAGACGCTACTCTTCTTCTACCTTCTAACTGCAAAAAAAGGCCCGCATACGCGGGCCTTTCTGCATGTGCGCTTTTTCAGAAGCGCTGTTCGTAGGCGGCGTACAGCGTCCTGCCGTAGATGCCGATGGTATGGGTGGCATCGATGTTGCCGTCGTTCTGCAGTTCCGCCTGGCGATCGAAGGCGTTGCGCACGCCGATGGAGAACCGGCCGTCCCACGGCGCCTCGTAGCCGAGCTGCGCATTCCAGGTGGTGAACGAGGAGATGCGCGGGTCGCCTTCGCACTCGGGGCTTTCCGGATCCGCGGCGGCGACGCGCTGCGGGCAGTCCTTCCAGCCGTCGGTGTAGTTGCCGATGACGGTGGCGTTGAACGGACCGTTCGTCCAGGTCAGCGTCAGGTTGGCGCGCAGCTGCGGGAAGCCGCGGTAGCCGATGTTGTCGACCAGACCCGAGCCCGGCACCGCTTCGGTCTCGAACTCGAAGATGTGGCTGATGCTCAGGTTGGTCTCGAGCGAGCCGATCCCGGTGTTGAACAGGTAGGCCATGTCCATGTCGATGCCGCTGGTCTTGATCGCCGCAGTATTCGCCAGCGGCCGCGTCACGATGATGCCGCCGAGGTTGCTGCGATCCACCTCACCCCAGAAATCGGTATCGCAGAACGATTCGATGCCTTCCACCACGCAACGGTACTCGGCGTCGAGCACGTCCTGGGTGGTCAGGCGGCGAATCTGGTTCTCGATCTCGATGCTGTAGTAGTCCAGCGCGATGGAGAAGTCATCGACGGGGTTCCACACGCCGCCGAAGGTCCACTGCGTGGCCGTTTCCGCTTCCAGTTCCGTGTTCGACGGCAGGAAGGTCTCGCGCTGCACGTTGGCGCAATCCGCGGAGAACGGATCGATGCCGAGCGCGGCGCATTCACGACGGTCGCGGCCGGGGTTGAAGCTCTGTGACGGCGCGCTGTAGAGCTGGTCCATGTTCGGCGCCTTGAAGCCTTCGCCGAAGTTGGCCCGCACCAGCAGCGTGTCGGTCGGCCGCCAGCCGATGGAGAGCTTCGGCGAGAACTCGCTGCCGAAGTCGCTGAACCGGTCATAACGGCCCGCGATGTTCACCTCCACGGTATCCGTCAGCGGCAGCAGTGTCTCGAAGTAGCCCGCACCCCAGGTGCGCGAACCGCCCGAGGTCGCGCCCGAGGAGCCGACCACGCCGCCGGTCTGCGACTGCTGGTCGGTGATGGAGGCGTAGGAGATGTCGTGATACTCGGCGCCGATCACGAAGCCCACCGGCCGGCCGCCGATGTCGGCGATGTCCCAGCCAAGCCGCGCATCGGCGAAGCGATCACGGTAGTAGTTGTCGTTGGTGATGGTGGTCGCGAAGGTCGCGGCGGATTCGGCGACCGCGTCGTAGTCGAACGGATTGAGGCCCTCGTCGACCGCACGCTGCAGCAGCGGCTGGATCACGTAGTTGTAACCGTAGCCGTCCTGCTTGTTGCGCGAGTTGCCGACCGCAATTTCCCATTCCGCGCCGCCGAACCAGTCGACGTTGCCGATCAGGCCGCCCTGGATGTCCTGCATGTAGTCGTGCACATAGGAATCGCGGGGACCGAGCGGGTCGAAGCGGATGTTGACCGCAAGGTCATATCCCATGCCGGGACCGACTTCGCCGAGCGTCGGGTTGTACTCCGCGTCACCCGGCACGACGATCGCCAGCGTGCTCGGCGTCGGCGCGAAACGGCCGAAGGACTTGGTACGCGCATACACCGCACGCACGAAGGCGCTCACGTCGTTGTTGATTTCATAGTCGCCGACCACCGCGATGTTGTCGCGGTTCATGGCCGCGGTGAAACCGGCGATGGCGGCAAAGTCATAGCCGCAGACCGTGCCTTCGCCGAGGCCGAAGTCGGCGGCATCGACGATGCCGGAACGCGGGAAGTTGCTGTCTTCGCCGAACGATTCCGGACAACCCGGACCCGCCTCCCAGGCGCGGCGCGGATCGCCGACCGGGAACAGGTTGCCGTCCGCGTCCAGGCGGCGATAGCGTCCCGGGAAGCCTGTCGGGCTGATGAGGCCCAGCAGCGCTGCCTCGCTGACGCCTTCCGGCGTGCTGAGATCGGCGGGGCCAAGCAGGCCGGGACGGGAACCGGCAAGGATGATGTCGCGGACATAGTTCTCGTAGCTGAACAGCAGGCTGCCGCGATTGCCGGTGATGCCGAGGTTCATGTAGAACAGGTCATCATCACCGCCCTCGGCCTCGGGACGGCTCGACTGGCCGCCGACCACCATGCCCTCGTAGTCCTTCTTGAGGATCACGTTGATCACGCCGCCGATGGCATCCGAACCGTAGATCGCGGATGCGCCATCACGCAGGATCTCGACGCGCTCGATGGCCGCGACCGGAATGTTGTTGACGTTCTGCTGGTCTGCGGAGAACGCCGGCGAGTTGGAAAGACGCCGGCCGTTGACCAGCACCAGCGTGTACTGGGCGCCGATGCCGCGCAGGTTCAGCTGCGATGCACCCTGCGCACCGCCGCCGGAGCCGGAGCCACCCTGGAAAGAACCGAACGAGTTGAAGGTCGAATCACGCAGCACGTCGGACAGCGAACCGTAACCGGTCGCGCGCAGGTCTTCCGCCGTGATGGTGACCACCGGTTGCGGCCCCTCGACATCCATGCGCGTGATGCGCGAACCGGTCACCTGCACGCGCTGCAGCTCGGCGACGTCCTCCTGGTCAGCGGCATGTGCGGGCAACACGGCCGCGCTTGCCACTCCCACCGCCAGCGCGAGCAGCCGCGCCTTCGCTCTCTTTATAGTTTTCATGAATAGCCTCCCTCTCATGGGTTGGGAAAGGTCTTTGCGAGCGCAGTTGCGCTCCTTCCGTGCATCTTCGGGAAAGGCCGTTCAGTTCAAACGCGCGACGTCATTCGTCTGACGTCACGTAAGGGGAAGAGCGAACGATGAAATGAAAGGAGAGAAAAGAAAAAACGGCGGCACGATGGCCGCCGTCAACATGAGGGGTCTTGTGACGATATCGTCGCTCATGAATTCCCCCGCTGCGATGCGAGGTTCATGTAGCCGCCTTCATTGCCTTGACGTTTCGTAACCGGCGGCAGGCTGGTCTCGCTGGCGAAGCCGGCAAAGTACTCGCGGCCCAGCATGCCTTCTCCGCTCATCGTCCTTTCGACCGTCGCGAGCATCAATTGCAGGCGTTCGATCTCCTGCACCAGCCATTCACGATGCTCGTGCAAGGCGGTCTCCGGATCGTACTGCGGCGATTCCAGCCTCTCCGCAATCTCCTTCAAGGCGAGGCCGCGCTCACGGTACAGCAGTATCTGCTGAAGCCGCCGCAACTCTTCGACGCCATAAAGACGCGAACCCGAGCCGTTGCGTGCCCGGGGCGACAGCAGACCGATCTCATCATAATGATGCAAGGTGCGCGGCGTGATTCCGGCGAAAGCGGCAAGCTGGGTTACGGAATAGGTGCGCATCAAACCTCCTGCCCACTCGACTTCCTCGCAAGCCCCTCCATCCTGAGGTTAATCCGCATGTCGACGCGGGAGGTTCAATTACACGCCTTCAGCGCCGTCCTGCCAGCATGAACAGCGGCCAGCGCACGCTGCGCACTTCCTCCGCCGGCCAGAAACTCGCCAGCTCCGCTTCCATCCACACCAGCGGATCATGACCGCGCGCCTTGCGATAACGCTGCACCGATGACCATGTCGAGTGGTATGCCAGGAACTGGCGGCGATCCCATTCCACCCGCATCTCGAATTCCGGGGCGGCGATGCGCGTGAAGGGGAAAGGAATGCCGGCGTACCGCGTATCGACGTGCCGGCGCTCCGGCGGCCACCAGGGTCCGACGATGGCTTCATCGAAGGTAGCGGTGATGGCGTCGATCTCCGGAGCGACGCGCGTCAGGCCATAAGCCCAGGCGGCAATCACGCCGCCCGGCTTGAGGACGCGCTGCACTTCCGCGTTGAAGCGCGCGTGGTCGAACCAGTGCAATGCCGTCGCGACGGTGACGAGATCGCAGCTCGCCTCCGGCAGCCTGGACGCTTCCGCGGGCGCCACCGCATAGCGCACCCGCTCGTGCGCGAAGGCATTCCCGATCTGTGCGGCACTCGCATCGGTGGCATGCACGGCGTCGAAGAATTCCGCCAGCGCAATCGCCGCCTGGCCGTTGCCCGTCGCGCAGTCCCAGGCAAGCTCGCGCCGTTCGCATTGTTCCGCAAGCCAGGAAAAAAGTTCGCGCGGATAGGTCGGGCGTGCCTTCGCGTAACTGTCCGCGTGGGCCGAGAAATGATCCTTGAACTCGCTCATCGTGATCGCTCCATGGAATGCGTTTCACCGAAAGCATGACCAACCTCGCGTACTCGCGCCAGGTATCGCCGAGGTTCTCGCAGAAGTGATATCCGAAATGAAAAGGCGGGCCCGAAGACCCGCCTTGTCGCTCATGGCATACCCTCGGCTTCACTCATCCTGGGGTTTCGCCAGCCGGGTGCGCGCATGGCAGGCCATGGCTTCGCAGAGGAAGGCCGCCAGTCCTTCGCGATGCCGGTCGTAGTAGGCACGGAACTCCGGGTTGCTGACGTAAAGCTTCCCGAGCCCTTCGTACAGTTCTGCAGGCGCCGGATAGAAGTTCTCGATCCAGCGATGATGACGCGCCACCAGCGCCTGGACCTCGTCGGACTCGACCGGCTGGTCCATGACCTCCGCCAGCAGGCGGGCAACCTCCTCGCCTTCCTGCCGGATTTCCGCCAGCTTCTCCTTGCCCAGGCGCTTCAGCCGCCGCTCCGATTCCGCCACGCGTTCGCCGTACAGTTGCTGCGCTTCGCGCCGGTAACGTTCCGCCGTTTCCTTCGGGAACCCTGCGTAAAGCTCATGATCGTCCATCTCATGCTCTCCCTTGTAGCGGGCAATGGTTGCATCCACGGTTTCAAGGAGGCGCGTCAACGTCTCGACCCTGGCCTGCAGGCGCTCGCGATGTGCGTGCAAGGCCGCGACCGGATCGAAGGCGGGATCATCGAGAATGTCGCGAATCTCCTCCAGCGGCACGCCGAGCTCGCGGTAGAACAGGATCTGCTGCAGCCGCAACAGCTCCGCCTCGCCGTAGACGCGGTAACCGCCGGCCGTGCGCGTCTTCGGCCTGAGCAGGCGGATCTGATCGTAGTGATGCAACGTCCGGATACTGACGCCGGCGAGCCTCGCGAGTTGCTTGACGGTGTATTCGCGCATGTTCCGATCGCCTCCGGGAGCGCACTCTGCGGGGTCACGCAACGTCAGGGTCAAGCGGAAATTTCGATCCAGAAATGGGAAACGGGGATTGACGCCTGTCTTCCGGAACAAAAAAAGTGAACGACCTCATGGATGCCCGGTTACTTCCCTCCGGAAACATCAAGTATCGAACCCGTGCAATAAGACGCTGCATCGGAAAGCAGCCAAAGCACCGCCCTTGCGATCTCCTCGGGCTGGCCGCCCCGCTTCAACGGAATATCATCCTTGATCCGGTCAACGCGGGCGGACTCCCCGCCGTCGGCATGAATATCCGTATGCACGCTTCCCGGCCGTACGGCGTTGACCCTGATGCCCTCGGAGACAACTTCCCTGGCGAGCCCCAGCGTGAACACCTCCACGGCGCCTTTCGAAGCGGCATCATCGGCATACTCGAAGGCACCGCCGTGCTTGATCGCCGTCGAGGATATGTTGACGATCGCACCTCCGTTCCCGCCGCTGCTTCGCGCCATGCGCTTGATCGCCTCGCGCGAGCAGAGCATGGGACCGATTGCATTGACGGCAAGGATCCGCTGCAACCTCGGCCCGTCGAGATCAATGACCTTGCATTGCTTCTGAAGAATGCCCGCGTTGTTGACAAGGGCGGTGATGGGCCCCAGTTTCTCATCCACCTCACGGAACATCCGGACAATGTCTTCCTCGACCGCAACGTCTGCGCTGACCGCAATCGCGGTGCCGCCTTGTTTCTTGATCGTTGCCACCACCTCGCTTGCCGCGTCTTCATTCACTCTGTAGTTCACGGCAACGTGGTATCCCGCCTGAGCGGCAAGCAAGGATGTCGCAGCGCCGATGCCTCGGCTTCCACCTGTAACAAGCATGACTTTCTTCATCAGCTGTTTCGCCCTTGACGAAGGCCAACACGAGCCTGACTGATATCAGGTGCGCCTTGGCGTGGGAATCGACTTCGAAACCTCCAATACGTCTTGTTCGCGGTCAACTCCCTGATCACAGGAACAGGAGCACGAACAGCGGCATGGCGCTGAACAGCGCAAGCTCGACGACGCGTTGCACGGCGCCGCGCCAGCGCGCCAGCCAGCCCTGGTTCATCAACACCACACCGGCAATCACCGCGAAGGCAAGCGTGCGCAGCACGGCGGCTGCCGCCTCCCTTCCGCCCGCGACGAGATGGCGCTCCAGCAGGTACAGCGCGGCGATGCCGCCCAGGTAGCCGGCAATGGCGAACATCATGTGGATGTTGTTGCGCCAGCTGCCGGTCATGGGCGCCCCGGAATCGACAGGGAAGAATGCACAACCGATGTAGCTCACGCCGACGAGCGCATACAGGGCGAGCGCCTGTTGCAGGGTTTCATCGTCAAGCGCGAGCGCGGCGCTGGCACAGAAAGCGATGACCAGGAGGCCGGTCGGCAGGAAACCATGACGCGACACCTCGCGGAACGGCGGGAAGCCGAATTCGGCAAGCTCGCCGATGGTCTGGCGCACCGGTGAGTAGAACAGCTTGCGGCGCTGGAAGACGAGCAGCGTTCCGATCAGCCAGGCGACGGCCAGGAACGCCAGTACGGTCGCGAGGAGCTTCATGACCAGGTCTCGTGCCATTGCGACAGGGGACGAGCGACGACCGGACACTCGGGAATGATGGAATAATTCATGGAAGACACTCAACCTCGAAGTGCTTGACCACGTCATCTGGACAGGTCAGGACGTGGTATCGATCCGCATGCACTCGCCCGAATGTTTCAAGCTGTAAGGAGGTCCCTTCCGCTCGCTCAGTCAGCGAGAGCGCTGACCATGACGTAATACCCGTCCGGATCGCGCAAGGCGAACTCGCGTGTGCCGGTGCCGGGATTGACGTGAGGTTCCTCCGCGAGCGCCGGGACCAGCATCCGGGCTCGCGCCAATGCCCGCTCGAAATCATCGACACGGAAGAACAGCAGCAAGCCGTTCCCCGGCTCGGCACGTTCGGGACTCGCCAGCGGCGGATGCTCGTGATCGCCCCAGCGATGCAGGCAGATGAGGACGGTGTCGTCCTCGTCCCTGAGCTGCCCGAAGTGCTCATGGGCCGGCTGAGTTTCCGGCAAGCCCAGCAGCGACTGGTACCAGGCGAAACTGCGAGCCACGTTCGAGACGCCGATGATGGTCCACAAGCGTTTCATGCATGGCTCCTCTCGAATCCCCGGGGTTCACATCGCTCACCCAAGCCGCAACTCCTGCGGTGCGAAGCGAAATCTACGCCTTCCGGTAAACCTCGGCGCCCTCCTCGCGGAACTTCTCGGACATTTCCTGCATGCCCTTTTCCGCTTCCTGCTTCGCGGCGTAGTCGCGCACCTGGCGGGTGATTTCCATGGAGCAGAACTTCGGGCCGCACATGGAACAGAAGTGCGCGATCTTGTGGCCTTCCTTCGGCAGGGTCTGGTCGTGGAACTCGCGGGCACGCTCGGGGTCCAGCGACAGGTTGAACTGGTCTTCCCAGCGGAACTCGAAGCGCGCCTTGGAGAGCGCGTTGTCGCGCACCTGCGCGCCCGGAAAGCCCTTGGCGAGATCGGAGGCATGCGCGGCGATCTTGTAGGTGACGATGCCGTCGCGCACGTCCTGCTTGTCGGGCAGGCCGAGATGCTCCTTCGGCGTGACGTAGCACAGCATGGCGGTGCCGTACCAGCCGATGGTGGCCGCGCCGATCGCGGAGGTGATGTGGTCGTAGCCCGGCGCGATGTCGGTGGTCAGCGGGCCCAGCGTGTAGAACGGCGCCTCGAAGCAGTGCCTGAGCTGCTCGTCCATGTTCTCCTTCACCATGTGCAGCGGCACGTGGCCCGGCCCTTCGATCATCACCTGCACGTCATGCTGCCAGGCGATCTTCGTCAGTTCGCCCAGGGTGCGCAGCTCGGCGAACTGGGCTTCATCGTTGGCATCCGCGATCGAGCCGGGGCGCAGGCCGTCGCCCAGGGAGACGGAGACGTCGTAGGCCTTCATGATCTCGCAGATTTCCTCGAAGTGCGTGTAGAGGAACGACTCCTTGTGATGCGCGAGACACCACTTGGCCATGATGGAACCGCCGCGCGAGACGATGCCTGTTACGCGCTTCGCGGTCATGGGCACGAACGGCAGGCGCACGCCCGCATGGATGGTGAAGTAGGAGACGCCCTGCTCGGCCTGTTCGATGAGCGTATCGCGGAAGATCTCCCAGGTGAGCTCCTCCGCCTTGCCGTCGACCTTCTCCAGCGCCTGGTAGATGGGCACGGTGCCGATGGGCACGGGCGAGTTGCGCAGGATCCATTCGCGCGTCTCGTGGATGTGCTTGCCGGTGGAAAGGTCCATCACCGTGTCCGCGCCCCAGCGCGTCGCCCACACCATCTTCTCCACTTCCTCCTCGATGGACGAGGTCACCGCGGAGTTGCCGATGTTGGCGTTGATCTTGGTGAGGAAGTTGCGGCCGATGATCATCGGCTCGAGTTCGGGATGATTGATGTTCGCCGGGATGATGGCGCGGCCGCGCGCAACTTCATCGCGCACGAACTCGGGCGTGATTTCCTCGGGAATGTTCGCGCCGAAGGACTGGCCGCGATGCTGGCTGAGATAACCGGCCTGCGCGTAGGCCTCGCGCAGTTCATCCAGGCGGCGCGTCTCGCGGATGGCGACGAATTCCATCTCCGGCGTGATGATGCCGCGGCGCGCGTAGTGCATCTGCGTGACGTTCATGCCGCTCTTCGCCACGCGCGGCTTGCGGATGTGTTCGAAGCGCAGCCCGGCGAGCTCTGCATCCTGCATGCGGCGGCGGCCGTACTCTGAACTTGGGCCATCGAGTTCGCGGGTGTCGTCGCGCTCGATGATCCACGCCTCGCGCACCGGCGCGAGACCGTGGCGCAGATCGATGCGCGCCTCCGGATCGGTGTACGGGCCGGAAGTGTCGTAGACGGTGATCGGCGGATTCTCGATGTCACCGGTGAGCGCCTTCGTCGGCGACTGCGCGATCTCCCGCATCGGCACGCGCAGGTCGGGCCGGCTGCCCTGCACGTAGACGCGCCGCGAATTCGGGAATGGACGGGTGACTTCCTCGGCCAGCTCACGGGTGCGGCGTGCGAGTTTCTCGGGAATTGCGCTCATCTCGGGGACTCCTCGAAAGGGGGGCGACATTGTAGCCGCAGGCTGTTGCGAGTGCAGCGCGGCTTGCCTCCTCAACCTTCAGCCAATACCATTTGCATCCTCTCATTTCTTCCGCGTATTCACGCATTTCCGGGACTTTCTGAAATGACCGAAGCAGCTCGCAGCCTCGATTTCGACCGCATCCGTGAAGACATGGTGGAGCGCCAGATCCGCACCTGGGAGGTATTCGACCAGGCGGTGCTCGACCTGATGAAGGTCGTGCCGCGCGAAAACTTCGTTCCCGACAGCATGCGCGCGCTGGCCTGCGCGGACATGAACGTGCCGATCGGCGAAGGCGAAGTGATGCTCGCACCGAAGGTCGAAGGCCGCATGCTCCAGGCGCTGGCCATCACCCGCGGCGACAGCATCCTCGAGGTCGGTACGGGCACCGGTTACTTCACCAGCCTGCTGGCCGGCCTCGGCGGCCAGGTCCACTCCGTGGACATCCGCGAGCAGTTCACGCAGCGGGCCGCCCGCAACCTCAAGGCGCTCGACATCGACAACGTCACGCTGGAAACCCGCGACGCGTCCACGCTGGATGGCTTCGAGCAGCAGTACGACGTGATCGTGGTGACGGGCTCCATGCCGGTGCTGCATGACTCCTTCCGGCAGCGCCTCAAGCCGAACGGCCGGCTGCTCGCGATCGTGGGCCAGGACCAGGTCATGGAAGCGCAGCTTCATACCCGCACCGGCGAGAATGACTGGGCCATCGCCAGCCTGTTCGACACCGTGGTCCCGCCGCTGGTCAATGCCTGGAACCCGCAGCGCTTCCCCTTCTGAGAATGAGCGCCGTCCAGCAGCTCGGCCCGCTGCAAGCCAGGGAATGGCTGAACGGCGGCCGCGGACAGCTGCTGGACGTCCGCGAACACTGGGAATACGAACTGGTCCACCTGCCCGGCGCCACGCTGATCCCGCTGGGTGAACTCCCGCAACGCTGGACTGAACTTAATCGCGCCCTGCCTGTCCTTGTGTACTGCCACCATGGGTTGAGAAGCTGGCACGCCGCCTGCATGCTGCAAATGCAAGGCTTCGGCGATCTTGCCAACCTGGCCGGCGGCATCGACGCCTGGGCGCGGCTGCTGGAGCCGCAAATGCCGCGTTATTGAGGTTTGCAACTCATCGTGCTAGTGATATATTGCACTATAACACCTTACCCCGAACAACCCGTATCAGGACGACCCACATGACGAACAGGAAACTCTCCCTGATCATCGGCGCGCTGCTTGGCAGCACGTTCGCCGCGGTCCCGGCCATGGCCGCGGACCTGCTCGACGTCTATCGTCTGGCGCAGCAGAACGATCCCGAGATCGCCATCGCCGAAGGCAACTTCCGAGCCGCGGCGGAAGCCAGCCCGCAGGCCCGCGCCGCCTACCTGCCGCAGATCTCGATCAACGGCAGCTACACCCTGCTCAACGAGACCGACTCCACCAGTGACGAGGTCAACTTCCAGGACGACGGCAGCGTGCAGGTCATCCCCGGCATCGACTCGATGCGCGATTCCGATGGCTGGAACGCCAGCCTCAACCTGCGCCAGACCATCTTCAACTGGTCGCGCGTGAAGGAAATCAGCCGCGCGAGCGCCGATGTGGCGCGCGCCGAGGCGGAATTCACCGCCGCCCAGCAGAACCTGATCGTCCGTGTCGCAGAGCGCTACTTCAACCTGCTCGCCGCGCAGGACAGCCTGGAAGCCGCGCGCATCAATCGAGAGGCCATCGGCCAGCAGCTCGACCAGACCCGCCGCCGTTTCGACGTCGGCCTGATTGCGATCACCGACGTGCAGGAATCGCAGGCGGCCTTCGACCAGGCGACCGCGGAAATGATCGCGGCCGAGCGCACCCTCAACACCGCCCGCGAGAACCTGCGCGCCATCATCGGCGAGTACGTCGACCAGGTGGCTCGTCCCAAGGCCGACATGCCGCTGGCCTCGCCGCAGCCGGAATCCGCGGACGAATGGGTGCAGCGTGCGCTGGAGCAGAACCTCACCGTGATCGCCAACCGCTTCGCGGTGGAATCCGCCGAAGCGGAAACCGACATCGCCCGCAGCGGCCACCTGCCGACAGTGGATCTCGTCGCCCGCCGTACCGAGACCGACAGTACGACGCGCAGCAGCTACTTCGGCGGCACGCTGCCGCCGCTGGACAGCCGCTCCACCCAGGACTACGTCGGCGTCGAGTTCAGCATCCCGCTGTTCTCGGGCGGCGCCACCAGCAGCCAGACCCGTGCCGCGGCCTACCGCACCAGCGCGGCCCGCTCGACGCTGGTCCAGGCCATGCGCAACGCCGAGGCGACTGCGCGCGACACCTATCTCGGCGTGATCTCCGATATCTCGCGCGTCGAGGCGCTGCGCCAGGCCTACCGTTCCGCGCAGACCGCGCTGCGCGCCACCGAGGCGGGCTACGAGGTCGGCACGCGCACCGCGGTGGACGTGCTGGACGCGCGCCGCAACGAGCTGCAGGCCCTGGTCGCCTACCAGCGCGCCCGCTACGACTACCTGCTCAACAACCTGCGCCTCAAGCAGGCCGCCGGCATCCTCTCCGTGCAGGACGTGGAGCAGATCGCGCAGTGGATGGAAGAGTCCGCCGGCATGACGGAAACCGTCGACAACGGCTGACACAGCCACTCCATGAAAAACGCGGCCATCCGGCCGCGTTTTTCATTTTGGGTTCTACGCATCCAGCACCCGGCGCCTGGTACTGGCAGAAGATGGCGTGAAGCTGTGCGGCTACCGGCGCGAGGACGGCATTCCTGCCTGGGGCTGCAACGAAACCGGTCCGCTGGAGACGATCCTGGCGGCACGCCGGGTACTGACCGCCGCCGATCTCGGGGCTGGCCCGGCGGAGTAACCCGTCAGGCCGCGGGAAGGAAGGGCTGCAGGTCGCGCATCACCGCGGCGAGCGCGCCGCGGTTGCGCTCGACGATGGCGCGCGCCGTCTGGCCGAGCTCGTCACGCAGCACCGGATCATCGAGCAGCTCGTTCCAGGCATGCGCCAGCGAAGCCGCGTCGCGTGCCACCATGATCGCCTCGGCCTCGCGCATCTCCCGGAAGATGTCCGGGGTGGCGAAGTGATGCGTGCCGGTGACGATGGGAATGCCAAGCGAGGCCGGTTCCAGCAGGTTGTGGCCGCCGACCGGCACCAGGCTGCCGCCGACGAAGCAGGCGTCCGCCGCGGCATAGAAGGCGTTCAGTTCGCCGATGGTGTCGATGACATGCACGTCGGCGAGCGCGGCGGGCTCGTCAACCGAGCGCTGCGCAACGCTGAAGCCCGCCTCGCGCGCCAGGGCCACGATGGCCGCGCCGCGCTCGGGATGCCGCGGCACGATGACCAGCCGCGCATCCGGATGCCGCCGTCGCACCTGCCGGAAGGCGTCCAGCACGATCTCGTCCTCGCCCACGCGGGTGCTGGCGGCGACCAGCACCTGGGCGCCGGCGAACAGCAGGCCGCGCAGCGCCTGGCCCTGCTCGCGGGTCTCGGCGGATTCGGGAATGTCGAACTTGAGGTTGCCGCTCACGGTGACGCGCTCGCGCGGCACGCCCAGGCTACGGAAGCGCTCGCCGTCGCGGGCGCTCTGCGCGCCGACGTAGCGCACCGCGGCGAGCGCATCGCGCACCAGGCGGCTGATGCGCGCGTAGCGCCTTGCGCTCTTCTCGGTCATGCGCGCGGACACCAGCAGCACCGGGATGTCGCGGGCCGCGGCCTGGCGGAACAGGTTCGGCCAGACCTCGGTTTCCATGACGATCAGCACGCGCGGCCGAACACGCTCCAGGAACAGGCGGTTGAACAGCGGCAGGTCGTAGGGCAGCGGCGCGATCTCGACGGTCTCGCCGAAGGCGGCGCGGGCACGCTGCATGCCGCTCGCGGTGAAGCTGGTGACGATGAGACGCGCCTCGGGATACCCTGCGGCCAGCGCCTTGACCAGCGGCACGGCCGCCTGCATCTCGCCGACGGAAGATGCATGCACCCAGAAGACGTTGTCGCCGGACTGGACGCTCACCAGGCCGAGCCGGCCGCGCACCGGGCCCCAGCTGCCGGTCTGCCGCTTGGCGCGCACCGCGGCGATCACCAGGAACAGCGGCAGCAGCAGGATCAGCAGCAGGTTGTACAGGCTGCGCATGTCAGAGACTTCGTATGCGGCTGATGATCCCGGTGGTCGAGATGCCTTCCTCGAAGTGCAGCACGCGAACCTCGCCGCCCGCCTGGATCACTTCTTCATAGCCGGCGATTTCCTCGGGCCGGTAATCGCCGCCCTTCACGAGAATGTCGGGCTTCACCCTGGCGATGAGCTCGCGCGGCGTGTCGGTGCCGAACGGCACCACCCAGTCCACCGCGTCCAGTGCCTCGAGCACCGCCATGCGCTGCGCGAGCGGCACGATCGGCCGCTCCGGTCCCTTGAGACGGCGCACGGATTCATCAGTGTTGACCGCGACGACCAGGCGGTCGCCCAGCGCGCGCGCTTCCTGCAGGTAGGCGACGTGGCCGGCATGCAGGATGTCGAAGCAGCCATTGGTCATCACCACGCGCTCGCCGCGCTGGCGTGCGTCGCGCACCGCCTCGACCAGCTCGTCTTCCTCGAGGATGCCGGTGGCGCCCCCGGTGCGATGCTTGACGGCGAGCTTGAGCTCGGTGGGCGTGACGCTCGCCGCGCCCAGCCGCGCGACCACGAGGCCCGCGGCGAAATTGCCGAGCGCGGCGGCATCGGGCAGCGGCAGGCCCGCGGCCAGCCCCGCCGCCAGCACGGCGATGGCAGTGTCGCCGGCGCCGGTGACGTCAAAGACTTCCAGCGCCTGCGCCGGCAGGTGATGCACGCCGTCGTTGGCGACCAGCGTCATGCCGTGCTCGCTGCGAGTGACCAGCAGGGCCTCGAGCTCGAGTTCCTCGCGCAGCCGGCGCGCCTTCTCCACCAGCGTGTCCTCGTCGCGGCAGGGCCCGACGATGGCCTCGAACTCGGAAAGATTGGGCGTCAGCAGGGTGGCGCCGCGGTAACGCTGGAAGTCGCGGCCCTTGGGATCGACCAGCACCGGCACGCCGGCCTCGCGCGCCGCACGGATCAGCGCCTGCGGATCGCCCAGCGTGCCCTTGGCGTAGTCGGAAAGAATCAGCACCTGGTGGCCGGGCAGCGCGCTCGCGGCGCGCGCGTTGAACAGCGCGGCGTCGATGTCGCGGTCGGTGCTTTCGAAATCTAGGCGGATGAGCTGCTGGTGACGGCTGATGACGCGCAGCTTGGTGGTGGTCTCGATGCCGTCGAGCTCGACGAAATCGCAATCCACGCCGCGCTCGCCCAGCGCCTTGCGCAGCCGCGCGGCGGCCTCATCGCGGCCGACGGCACCGACCACGGTGGCCCGCCCGCCGAGGCTGACGATGTTGGCGGCGACGTTGCCCGCGCCGCCCGGACGGCCTTCCTCCTGCTCCACCTTCACCACCGGCACCGGCGCCTCGGGAGAAATTCTTCCGGTCGCGCCATACCAGTAGCGGTCGAACATGACGTCGCCCGCGACCAGCACGCGGACCTGGGAAAAGTCGGGAATGCGGATGTTCATGCGTCGTGATCGGGCTGCGAAGGCGGTGCCGCGCATGGTAGCACAGCATCAAAAACCCCCGACCCGTGAAAGGCCCTAACGCGCGGCGGTTCACCCGCATCGAGCGGAGGGCTAGAATCCGCTTTCGCTTTTCCCGGATGGCTACAGTGAAATATCCCGACAGGGTCCAGCCCAGGCACGTGCTCAACCCGCTCTACTGGCCGCTGTGGCTGGTGATCGGCTTCATGCGCCTGAGTGTCTACCTGCCCTACCGCGTGCAGCTGTTCCTCGGCCGCGGCATCGGCTGGCTGATCTACGCCACCGCGGGACGCCGTCGGCGCATCACGCATCTCAACGTGGACCTGTGCTTCCCGGAGCTTTCCGAAGCCGAGCGCCGCGCGCTCGCGCACGAGCATTTCAAGGCGCTGGGCATCGCGGTGTTCGAGATCGCCAACTGCTGGTGGGCGTCGGACCGCAAGCTGCGCAAGCTGGTGTGCATCGAGGGCCTTGAGCATCTCGAGGCGGCGCTCGCCCAGGGGCACGGCGCGCTGCTGCTGTCGGCGCACTTCACCACGCTGGAAATCGGCGGCCGGCTGCTGGCGCTGTTCCATCCTTTCCACCTGATGTACCGGCCGAACCGCACCGAGCTGCTGGAAATCATCATCTCCAACAGCCGCCGCAGGCATTTCGAGAAGGTCATCCCGCGCGACGATGTGCGCTCGCTGATCCGCTCGCTGAAGGAAAACCATCCGGTGTGGTACGCGCCCGACCAGGGCTACCGCGGCAAGAACTCCGCCATGCTGCCGTTCTTCGGCGTGCCCGCGCCCACCAATACCGCTACCTCGCGGATCGCGCGCAGCGCCGGCAGCCCGGTGCTGCCCTTCATGGTCGAACGCCTGCCCGGCGCCGAGGGTTATCGCCTGCGCATCGATCCGCCGCTCGCGGATTTTCCCAGCGCCGATCCGGTGGCCGACAGCGCCCGCGTCAACGCCCTCATCGAAGAGGAAGCGCGGCGCGTCCCCGAGCAGTACCTCTGGTGCCACAACCGCTTCAAGACCAAGGCGTATCGCGAGAAACGCTGACGGCAGGACCTACCAGCGGGCCGGCTGCTCCTGCGCCGTGATTCCACGACGCGAATGGAAATGCGGCTGCGTCTCGGTTGCCGGCGGCGCCAGCAGCGCGTGGATGCGCCTGATGGCAAGCTCGAGGCGGCGCTGGTGCTCGCGGCGCTCGGCGGCATCATCACTGGCAAGGCCCTTCGGCTGGAAGCGCGGCACGTAATACTCGTGTTCCAGCCAGGCGAGGAAGCGTTCGCGCAGCAGCCCATCCGGTTTCCAGTGGTCCGCCTCGCGGATCGCGGCCAGCAATGAGTCCGCGTCGCGGGCGCGCAGCACCAGCCCGTCGATGTCGTAGAACGCCTGTCCGCAGACGATCACCTTCCTTCCCCGCAGCAGCGCCTCGATGCCGGCGGACGAGTTGATGGTGAGCAGCACGTCCATGCGGTCGAGCAGCTCCCGCATGTCGTTGCCGTTGGCGAACAACATGCCGTCGCGTTGCGCGCGTTCATGCAGGTCCGGGTAATGCGTCATGTCGCTGGGGTGTTCGCGCAGCACGATGACGCGCGGATCGCCTTCCGCGCGCAGCCGCTGCTGCACGCCGGCGAGCACCTCGTACCAGTGATGCATGCTTCCTATCCATGGCGAGTGCGCGACGATCTGCGTGTCGTAGTTGACCTGGAAGGGCGCGAACAGGAAGCGCTCCGGCAGCGCGGCGACTTCCAGCCGCTTGCCGCGCCGCGGACGGCGCGGGCGCAATGGCAATGGCGTGGCCGGCGGCAGCTGCTCGCAGTGACGCAGGTAGAAGGACGCGGTACGCGGCACGCTGTTGTCGAAGTTCACGCCATGCAGGTCGATGCTGAGCGACTCGGGCAGCGCGCCAAGCTCGAAATGCACCACCGGCAGCCCGGCCTCGCGTGCCGCCGCCACCAGCACGGCGTCCGGGTAGCGCAACCCATTCCACACGGCAACCGCATCCCACTGTCCGCGTTCGCGGCCAAGGCGCGCCAGCCAGTGCGCGTACAGGCGCCGCGCCGCGCGGCGCAGGTGTGCAAGATAGATTGCCCGCAGCAGCCGGTAGCGGAAGACGCGCGGCGCGCGCTGGAAGCGTCGCGCCACGTGGACGCGGAGCAGGCGCTCCAGGATGTCATCGGCGGGAAACTCGTTGCCCTCGGCGCGCCGCACCGCTCTCACCGCTTCGACACGGCTTCGCGGCAGGATTTCGGCAAGTGCACGGAAATAGCGGACGTGAATGCCCGGGCGGGAAAGAAACAGCAGTCTCAGCTCGTGTTCCGGTGCTGGTATTCCCATGGCTCGTCGTATGACTTCCGCAGTTCTGCCCAGCCCGCCTCGATCAGCGCCTCCCTGTCAGGCGCGACCTTGGCGAGCGACCGGCGCAGACGGGACAAATTCCCCTCTCGCCAGCCCGTATCCTGCGGGCGGAATCTGCCGCGATCGAAGTCGATCAAGTGAACCTTTGATGACAATTCCGCCTGCTGGATGAGCACGTTGTGGGCATTCAGGTCGGCGTGCCATACACCGGAATCATGAAACTTGCGGATCCAGTAGCCCGTCGCCTGCCAGTCGGCGGCGGTCAGCCGCTCCTCGATGAGCAGCCGCGCCAGGGATTCGCCCGGCACCGTAGCGGTGATGATGGCGCCGCGATAGCCGAGACCGTAGCGGATGACGCGCGCCGCCACCGGCCGCGGCACCGGCAAGCCCGCGTCATGCATGTCCTTGAGAAGATGCCATTCCAGGAAGGGCCGGGAACGATCCATCCCGGTAAACAGGTACCAGTCGAGCAGCACCTTGCCGGGCAGGCCGCCGCGGCGATAGAAGCGCAACACCCAGTCGATGTCGCCGGCAGTGATGCGCCAGGCGGCGCCGCGCCCGCCAAGCGGCTCGCTGAGGGCATTGCGGGCGCGCCAGTAGGCCGGCGCGAAAACGTGATCATGGATTTTGCCGCCCTCCGCGGCATCGTATAGCATTAGCCCGCCCTTGATGGCCCGCACTGACGCCTGCATTCCCGGAGCTCTCCCGCTTGATCGACTCACCCGGCAACCTATGCGTGTTGCGCCTCTCCGCGATCGGGGACATCTGCCACACCTTGCCGGTGGTGCGCACTCTACAGGATCGGTGGCCTGACACCCACATCACCTGGATCATCGGCCGGCTCGAGCACCAGCTGGTCGGCGACATTCCCGGGATCGAGTTCATCGTCTTCGACAAGCGCGCGGGGCTCGCCGGCTACCGGGAACTCGCCCGCCGCCTGAAGGGCCGGCGTTTCGACGCGCTGCTGCACATGCAGGTCGCACTGCGCGCGAGCATCGCCTCGCTGGCGGTGAAGGCGCCGCTGCGCCTCGGCTTCGACCGCGCCCGCGCCCGCGACTGGCAGTGGCTGTTCACCAACCGCGAGATTCCAGCCCACCCGCGGCAGCACGTCATGGACGGCCTGTTCGGCTTTGCCGAGGCGCTGGGCGTGCCACGCGGCGCGGTGCGCTGGGACATTCCGATCCCCGATGACGCCCGCGAGTTCGCGGCGAAACATCTCGATGCGCCGACGCTCGTCATCAGCCCCTGCTCCAGCCAGCGCAGCCGCAACTTCCGCAACTGGCCGGTGGAGCGCTATGTCGCGCTGGCCCGGCATGCCATCACGAAGCACGGCATGCGCGTGCTGCTCACCGGCGGCCCCACCGAGCTGGAGCGCGGCTATGGCGCGGCCATCCAGCGGGAGCTGCCCGCCTGCGTGAACCTGATCGGCCAGACCTCGCTGAAGCAGCTGCTCGCCCTGCTGGAAGGCGCGGCCGTGCTGGTTTCCCCCGATTCCGGCCCCGTGCACATGGCCAACGCCGTGGGCACACCGGTCATCGGGCTCTACGCCACCTCGAATCCCGACCGTACCGGTCCGTATTACGGGCGCGAATGGGTGGTGAATCGCTACCCGGATGCATTACGAAAGTTCCTCGACCGTAGCGTCGACGAGGTCCGCTGGGGCGCGCGAGTGCGCTCCCCGGATGCCATGGACCTCATCACCGTCGACGATGTCACTGGCAAGCTCGACACGCTGATGGAATCGAGGGCCTGATGAAGCACCTCATGTTCGTCACACACGATTACGCCTACGAGATCCTTCGCCCGGTGCAGGCGGCGGCGCGGCAGCGTGGCGATGAAGTCGCCTGGTTCCTGGAACCGACCGCGAACGACCAGCTGCAGACGGACGAACTGCGCCTGCGGGATTTCGATGCGGTCAAGGCCTTCGCGCCCGACGCCGTGCTGGTGCCCGGCAACTGGGTGCCGCCGTTCTTCCCGGGCGTGAAGGTGCAGGTCTTCCACGGCTTCGGCATAGAAAAGAAAGGTCACTTCCGCATCCGCGGCTGGTTCGATCTCTACTGCACCCACGGGCCGCTGACCACGCAACCGTTCCTGGCGCTGGCGGCGCGCCACGGGCATTTCGCCGTGCATGAAACCGGCTGGCCCAAGACCGACGCGCTGTTCGCGCCGGCAGGCCCCGATCCCGACTGGCGCGCGGGCTTCGCCGACCCTGCACGGCCGCTCATCCTGTACGCGCCCACCTTCTCGCCCTCGCTCACCAGCGCGCCCGCGCTCGCGGGAGAAATCGCGCAGCTGGCGCAGGCCGGTCGCTGGAACTGGCTGGTGAAGTTCCATCCCAAGATGGATCGCAAGTGGATCGCGCACTTCCAGGCGCTGGCCGGCGCCACGCTCCAGGTGGCCGGCACGTCGGCCATCAATCCGCTGCTGCGCGCCGCCGACGTGCTGGTGAGCGACACCTCGTCGGTGGTCGCGGAATTCCTGCTGCTCGACAAGCCGGCAGTGACCTTCCGCAACAGCCGTCCCGGGCCGCACCTCATCAACTTCACCCGCGCGGCGGAGCTTGAGGCGCACATAGAGCGCGCCCTGGAACGCCAGCCCGGCGACCTCGCCGCCGCGCGCCGCTTCGCCGAGGCCATGCACCCCTGCCGCGACGGGCGCTCCAGCGAACGCGTGCTGGACGCCATTGCGACCTTCATCAACGAGAACCGGATGGCGACGCTGAAACCCAAGCCGCGCAACTTCTTCCGCCGCCTCAAGATGCGCCGCCGCTACCGCCGCCTGGGACTTGTCAAATGAAGGTCATCTTCGACGTCCAGCACCTCTATTACCTGCCGCAGTTCCTGCCGGTGCAGCGCGAGCTGGCGGCACGCGGCCATGAAACGCTGTTCGTCTTTCACGAGGAACTGGAGTGCGCCGAGGCGCTGGCGGTGGTCAGCCAGGGGCTGCCACAGGTACACGTGAAGGGCGCGCGCGACGCGCACCGCGAGTACCTGAAGCAGCAGCCGGACTGGCTGATCTTCGGCAACGGCTACGATCACCTCGACGAGCTGCCCGCCGGCACGCGCACCGCGCTGCTTTACCACGGCATCGGCGTGAAGCGCTGCTATTACGGCGCGGGCCTGATGCGCATGACCCTGCGCTTCGTCGAAGGCGAGTACCGCGAGCGCGAGCTGCAGCGCCGCTACCCGGAAGCGAAGCTGCGCGCGGTCGGCTTCGCCAAGCTGGATCCATTGTTCCGCGACCCCGCCGGCATCCGCCTCGATCTCGCCGCGCTGGGGCTCGACCCGTCGCTGCCGACGGTGCTGTATGCGCCGACCTACTACCCGAGCTCCATCGAGCGCCTGCCGGCCGACCTGCCGGCGCGCTTCGAAGGCTGCAACCTGCTGGTGAAACCGCACCACTTTTCCTGGACCAAGTCCTACTACGCCCCGCAGCGCAAGCGGCTGGAAAGCTGGCGGCGCTTCGACAACGCCTTCGTTGCGGGTCCGGGTGAGGTTTCGCTGCTGCCGTTCATGGCCGCGGCCGACATCCTGGTCAGCGAAGCCTCGTCGGCGCTGTTCGAGTTCGCGGCACTGGACAGGCCGGTGGTGTGGTGCGACTTCTTCCATCGCCGCTGGGCGCATCGCGGCCCGCTGGCATGGCGGCTGGAGAAGCGCCTGGATCGCAGCATCGAGCAGTACGCCGACATCGCCTCGCACGCCGCCACGCCCAATGCGCTGGTGGAGGTGGTGAAACAGGCGCTGGCCTTCCCCGCCGAGCGCAGCGAAGTTCGCTGCCGCTACACCCGCGAACTCATCGGTCCCACCGACGGCCAGGCCAGCCGGCGCATCGCCGACGCGCTCGAAACCTTCTGATCATTCCCCGCCGGGCGGCGGCGCGGTGTGCGGTTCCTGTTCCATCGCCCACAGCGCCGCGTACTTGTTGAAGGTGTACTGCGCGTGCAGGGCAGCCAGCACGAAGCCGTGGGCGCCATCCAGGAAACCGAAGCGGATGAAGTAGTTGTAGATGAAGTTGTAGGCGGCGCGCAGTGCCGCGCCGGTCATGCTGCTGCGCCGGCCGCGGTTCCAGCGCGCCCCGGCCTGCAGCCAGGCGTAATCGACGAACTTCTGCAACGCATGCTGGTAGTCGCGGTAGGTGGGGTGGTGCAGGCCGCTGCGCATCAGCGTGATCTTTCCTTCGCTCAGCACCACCTTCTCGTGCACGGGGACATCGGTGTAACGCGCAAGCGTGCGGCGGAACAGCCGCAGCGGCGCCTGCCAGCTGCCGCCGTAATCCACATGCTGGCCGAAGATGATCAGCGGCCGCGGAATGCGATAACCCTGGAAGCGCGGTGTGGCCGTCAGTTCATGATCGATCTCATTGCGCAGCGCCGGCGTCACCACCTCGTCCGCGTCCAGCGCCAGCACCCAGTCGCAGCTCGCCGCATCCAGGGCGCGCTGCTTCTGCCGGCCGAAGCCCGGCCAGTCGGTGACCTGCACCTTGTCGGCGTAGCGCCGCGCAATCTCGACGGTTTCATCGCTGCTGCCGGAATCGAGCACGATGATCTCGTCCGCCCAGCCATGGATCGCCGCCAGCGTCTGGCCGATGCGGTCGGCCTCGTTCTTGGCGATGATGATCACGCTCAGGCTCTGCGCGCGCTGCGTCGAGCGTGACAGGTATTCGCGCTCGCAGGCGCGCACCAGGCCGTAGATCACCGCCAGGCAGAACACGTAGAAGGTGATCGGCAGCGTGCGGTCGAAGATCGCCTCGGTGAGCGCGAACTGCATGAAGCCGACCACCAGCGCGATGCCCGCATACGACAGCGCCGCGATGTCGCGGTCCGGGTGGCGGATGCCCCACAGGAAATGCCTGAGCGGGATGCCGAACACCAGCAGCAGCGCCAGAAGCCCCGCCAGCCCGCGGCCGGCGAGCACGGCGAGGTATTCGCTGTGCGGATGGTCGAAGCGCAGCAGCTGCTCCGGTGCCAGCCCGGCCTCTACGAACTCGCGCAGGTAGACCGCGTAGCCGCCCACGCCGGCGCCGAACAGCGGATTCTGCAGGAAGGCATGCCAGGCGATCTTCGCCATCGGCACGCGGTAGCCGATCACGCCCTCGACCTTTTCGCCGGCGAGAATGCGTCCGACGTCCTCTACCAGCATGTGCACTCGTTCGGCCACGCCGGTCTGCGGCACGAGGTAGACCAGCACCGCGATCGCCAGCAGGCCGCCGAGTACGCCCCATCGCCAGGCCGGCGCGCGCCGCGTGGCGAAATACCAGAACAGGAACAGCGCCAGTCCCGGCACCGCCACCCAGGAGCTGCGCACGCCCGAGAGGAACGTGGCGGTGCAGCCGAGCACGAAGCCCGCCGCCGGCAGCAGCATCAGCCAGGCCGAGCGGCCGCGGAAATATTCCACGCCGCCGAGGCTCATGAAGGCCACCACCAGCGACAGCGAGGCGAACAGCAGCGGCTCGGTGGTGAGATTGAAGAGGTCGTTGCCCTCGATCCAGCGGCCTTCATCGATGAGCAGCAGCAGGCTGAACAGGCCCACCGCGATGCCGCCGATGGCCAGCCCCGTCCACCAGTAACGGCCGCTGTGCGGCATGCGCCGCACCACGAGATAGATCGGGATCAGCAGCAGGAAGCGCGCGTAGCGGCCGAGCTTCTTGAAGCCGAGATAGTTGAGTTCACCGAGCAGGTAGGACAGCACGGCGATGCCGACGAAGAAGGCGACGCTGAACACCAGCAGCTTCTCGTCGCGCGACAGGGGCTCGCCGCGTTCGCGCAGCGCGAACACGATGCCGAGCAGCGCCAGCAACAGCAGCAGGAAGGAGGCCGCCCCCTCGAGCACGAGGGTGGTGGCGGGGAACAGCAGTATGATGGCCGCGACCAGCCACGCGCGCGGTCCCTGCAGGGCGTCCCGGAAGACCGGATTGGCGTCCATCGCGGCCGGTGCGCCGTCAGTCGATCAGCACATAGTCGGCACTGCAGTAGGGACAGCGCGCGGTGCCGGTTTCCTCCACCGGAATGAATACACGCGGGTGGGAATTCCACAGGCTCATGCCCGGCATCGGGCAATGCAGCGGAAGGTCCTTGCGGGTGACTTCATAACGATTCTGCGTGTTCGGCTGGATGGTGCCTGCCGACGCTGCCTTGGTTTCCACCACGGGGAAGCTCCTCTTGCCGATCAAGCGGGCCGGCCCGGCCCGTCACTGGGCGCGGATTATATCAGGGGCTGACTGACCCCGTCCTCGCCGAACTCCGCCCGCCAGGCCGCCTGGACACGACCGCGCGTCGCCTCGTGCAGGCTCTCCGGCAGCACCGGCGGACGGCCCTGCAGCGCCAGCGCGTGCACCGAATGCCGCAGTTCAAGGTAGGCATCCACCAGGCCCTCGAGCCGAGCGGCCGGCACCCGCCCGCAGGACTCCAGGCCCTCGAGGAAACGGATGGTGTCGGTGAACTCGAGCAGTTCGGGAGCGTGGTGCGCCTCGCGCAACACCCAGTACTGGGCCAGGAATTCGACGTCGGTGATGCCGCCGAAGCCGTTCTTGAGATCGAACTGGCCCGGCTGCTCTCCCGCGGCGGCACGCATGCGCGCGCGCATTTCCAGCACCTCGCGGCGCAGTTTGGCGTCGTCGCGCGGCTGGCTGAGCAGCACAACGCGCAGCCGCCGGAAGGCCTCGGCGAGTTCCGCCGCGCCCGCCACCGGCCGGGCGCGCAGCAGCGCCTGGTGTTCCCAGGTCCAGGCCTGCTCGCGCTGGTATTTCTCGAAGGCCTCCATGGAGCTGACCAGAAGACCCGCCTGGCCGGACGGCCGCAGCCGGGTGTCGACCTCGTAGAGCGTGCCCGCCGCCGTGGGCGTGGACAGGAAATGGATCAGCCGCTGCGTCAGCCGCAGGAAGAACAGGTTGTTGTCCAGCGGGCGCGGGCCGTCAGTCTGCTGGATCTCGCCGCTGGAATCGTGCAGGAAGACGAGGTCGAGATCGGAGCCGTAGCCGAGCTCCAGGCCGCCGAACTTGCCGTAACCGACCACCAGGAAGCGCGCCCGCCGCTCCTGCCCGCAGCGCGGCTCGCCGTGGCGCTCCACGAGATGCGCCTCGGCCATGTCCAGCGCCGCCTGGATGACCAGCTCGGCGACGTCGGTGAGCCGGTCGCTGACCTTCATCAGCGGCAGCACGCCGCTGATGTCGGCGGCGGCGATGCGCATCATGCTCACCTGCTGGTACTCGCGCAGCCCGTCCAGCATGGCCTCGAGGTCATTGGATGGCGCGCGCGCCAGTTGCTCGGCGAGTTCCTCTTCCAGCGACTCGCGCGTCGGCGCCTCCTCGAACAGCCGCGGGTCGATCAGCTCGTCCAGCAGCACGGGGTGCCGGGTGACGAACTGCGCGATCCAGTCGCTGGCGGCGCAGATGCGCGCCAGCTGCTCCAGTGCGCGCGGATTCTCCAGCAGCAGCGACAGGTAAGTGGTACGGCCGAGCACCGCCTCGATGAGCCGGAGCATGCGGGCCAGCGCAAGCTCGGGTTCCGGCTGCCGGGCCGCCGCCTGCAGCAGCAGCGGCATGAGCTTCTCCAGCCGCCGCCCGCCCTGCGCGCCGGGCGGATACTTCTCCACGTGCGCATGCAGCCGCGCGAGCGCCTCCGCCACCGCTTCAGGCTGGCGGAAGCCCGCCTCGGTGAAGGCCTCGACATGCGCCTCGGGCGCCCGCCAGGCTTCCCCCAGCCCGTCATCGCCGCGCTTCGGCTCGTGGCCGAGGAAGACGTCGTCGAACAGCCGTCGCACGGTCTCGCGATGCCGACGCCATTCCGCCTCGAAGGCTTCGACGCTCGCAAAGCCGAGGCTGCAGGCCAGCGCCATCCGTTCCGCCGCATCTTCCGGTACTTCATGCGCCTGCGCGTCGTTCCGCTGCTGCAGGCGGTTCTCCAGCCTGCGGAGGAAGTCATACGCCTCCGCCAGCGCCTCGCCGTCACGAGTCGGCAGGCAGCCCGTCCGGATGGCGGTGGCCAGCGCGGCCCGGAAACCGCGCGCCCGCAGCGCCGGTTCGCGGCCGCCGCGGATCAGCTGGAACAGCTGCAGCACGAACTCAGCCTCGCGGATGCCGCCGGGCCCCAGCTTCACATGATTGTCCAGCTCGCGCCTCGCCACCTCGCGGTTGATGGCGGCCTTCATCTCCCGCAGCGATTCGAACACGTTGAAGTCGAGGTAACGGCGATACACGAATGGCCGCAGCCGGGCGAGCAGCGCCTCGCCGGCGGCGAGATCGCCCGCCACCGGTCGCGCCTTGATGAAGGCGTAGCGCTCCCATTCGCGGCCGTGCTGCTCGTAGTAGGACTCGGTGCCGTTGAAGGACATCACCAGCGGCCCGCCGTCGCCGAAGGGCCGCAGCCGCATGTCGACGCGGAACACGAAACCGTCGGCGGTGCGCTCGTCGAGCACGCGGATGAGGCGCTGCCCGAGGCGCGCGAAATACTGCTCGTTGGCGAGCGGCCGCTGGCCGTCGCTTTCGCCGTTCTCGGGATAGGCGAAGATCAGATCGATGTCGGAAGAAAAATTGAGTTCGCCGCCGCCGAGCTTGCCCATGCCGAGCACGACCAGGCCGAGCGGCCGGCCGGCCGCATCGCGCGCCTCGCCGTGGCGCTCCCGGTGCCAGGCATGCAATCGCGCGAGCGCACCGTCGACAAGCGCGTCCGCCACCGCGCTGGTGACGCTCACGGTTTCGGCCACATCCGCCCAGCCGGCAATGTCGCGCCAGGCGATGCGCGCGCTCCACGCCTGGCGGATGCGGCGCAGGCGGCGCATCAGCTCGGGCTCGTCGGCGGCATCGGCGAGCGCCGCGTCCACGCGCCTGCGAATGTCGTCCATGGCCAGCGGCCGCTCCAGCCCGGCCAGCCACTCGCCTTCCAGCAAATCCGGCTGGGCGCGCAGCACGCCGGCCACGAATTCGCTCCAGGCCAGCACGCGCGGCCAGGATTCGCTGAGGCCCTCGGACATCGTCGCGGGGAAACGCAGGCCCTCGGCGCGCCTTTCGGCAAGCGCGCGCAAATCGGGGGGAAGCGGGGGAAACGGCATGCGGCGATTCGGAATGGCCTTGAGTGCGGGCCAACATACCGCAGCGCGCAGGGCGGGTGAACCGTCAGCGCAGGTCGCGCGGGCTTTCGCGAATCTCCGGCGGCACCGGCGGCTGCAGCGCGAACTCGCCCTCGATCATCTCCTTGAAGCGCAGCATGTCATCGCGCAGCCGCCGGTAGAGCCCGTCGCGGAGCATGGGCGCGAGAATCTTCACCCAGCCCTTCAGGCGGTATTCGGCCTCGGCATGCCAGCGGGTGCCGCCATCCGGCAGCGCTTCGAAACGGCAGACCATGTCATTCACCGACCAGGCGTTTTCGTAGCGACCGGCGAAATGCCGCCCTTCGCTACGTTCCAGCACCGTGCCGCGCACCTCCACGCGGCGGCCGTCCTCGTGGTAGACCAGCAATGACACCGCGCCCGGCCAGCCCGGCTCGCCGGAAACCGCCTCGTAGCTTTCCAGGCTGGCCTGCCAGCGCGGCAGGTTCTCGGGGTCACTGAAGATGCGCCAGACGGTGTCCGGTGGCGCATCAATATCCACATCAAATTCAAAATGCATCACTGCAACCTCGCCCATGACCCTGGGTTAGAATGCCGCTTCATCTTCACGAACGCCGTACTGGAGTTACCCGATGTACAGCCGACTCTTGAAAGCTCTCCTGCCCTTCGCCTTGCTGTTCGCGTGGCCGGGTCATGCCGCCGAAACCTTCCAGGCCGGCAAGCATTACAACGTGATCGCCGAGACGCCCACGCCCACCGCATCGGTCATGGAGTTCTTCTCCTACGGCTGCGGCGCCTGCTTCAACTTCGATCCCTACATGAAGCATCTGAAGACCGCGCTCGGCGACCAGGCGGAAGTCGAATACATCCCGGTCGATTTCGGCGGCGGCTTCTGGACGCCGACCCAGCAGCTGTTCCTGGTGCTGGAAACGCAGCGCCGCGAAGCGGAACTGCATGACGCCGTGTTCCAGTTCATCCACGGCGAGCGCAAGGGCCGCGTGGGCCCGGCCGCGGTGCGCGAGTTCGCCGCGCGCCACGGCATCGACGAGGCCGAGTTCGACAAGTCGCTGAAGGGCTTCTATGCCACCAGCCGCAAGAACCGCTATGACCAGCTGACCCGTCGCTACGGCATCAGCGCCACGCCGACCATCATCGTCAACGGCAAGTACCAGATCGAGAACCGCGCGCTCACCACGCCGGACGCGTTCGTGGAACTGGTGAAGTTCCTGCTGAAGAATCCGTAAGGCTTTTCATGCCGTAAGACGTGAGAGGTGAGACGACCGCGCACGCTGCCGATCATCCTCCCCAACGTCAGTCACCCTAAAACAAAAAAAGCGGCCATCAGGCCGCTTTTTCGTTGGCAAGGATTCGGATGCGCGGAAAGCCCTGAGCTTCCGCACCCCGTCGTCTCACCTCTCACGAAAGCTCCCGGCTTTCGCTTCGCCAAGCCGGAAGAAGGAGAAGGGATAAGACTCGCGGCTCTCGGCCTTCTAACCTTCTCCCCTTCTTGAAATTCCCGCCCCCGCACCAATTGCTTGCCGTAAAGCGACCGCAAAGGAGCAGCACCAGTGGCAGGCAGACAGTTCCAGCAGGGCGATGCGTTGCTGTTGCTCGACGTGCAGCGGGATTTCTTCGAGGGCGGCACCACGCCGGTGCCGGACGGCGAGGAAATCATCCCGGTCCTGAACGACTGGATCTCCGACGCGCGCGAGCGGCGCATACCCATCATCGCCGTGCGCGACTGGCATTCCGCCTATCATTCCTCGTTCCGCGATGTGGGCGGGGAATGGCCGGTGCACTGCGTCCAGGACACGCCGGGCTCCTTCTTCCATCCCGCGCTGCGCCTGCCGCATGACGCCATCATCGTCAGCAAGGGCACGGCCTTCGACGACACCTGTCATTCCGCCTTCCGGCATACCGGCCTCGCGAACTTCCTGCGCGAGCGCGGCATCCGGCGGCTATGGATTGGCGGCGTGATCGAGGAGATCGGCGTGCGCCAGACGGTGGAGGAAGCGCGCGAGGCAGGCTTCGAGGTCTGCGTCATCGAAGACGGCGTCCGCCCGCTGGATCCGCGAGCCGAAGCGGACGCACGCGATGCGATGCGGCAGGCCGGCGCAAGACTGGAACGACGGCCCGAACCTGTACACACCTCCGACTGACGACCTGTCAGAGCAACTGCTCCACCGCTCGCCGTGATGATTTCGCAGGAAGGCGGCTGCCGTCGCCGCTGGGTGATGCGCGGCCTTTCATCCGTTCGTCTTCGCGTTGTCCGTATAATTCGTTCATGAATCTCATCTCCCTGGACGACATTTCCCTGGACATCGGCGACCAGCCGATCCTGCGCAACGCTTCCCTGCACATCGAGCCGAACGAACGCGTCTGCCTGATCGGCCGCAACGGCGCCGGCAAGTCCACCCTGCTGCGCATCATCATGGGCGAACAGGCCATCGACGGCGGCGAAATCCGACGCAAGCAGGACCTGCGCGTCACGCAGCTGGACCAGGCGTTGCCGGATGCGCTCGATCTTCGCGTGCATGAATACGTTGCGCAGGGTCTTGCGCATCTGCAGGTGCTGATCGACGAGTACCGCGCGCGCTCGGCGGCGACGCTGGATCGCGCCGGCCTGCACGAGCTCGAGGAACTGCAGCGGCGCATCGAGGCGGAAGGCGGCTGGGACCTGGACCGGCAGGTCGAACGCGTGCTCACCGAGCTCAGCCTGCCGGCGGAAAGCCGCCTGAGCGAACTTTCCGGCGGCTGGCGCCGCCGCGTGGGGCTCGCCAAGGCATTGGTGTCGAACCCCGAACTGTTGCTGCTCGACGAGCCCACCAATCATCTCGACCTCGCCAGCATCGAATGGCTGGAGGAACGCGTCCGCAACTGGCCGGGCAGCGTACTGTTCATCACCCATGACCGCGCCTTCCTGCAGAAGCTCGCCACGCGCATCGTCGAGCTGGATCGCGCGAAACTCACCAGCTGGCCGGGCAACTACGACAACTTCCTGCGCCGCAAGGAGGAAGCGCTCGCCGCCGAGGCGCGCGATCGCGAACTGTTCGAGAAGAAACTGGAAGAAGAGGAAGCCTGGATACGCCAGGGCATCAAGGCGCGCCGCACCCGCAACGAAGGCCGCGTGCGCGCGCTCCAGGCGCTGCGCCAGGAGGCTGCCGAGCGCGACCGCTTCAAGCCGCAGCAGCAGGCGCGCATCAGCATCGAGGAAGCGGAGGCTTCCGGCCGCAAGGTGATCGAGCTGCACAACGTACGGCACGGCTTCGGCGACGAGACGCTGATCGACGGCCTGTCGCTGAAGATCATGCGCGGCGATCGCATCGGCCTCGTCGGCAACAACGGCGTCGGCAAGAGCACGCTGCTGAAGATCATGCTCGGCGAGATCACGCCGGACGCGGGCACGGTGAAGATCGGCACCAATCTCGAGATCGGCTACTTCGACCAGATGCGCCGCGACCTCGATCCCGAGCGCACCGTGGCGGAGTTCGTCGGCGACGGCCGCGATTACGTGCGCATCAACGGCAAGGAGCGTCACGTCATCGGTTATCTGCGCGGCTTCCTGTTCTCCGCGAAGCGCGCCAGGACGAAGATCGGCGTGCTTTCCGGCGGCGAACGCAACCGCGTGATCCTCGCGCACATCTTCACGCGCCCGAGCAACCTGCTGATTCTCGACGAACCCACCAATGATCTCGATGTCGAGACGCTGGAAGTGCTGGAAGCGCAGCTGGTGGACTACCAGGGCACGCTGATCGTGGTCTCGCACGACCGCGCCTTCCTCGACAACGTGGTGACGCAGGTGCTGGTGTTCGAGCCGGGCGGCAAGGTAGTGCGCTACGCCGGCGGCTATTCCGACTGGCTGAAGCACGGCCGGCGTCTGGCCGAGAAGGATGCACCCGCCGGCACCCGCGAGCCCGATGAGACGCCGAAGGAAAAACCGCGCGGCGGCAGCGGCGGCAAGCTGAGTTACAAGTACAAGCTGGAACTCGAGCAGCTGCCGGATCGCATCGACGCGCTGGAGAAGGAACTTGCGCGCTTGCGCGAGACCGCCAACGACCCGGATTTCTACACGCGGCCCTTCGAGGAAGTGCAACCGGTGCTCGACGCGCTGGCCGCGAAGCAGGCCGAGCTGGATGCGGCCATCGAACGCTGGGCGGAACTCGAGGAAATGCGCGAGGCCGCGGAAAACGGCGCCCGCTGATCTACGGGCATCCACCTGCGGCATTTCCGATCTTGTTACGCCCCGAGCGCGGGGCCGAGAATGCGGCATGACTCCACCACCGGAGGCCCGCATGAAAACCCGCGCCCCCCTGCACGCATTCCTGGTCCTTCTCGTCGCGGCGCTGACCGCGCCGTCCGCGCACGCCATCGACTGGATTCGCACCCGCGACCTGCAGTCCTTCTGCGAGGCCTTCCTGGTGAAGGCCGACAGTCCCTCGGGCCGCGTCTGCATTTCCTACATCCAGGGCTTTCTCGACGGTCTCAAGTCCACGGAGGATGATCGCTTCCAGCGGATCGCCGCCGGTGAGCCCGCCGGCGAAGACTCCGACTACACCTTCACGCTTGCCGGCGTCTGCCTGCCGCGCGATACCGGCATCAACCGCATCCTGCGGGTCGCGGCGCGCGCCATCGTCGCCGGCAGCACCGAGGCGCATGACCCCGAGCACAGCGTGATCACGGCGCTGCGCGAGAACTACGGCTGCGAGCAGGATTCCAGCTGACGCCTTCCGGCCTGTAGACTTGCGGCGGTCGACCAGGCCGATCAAGGAGAACATCATGGCGCGAATCAGTTTCCTGCTGGCAGGCGTGGCTGCCCTTCTGCTCAGCGGCTGCGGCAACGGCGACCAGGCCGCGGAGCAGCAACGGCAGAGTGGCCGCGTGCGCGCGACCGAACAGGCCGAGCGCGCGCCGACGCGCCCGGAGGCCATTCCGGCGCCGGAGGACGTCGCCTCGCCGCCGGCGGATGCGACCGTCACCGAAAGCGGGCTCGCCTACATCATTCTCGAGGACGGCGGCAGCAACACGCGGCCGCGGGTGGAGGACACCGTCACCGTGCATTACACCGGCTGGACCACCGACGGGCAGATGTTCGACAGCTCCGTGCTGCGCGGCGAACCGGCGACCTTCCCGCTGAACCAGCTCATCCAGGGCTGGCAGGAAGCGATTCCGCTGATGTCGGTCGGCGACAAGTTCCGCTTCTGGATCCCCGGCCGGCTGGCGTACGACAACTCCACCCGCCCCGGCGCGCCGAAGGGCACGCTGGTGTTCGACATCGAGCTGATCGCCATCGAGACCGCCGAAAGCGGCGCGGGCGAGGCGCCGCCGGCGCCGCAGTCCGAGCAGCTCTGATTTCGGAGAACTGGTGAAAGCGTCGCGGCGGTGCAGGAGCGGCCGCCGCGACGCGCTAGAATCCGCGTTGGCCCTGCGGACGCGGCGCATGAAATTTCCCCGCTTCAATCTCTCGCTGAAACTGTTCCTGGTGGTGTTCCTCACCAGCCTGCTGGCCATCGTGGTGATGAGCACCGCCATGCGGCTGGGTTTCCAGCAGGGCTTCCTGAACTTCCTCAACGACCTCGAGCTGCGCCGCCTGGCGGCGCTGGAGCAGGTGCTGGAACGCGCCTACGTCGCCGAGGGCGGCTGGGATTTCCTGCGCGGCAACCCGCGCAACTGGCAGGTATTCCTGCAGCGCTACTGGCGCGCCGAGGAACTGCAGAGCCGGCTGACGCCGCCCGGCATGCGCGCCATGCCGCCGCCCTCGCCCAACCTGCTGGCGCGCATCTCGCTGCTGGACGCACAACAGCGCTTCGTCGCCGGGCCGCGTCCGCCCGAGAAGGGCGCGCGGCTGCGGCCGCTCGAATCCCGCGGCGAGGTCATCGGCTTTCTCGCCGTGCAGCCCATCCAGGCATTCACCGAAGCCGCCGAAGTCGCCTTCCTGCAGCAGCAGCTCGACATCCTCATCATCAGCGCGGCCTTCACCGCGGCGCTCGCCGCCATCGCGGCATTCATCCTCACGCGCCTGTACGTGCGGCCGCTGCGGCTGGCGACGCGCTCGATACGCGCGCTGGCCGACGGCAACTACGACATGCATCTTGCCGAATCCAACCAGGACGACATCGGCCGCCTGTACGGCGACATCAATCACCTCGGCAATACGCTGGCGCGCAACGAGCGCCTGCGGCGCGAGTTCACCGCCGACATCGCCCACGAGCTGCGCACGCCGCTCGCCATCCTGCGCGGCGAGCTCGAGGCCATCGAGGACGGGGTGCGGCCCATGAACGAGCAGACGCTGGAATCGCTGCGCGGCGAGCTGGAACAGCTCGGCAAGCTGGTGGATGCGCTGCATGAACTGCAGCTCACCGACAAGGGCGCGCTCGCCTACCGCAAGCACCGCATCGACCTTGCCGCACTGATCCGCGACAGCCATGCGCGCTTCGCCGAGCGTCTCAATGCCGCCGGCATCGAGGTCGAGCTGGACCTGCATGACGGCCTCATCATCAACGGCGACAGCGACCAGCTGGGAAGGCTGTTCGGCAACCTGTTCGAGAACAGCCTGCGTTACACCGCCGGTCCCGGAAAGCTGCGCGTTGCGCTGCGCGGCGAAGACAACGGCATGATCATCGATTTCCTCGATTCAGCGCCGGGCGTGTCCGACGCCGACCTGCCGCGGCTGTTCGAGCGCATGTTCCGCGCCGAAGCCTCGCGCAACCGCGCCAGCGGCGGGCATGGCCTGGGACTCGCGATCTGCCAGAATATCGTCGCCGCACATCGCGGCGGGATGGAGGCGCGGCATTCGCCGCTGGGCGGGCTGTGGCTGCGCATCACGCTGCCGGCCGACACGGGGGAGCAGCAGACATGAACAACGGAGCCGACATTCTCATCGTCGAGGACGAACCGAAGATCGCCAACCTGCTGGCGGATTACGTGCGCGCCGCCGGTCATTCCGCGCGCGTGATCGGCGACGGCCGCGAGGTGGTGGATGACGTGCGGCGCAAGACGCCGGACGCGATCCTGCTCGATCTCATGCTGCCGGGCAAGGATGGCATCGAGATCTGCCGGGAGATCCGCACGTTCTCGCAGGTGCCGATCATCATGGTGACCGCGCGCGTGGAGGAAGTGGACCGGTTGCTGGGCCTGGAGCTCGGCGCCGACGACTACATCTGCAAGCCGTTCAGCCCGCGCGAGGTGGTGGCGCGCCTGAAGGCGGTGCTGCGCCGCGCGCAGCCGGGACCGGCCGCCGCTACCGAGCAGGGCCCGCTGCGCGTCGATGCGGAGCGCTTCGAGGCGACCCTGCACGGCGAGCGGCTCGACCTCACCGCGGTGGAGTTCCGCCTGCTGCAGACGCTGGCCTCGGCGCCGGGAAGGGTGTTCTCGCGCGACCAGCTGATGGAGCGCATCTATCCCGATCACCGCGTGGTCGGCGACCGCACGGTCGACAGCCACGTCAAGAACCTGCGCCGCAAGCTGGCGGCGCTGGACCCGGAGCTGGACCTGATCCAGTCCGTGTACGGCGTGGGCTACCGCTTCGAGCTCCCCGAGTGACTCCTCGGGTTCTGCACATTTACAGCACATTCTCTACGCATGGGCCGCCTAACCTTGAAACCGTACAAGACAGGTTCCTCCCTTGAGCAACGCAAGCAGAGTCCGCCGGCATCGCCCTCCCCCCTCTCTGGATGCCGGCGGTTTTTTTTGCGCCACGTCATGCTGACCCGCCTCGCCATCCTCGCCCTGCTGCTCGCCGTGCCGGCCGCGCAGGCGGAAGACTTCCTGCTCACCGCGGAGGGACTGGACCGCTACGAGCAGGCCACGGAGATCTTCTACGCCTGGGCAGTCATGCATCCCGACCTGTCATTGCAGGCGGACGGCGAGCGCCTTGGCGCCATGACCGACGAGGAATTCCGCGCGCAGATCGCGGCAGTGGCGCCTGAACTGCTGGAAACCCTGGAGGAGCGCGGCATCGCGCTCGCCGAATACCACGCCTTCTCCCGCACGCTCGCCGCCTACGCGAGCTGGCTGACGCTGATGGAATACGCCAGCTTCGATCCCTCGCGGCTGTCGCCGCTGGAACGCGAGAACCTCGAGTTCGTGCGCGGCAACCGCGCCCGCTTCATCGAGTTCCATGAGCGCATGAAGCAGAAATACGGTGCGATGAGCACCGCCGAGGCGCCCATCCACCAGCATTGATCGTTGCTTACTGCTGCTCGCTGCCCCAGGCTGGCGGCGGCGTGGCGACCGGCTTCGAAAGATCGAATTCCACCCGGAAATGACGCCCCTGCTGCTCGCGCCGCAGCCCGTAGGCGAGGTGTTCGCCCGGCGCGATGGCCAGCGTCCAGATGTTGGTCGCGGCGGAGGGAATCAGCCTGGCGGTGAAGGCATCGGCATGGAAATCCAGCGACAGGCCATCGTGCCCGTCTTGCGTGTCGCCGCCGTACCGGGTGATGCGATCCTCGCTGCCGTCCTCGTGGCGATGATCGTGCTTGAGACGCACGCCGGCGTCGCTGCGCGTCAGCACCCAGGTGCGCGAGCGGTCTTCGCCGACATGAAAGGGAATGCGGATTTCACCCTCGCTGCAGGAAGCGATGTGCGCCACCATGCGCTGCGCGGCGAAGTCCTTGTCGGAGGGCTCGGTGCCGCGGGTCATCCGTCCTTCGAAGGCCTGCCCGCAATAAGGTTCGATTGCCTGCCAGAACGCCTCGCCCGGCGCGTCCACGCTGCCCGCAAGCAATACCAGCATCATCGGCCACATCGTGATCACTCTCCTTCCGGAAAAGGATCACTCTAGCCAAGCCGTCCCGCAAAGGCGAATCGTGGCCGCTCAGCGCGGCGCATGATAGACGCCGCCGATGCCCTCCGGCGACAGCACCAGCTGCCACAGCTGCATGCGCCGCGCGCGGAAGCCGCCGGCGCTCATCATGAGATACAGCCGCCACATGCGCCGGAAGCGTTCGTCGTACTGCGGCGGAAGGTCGCTCGCGGCCTCGAAGTTGGCGTGCCAGGCGAGCAAGGTGCGGTCGTAGTCCGCGCCGAAGTTCTGCCAGTCCTCCATCACGAAGCGGCCTTCCATCGCCTCGCCGATCTGCCTTATCGACGGCAGCATGGAGTTCGGGAAGATGTACTTCGCGATCCACGGATTGGTGTGCCGCGCGCTTTCGTTGCGGCCGATGGTATGCAGCAGGAACAGCCCGTCGGGCTTCAGCAGGCCGCGCACCACGCGCATGTATTCCGCGTAGTTGCGCACGCCGACATGCTCGAACATGCCGATGGAATAGGCGCGATCGAAGGTGCCGGTGACATCGCGGTAATCCTGCAGCAGGAACTTCACCGGCAGGTCCAGCCAGCGCCCCTTGGCGTACTCCCACTGTTCGCGCGAGATGGTGACGCCGGTCACCTCGACACCGTAGCGCTCGGCAAGAAACGCCGCGGCACCGCCCCAGCCGCAGCCGATGTCCAGCACCTTCATGCCGGGTTCGAGCTGAAGCTTCTTCGCGATCAGCTCGAGCTTGGCTTCCTGTGCCTCCGCCAGCGTCCGCGCCTCCCGCCAGTAACCGCAGGAATACAGCATGCGCGGATCGAGCATGCGTTCGAAGAGTTCATTGCCGAGATCGTAGTGACGCTCGCCGACGCGTCGTGCCCGGCGGCGGGTCTGGAGATTGATGATGCGGGAGATGCCTTGCAGGAGCAGCGCGCGCCAGTCATGCACGGCACGGTCGACGTTGGCCTTCGCCAGCCGGTAGAACAGCTCGTCGAGCTGGTCGCAGTCCCACCAGCCATCCATGTAGGCCTCGCCGAAGCCGAGCGTTCCCTGCAGCATCACTCGCCTGATGAAGCCCGGATGATTGATGCGGATGTCCCAGGGACGGTTGCCGTCGAGTTGCACGTCGGCCGGCTCCAGCAGCCGCGCCGCGCGTTCCTCAAACCAGTCTGTCCCTTGCGTCAGTGCCAGCCGGCCACTCTGCCTCGATTTCATGCCTGTCCCCTCCCTCGACCTCGCGCTTGATGAAGGCAAGGCCCGCGGCCTGGGCGATGGAGGCCAGCGGTTGCAGCACCTTGCCAAGCGAAAAAGACGATTTCCTTCCCCCAGGCTTGCTGCCCCTGCCGCGCAGGCGGCGCGCGTGCAGGATTTCCGCGGCAATGAAACCAGCACTGCCTGCTGCCATCAAGGCGGATGGCGAAACTGCGCGGCGTTTCGCGCGCGCCTTGAGCGCGCGCGCATCCTCGAAGAGATGCGCCGTATCGAAGGTGAGACGTTTTTCCACCGCCTCGATGCGTTCCTTCAGGGAAAGCCTGTTTTCGTTCCGGTCTTTCGCCATCAGTGCACTCCGCTGTCGGATCGGGACGTGGCGGCACGCAGGCTGCGCAGCGTCGCCGGCAGGCCGAGGTCCTTCTGCTTGCGCCTGATGAGGAAGAACAGCCCTGCGGCGATGACGAGGTTCAACAGCACCGCGCACAGGATCGCCCACGCGGGCGCAAGCCCCGCCGCGACCAATCCCAGCACGCCCGCGGCCATCAGCCCCATCCACGCGGTCACCAGCATCAAGGCGATGCCCACACCCGCGCCGACCATGATGGCCAGGCTGATGCCGGAGCGCTTCACCTCCAGCGTGGCAAGCTCGGCGTAATCGTCCGCCACGCTGCGCAGGTCGCGCAGCAGGGCGCTGACTTCCGACATCATGCCTGCACGAACCCGCTCATCCTCGTCGGGCGGACGAGGCGTCGGGGGATGCTGCGAGGCCATTCCTCAATGATCGGAGCTGAGGATCTTGCTAAGCAGGAAGCCTGCCGCCACCGCCATGGTGATGGTAGCCACCGGATGCTGCTGCATGTAGCTGCGCGCCGTCTGCACCCACTCCTCCGTCATCTCGCCCATCTGGTCGCCGCGGCTGGCCAGATTCTCGGCGGTGCGGGCGGCGGCATCCCGCGCGCGGTCGACCACGTCATGCGCGCGCTCGGCAACACGCTCCACGGTCTCATGTGCCGCCGATGCCCCGGCCTGCGCCTTGCGGCGCGCTTCCTCGGCGGCGGCGTGGCCGTTGCTGCTGAGGTTTTCACCGGGATTACTGCTCTTGGTCGCCATGTGCTGCTCCTGGTCAATGGGGTCGTGTCACGAGGCTATGAAAACGCATCGCTTCCGCACTGTCTTCGGTGAAGAACGGTATTTTTCCCCTTGCCCGTGCAAGCCCTGATGTACACATGCTTAAATTGAATGAAGGATCAGTCGTTCGGACACTGGAATCACGATGAGGAACGAACCGATGCGCGTGATGATCGTCCTGCTTGCATTCGCCTCACCCGTGGCCTTCGCCTGCGACGACCCGCGGCTCGCTGCGCTTTCGCAGATGTCGGGCGAATGGCAGCTCAGCATGGAAGGCGCAGGTTTCGGCAAGGTGACGATGACGAAAAGCGCCGGCGGCTGCGCCTTCATCGAGATCTGGGAAGGGCCCGGCGGCGAGAACGGCACCAGCCTGCACTGGCTGGACGCGCAATCGGCCTCGCCGGTGCTGCGCCAGGTCTACGTCGATGACAGCGGCTGGCACATCGAGGCCACCGGCACGCTGAACGGCGACGTGCTGGAATACCGGGGAGCGTCGACGGACCGCGCGGGCAATGACGTCATCCGTCGCAACATCATTCACGGCCTCGGCAGCGACCAGCTGCTGCAGGTTGCCGAGGTCTCGCGTGACGGCGGCATCACCTGGGAATCGCTGGGCAACATCGTCTACCAGCGCGTCGGCGACACGAACAAGTCCGACCCGCTCACCCCGTCGGAGGCCGCAGGCTTCGGCTACTGAACGCGCTCGCGCGGCAGCAGTTCGCCCTGGCGCAGCGTCTTCGCGCCATTGAAGCCCATCGCCAGGTGAAAGCCGTTGCGCGCGCCGCAATGCGGACAATCCTTGTAGTGCCTTCCGGTGCGCTCATCCAGCATCACCCCCGGCGGCACCGCGAGCGTGTCCTGCATCTCGCCTTCGTGGATGCGCGTCGATTCAAGCAGCTGCTCGTTGCAGTTGCGACAGCGGATGGAATGCATCATCGCCGCCTCGCTGAAAGCCTGTTCCTGAAATGGATGATGCGGCCGGAAAAACAAGCGTTGCATTGTCCGCCGTAGCCGCCGAAAAAATTCTTCGCTTATGTCGCCTCGCGCCCACGACACCGGGCGTCTTTCGTTAATGTCGGCGCGTCAGAAACAGACAGGGGCAAACGCGAGGAGCGACACATGCAAAAACTCAAACCGCTTTCCCAGCAGACCATCGTCATCACCGGCGCCACCAGCGGCATCGGCCTTGCCACCGCGCGGCTTGCCGCCGAACGCGGCGCGCGGCTCGTGCTCGCGGCGCGTAACCAGGATGCACTGGAGAGGCTGGAACGCGAGCTGCGCTCGACGGGTGCCAGCGTGGTCACCTGCAGGACGGATGTTTCCAGCGAGGAAGACGTGCGGCGCCTGGCATCCGCCGCCGTCGATCACTTCGGCGGCTTCGATACCTGGATCAACAACGCCGCGGTGTCGATGTACGGCAGCCTCACGGACGAGCCGATCGAGGACGAACGCCAGCTTTTCGAGACGAATTACTGGGGCGTGGTGTACGGCTCGCGCGCGGCAGTGGAACACCTGCGCACGCACGGCGGCGCGCTGATCAACGTCGGCAGCGCCAATGCCGATTTCGCCGCACCCTACCAGGGCAGCTTCAGCGCGTCGAAGCACGCGGTGAAAGGCTATACCGATGCACTGCGCGTGGAGCTTGCCACCCAGGGCGCGCCGATCTGCGTGACGCTGGTGAAGCCCAGCCCCATCAACACGCCCTACCCGCGCCACGCGCGCAATCACATGAACACCGAGCCCAAGCTCACGCCACCGGTGTACGAACCGGAAGTGGCGGCCGAGACCATCCTGTTCTGTGCGGAGCATCCGCGGCGCGAAGTGTACGTGGGCGGCGGCGGCAGGCTGTTCGCCACGCTCGGGCAGATACCGGTGCTCGGCGACCTGCTGGTCGGCGGACTGTCGGCGAAGATGCAGCGTTCCGGCCGCCCGCCGCGCTCGGATCATTCCGACAGCCTTTACAACGCAGGGGAAGACATGCAGGAGCGCGGCGATTATGAAGGCCACACCATGCGCTCCAGTGCCTACACGCGTGCCTCACTGCATCCGCTGATGACCATGGGCGCGTTGCTGGCGGCAGGGCTTGCGGCACGCACGCTGCTGCGTTCACGCAAGCGCGGCACGGGAAGGCATCTCGCCCGCCGTGCCATGGGCGCGAGCGCCACTCACAAGGCGGGAAAGATGCTGGATCGCGGCCGGGAACGCCTCAGCGAAGTCGCGCAGGAGATGCCGAGGGTCGCGAGCAAGCTGCAGAAGGCGGCGCGGCGAACGATTCCTGGAATGTGATCAGCCGCCAAGCAGCGCGGCGACAGCCACGAGCAGCGCCGCTGCCGCCAGCACGGCGGCGGTGACTGCAATCAGCTCGACGCGGCGCGCGCGCCGTTCGGCCAGCCTGGCCGCGTCTTCCAGTGCAGTGACGGTACGCTGCAATTGCCCGGCGAGTTCGCGCACGTGACGGTCATTCTGCGAGGCGGCAGCCTGCAGCTCGCCAACCTGCTGCTGCAGCAGGCGCAGCTCTTCGCCCGCGTCCGGGGAACTCTTGCGCGTGAACACGGGCGCGGCGGCAGCGACGATGCTGCCGAGATGCGGCAGGACGGTCTTCAATGCGGGGATCAGCCAGGGCGCCATGGATTTCTTCGTCATGCGACCAGGGCTTGCAGTTCGCCGGCGTAGTCACGCCAGAAGGCATCGAAATTGCCGTCGTGGCCTGGACGCAATTCCGCCGGTTTCGGCAAGGCGCGCACGGTGATGCAACGCTGGCGGTTCTCGTGAATTTCGCGATACACCCAGTTCAGCTCGTGGCCGCCGACGCTGCCGAGCGCGGAAACGAGCGCGCCGCACAGCCCCACCGGCAGCTGCGCACTCCTCGGCAGCAGGATTTCCGAGTACTCGCCGTGATCATGGAACTCGATATGCCAGCCGTTCACCTTCACGGTCGCGGTGCGATCGTCCTTGCCTGGCACATGGCGCACCTTGGTCGGATAGAGATTGCGCCCCGGCACGATGAGACGCATGAAGGCCGAATGCACCGCCTTCTGATCCACCCGCGTCCATTCGCGCACCTTGCCATGCACCTGCGGGCCCATGCTGGTCGGCACCAGCCGCATGAATTCCGCCTGGCCGAACCAGGTGGCGCTGCCGCGCTCGGTGCCCGTGACCGAGAACATCGCTTCCTCGCTGAACAGATGCCCATCCGGTTCCAGCCAGGACTGCGGCAGCTGGGTGCGCGGCACGAAATGGAACTCGAAGCCGTCGTCGGCGGAGTGGGATGTGGCCGCTCCCTTGTGCGACGACATGGTTCCCTGGCGCATGGCGGTCACGGTCGCATCAATGAATTCGAAGCGGCAATCCCTGTCCACAGCGCGCTGGATCAGGTCGACTACGAACATTACTGCTCCTCTCGGACCATGAGGATGACCCCGATGAAAGGGCGGGAGTCTAACCGGCTTTGGGCGGGATATTGAAATATTTCGAGCGCGGCGGCGGATGCGATCATCCGCCGCCGTTGCCATTCAGTGCCGAACGGCGCCCTTGCTGGCCTGTGCAATAAGGGAATCCTTGTAAAGACGACGAACGGTCGCGAGATGCTCTTCCTCCTCCTGGAGCGCATCCCCAAAGCGCGCCGCAACCTCATCCATGCCCATGTCTTCCGCCAGCGTGATCAGCATCTGCCATTCGTCGTTGTCGGCAAGTTCCAGCATCAGCAGCATCTCCAGGCATTGCGCCATCGAGGTGCGCGGATCGTGCAGCACCTTGCCGATTCCCATGCCGGCCACGCCCGCGACGTCCGCATCCGGCGTCTGCGCGGTCGGATCCGCGCCCATTCCCGCAATGACTTCCTTGAGCATCATGAAATGCGCTTCCTCGTCGTTGCGAATGTGACGCAGCTCATCGATGGGAAAGCCGGCGGCCTCGGTGTCGCGAAGCGCTTCGAACTTGCGGATGGCAGCTTCATAGAAACGCACGCCGCTGCGCTCGTAGGCGAGCCGCTCGCCGAGCTTGTTGATGAAGACTTCCGGGTTGTGGCCGGTGGCCTTGTCCAGCAGCGACTTCAGCGCGCCGCGCACCGTGCCTGGCACGGGCACGGTGCCTAGCGGCCCCGCTTCGCGCACGTGTTCCTGCACCATGCTGTCGTAGGCGGTGGGGTCGGCCTGTTGCGCCGGCGTCAGCTCGCGCGCGCCGCGCGCCATTTCCTTGCTGAGCATGGGCGCCATGTCGACGCCCGTGCGATTGGTTCCCATGCGGGTGTTCTTTTCCATTGCTGGTCTCCTCCGGCAGTCTTCACGCGGCGCGAATGGCGTCGCGGTTCAGTTCGGTGCCCGGCTGCCACAGGTAGCCTGCGGCGATGGCCTCGCTGGGCGCGCCCTCGGAATGCAGGTGGCGCCGGTATTCCAGCGAGGCTTCCGGTTCCTCCTCGATGTCCACGAAGTCGGCGCCGCTGGCGCGCAGGTTGACCTCACGGGTCAGCGTCTCGCGCACGAACTCGCGCTGGCTCTCGAAGGGAATCGGATCGGGCAGCGTCTGCGGCAGGATCTCCGCGGGATCACGGCGCTCGTATTGCTTGAACAGTTCCGTGACCAGCTGAAGATGGCCGAGCTCGTAGTCCAGGAAACGCTCCCAGATGGCCTTGATGCGCGGATTGGTCTCCGACTCCATGCAGCTGTAGTAGTTGTAGACCTCGTTGGCTTCCATCAGCAGCCACTTCTCCAGCAGGGTCTCGTGCGGATCGATGATCGAGCCGTACTGCGTGACATGCTGCTCCTCGATGGAGGCGATCTCGGCATACAGCGCGCGCGCCACCGGATCGGCGAAGGTCGGGCCGATGTTCATGTAGTAGTCGCGCGTCTGGTATTCCGCCGACATGATGGTGTAGGCGTGCATCTTGGTGAGCGGATCGGCACTGGCGCGGTCGTAGTGATTGCGCAGGTCGTCATGCGGATGACGGTGCTCGTCGATGGTCGGCCGTCCCGGGATCACGTCCGTGTAGGACTGCAGGATGTTGTTCGCGTCCTTGCCCTCCACGCGATCCAGCAGCGCCGAATAGCGATACATGTGATCGAAGTCCTCGAGCAGGCCGAAGCGATACACCTGCGCGAGATAGGGATCCGGCTCGTTCTGCGCGACCGCGGCGGTCACTTCGATGGCCACCTGCTCGTAGGCGATGGTGGTCTCGATGGGCGAATGGTCGCCTGACAGCAGCCAGTTTATCGTGGTCTGCTGGTGGTGCTCGGTACGCCGGACCAGCGCCAGCGGCTTGCGCAGCTCCGCGCTCATCTGCGAGGCGAGGTGCTGGAAGCGGTTGGCCTGCTGCTCGATGCCGTTCATGAGAATGATGCGCACGCGCGTGAAGGCGTCGTCATCCAGCTTGCTGATCGGCTGCTGCGAGATTTCCTTCCATGTGAAACGCTGCCGCTCCAGCGGCGTTCCCCTGGTGTCGAATAGGTTGACGGTCATGATCCCTCCGGGAGTACTGCGGGTGTGGGGGAACCCGGAGCATGCCGCGCGCTGCGCCGCGTCTGTTGTCCGAGAAATCCTGCAATCTGCTCCGCCAGCGCGGCGTTTCAGCCATGCGGCTGCGGAACATCCCCCTCCAGTGGAGGGAAGCACTGCAGGCGCACGCGTCGATGCCGTCGTGCACGCCGTTGTTGCTAGCCTTGCAGGTCGCTTTGCAGGAGAACGGCCATGAACCATCAAGGCAACGGCAAGCGCGGCACCGAGGGCGGGAAGCATCCGACACAGAAGAGCGAAGACATTCCTTCGAAACTGGCGGGCGCCTTCGAGCATGCGCGCAGGCCGGAGGAGGAAAGCGGACACGGCGGCACGGGCGCGCGCGGGGTGGTGAACACGCCGCGCGGCAGTGCCCACGATGACCGCGAGGCGAGCACCCGTCCCGAGGACCTGCCCGGCGCCATGCCCGCGGCGCTGGGCGACCGCGACGAACGCGAGGCGCAGTACAGCGAACCCGCCACGGGTTTCACGGAATCGGAAGACCTGCCGCAATCGGGCCTGCAGGACGCCGAAGGCGATGCGGACGCCTCCGGCCTGGATTCGCGTGGCGAGGACGACTCGCGCCGCCGCCACGACGTGTCGCGAAGCGCGCTCTCCGGGCAGAAGCGCCGCCTCGGGCTCGGCGACCGCGACAGTTCGCTGCCCGGCGAGAATCGCCGTCACTGAGTTGGGCATGAAGGCCGGCCTCGATTAACATGCAGCGATCTTGCTGCATGGGAGGCTCCATGACCGTCGTGCGTTTTTTCTTCGTTGCCGCCTTTTTCCTTGCATCATCTGCCATCGCCGGCGACCAGGCCCTGCTTGAATGCCGGAGCGTGAAGAACGACATCCAGCGGCTTGCCTGTTATGACCGCCTCGCCGACCGCCTGGCCGCGGCACCGGAACAGCCCGCCAGGACCGCGCCGAAGGCCGCACCGCCTTCGCCGGAGCAATCCTTCGGGCTGCGCCCGGAAGGACCCAGCGAGATATGGGCGACCATCGACGAAATCAGGACCGGGCGCCGCGGCGCACGCACCTTCGTGCTCGACAACGGCCAGGTCTGGCAGGAAAAGATCCTTGAACGCGGACTGCAGGTGCGCGAGGGCGACGAGATATCCATCAGGCAGGGCGCATTCGGCTCCTACCGCCTGCACGGCGCCGGCAACCGTCACACCCGTGTCGAGCGCGTCGAGTAACCCGGGACGCTTCCATCCCCACGGGAGGCGCAGCGTCTCCCGGCTCCGGAAATGATGCGCTAAGATGCCGTCGCGGGCGGGGGGCCCGCGGCGGATGGATTCCGCATCACCTTTCCGGAGATATCCAGCATGAAACGTCTTGTCCTTGCCCTGGCGCTTGCCGCCAGCTGTTTTTCCGTGCGCGCCGACATCACGCCGGTGGAACTCGTCCGGAGCGTGCCGGCGATTCCCCTGCACCCGACCGAGGCGCAATGTGAAGGCAACCAGGCGCTGATACAGGAAGCGGAACGGGTTGCCATGCAGGACGCGCAACGCGCGCAGGCCATGTACATGCAGCAGATGATGAATCCCGGCAGCGACAGCATCAGCGACGACCAGGCGAAGCTCATCGAACGCCTGCTCGATCCCAACCTGCAGATGTGCGAGTACCGCGAGCCACGCACGCCGCCGCGCGAGTACTACGAGATCGTCAACGAAATCCAGATGAAGATGCATGACGACATCGACGCGAACTGCCCGGACGTCGGCGCGCTTCCCGAACAGGAATGCATCGCGCCCATCATCGAGCGCGCGAAGCAGGAACACGCCGCCGCGCTGAAGCGCTATCACGCCGATGCCAATGCCTATGTCGCCGGGTTCAGGCAGCGCGTGCTGGAATGCTCCGCCGAGCGCGAGGCGCTGCTGAAGGAAGTCGAGCAGGCACGGCTGCCCGCGCAGTACCTCGGCCTCACCATGGGCCTGCGCAACAGCGGCTGGGAGCGTGCGGGCGAAGTCATCCGCGAATACGGCCAGATGTGCCGCAATGTCATCGGCATGCATGGCATGGGCGAGGAGCTGGCGTACTGAGTGGGAGAGAAGGGAGAAGACGTGAGCCGCCTCTCCCGTCAGGGAGAGGGGAGCTTTCCTTCGTCGGCGTACCCATTCCCTTTTTCAAAGAAAGTCGCCGCGAAACGGCGGAGG